>Ga0316203_1002140_pt1 | contig 10903 bp, 10 predicted proteins | sample 6monrhotite_MG_FD_204940 | JGI IMG/M metagenome (GOLD analysis project Ga0316203, IMG submission 204940) | Microbial mat bacterial communities from mineral coupon in-situ incubated in ocean water Damariscotta River, Maine, United States -... | ecosystem: Environmental > Aquatic > Marine >... | reverse complement strand
TAGTTATACTAGACCACTAATAAGTATTAACATTCAAATCATCAGCAACTGACACTAATCTAGAATCGATTAGTTTTACTGCTGTCTGTCATTCGAGAAAATTACCCTGTTACTAGTTATTTTCTCACATGGTGTTCAAAATCAAATAGGCGTATAGCTACTACTGCAAAGTTCTTTATGATTCAGGTATGATTTGGTTAAGGTATGGCTGTCCTGATATATTAACTCCAATTGGTTACTTCCTATGGAAGGTCAAAGCAATGAAGGTACTGGCTTACCACTTGACTTAGATAACTACCTGGCCTTGGTGGATTGGACGGGACGGGCTCAGTTACACAACAAACGCGGTTCAATACCCAATCAACTGAGTCCCATACTGACTCGATTAGCGATTGACCCGAAGGCTTGGCTTAAATCACAGCAGCACTTTGGTAAGCAATATTACTTGGCTATTGGCAGTACGCGACGTATTAAAGCCTTAGCCACTCGTGTGGGACAAAGCTGGTTATCAGGCCAGGGTAGGGGCAGTCCCTATGAGATGGGTTAGTTATTCTAGACCACTAATAAGTATTAACATTCAAATTATCAGCAACTGACACCAACTGAGAATCGATTAGTTTTACTGCTGTCTGTCATTCGAGAAAATCACCCTGTTATTAGCTATTTTCTCACAGCGTGTTCAAAATCAAATAGACGTATAGCTACTACTGCAAAGTTCTTTATGATTCAGGTATGATTTGGTTAAGGTATGGCTGTCCTGATGTGTGCGGTATATGCGTGTTCAGAAAAGAAAAAGCCCCGTACTTTTGCAAGTACAGGGCTTTCGATTTGGCTCCCCGAGCTGGGCTCGAACCAGCGACAAACGGATTAACAGATCGATCGGCGGGTTCAATAACGACTTGATAATGAAGGATAAAGCTATTGATTTTGTGCTCAAAAATACAACTTTTACACCACTACAGTTCTTCATTTGCACACCAATGTTGAAATAACAATCTTTACGAACAATCGGACGAGTTATCACATCAGCCAACTCGAGTTAGAGAGAAGTGTATGCGACGGTTTAAATCAATGATTCAAGCTCAATGATTTTTAGGTGTTAATGCGGAGGTGTTTAATTTATTTAACTTATGTCGACACGGAATATCAGCTGAGAATTATCGGATGTTGAGAAGGAGGGCATTTGCCTCTTGGAACAGTGTAACTGCTATTTAATATGAGATCATGATTGGACTTTTCTATTGTTAATAGTTTATTTGTCAATGCCCTCCTGAGGGCAGAACCCCTACCTAAAAATAGAGTTTACTTTGATTTTGAACTTTCTCTTACAACACTTTTACTTAAAGAAAATGCTTTTTGCTAAATCATAATCCACTAAAGTATCAATTTCAGTCCATTTGTGACCTGTGATATCTAAAGTATTAAACACTGTCCCTTTGTCAATTAATCGTTCGTAAGCTGCTTCATAATAAGCTTGATGATTTTCTTTGTTTTTCATCATTAATTTAAGCTGGCTAAATAGACGTTTTGCCGTTTCACTACTGATTTTTTCAATGCCAATAGATTCTCCTACTGCGTCTTTAGGTGAGACTTCCTTGCTTGCTTTTAGCACTTTTCCTTGTTTATCAATAATTACTTTAATTTCTTCCGCATCGAGATTGATATCTTTATCAATACACAACACATTGCTGTATTCACTAGCAATAAGTTTGTTAAGAATAGCTTGTTCAAAAACTACATCAGCATCAAATTTTATAAAGTTACTGTTTTTAACAAAGGGTTCAGTAAGCATTAATGAGTAACCCGTATTAGTTACATCATAGTGTTCATTAGTAACAAACTGAACGTTAATCTCAGAAAAATTAATTGTAATGTAGTCTTTTATTTGCTGTTGTAAATACCCTAAAACAATCACAACATCATTGATACCACTAGATTGAAGGTGCGATAGCATCATTTGTAAGATGGTATAATCACCAATTTTTAGTAAACTTTTTGGACAGTTATCGGTTAATGGGCGAATTCGAGATCCGACGCCTGCGGCTAAAATAACAGCCTTTAACTTGCTTTCTTGTGCTTGTGTCTGTTCTTCTGCTTGTTTAATAGAAATCATTTTTTGAAACCTTAAATTGTGGTGATACAAAGATTAAAAATTGTTTAGTTTATGGAGTATTCTGTTTGGCGCTGGAGGGCTATGTGTCAATGATTTAGGATGATAACTGCCATCCATAAGCTAGCGATATTAAAATAGCGTAAGCGGTAAGTGAATAGAACCAGACTCCACTTAACTTAGGCGTTCTAATGGGAGCTACATTGAAGAAAGCTATAATTATTATGCTGCTGTATAATAAGTAAGAAAATTGTGCGGGGGCTAAAGCTCCGTCAAAGAGAAAAATAAAGACTAGAATAATGGCATTATTATCGCATGCCATACCTTTATAAGTAGACTCTCCACTTAATCCATATACGTTGAAGTAACTTAAACGTAATGCACAAGCCGCAACGATAATAAAAGCGCCTGGAAAAAACCAAGGGCTAAAGTCACTGTAACTTAATAATATCACCGCTGGGCAAACACCAAAGCTGATAATGTCAATTAAGGAATCAAGCTGTCCGCCATATTGCCCTTGTAGCTTTGTTCTTCCTGTTATTTTTCGAGCAATTATCCCATCACACCAATCGAAAAAAACTGCCCATATAAGTGCAATCATAGCGACGGGAAATAGAGATAGAAAAGAAAAATACAAGGCTAATAAAGCACATAGAAGCCCTGCTAATGAACATAAATTAGGTAAGTCTTTAGCAAAGGACAATATACTGGGAGCGGGTTGTGTATTTTCTTGTTGATTTATCGCTGACATATTATATTCTCTAGTGATTTGTCTTAAATAAAGGGACGGTCAAGTGCTGCAATTTCGCGGCATTTATGCCATGTTCTACCAATGGCAAGCATTACTTGACTACTAGCAAATATCCACAACATTAACGTGAGGCTGTCAGGAAAAAAGCTATTAACTACTAGAGCTAAAGAGAGCATAAAAATAAAAACGCCTTCATTAGCATAGATAATTTTATGTTGCTCACGTATAAACCAACGTAGGTTTGCAATAACTCCAAAGCCTAACCCCGCGACAGGATCTTTTTTTGCAGTAGACTCGTGCATAGCAAATTCTAAAAGATAGTTTTTGTTATTGTCCATCTGGGTATGAAAACTCACATACTTTACATAACCTCTAAATGCGTATGCTACAACACCAACAAAAGCTAGTATCAGAGGTAATGCCTGTTGAGTTTGGTTGAAAGCCGCATAGCCAACAGCGCCAAACCAAAGTGCTACTTGTATTTCATCTGTGAGCTTGTCGTAATAGCTGCCTGCAATAGAGGTGGTTTTTCTATAACGTGCCATTTGTCCGTCCATACAATCAAAAATATGGCTTAGATGGATTAGAATAGCCGAGATAATGAAATTATGAACGCCACCTAAAACAATGAAAATTGCCGCTAGAATTGCTGTAATAAAAGAGATTAAGGTTATTCTGTTGGGTGTAAGCCATTTAATATCTACAACAAAATAGTTGAGTACAATAGCTAAAGGGGAAGTAATAAATGATGACCACCATTCATCATCTTTTGTTTTCGTTGCCCATAATTGATTGAGTCGAGTATTCATGATGCTTTAACTTCAACGTTAACGTTAACTGGAAAAAAAGAATGCAATTTTTCAGGTGCTCTATTATATCCTTGAGGTAACTTACTATTGTTCGAGTGTGTTTTTTCGTTAAGCAATGGAAAGCTTGATAAAACTTCACCCAGAGAACTCAAAAAGAATTGCATATCACTTTCTGATAATTCGCCAATATTGCCGACTTGAAACACTTTATTGGTAAAACAGCCTTTGCCTTCGTAAATGATAATTGATTTTTCACGAAGTCTTTGCCGTAAAAGTCTAGCATTAATGTGTTTAGGCAAGTGGACAGTCGTTAAAACAGAGCACATATTTTTTTCGCTAATTAAGAACTTTAAACCTAAATTTAAGAGCCCTTTTCTTAAGTATTTAGATCTGCTTTTTAAGTGTTTGTAATGTTGTTTAACGCCAACATAAAGAATATTAATTAAGGTTTGCTCCAGTGCATAGAATAAATGAACTGCTGGTGTATTAGGTGTTTGAGATGCCTTTTTGTTGAAAAGATAAAACTTATATAAATTTAGGTACATAGTTTTTGCGGGTAACATTTTAAGTTTTTCAAATGCTAATGTTTTACCCAGAACAAATGATAACCCCGCATAAGAGCCGATAGCTTTTGAACTAGAGCTTGCAAAGAAGTCAATATGACACCTTTCCATATCAATTTCTTCTGCACCAGCGGAACTAATGCCATCAACAATAAATATAGCGTTGTGTTTATGAGCTAAAGCGCCCACTTTATCAATCGGATTTAACATACCTGAGCTCGTTTCGTGATGAACCATAGCCACTACATCAATTTTATTATGTTTAAGGTAAGCCTCTATTTTTACTAAATCTAATTCTTCGCCCCATGCAAAATCTAACCTGAAGGTGTTTTTATTGTGAATAGCTGAAATTTCAACTAAACGCTCGCCGAATTCACCGTTGGTGAGAATAAGAATGTTTTTGTCACCGACAGTAGAAGAAAGCATAGACTCATTTGCCGCAGTACCGGAGCCTGTAATAACAACAGCACTATAATCGATAGGATTTACATCAAACACCTTCAATAACTTACTTTCAATACTTTGTAGTAACAGGTCAAAATCTACTTCTCTATGACAAATATCTTTTTGACTAATGGCCAACCTAACATTATCTGCAACATTGACAGGGCCTGGTGTAAATAATAGATGTTTGTTCATTTAGTTCTCCACTATTTGCCAATAACAAATAGCTAATGTTAGTCATGATATATTAAAAAAATAGATCGATGATTGAATGTTGAAGACAAAGCATCCTGACTCGAGACAATGAATTTGTCGAGCGAAGGGCTAATACTTCTTGTCAGTGTATAGGCTGTAGAAACTTAAAAATGTAAAAATGTAAAAATGTAGATATGTAGAAATGTGAGATTAGTACTCGATTTCATCAGTAAACGACTAATTAACCACGCAGGGCGATGCCAAGTGAGTATTAATCAAAAATGTTAGTGGTTGATGAATATCTTGCGACGTATTATAACAGATATTAATGATTAAGTCGGTAAATTTATGTTTAGCTCGATTCGTGGGGTATTCAGCCGGCCTAAGGCCGCCATATTGGGCATCATACTGTTATGTTTTGTGTTGTGACAACACATACGACGGTATTGTCAACTTGATGACTATTCTGCAAGTTATGAGATAATCCATCAATGAAAAATACTAAAATGTACACGGGTTATCGCTACCCATCCCAGATTATTAGTCATACAGTTTGGCTATATTTTAGATTCACTCTCAGTTTTCGTGATATAGAAGAATTATTGGCAGCCAGAAATATCGAAGTGAGCTACGAAACAATTCGTCAATGGTGTCAGAAATTTTGACAACAATACTCCCATAGAATTAAAAAGAGCAGGGGAGCACTAGGTGACACTTGGTATTTGGATGAGGTGTTCATCAAGATAAATGGTATTCAACATTATCTGTGGCGTGCAGTTGATCAAGATGGCGATGAGTTAGATATTCTGGTTCAGAAACGCCGGGACAGGAAGGCTGCAAAGCGTTTCTTCAGGAAATTATTAAAAGGCCAACAAGTCAAACCACTGAAGATTGTCACCGACAAACTCAGAAGTTATTCTGCTGCGAAGAGGGAAGTGATGCCAAGCGTAGAACATTCAACGAAACAGTATGAGAATAATCGCAGTGAACTTTCTCACCAACCAACTCGGCAGCAGGAACGGCAAATGAGAAGGTTTAAATCACAACACCATGCTCAACGGTTTTTAAGTTGTCACGGAGTTGTAAATAATTTATTTCGTCTTGGTAGGCATATGATGAAAGCTAGAAATTACAGGATTTTGAGGGAGCGCTCGTTTATTGAATGGGATAGGGTAAGTTGTGTCCAGAATATGATATGAGGTAGAATTTTGATATGAAAATTTGTTGAAATTCTATAAGTTGACAAAACCCTTTAGAGTGCTGTTTTTGTAACTTTATCAATTAAATGTGATTGCTCATCTAGCTTTTTAATTCTCATTAGAAATTCATCTTTTAATGATTCTATTAATGCCATATTTCCTTCGTCTAACTCATATTGCTCAAAAGACAATGTGTGCAATTTACTTCTTGCTATAGTTGTTATCCTTTGTAATTTATTCTTAAGTAACCTAGTGGGAATTGATGCTTCTTCTGCTAAGCATAGTAAGTCATATGCTTTAATATTATCTATATCAAAATTATCGCCAACTGCCATGGCTAGTGAAGTATCTAAATTATTATTCTCTTTCGCTTCATGTGTGATAGATACAAGATCATAGAATGGAGTAATGGAAATACCATTATGCTCAATAAAAAAGCTTATGTTTTTTCCATGAGCATCACTATTCCCAATGATTAAATTGAAAATAGTCCAGTCAATAATATCACGAGTTACCATTGCTGGAACTGAACATTCCTTAGTGAACTCAAATAATTTTGGTAGAGTTACACCTTCTCTTATATCCTTTACATCACGAGATGAACCAAAATTTCTTTCGTATTTTGAGTCGGGTGACAAGTCAAGGGCCTGACATGAATCAATGATATGGCGCTTTTTAACGCCCCCATCAAACTGTTTTCTATCAAAACGCTCAACTAATAAAGCAATATGGTCTCCAAACGATTTTAGTTCAACATTCGCACAATTAATGCCAATAGATTTTGCAAAGTGCATACAAACAAGTTCATTAATAACAATATCTTTATATTCATTAGATGAGAACTTCAGTATATGTGTGCTCGAGTAAGAACCATCTGCTAGCATTATTTGTTCATTATCCTTTAAGAACACATTGAGCTTATTTTGAATGCCCGCTACTGATAACCGGTACTTACCATCCCAAGTAACCAATTCTCTGGTTGAACCTGTATTTAGCTTCTCTATCAGCTCTTTATCAGTTATGGGCCTTAGGTAAGTAGCTTCTTTTTTAGAGTTGTCTGTAACAAAGGATAACGCCCCTGCAGTATCTTTTCCTATTGTTCTTAATATTGCGTAAAGATTATTTTTTGAAAGTGATTCGCTTTTAAGCAATAGATCAAATGCGTTACCTTCAGGGAATAAATTTTTCAGAAACCGAATAACTGTAGACGACTCAACGGGACCTCTTAGTGGTATGCAAGGTGATATAGGAAATCGTGTTTTAGCCCACTCAGTATTGTAACTGAAATCACAGGTTCCCGGTTCTCTAAAGGAGAGATTTCCTACTAGTTCACCTTGGCAGAGTACATCTAATACTGGATACATATTAGAGCCACTCACTATCAGATTCTCCATTGATGTCTATTTCTTCACTACTTTTGATCCAGAGCTTTATTCCTAGCGAGTTAATGATCTTAAACACTGTATCCATTCTTACTGACTCTAAGCTCTTTTCAACATTACTCAATGCTTGTTTAGAAACACCGCATAAGCTAGCTGCTTCATCAATTGTCATTCCTAGAGTTGTTCTACGAAATTTAACAAATTGGCCTAATGTATCCATGGATACAGAACTACTTGTATCTGGTTTTGGGGGAATAACAATTCTTTTAGCCATGATTTAATCCTATTAAATTAGGATTAATATATGATTTTTCCAAGGTTAAGTCAATAATCCTATTTGATTAGTATTTTTTGCTACGATGAGTATATATGTTCAATTAATCCTATATCAATAGGATTGAGGATAAGTTATATCTAAACAACGGATATACAATACGTTACTAGCTCAACATTTATTAATGAGTTAAATGCACAGTTACACCACTTCTTGCACTCTGGTAAGTATTGACAAATTAACACTATAAAAAGGACTTTAATCAATGAATTTATATAAACGTTACCGCTTTCCGTCAGAAGTAATACAGCATGCTGTTTGGTTGTATCATCGCTTTAATTTAAGCCATCGAGATATTGATGATTTACTGGAAGAACAAGGCATTCGAGTAAGCTATGAGTCTATTCGATTATGGTGCAACAAGTTTGGCCCAGAATACGCTAGTCGGTTAAAGAAAAAACGAAATGGTTTTGGTGATACTTTCTATCTTGATGAAGTGTTTACACGAATCAATGGCGAAATGCATTATCTCTGGAGAGCGGTTGACCAGGATGGGGATGTCATCGATGTTTTTATGCAAAAACGGCGTGATAGCCAAGCAGCTAAAAGGTTCTTTAAACGACTAATAAGCAGTAACAAAGGGCGTCCTAGAAAAATCGTCACTGACAAACTCGGCAGTTACGGCGTAGCCCACAAAGAAGTCATGCCTGATGTGATTCATGATACGACTCAATATGCGAACAATAGAGCGGAACTATCGCACCAACCTACATGGGTGAGAGAACGTGGCATGCGACGGTTTAAATCCATGACACAAGCACAGCGGTTTTTAGAAGCTCATGCTGAAGTATATAATTTATTCAACTTAGGACGGCATTGTATCTCTGCTAGTAATTATCGAATGTTGCGAAGTAGGGCATTTGCGTCTTGGAAAAGTGTGACCGCAATTTGAATTAGAAATAGTGTTGGACTTTCCTATTTTGAAAAGTTAACTTGTCAATACCGTGTTATATTTGCAGAATGATTACATTATTTCTAAAGGTTATTAATATCCCGGACAACAAATGTATTTGTGTAAGTACCAATAATCATGTCACCTAAAATTATTATTATAGGCCAATGTAAGTATAGCCCAGCAACTAGGAAACTATATAAAGCTGATGGCAAAGTTAAAATACTAGCCAGGATTGTTGCTGATTTGCTCGAGCTGTTTATCAGTAAACCTAACTACTATTTTAGCCTGCAGGAACTAGAATCAAGAATTTGGCCAGACAAGGCTATAGAGCAAGCATCAGTCGCTCGCTGGATATCTACGCTACGCAAAGAGTTAGGGGAGACATCAGAACTAATATATATTGAAAACAAGCGATCTGAAGGTTATCGTCTCGTTGCAACTATTAAAGAACCTTCAATATTTAAACTTAAGTACTTCCAAGTTATTCTCACTATTGGACTAGTGCTCTCACCAGTATATGTTTCTTATCTAAAATACACGGCACCAAACTTAACAGAGACACCTAAGACATTAACCACACTAATTGGTCAAGAGCTCGATGGTGCATATCATAATGGGTTGTTAGTTTTTTCTCATAAGCCCAAAGGGAGTCACTACTGGAATTTATATGCTAAGGATAAAGGTAGTGATAGAAGTTTTGCGCTAACAAATAATAACTTTCAAAACAGAAGAGCTGTATTTTCACCTGATGGGCAGAAAATAGCTTTCCAGCAAAAAGGTCAGGGTAAATGCGAGATTATTGTCGCAGACATCAATCGAGAGGCAATGTCGCTAGAAAATGAAACATTCGTTTATGATTGCAAATTTGATGTAGTTTCAGTATCAATTACTTGGAAAGATGACAACATGTTGATTCTTGCGATGAGAGAACAACTGCAAGGCGTCTTTGGTATTTACACATTGGATTTAAATTCATCTGAGTTAGTAAATATCATTACACCACCAGCGGGTGGACAAGGTGATTATTATGTCTCGTATTCTCAAAAAGTAAATAAACTGGTCTACTTTAGGAATATTGGTTTCGCTAAAACTGAAATATGGATGTACGATCCCTTGTTTTCGAAATCTGATTTGATTGCGTCAGTTCCTGATGTTTTGTTTACAGTTGCTTGGGTAAAAGGAGATAAGGAGCTCGTATTTAGAACCGGAAAAGGAAAAGTTGGTAAACTTGACTATATTACTAAGTCTCCCATACAGAATATACTCTCAGTTAATTACCCCATATATTGGCTATTCAGTATTGATAATGACTCTTATGGTTATGTTCATGGAAATTTAAGAGTAAGGGATATCGTAAAAGCTAAAATAGGAGGCGAAGTTGAATCGATAGCTTCATCATCCCATGACTATTTGCCGGTATATGCCGAGGCAGTAGAAACATTAGCATTTGTCTCTAAGCGTAGCGGAAATCCACAAGTTTGGCTCCTAGAGCCTAATGGAGAGCTAAATCAACTGACCAACCTATTGGATGACGCACAGATTTCTCACCTCGCCATAAGCGATGATGGAAGTAAGGTGGTGTTTGCAACTGATGCAAAAATTCATATTATCAATAATACAGGCGATTATCTTTTTTCATCAGATGGTGATGTCATTTATAAAAACCCAGTGTTTTCCAAAGATGGGAATGCAATTTATTATGCTATTAATTATGATGGAACATGGCGTATAGAAAGTAGAAATCTCAATAATCTTAGTTCACCTGTGACATTGACTGAAGGGCACATTATTAGAGCATGCGAGGGGCATGATTGCTTATACTTTCTTCATCATCAAGGCACCCAACTTTATAAACTAGAGAATAGCGTCATTACTGATACTGGTATTAATTTGGGTGAAATCCAATCAACCAATCAATTTCATGTCAGTGGCGATGTTATTTACTATGTTGAAAAAAAGGATGGTGAGTTACTTCTAAATAAATACATCATGAGTACGAAGATCAAGCACCAATTAACTACCGTTCCATCACGTCATTTTTCATTTGATGCTCACAATAACTTGTTTTATACCATCATCACTCGTGAAGGTGAGATATTCTTAGAGCAGGCTCGCGTCCCGCAAAAGCCCTAATTACGTGGGGTTCTTATTTCTCCCGATTTTACCCATATTAATTTGTATCATTTATTTGATATTTGTACGCCCACAGAAATTATTTCAA
>Ga0316203_1002138_pt1 | contig 10906 bp, 10 predicted proteins | sample 6monrhotite_MG_FD_204940 | JGI IMG/M metagenome (GOLD analysis project Ga0316203, IMG submission 204940) | Microbial mat bacterial communities from mineral coupon in-situ incubated in ocean water Damariscotta River, Maine, United States -... | ecosystem: Environmental > Aquatic > Marine >... | reverse complement strand
TATAACATTTTTTGGAAATACAGTAAGTTTAAAAGATTTAATGGGAGAAGATGAATTGAGTCAATTAGCAGAGCTAGATGACTATACTCATAATTACACAAGTACTAATGTAAAAAATGGTTTACAATCAGGTTTGTCTTCTGGCAAAATAATATATCCTTTAATATCTCATACTAAAAGATTTTATTATGATTCTGCACAATCTACACCAAACTATAATGGAAATTTATATTACAACACTAGTCAAAATAATATTGGATTAGAATTTGACGATTTAAAACCTGCTATTAAGTGTATGACTATAATTGAGGCTATAGAAACAAAATATAATATATCGTTTACAAGAGACTTCTTTAATGAGACCTCAGGAAGTCCTTTTGAAAATCTTTTTCTTTGGTTAAGTAGAAACAAAGGGCCTGTAGGGGGTGATGAAAACCAAGAAGAAGTGTTAAGTCGTATATGTAGTCCTTGGGCATATTCGTCTGGCGATTTAGGTTTTAATATAACTGGAGACACTTGGACTGTATCTACATCAGGACACACTAGACGTTATGATGCTGAATTAACAATAACAACAACAGGAAGCAGTCAAAACATTCCTTATAGTGTTAAAGCTGTTGATTATGTTACTGGTAATACACTTTCTGAATTACCATTAGGGTCTGGCTCCTCAAGAGCAATGACATTACAATTAATTTCTACGTCTGAATTAATTAATTATCAAATAAAATGGATTGTTGAATCTAGTGAAACATTGTCATTTACGCCAAGTTTAGATATGACAGAATACATACTTAATCCTAATACTCTAAATCCTATTGGAACAAATACAGCTGTTTTCAATATAAATGGAACAGGAGATAGTATATCTACAACAGGAGAAATAATAATAACAGAAAACGTACCTAAAATAAAAACTATTGATTTTCTTACAGGATTATTTAAAATGTTTAATCTAACTGCTTACTATATTGAAGATTTTGGTGACCCTGATTATGACAAAATATATGTAGATACCCTAGACAACTTTTATGCAGATGCAGTAAACAACCCTTCAGAAGGTAAGATAAATATAACAAAATATATTGATGTTTCTAATACAGATATATCTCCTTCTGTTCAGTTTAAAGAATTAGGGTTTAAGTATGCTGAACCTAGTACTTTATTAGCTATAAATCATCAAGAGACCTTTAATGAAATTTTTGGAGACGAAACTTATAAACCTCAAAATGTAAATAGAGGAGAAGTATATAAAGTAGAAACTGGATTTGAACACATGAAGTTTGAAAGAATAATTGATGAGAATAAATCAGGAAGTAGTCCTTATTCAGCAGTCACATCTCCACAACCATATATCACAGATATATTATGGGGTTATTCAGCAGATGGAGATTTTGAATCTAAAACAGACATAACTCCTGCTACAGGAAATTATTCTTCAGTACTAACAAAGTCTTTAGTTTTTTATGCTATACAAGAAACTGGGATTGGTTCTGGAAAGGGTATTAAATGGATTTCAGACGGTACTCCATCAGAAATAACACAATATTATAGACCTTCCAATACTAATGAAGATAGTTCTGTTTCTACGGCTCCAGATTATACAATAAACTTTAGTGATGAAGTTGACGAATGGAACTTAACTAACTATAGTTCTTCTGGATTTAGCAATTCATTATTTAAAAAATTCTATAAAACATATATAACAGATGTATTCAATCAATACAAAAGAATATATAAATTAAAAGCTAAATTCCCTGCTGATTTTTTGATAAACTATAGATTAAATGATATTCTTGTTATACAAGACAAAGAGTTCACAATAAACTCAATAAGTACAAATTTAAAAGATGGAAAAAGCGATTTAGAATTATTAATAAAATTATGATAAAAAATATAATAGACCTATTGAGTACTTCTGATTGGTATATATACGATGAAGATATAGATATAGCAAAAGGAAAATATAAATCTCCATTAACTTGGAAAGAAATAAAAAAGAGTATAAAACGAAACACATACAACAATGGCTGATAATACTATAAAAATATTTACTATTAAGGTTGACACTACTGAGGGAAAAATAGCTATAGATGGCTTAACAAAAGGCTTTGTAAAATCAGATACAGCTTTTAAAAAACTTGGAAACACAATAAGAGACACAACTAAAAAAGGAGTAAGTCCTTTAGCTGATGCTACTGGTTTAGCAGGTGCTGCGGTAAACGAACTTGGTAGAACTGTTTCTGATGCTGGATATGGTATTCAAGGTATGGCAAATAATATTTCTCAATTAGGAAGTTTGTTTGCAATATTAATTGCAAGAACAGGAGGTTTTACAAACGCATTAAAAGTAATGGGAAAACAATTTGTGGGTCCTCTTGGTGTTTTGTTTGTTTTTCAGGCGGCTGTTGCGGCATTAGAGTACTTTAGTAGAGAAACCAAAAAAGCAGATGACAACGTCAAAAACCTTGACAACACATTTTCCAAACAATCTTCTTCTCTTCAAGCTTATGTAAAAATATTAGATGATAGTAATATTTCTTTAAATGAAAAAAGGGAACTGGTTGAAGAAATTAACGAAGAACATAAAGACTTAAATATTCAAATAGATGAAGAAGGAAGGTTAACTGAAGACTCTAAAAATAAAACACTTTTATACATTGAAGCAATTAAACAAAAAGCAAAGGCTCAGGCTTTAATAGTTTCAATACAAAATAACTATCAAGAACAGTTAAAAATAGAGAATCAAGAATTAGACGAACAAATTGGAACCTTTGATGTTATAATCTCTGCCATTAAAAATTATGGAAGAATAGGCTCTACATCTGTAGGTATAGTTACAAAAGGAATAGAAAATCAAGGAAAGGCTTTAGATGACATTGACAAGCAAAATGACGAGTATATTAAGAAATTAGAACAAATAGGAGTAATACCAGAAATTAATGAAGAGAAGGAAAAAAAGATTAGAAAAGCAAAAAAAGATTTTGTTGCTAAAGAATTGTCTTTTGCTGATGATATATTAAAATCTCAAGATAAAGTAAATAAAAAAATAACCAAAAGTCAATTTGTTAGGTTAGAACAAGAAGAAGAATTACAAAAGAAATTAGCTCAAATAAAGTTTGATGAATATAAAGAAAGAGAATTAGCAAGAGCTAATGCAATAAAAGACCCAGAAGACAGAAGAAAAGCAATAGAAAAAGCAAATGAAGCTATAGGAAGGTCACTCGCATCTTTATCTCAATACGAAATACAATTAACAAAAGAAACACAAGATAAAAAGACTCAAATAATAGCAGATGCTATAGTTAAACAATTTGATTTAGCTACGCAATTAAATGCAAAAGAAAGAGAAGCTATATTAGGGTTTGAAGCTTCTATGGCAACCAATGAATTAGATAAAATAGATGTCGAAAGAAAGTTAGAAGATGAGAAACTCAATAACAAACTTAATGCTCTTGATATAGAAAAACAAAAGAGAATAGAAAATGGAGAGTTTTATGGAGATATTTTAATAAAAGAAGAACAAGCTGTAAACGCTTCTGAAAGACAGAAAACAAAATTCAAAGAAAAAGAAGAAAAGGCTAGACTTGGAATAGCTAATCAGGTAGGTCAAGCTATAATGTCTATAGCAGGAGAAGGTTCTGCTGTAGGTAAAGCAGTTGCAGTTGCTATGGCTATAATGAACACTAAAGAAGCTATTACTGCTGCATTAGGAGCTAAACCTTATGGTCCTTGGAATATTGCACAGGCAGTTGCTACTGGTGTCTTTGGTATGCAACAAGTAAGAGAAATAATGTCTACTAAGCTTCCAGAAGCAGCAGGAGGAAGTGGAGGTGGTGCAGGAGCTAGTATGTCTGTCTCTGCTCCAGACTTCAATGTAGTAGGTCAAGGTGCAGGTAGTCAAGTTGCACAAGCAGTTACATCTGCTCAAGATAGACCTTTCAGGGCTTATGTTGTTAGCGGAGATGTTACATCTGCTCAAGAGCTGGACAGAAAAACACTTACAGAATCTGCGATAGGATAAATAAAACAAAACATAAATAATAAAGTTATCATATTATGAAAACAATAGAACTATATATTGACGAAGAAAATGAATTTAGTGGCATAGAAGCTATAAGCGTTGTCGAGAATCCAGCAATAGAAGAAGATTTTATTGCATTAAAGAAACAACAAGTACAACTTGCTGAAGTAGATAAAGAGAAAAGAATCCTTATGGGAGCTGCTCTTGTTCCTAATAAAAAAATATACAGAACAAACGGAGAAGACGAATATAATATATTTTTTAGTGAAGACACAGTAAGAAAAGCATCTGAATTGTTCTTGTCAAGAGGGAAACAAAACAACTCAACTTTAGAGCATGACGTTAAACTTAATGGGTTGTCTGTTGTAGAGTCTTGGATTATAGAAGATAAAAAGAAAGATAAATCAAAGAAATATGGATTTAATTTACCTATAGGAACTTGGATGGTTTCTGTAAAGGTAAACAATGATGAAATATGGAACGACTTTGTTAAAGAAGGAAAGGTAAAGGGTTTCTCTATAGAAGGATTTTTTGCTGATAAATTAGATGAAAGACCACAAGAAAGCGTAGAAGAAGATTTTGATGAAATGGAAGCTTTATCTAAATTGTATGAAATAGAAGAAGCATTCTTAGATTCACAAGAGGTAGAATTAGAGTCTTATAATGACTATCCTCAAGGTGCTGTAAATAATGCAAAAAGAGCTTTAAAGTATAAAGAAGAAAACGGTAGTTCTTGTGGAACTTCTGTAGGCTGGAGAAGAGCCTCACAAATCGCTTCAAAATCAAATTTAACAAGGTCAACAATCGCAAGAATGGCTAGTTTTAAAAGACACCAACAACATAAAGATGTGCCTTACACAGAAGGATGCGGAGGAATAATGTGGGATGCTTGGGGTGGTAGTGCTGGTGTTAACTGGGCTATATCTAAATTAAAACAAATAGACAAAAAGAAAATGTCTGAAATAGATGAGCTAGAATTAGAAATGCAGGATTCTTTAGATTGTAATAAACTAACTTTATCTGAAGAAAAGTTTGGTGATTATCCAGAAAAAGCACATCAAAATGCTTTAAGAGCTTTAAAATATAAAGTTGACAATAAAATACAATGTGGAACAAAAGCTGGTTGGCAATTTGCAAGAATGTTAGCTAAAAAAGAACCCATATCAAGATGTTTAATATCTCAAATGGCTTCTTATGTTAGATTTAAAAGAGACAAGAATGTTTCTTATGAGAAAGGTTGTGGAAAGCTACTTTGGGACGCTTGGGGAGGAGACGCAGGTATTAATTGGGCTACTGATAAAATAAAAGAGATAGATAGAGATATAGAACCTATAACTTCTTTAGAATTAGCCTCAATGAAAATTAACGAAGACTACGCTATTATAGATGATAGACTAGCTTACTCTTCTAAAGAAAAGGCATTAGAAATAGCAAAGAATATAGGATGTGAAGGATTTCATGAGCATGAGTATGAAGGAAAGATGTGGTATATGCCTTGTGAGTCACATTCAGTAGAAGCAGGAGCTAATACTAAGAGTCCTTGTTGGGATGGTTATGAGCAAAAAGGTTATCAAATTATAGATGGTAAAAGAAGGCCTAATTGTGTTAAAAAGAAATAATGAGAAGAAAGTATAAAAAAACACCAAGCAGAACAAGCCCTCGTTCTTCAAGAAGAGGTTGTTTGTGTAAAGATGGAACATACTCAAGAAAATGTTGTGATGGTTCTCTACAAGCTCAAGGAATAGGAAAAATATATGGAGACGAAGTATTGTTATTAGAATCAGGAAGTAACATACTACAAGAAAACGGTAACAATATAAAATTATAAATAATGTCAAAAAAAATATCAGAATTAAATGCAGCTACGGAATTACAAGGAACAGAGGCATTTCCATTAGTTCAAAGCAGTGAAACTAAAAAAGCAACTATAAGTCAAGTTATAAATTACATTCATAATACAAACATTACTGTTTCTCCTGATGTTAATATTGATTTAGATAATTCTCTTTATGACAACTCAAGAATGATTAAGTTAACTTGGTCAGGTTCTTCTGGAAATATGGTTTTAAGTTTGCCAGATGCAACTGCAACTAAAAACATAAACAGAATTATAAGAATAGTAACAAATGGAGGTTTTAACACAAATACAAGAGTGAGATTAACCCCTATAGCTGGTCAAACATTAGATGGTTCATCAAACTATTATGAATTGAATGTTTCTTATGAAGGATTAATGATTTGGTCAGATGGAGCTGAATGGTTTATAATACAAAAGAAAGCTTAAAAATACAACAGAAAGAAACACTTGAGGTTATCAAGTTATACTATTAATTTAAATCAATAATATATGAAAGCTACCGACATCGTAGACAAATTTAAGAAAATCTTACTATCTGAGACTGAAGAAAAAGTCGAAGAGATAGAAGTAAAAGAAGATGTACAATTAGCTGAAGAAGTTATCGAAGAAGTAAAAGATGAAGTTTCTGATGAAGTTCCTGTAGAGGAAGTTGAAGAAGAAAAGTTATACGCTACTAAAGAAGAACTTTCTAAAGCTATTGCTGAAGTAAAAGCAATGTACGACCAATTAATGGAATCAATGAGTGACGAAAAGTCTCCTGAAGTTCCAGAAGAATTGAATTCTGAAGAAGTATCAGAAAAAAGTGAAGTGGAATTATCTTCACAGGAATCAGAAGTAGAGCCTATTGCTCATTCTCCTGAGTCCAATGTAGAAAAAAACAATGTTCATTTGTATGGTCAAAAAAGACCTCAAACAATAATGGATAGAGTATTAAACAAAATATCATAATAAAACCAAAACTAAAATAATTAAAAATGGCTACTACAACTTCAATTACAAGTACTTATGCTGGAGAGTTTGCTGGAAAGTATATCTCTGCTGCATTATTATCTGGTTCTACTATAGAAAATGGTGGAATTTCAGTAAAACCTAACGTAAAATTTAAAGAAGTAATCAAGAAAGTCGCTACAAGCGGACTTATTGCTAATGCTTCTTGTGATTTTGCTGACACAGGTTCAGTTACATTAACTGAAAGAATCCTTCAACCAGAAGAATTCCAAGTTAACATTGAACTATGTAAAAAAGACTTCCGTTCTGACTGGGAAGCTATTCAAATGGGATATTCTGCATTTGATAAATTACCTCCACAATTTAGTGATTTCTTAATCTCTCATGTTGCTGCTAAAGTTGCTGAGAAGACTGAGCAAAATATCTGGAGTGGTGTTAACGCTAACGCTGGTGAATTTGATGGATTCTCTACTTTATTAGCTGCTGATTCTGATGTTATAGATGTAACTGGTTCTGCAATTACTTCTGCTAACGTAATCGCTGAATTAGGTGCTATCGTAGATGCAATTCCTTCTTCTTTATACGGACAAGAAGATATGTATGTATATGTATCTCAAAACATCGCTAGAGCTTATGTAAGAAGCTTAGGTGGATTTGGTGCTTCTGGATTAGGTGCTGCTGGTACAAACTCTCAAGGAACTCAATGGTGGAACAACGGTTCATTAAGCTTCGATGGTGTAAAACTATTTGTTGCTAATGGATTAGCTGATGATACTGCTGTTGCAGCTGAAAAATCTAACCTATACTTTGGAACAGGTCTTTTATCTGACCACAACGAAGTTAAAGTTATCGATATGGGTGACTTAGATGGTTCTCAAAATGTAAGAGTAATCATGAGATTTACAAGTGGAGTACAATACGGAATCGGAGGAGATATCGTATACAGAGTAAACGCTTAATAATAATTAAATAAAGGGTGGGTTTAACCGCTCACCCTTTTAATACTAACTTTTAAAAAACTAATAATATGTCTTGTAATTTATCACTATATAGAACAGAACCTTGTAAGGACAGTGTTGGTGGGTTAGATAAAGTTTACTTTGTCAATTATGACAGTTCGTTATATTCAAACATTACGTTTGACACAACTAACACAGATGCTATAGAGTCAATTACTGGCACTCCATCTGCATACGAATATGACATTAAGGGAACTTCTTCTTTCACTCAAAACATTCAAGCAAGTAGAGAAAATGGAACTACTGCTTTTGAACAAGTTCTTGAACTTACTTTACACAAGCTAACTATTGCAGACCATAAAGAATTAAAGTTATTATCTTTTAATAGACCTCACGTTATTATAAAAGACAATAATGGAAATTACTTTTTGTCAGGAATTGAGCATGGTATGGATGTTTCTGGTGGTACTATCGTAACAGGTGGTGCTATGGGGGACTTAAGTGGATACACTTTAACTTTAACAGGAATGGAAAAAGCTCCAGCTAACTTTATGGAGTCTGACCCTGCTACTGTTGGATTTACTGTTGTAAACTCTTAAACATAGTATACTCTTAAACATAGTAGATATAAAGCCCTTTAATTAGGGCTTTTTCTATATAAAACAAAATCAATACTTTTCAGTTATCTTATTATGATAAGATTAACAGCTGGTGGTACTCAAAAATCAATTTCTATAGTTCCAAGAGATATTTCTGAAGGAGATATAGCTATGACTATAACGGAAGACGGCACAAACATTAGTGAAACGCTGACAACCATAAGCAGTTTAGAAACACAAAATTACACTATTGTAAGCTTTATACCTACTATCCTTAAAGATGAAAATTCTTATTATATAGAATTGACTAGGGGTGGAAATTTATGGTATAGAGACAAAGTTTATGTAACATCTCAATTAAATGATGAAATTATACATACATTAAATACAAATAAGTATACGGAATACGATGCTGGTTCTGAAGACGAATATATAGTAATATAATATGGAAAATAAAAATATTAGAGTAGTCAACTTATCTGGTTATGAAATACCAGAAATAAAAGAAGTCTACGGAAAAGACTGGGTTCAATACGGAGATAATAATGATTACTTTGATGAACTTATAGATAAATACTTAGGAAGTCCTACAAATGCTAGATGTATAAATGGTATTGTAGATATGATTTATGGTAGAGGATTAGAGGCTACAGACAGTGAAATAAAACCTGAGATGTATGCAAAGATGAAAATGCTCTTAAAACAAAAGGATTTAAGACGTGTTGTAAACGATTATAAGATGTTAGGTCAATCTGCTGTTCAAGTGGTCTATAACAAGCAGAAAACAGCCATTGTGAAGGTGTTACACTTTCCTATGGAGACTCTTAGAGCAGAAAAAGCTAAAAAAGGCCAAATAGAGGCTTATTACTATCATCCTAAGTGGTGTGATATAAAACCTAGCGATAAACCTAAAAGAATACCTTCTTTTGGTAATGGTTCTAAAAAAGAAGTTATAGAAATATATGTATTCAAGCCATATAGGTCAGGATTTTATTACTACTCTCCAGTAGATTATCAATCTTGTTTACAATATGCAGAACTAGAAGAAGAAGTAAGTAATTATCATATAAACAACATAAAGAATGGATTACAACCTTCTTTATTAATAAATTTTAACAATGGAGTACCTAATGAAGAAACTCAAGAGCTTATTGAACATAAAATATATGATAAGTTTAGTGGCTCTTCAAATGCAGGTAAATTCATACTTACTTTTAATGAGTCTACAGAAACTCAAGCAGATTTACAACCTATTCACTTGCCAGATGCTCATGCACAGTATCAGTTCTTGGCTGACGAAAGCAGGGAAAAAATAATGCTTGGTCATGGTATTGTTTCTCCTATATTATTAGGTATAAAAGATAATACAGGGTTTGGAAATAATGCAGAAGAACTTAGAACTGCTTCTATCCTTATGGACAATATAGTTATTAGACCATTTCAACAAAACATTATAGATGGTTTAGATGAAATACTTGCATTTAATAAAATATATTTAAGCTTGTACTTTGTAACTCTACAACCAATAGAATTTACTGAATTGGATAATATTTCTACTAAAGTTAAGAGAGAAGAAGAAACAGGAGAAAAATTAAGTTCACAAGAAGAATTAGATTTATCAGATGAAGGTGCAGAAGACCTATACACTCAATTAGAGGTATTAGGAGAAGTTGTTTCTGATGAATGGGAACTTGTACATAGTGAAGCAGTAAATGATGAGAATGAAGAGTTTGATTTAACTAAACTAAGTGTATCAGAGGATGACGCTAATCCTGATAAAAGGTCAAGTCAAGATAATTCTGGATATAAAATAAGATATTCTTATGGTCCTGTAAGAAACTCTGATAAAAGTAGAGTGTTCTGTAGACAAATGGAATCTCTTACAAGTAAAAACTTAGTATTTAGAAAAGAAGACATTACTCTTATGTCTTTTAAAGGACTAAACAGTGAATTAGGGCATAACAAGGGTAAGTATAACCTCTTTAAATTTAAAGGAGGTAAAAATTGTCATCATTTCTGGGAGAGAAGAGTATACAAAAAGAAAGTAACACCAAATACCGAAGTTGAAGCTTCAGATGCTGTACAAGACGGATTTAAGGAACCAAACAATCCTCAAGAAGTCGAAGTTAGACCAGTAGATATGCCAAACAGAGGTGCTTACCCAAAAACTAAATAATTATGGCACAGAAAGCACTCTTTATAACAATAAACGACTTAAAAAGAAAATCTATAATAGATGGAAATGTAGATGCTGATAAACTCATACAGTTTATTGAAGTAGCTCAAGATACTCATGTTCAAAACTATTTAGGAGGATTACTCTATAAAAAATTACAAGCTTTGATATTAGCAGGTACTATAGATGATGCTGTTAATGCTGATTACAAAACATTATTAGATGATTATGTAAAACCTATGCTTACTTGGTTTACACAAAGTTCCTACCTTCCTTTTGCTATGTATCAGATTAGCAATGGAGGTGTATTTAAACATAGAAGTGAAAACTCAGAAACTATTT
>Ga0316203_1002133_pt1 | contig 10938 bp, 8 predicted proteins | sample 6monrhotite_MG_FD_204940 | JGI IMG/M metagenome (GOLD analysis project Ga0316203, IMG submission 204940) | Microbial mat bacterial communities from mineral coupon in-situ incubated in ocean water Damariscotta River, Maine, United States -... | ecosystem: Environmental > Aquatic > Marine > Coastal... | reverse complement strand
AGCCGCTCGAAGATCGCATCGTCATCAAGCAGGTCGAGGCGGAGCAGACCACTGCTTCGGGTCTCGTGATCCCGGACACCGCCAAGGAGAAGCCCCAGGAGGGCGAGGTCGTGGCGGTCGGCCCCGGCCGCATCGACGACAACGGCAACCGCGTCCCCATCGACGTCTCCGTCGGTGACCGCGTGCTGTACTCGAAGTACGGCGGTACCGAGGTCAAGTACGACGGCGACGAGCTGCTCGTCCTCTCGGCGCGCGACGTGCTCGCGGTGGTCGTCCGCTAGCGCGGATCCTCCACGGGCCGAGACCCCCGTTGCGCTTCGGCGCAACGGGGGTCTCGGCGTCTCCGGGAGCATGCCGGAGCGGTGCGGCGAGACCCGCGAGCGGCACTACAGTGAGGCTGTGCCCGACCCTCGCTCCTCGTCGACAGGCCTTCTCGCCGCCATCGGCGCCTACGGGCTCTGGGGTCTCCTGCCGGTCTACTTCATCGCGCTCATGCCCACGGGGCCTGTCGAGATCGTCGCGTGGCGCATCCTCCTGTCGCTCGTATTCTGCCTCCTCCTCATCGCAGCCACGCGCACCTTCCCCGCTCTGCGCGCCCTCGTCGTCGACCGACGCATTCTGCTGCTCAGTGCCGTGGCCGCAGTCCTCATCGCGGTCAACTGGCACGTCTACGTCTACGCCTCGCTCAGCGGCTTCATCCTCGAAGCCGCGCTCGGATACTTCATCAATCCCATCGTCACCGTCGCGCTCGGGGTGGTCTTCCTGCGCGAGCGGTTGCGCCCCGCGCAGTGGTGCGCGGTCGGCTTGAGCGTCATCGCCGTCATCGTGCTGGCCGTCGGCTACGGCACGGTGCCCGTGATCGCGCTCGCCCTCGCGTTCTCCTTCGGCTTCTACGCCTACGTGAAGAACCGCATGGGCCCCCGTGTCTCCGCCGTCGGCGGGCTCACTCTCGAGACCGCCTGGCTCGTCCCCCTCGCGATCGGCGAGCTCCTCGTCATCGCGGCCCTCGGCTCGCTCACGGCCGGCACGGTCGACCCCGGGCACACGGTGCTGCTCGCCCTCGCGGGCGTCGTCACCGCCATCCCGCTCCTCTTGTTCGCCGCGGCGGCCCGGCGGCTGCCGCTCACCGTCGTCGGCTTCGTGCAGTACCTCGCACCACTGCTCCAGTTCCTCTTCGGTGTGGTCGTAATGCGGGAGGCGATGCCACTCGAACGCTGGGTCGGCTTCTCCCTCGTCTGGCTCGCGCTCATCGTGCTGAGTACCGATGCAGTGCGCGCGCGCCACCACTCCCGACGCCGCGCCGCACCGCCGCCGGTCGAACCGGTCTGAGTCGTGGAGCGCTAGGGTGCGGATGAGCAGAGCCGGTCGTCTGCCGGGAGTCGGCCCTGGGCATCCCGCACCATAACGGCATTCGACACCGACCAGCGTGAAGGAGACTCCGATGCGCACGACGCTCCTCCCCACTGCAGCGATGCTCGCGGTGGCGGCGCTCAGCCTCACGGCATGCACGGGCATCGGGCCTATGCCGACCCCCAGCGCGACACCGAGCGCCGTCGCGACCGTCGAGGCAAGCGGCGACGGCGTGCTGCGCATCGGCACGCTCTTCCCCACGAGCGGGGACATCGCCTTTCTCGGCCCTGCCCTCGTCGCTGCCGCCGAAGTTGCGGTGCGCGACGTCAACGCGGGCGGAGGAATCCTGGGCGAACCCGTCGAGATCTTCCACCGCGATTCGGGAGACGCCTCGGGAGATGACCTAGAGTCGGCGATGGCAGACCTCCTCGAGCTGGAGGTCGACGTGATCATCGGGCCGGCGACCTCCGTGCTGGCCGAACGGATCATCCCGCTCGCCGCAGAGGCCGGCGTGACCGTCATCTCGCCGGCGGCTACCTACCCCTCCCTGCGCGCACAGGATGAGGATGGCGTGCTCTTCCGGACCATCCCGTCCTACGAGAAGCAGGGGGCGCTCATCGCCGAGTCAGTGCTCGCGGCGGGGGGCTCCTCGATCGTGCTCGTCACCGACGACGACGAGCTCGGCCTCGCCCTCGAGGCGAGCATCGTCTCGGCTCTTGCGGAGGACGACGCGCAACTGGGCGGACTCGAGATGCTCACCGCATCGAGCAACCTCGAGCGCATGGCGGCTGACATCGCGACGATCGAGGCGGATGCCGTGGTCATCGCGACCACGACGGCGCTCGACGAGCAGACGCGGGGCCTCATCGTGGCGCTCTCCGAGGAGGGCGTCGCCGGGCGCACGCTCTGGCTGACATCCCAGAACATGGCCGACTACTCCGCCACCCTCCCCGAGGGCGTGCTGGAGGGTGCGTACGGGGTGCTCGAAGGCGCCCCCGCGAGCGACCAGTTCATCGCGCGGCTCCGACAGTCGGACCCGGCGCTGCGAAGCTACCGGTACGCGGTCGAGACCTACGACGCTGTCATTCTCGCCGCGCTCGCCGCGCTCGAGTACGAGGACGACGGCGGGCCGTCGATCGGCGCCGGTCTCTCGCGCATCACGGCCGAGGGCTACCGCTGCGGGAGCGTCGCCGAGTGCCGGGTCGTCCACGACGACCTGGGCTCGTTCCACTACGTCGGTCTCGTGGGTGATGTCGCCTTCGACGTCTCGGGTGACGTCACGAAGGCCGACTACGGGCTGTACCGCTACTCGGAGGAGAACCGCCCGGTGCGCATCGGCACGCTGCGGTTGCGATGATCGAACCGGTGCGTCGTCTCGATGCGGAATCATGCGGTCCATGCACACTTCTCGACGGAATCCGTCGCCGTGATCGGATTGTGATATCGAATCTCGGCGTTACAGGGATGTAACCCGCACGTATTGTGCGTGCCTCACTACCGCCGTACGGTGGCTTAATGGTGACGTATCCCGTCGCCGTGTCCTGAACACATTCGAAACGCAAGGAGCAACATGGGCGTATTCACTTCCGGCTCGGCCGGCCGCTCTCGTTCTCTCAAGTCGGTCCTCGGCGGCATTGCCGTCCTGGGCACCAGCGCACTCATCCTTGGTGGATGCGCAGCGACGACAGAGGAAGAGCCTGCTGGCCCCGCCGAAGACCTGACTCTCACGATCGGCACCATCCTGCCCCAGAGTGGCGCGCTGGCGTTCCTCGGGCCCCCCGAGGAGGCGGGCGTCGCGCTCGCCGTGCAGGAGATCAACGAGGCGGGCACGAGCCTCACCGTCGAAGCGATTTACCGCGACTCCGGTGACACCACGACCGACACCGCGACCGTCTCGGTGACCGACCTCCTCTCGCAGGACGTCGACGCCATCATCGGCGCAGCGTCCTCGGGTGTCTCGTTCACGGTCATCGACCAGATCACCGGTGCGGGCGTCGTGCACTTCTCGCCGGCGAACACCTCGCCGGACTTCACGACATACGACGACGATGGCCTGTACTTCCGCACCGCTCCCTCGGACCTGCTCCAGGGTGAGGTTCTCGGAAACCTGATCGCGGAGGACGGCGCGGCGACCCTCGGTCTGCTCGTGCTGAACGACGCGTACGGCACCGGTCTCGCGGCCCAGCTCACCTCGACCTTCGAGGCCGCTAGTGGCGAGGTCGTCGAGGAGCAGCTGTTCAACGAGGGTGACACGAGCTTCGACTCGCAGATCTCGGCGCTGACCGCTGCCAACCCCGACGCGATCGCCGTCATCACGTTCGACCAGGCGAAGATCGTCGTTCCGGGCCTCGTCGGCGCGGGATACCCGGGTGAGAACCTGTACTTCGTGGACGGCAACCTCGCCGACTACAGTGCAGACTTCGAGACCGGTCTGATCACGGGCGCCAAGGGCACTGCCCCGGCCCCGAACCTGACGGACGACTTCACCGACCGCCTGCTCGCGATCGACCCGGATCTGGACTCGTTCCTGTACTCCTCCGAGTCGTATGACGCCACCATCCTCATCGCGCTCGCCGCTCTCGCGGCCGGCTCGACCGATGGTGTCGACATCGCGTCGAAGCTGCAGGAGGTCTCGGGTGGTTCCGGCGACGGTGAGAAGTGCACGGACTTCGCGTCCTGCGCGCAGATCATCGCCGACGGCGGCATCGTCGACTACGACGGCCCCTCGGGTCCGATCACGCTCAACGACGCCGGTGACCCCACTGAGGCCACCATCGGCATCTTCGAGTACGGCGACGACAACACCTACGCGGGCAACCGCCTCAACTAGTCTCGACTAGCTGACCACGGAGGGCCCCGGCATCACGCCGGGGCCCTTTGTCGTGCCGCCGCGTGGCGGAGCCCCGCGAGCAGACGCACGAGGGCCCCGCGGAGACGTGCTCTGCGGGGCCCTCGTGGCGGTTCTGCGGGCGCTACTCCTGGCCGAGGGTCCCGAGGTACAGGCCGATGACCTTGGGGTCGTTGAGCAGGTCGCGGCCCGCGCCCTCGTAAGCGTCGGTGCCCTGGTCGAGCACGTATCCGCGGTCGCAGATCTGCAGGCAGCGCCGAGCATTCTGCTCGACCATGATCGTCGTCACGCCCGCCTTGTTGATCTCCTTGACGCGCAGGAAGGCCTCGTCCTGCCGCACGGGCGAGAGGCCAGCGCTGGGCTCATCGAGCAGGATCACCTCGGGGCTCATCATGAGGGCGCGGCTCATGGCGACCATCTGGCGCTCACCGCCGGAGAGCGAGCCGGCACGCTGCCCGAGCCGCTTGCCGAGCTCGGGGAAGATGTCGACCACGAACTCGAGTCGGTGATCGAGCTCCTTGGGCTTCTGGAAGATGCCCATCTCCAGGTTCTCGCGAATCGTGAGGGTCGGGAAGACGTTGTTGGTCTGCGGCACGAAGCCGACGCCCTTGGAGACGAGCTTGTTCGCCTTGAGATTCGTGATCTCGTCTCCGTAGAGGGAAATCGTGCCCTGGCGCACCTTGACGAGCCCGAAGATCGACTTGAGAAGCGTCGACTTGCCGGCCCCGTTCGGCCCGATGATGCCGATGAGCTCGCCGTCGTAGGCAGTGAGCGAGCAGTCGGTGAGGATGTCGATGCCGGGCAGGTAGCCGGCCGTCACCTTGTCCACGTGGACGACGAGCTTGCGGTCGTCTACGGCGGCGCTTCCCGCTTCAGTGCTTGACTTCGTCGGCGTCGTCATCGGCCAGCTCCTTGATCGCGTCCTTCGCCTCGGAGTCGATGGCCCCGAGGTCCTCATCATGGTGAGCGCCCAGGTAGGCGTCGATCACGGCCGGATTCGCCATGACCTCGTGCGGGTCGCCCTCGGCGACGATGCGGCCCTCCGCCATGACGATGACCCAGTCGGCGATGTGCCGCACCATGTGCATGTCGTGCTCGACGAAGAGCACCGTCATGCCCTGCTCCTTGAGACCCAGAATGTGGTCGAGGAGGGACTGCGTGAGCGCCGGGTTCACACCCGCCATCGGCTCGTCGAGCATGACGAGAGTGGGCTCGCTCATGAGAGCACGCGCCATCTCGAGCAGCTTGCGCTGGCCGCCGGAGAGGCTCGCAGCGTAGTCATCCTTCTTCTCGAGCAGCTTGAAGCGTTCGAGGAGCACGAGCGCGCGCTCCTCGATCTCCTGTTCCTGCTTCTTCCAGATGAACGGGAAGAGAGCGCGGAAGAGGCTCTCGCCCCGCTGCCCCTTGGCCCCGAGCTTCATGTTGTCGAGCACGGTGAGCAGCGCGAGCGCCTTCGTCAGCTGGAAGGTGCGCACCTGGCCCTTGCGGGCCACCTTGAACGCGGGAATGCCCGAGATGCCGGAGCCGTCGAAGGTCCACTTGCCCGAGTCAGGCTGATCGAAGCCGGTCAGGAGATTGAAGAGCGTCGTCTTGCCCGCTCCGTTGGGGCCGATGAGCGCCGTGATCGCCCCGCGCGGAATCTCGATGTGGTCGACATCGACCGCCGTGAGCCCGCCGAAGCGGCGCGTGATGTGGTCGGCAACGATGATCGGGTCGGTCTTGGCCACGCCGGGTGCGGCCTCGCCGACATGGAGCCCCGTGGTCTTGACGGGGCCGGTGGCGTCACTCGGGCTGCTACTTGACAAAAGCCAGCTCCTTCTTGTTGCCCAGGATTCCCTGTGGTCTGTATATGACGATGAGCATGATCGCGATGCCGACGAAGATGAAGCGCAACTGGCCGGCCTGCACGGTCGTCATGAAGGGTATGAAGCCCTCGCTGACAGCACGAGCGATGAAACCGGAGAAGAACGACAGCAGCACCCAGAAGACCATCGCGCCGAGAATCGGACCGAAGACGGTCGCGGCCCCGCCGAGCAGGAGGATCGCGTAGATGAAGAACGTCAGGGTCGGCTGGTAGTTCGCGGGCACCACTGAACGCGGCAGGATGAAGATCATGCCGGCGAGGGAGCCGTACACGCCGCCGAGGATCAGCGACTGCATCTTGTAGAAGTAGACGTTCTTGCCGAGCGCGCGCACAGCATCCTCGTCCTCGCGGATGCCCTTGATCACACGACCCCAGGGGCTCTTGAAGAGCTGCCACGTGATGATGGCCGCGATGACGACGACCCCCCACCCGACGATGCGAACCCACCAGTCGTACTCGTTGTAGACGAACGGGCCGAAGCCGTAGGTGCCCTCGGGAATAGGGTTGAGATCTTCGAAGCCGCCCTTGTAGCCCTGCAGGCCGTTCGCAGACCCCGTGACGGGCTCGAACACGTTCGTCGTGAAGAGCAGGCGCACGATCTCGGCCGCGGCGATCGTCACGATCGCCAAGTAGTCCGCGCGCAGTCGCAAGGTCGGCAGACCCAGGATGAAGGCGAAGACGATCGACGCGACGACGCCGAACAGCACCGCCGCCCACACGGGCCAGCCGAACGTGAGCGTCGCGATGGCGAAACCGTATGCGCCGAGCATCATGAAGCCCGCTTGGCCGAAGTTCAGCAGGCCCGTGAACCCGAAGTGCACGGCGAGGCCGAGGGCGGCGAGCGCGTAGGCGGCCGTCGTCGGGGAGATGAACTCCTGCGCGGCGTTGGAGAGTAGTTGAATCCAGTCCATGGTCCGCTCCTAGCCGATTCGTTCTTTGCGTCCGAGGATTCCCTGAGGCCGCACGAGCAGCACCAGGATGAGGATGATCAGCGCCCCGACGTACTTCGTGTCGGAGGGGATGATGAGCGTCGACATCTCGACGAAGAAACCGACGATGAGCGCGCCGACGAGAGCGCCGAACGCGGTACCGAGTCCGCCGAGCGTCACCGCGGCGAACGTCAGGAGCAGCAGCTGGAAGCCCATGTCCCAGCCGACGCCGGGCCGGAAGTAGGCCCAGATGATGCCGGACATGCCGGCGAGGAATCCCGCGAGCACCCACACGATGCGGATCACGCGGTCCACGTCGATGCCCGAGGCTGCCGCGAGCGCGGGGTTGTCGGAGACGGCGCGCGTCGCCTTGCCGATGCGCGTGCGCAGCAGGAAGTAGGCGACCGCGAGCAGGACCACGACCGAGAGCGCCATGCTGCCGACATCGATCCAGGAGAGGCCGAATGCGCCGATCGAGAACGAAGAATCGGTCGCGCCGGGAAGCTGCTGGGTCTCGCCGCCGTAGAAGAACTGGAAGACGTAGCGGAGGGTGAGCGACAAGCCGATGCTCACGATCATCATCGGGATGAGCCCGACGCCGCGCCTGCGCAGCGGCTTCCACAGGCCTGCGTCGTTCGCCCAACCGAACGCCGCGCTCAAGATGAGCGCTATGAGAAGGGCGAGCCACAGCGGCAGGGCGACCACCGTGCTGAAGGTGAGCGCCATAAGAGCACCGAAGGTGATGAGCTCGGCGTGGGCGAAGTTGCTCAGTCCGGTCGTGCCGAACACGAGAGAGAGCCCGATGGCGGCGAGTGCCAGCAGCAGACCGAAGTTCAGTCCGTTGAAGAAGCGATCGACGATCTGGTCCCACAGGTTGACCGTGTTGCGCTCGCCCTGGCCGATGAAGAAGTTCAGGACGGTGCTGCCGGACTGCCCGATGTTCACATCCCGGCTGTTGGGGGTCTCGTCGCCCTCCTGCGTCGTCTGCACGACGGCGATGCCATCGGGGAGCGTCGTCTCGTCGAGGGTGACGGTGTAGTCCCCTTGCACGGGCACGCCGACGGCCCAGCGGCCATCGGCGCCGGTGAGCACCTCGACACTGAAGCCACCGCCGTCGATGACGAGGCGAACATCCTCGAGGGGTTCGTCGGCAAGCTCGACGAGGCCGCTGATGCGGAAGTCGTACTCGTCGAGACCGACCTCGTCGGCAGCGGCCGGTGCGGCGACGGACAGAGTGAGAGCAGCCACGACCGTGGCGAACAGCACGGCCATGAGCCGCCGTGGTGCCCGCCGGGCGACTGGTCTGCTAGCAGCGTGTGCCACGAAACCTCCAGGTTGTTCCGGGTCGAGGCGTGCTGCCCCGCGGGCGGGTTGGGCCCTGTCGTCAACGTTGACGATACGGATCGTTTGTTGCCGCCGCGTTTCGCGGCGGCAACCGACGGTGACTAGCCATTATTGCCACGGAATACGTTTCTGCCTAACGCGTTAAGCTGGAGTACCGGGATTCGTCGTTGCATCCGGGCCCACTTCCAAGCACTTCGAGGGGACTCATGGACCAGCCCGATCCGTTCGGCTTCGTCGGCCTCACCTATGACGACGTCATGCTCCTGCCCGCCCATACCGACGTGATCCCGAGCGAGGCCGAGACCGCCTCGCAACTGACGCGGCGCATCCGTGTCAACGCTCCCTTGCTGTCCTCTGCGATGGACACGGTGACCGAGGCGCGCATGGCGATCGCGATGGCGCGCCAAGGTGGGCTGGGGGTGCTGCACCGCAACCTGTCGATCGACGATCAGGCCGAGCAGGTCGACAAAGTGAAGCGCTCGGAGTCGGGCATGATCACCAATCCCGTCACGACGACGCCGGATGCGACGGTCGCCGAGGTGGACGCCCTGTGCGGGCGCTTCCGCGTTTCCGGCCTCCCGGTCGTGGAGGGCGACGGCACGCTCGTGGGCATCATCACGAATCGCGACATGAGGTTCGTGTCGGCGTTCGAAGCTCCCACGACCCTCGTGCGCGACGTCATGACGGCCGCCCCCCTCGTCACCGGCCCCGTGGGTATCTCGCAGGACGACGTGCTCGCGCTCTTCGCCCAGCACAAGATCGAGAAGCTGCCTCTCGTCGACGATGCGGGTCGTCTGAGCGGACTCATCACGGTCAAGGACTTCGACAAGAGCGAGAAGTACCCGAACGCGACGAAGGACACGGCCGGTCGACTGCGCGTCGGCGCCGCCGTCGGCTTCTTCGGTGACGCGTGGGAGCGCGCTGGAGCCCTGCGGGACGCGGGGATCGATGCGATCGTGGTGGACACGGCGAACGGCGACAGCCGGGGCGTGCTCGAGATCATCGCTCGGCTCAAGGCCGACCCGGCCTTCGCGGAGGTCGACGTCATCGGAGGCAATGTCGCGACGCGCACGGGAGCCCAGGCGCTCATCGATGCGGGCGCCGACGCCGTGAAGGTCGGTGTGGGCCCCGGCTCCATCTGCACGACGCGCGTCGTCGCGGGCGTCGGTGTGCCCCAGGTCACGGCCGTCTACGAGGCGTCCCTCGCGGCCCGGCCGGCGGGCGTCCCGCTCATCGCCGATGGCGGCCTGCAGTACTCGGGCGACATTGCGAAGGCGATCGTCGCCGGCGCTGACACCGTCATGCTCGGCTCGCTGCTCGCGGGCACCGACGAGAGCCCGGGTGACCTCATCTTCGTGAACGGCAAGCAGTTCAAGTCGTACCGCGGCATGGGCTCCCTCGGCGCGCTCCAGACGCGCGGAACGAAGACCTCGTACTCGCGCGACCGCTACTTCCAGGCCGATGTGCCGAGCGACGAGCAGCTCATCGCGGAGGGCATCGAGGGCCAGGTGCCCTACCGCGGCCCCGTCGGCTCGGTCGTCTACCAGTTGCTCGGTGGCCTGCGGCAGTCGATGTTCTACACCGGGGCCCGCACGATCGAGGATCTCAAGCAGCGGGGCAAGTTCGTGCGCATCACGGCGGCCGGCCTCAAGGAGTCCCACCCGCACGACATCCAGATGGTCGTCGAGGCTCCCAACTACCGGCGGTAGCCCGCCAACTGGCCCACCTCACCCGTCGCGGATCACTGCGCCCGTTCCGGAACAGGTGGCGCGGCCCCGCTCGGGTGCCTCGCGTGAGTGGGAGTGGGGTGGGGTGCTCCCTCCCCAGAGGCCGAGTGCCGAGCGCGGTTCTGCAGAGTGAGCTTCGAGCGTGGGATGCTCGGGGCTGGGCATCCATCCTGGCGGGGTGAATCCTGCCGTTGTCGCCGCACTCGAACAGCTCATTGTTGCTCGTGAGTTGCGTGTCGAGACCGGTTCTGGCTCGTCGCTCACGCGTGCTCGCCGGGCCCGGCGGCTCATCCCCCTCGCTCATGGTCTCGACCTTCCCGCGGAGATCGCTGCCGAACTCACGGCGACCGAGCTCGCGCTCACCAGGGCGCTCGCGGTGGCTCGGTACGGCCGAACCCGTCGTCCGCTTGCCCGCGCGTCGGCTGCTCTCGTGTGGGGCGTGCCACTTCTCAACTCCCCACCATCAGCAGTCGAGGTGCTCGGGTGGAGCGCAGCGTCGACAAGAGCAGCGGGGGGACTGCGCTACTGGGGCACGGCGCACCCCGACGCCTATGTCGTCGAGCAGGACGGGGTGGTTCTGACGAGCCTGGCCCGGACCCTGGCCGAGTTCGCGGCTTCTCACCCCTTCGCCGCTGGAGTCGTCGCGGTCGACTGGGCGTTGCGAGTGCGCGGAGGCGGTGTGCGATGCAGCCTCGACGAGATCGCCGAGGCGGCTGACGCCCTCGGGCTGCGGCGGGGCAGAGCCCGGCTCGAGCGTGTGCTGAGTTTCGCCGACGGGCGATCGGAGTCGCCGGGCGAGTCGTGGAGTCGCGTGCTCATTCGACAGCTCGGCTTCGCCGACCCCGAGCTGCAGGTCGAGGTGCGCGGGCTCCGAGG
>Ga0316203_1002122_pt1 | contig 11006 bp, 13 predicted proteins | sample 6monrhotite_MG_FD_204940 | JGI IMG/M metagenome (GOLD analysis project Ga0316203, IMG submission 204940) | Microbial mat bacterial communities from mineral coupon in-situ incubated in ocean water Damariscotta River, Maine, United States -... | ecosystem: Environmental > Aquatic > Marine >... | reverse complement strand
CTGGGCAGTCAACGTGCGCATAGTGACGAACTTCTGTCTCGTATTCAACGTGCGACGTATTGATGGTAATTCCACGCGCCTTTTCTTCAGGCGCCGCGTCAATTTGCGAGTAATCCTTAGCCTCACCGCCATACTTCTTTGACAACACAGTTGCGATCGCCGCTGTTAGCGTTGTCTTGCCATGGTCAACGTGACCAATTGTGCCCACGTTTACGTGTGGCTTTGTACGTTCAAATTTACTCTTTGCCATGACTTTTCCTTATCAATGTCAAACGTTAACAATAAAAACTTATGGTGCCCATGGCGAGAATCGGACTCGCGACCTCTCCCTTACCAAGGGAGTGCTCTACCACTGAGCCACATGGGCAAGCAACCAGATTGGAGCGGGTGAAGGGAATCGAACCCTCGTCATAAGCTTGGAAGGCTTCTGCTCTACCATTGAGCTACACCCGCATAGCTTTCCCAACAATACAACCGCGATCCAAGCTGCGATTGCTTCAAACTTTTCATACATAGAAACTTGGTGGAGGGGGAAGGATTCGAACCTTCGAAGGCTGAGCCGTCAGATTTACAGTCTGATCCCTTTGACCGCTCGGGAACCCCTCCAAAAGAACGCGTAATTATCCGGATATTTGGGGTGCTTGTCAATCATCAAAAGAGGATTCTTTAAACTGGACTCGCAAACGACTTGAATACACAAACACATCATTAAAACAAACAGTAAGCATTAACAAAGGCCGCTTTATCAACCAAACCAAGCAGAGGCAGAGCAATGTTTTTTAAATATCTTTAAAAAATATCAGCTTTTTCTAAACAATGCCGACTGCGCATGCGCCTGCAATCCCTCGCCGAATGCCAAAACCGCAGCGATGTCACTCAGCTTTTGTGCGCCTTGCTCGGAAACCTGAATCAGGCTGCTACGTTTTTGAAAATCATAGACACCTAAAGGCGATGAAAAGCGCGCTGTGCCTGAAGTGGGCAGGACGTGATTCGGCCCAGCACAATAGTCACCCAATGACTCAGAAGTGTAACGCCCCATGAATATCGCCCCAGCATGCTTGATCTTAGGCAAACAAGCCTGCGGGTCCTCTACTGACAATTCCAGATGCTCAGGCGCAATGCGATTGCTAATAACACAAGCCTCATCCAGATCAGCGACATGAATTAAGGCTCCGCGATTTTCTAGTGCCGTTTTGATGATTTCCCGACGCGGCATTTGCTCCAGCAACTTGTCTGCGCTAGCAGCCACCGCTTCAATGAATTTTGCATCTGGCGACAACAGTATGGCTTGCGCGAGTTCGTCGTGCTCTGCCTGTGAAAACAAATCCATCGCAACCCAGTCAGGATTAGTTTGCCCGTCGCAGATCACTAGAATCTCCGATGGCCCCGCAATCATATCAATGCCTACCACGCCGAACACGCGGCGCTTTGCCGAGGCGACGTAAGCATTGCCAGGGCCAACAACCTTATCCACCTTAGGTATGCTTGCCGTACCGTAAGCCAGCGCTGCTACCGCCTGCGCACCGCCGATAGTAAACACACGATCAACTCCTGACAGATAGGCCGCCGCCAACACCAGCGGGTTCTTCACGCCATCCGGCGTAGGAACAACCATAATAAGTTCTTCAACACCTGCCACCTTAGCGGGCAGAGCATTCATCAACACAGAAGAAGGGTAAGCAGCCTTGCCACCGGGAACATAAAGCCCCACTCGATCCAGCGCCGTAATTTGCTGCCCGAGCATCGTGCCATCTTCCTCGGTATAACTCCAAGAGCTTTGCACCTGTTTCTGATGATATGCCGTCACACGCTGCGCAGCTTGCTCCAAGGCTTTGCGCTGATCGGTCGGCAATCCTTCAAAGGCCGCTTTCAATTCAGATTGCGACAACTCCATCTGCGCCGCATTCGCCAATGACAGGCGGTCAAATTTACTCGTGTACTCCAGCACCGCTTCATCGCCACGCTTCTTTACATCAGAGAGAATAGCCGCCACGGTCGCTTCCAACTTATCGTCGGCAGTTTCCTCAAAAGCCAGAAGCTTGCTTAGCTTGGCATCGAAATCGGCCTGCTGCGATGAAAGTCGAGTAATGTTCATTTTACTGCCCCAGCAAAAGCATCTAGCATCGGTTGAATTACATCACGTTTAAGCTTCAGTGAAGCTTGGTTCACCACCAAGCGCGATGAAATCCCAACGATATCCTCCACGGCCTTCAAGTCATTCGCCTTCAAAGTCGCACCACTACTCACTAGGTCAACAATGGCATCCGACAAGCCCACCAACGGAGCCAGCTCCATCGACCCATACAGCTTAATCAAATCAACGTGCACGCCCTTGGCTGCGAAGTGCTCACGCGCCGTCTTTACATACTTAGTCGCCACCCGTAAGCGTGCGCCCTGCTGCACAGCGGATTCATAATCAAAGCCATTGCGCACCGCGACCATCATGCGGCACTTGGCAATATTCAAATCCAAGGGCTGATACAAACCTTCACCGCCATGCTCATTCAATACATCCTTGCCCGCCACACCAAGATCGGCAGCGCCATATTGCACATAAGTCGGCACATCTGAAGCGCGCACAATAATAAGACGCACATCCTCACGGTTGGTCGACAGAATAAGTTTGCGTGAAGACTCTGGATCTTCCTGCGGCGTAATACCCGCGGCTTCTAGCAGCGGCAAGGTTTCTTCGAAAATACGGCCTTTTGATAGAGCGATGGTTATCATAATTCTGTTCTCAAATAAAATTTACAAGTGCTAGCAACTCACGCGAACTCTCTCACGTTTCACATTTCACGCTTCACTTCATGCGACTAATATTAGCCCCGAGTTGCGACAATTTGGCCTCAATATGCTCATAGCCACGATCCAGGTGATATATACGGTCGATCACCGTTTCTCCCCGCGCCACCAAGCCGGCAATCACTAGGCAGGCAGAGGCGCGCAAATCGGTCGCCATCACGGTAGCACCTTCCAAATAGTCGGCACCGCGCACCACGGAAGTATTTCCTTCCACATCAATCTGCGCGCCGAGGCGGCGCAGTTCTTGCACGTGCATAAAGCGATTCTCAAAAATAGTTTCGACCACCATCGCGCTTCCTTCGGCAATGCAATTAAGCGCCATAAACTGCGCTTGCATATCGGTAGGGAAAGCGGGGTATGGCGCGGTACGAACGTTTACTGACTTGGGGCACCCGTTCATTTCAAGGTGAATAGTGTCTCCGCTCACCGTGATCTGCGCACCGGCTTCGCTAAGCTTTTCCAGCACCGAATCCAAAATATCAGCGCGAGTTTCAAGCAAAGTGATGCTGCCGCCTGTCGCAGCAGCCGCCACCAAAAACGTGCCGCTCTCAATACGGTCCGGCATGATGCGATGCTCCGCACCGTGCAGCTTTTCTACACCCGTTATAGTAATGGCATCCGTTCCATCACCACTGATGTTTGCCCCCATCGCACGCAAGCAATTCGCCAAGTCCACCACTTCCGGCTCCCGTGCTGCATTTTCCAGCACAGTCACGCCATCGGCCAAAACTGCCGCCATCATCAGGTTTTCCGTTCCCGTCACGCTGACGATGTCGAAAAAAATACGTGCTCCATGCAAACGTTTCGCTTGCGCATGAATATAACCATGCTCAATATGTATTTCCGCACCCATCCCCTGCAAGCCCTTGATATGCAGATCAACGGGTCGAGATCCGATAGCACACCCCCCTGGCAAAGAAACTCTGGCTTCACCAAACCGTGCTACCAATGGGCCCAGCACAAGAATCGCTGCACGCATGGTTTTCACCATGTCATACGGCGCTTCCCATTTGTCGATTTTATCGCCTTTAAAATGAATCTCATTAGTCGCGGACTCTGCTGACACGCCCATCTGCTGCAACAATTTGCGCATAGTGCCTACATCGTGCAGGTCCGGCAGATTAGTTAGGTGCAAGCTTTCTGCTGTTAACAGGCTGGCGCACATAATAGGTAAAGCGGCATTCTTTGCACCGGAAATACGCACTTCACCGCGCAATGGAATACCACCTTGAATAGAGAGTTTTTGCATAAATTACAATTAATTAGTTAGCTGTCTTACGAAATTTGAGTCAATCCAGCATGGCTTCATAATAACGAGATCACTCCGACCACTATGAATTAGCACCCGTGCGGATCAGTAAGGTCTCATCCACACCGTACAGCTCAGCCAAGCTAAACAAGTTATCCGAAATATTTACAAATGTGAGTTTTACATTGCTGCGTTGAGCGGATCGCAACCAAGCCAGCATCAAACTCACAGCGGAAGAGTCCACCGCATCAATCTGGGCCAGATCGACCACCAGTTCCTTAACGCCAGGCTTGAATTCCAGCCCTTTATTAAACAAAGCCACGGTTGCATCCATAGTCAAGCGGCCAGATACACGCACAATGTTATCCGCGTCTGTCACTTAAGCGAGGCTTTCTTAATCTGTTTTTTCGAACCCTCTAGCTCCGCGTCATGATTCTTTCCCACCAGGAACTTAATCAGCCCATCAACCCCAGAGCGCTGCAAAGGGGTACGAAACTGATTCCTGTAGATATCCAATGCCAATCTCGGCCCTGCGATTGCAAAATCGACGACTTTCCAGCCTGACGAAGTCTTTTTAAGATCGTAATCGACGGACAGCGGAGATTCTCCCTGAACAATGAGTTTAGTTCTCACTGTCGCCTGACTATCGCCGCTAGAAAAATGGCTTGGCTCAAACCTAACCGAAAAGTTACCACTGCCCGTAAACGCTTTTGAAATAAATACACGAACCAATAAATCGCGAAATTCTTCAACCAATGCTTTTTTCTGCTTTGCCGAAGCCGTTCTCCAAATCCGCCCTACGGCCCGCTTAGTCATCAAAGTAAAGTCAAACAAAGGCAACACTTTTTCATCCACCAATGCCTGTATTTTTTTCTTATCCTTATTCTCCTGCTTAATCGCAGCGATGACTTCATTAACCGCATTTTTCACCAAGACATCTGGTGTCTCTGCATCAGCCCGCACTAAGGATGACAAGCCTAATAAAGTCAGGCCCAGCATTGCGATAACAAAACGTTTCATATTTATCTCCAATTTACTTTGCGCTCTCTGCCTTGCTAGCGACTATTTGACCAATAATATCTTCCAACACCACTGCAGAACGGGTCATGTGAATTACGTCGCCGTTTTTCAACATTCCATCATCCATACCTGGCTTCAAGCCAATATACTGATCACCCAACAAGCCTGAAGTTAGAATACTAACCAAAGTATCTTTGGGGAATTGATAACGCTTGTCGACATTCATCGTCACTTCGGCCTCATAACGCTCCGAATTCAACTTAACTTCCGTAACTCGCCCAACCAAAACCCCAGAGCTCTTCACTGATGCAGTCGCCCTGAGTCCGCCAACATTGGTGAAATACGCTTTTACTTGGTAGGACTCCGATACATTATAGGTACTAAGATTCCCCACTTTAAATGCCAAGATCGCCACCGCAACAATACCCGCCACAACAAATGTACCAACCCACAAATCTAAAGTGGTTCGCTCCATATCAAATCCCCCGAAACATAATTGCGGTCAAAACCACATCCAACAACAATATCACCACTGACGACTGCACCACGGTACGCGTCGTTGCGCCCGAGACTCCTTCAGCCGTAGCGGGCGCATCATAACCTTCGAACAATGCGATTACAGTAATAGCCACGCCAAACACAAAACTCTTCAACACACCATTCAATATGTCATGTTGAAAATCTACTGAAAACTGCATCTGCGACCAAAACGAACCCTCGTCCACGCCGATGAATACCACTCCCACCAAATACCCACCGAACACCCCCATCACAGAGAACATCGCGGCGAGCAGCGGCATCGAAATAACACCCGCCCAAAAACGCGGCGCAACCACGCGCGCAATCGGATTTACCGCCATCATCTCCATCGCGGCAACTTGCTCGGTCGCCTTCATCAAGCCAATCTCAGCGGTCATCGCCGAACCCGCTCGACTCGCAAACAGCAAAGCTGCCAAAACCGGCCCCAATTCGCGCACCAAACTTAAGGCCACCAACTGTCCCAATGATGATTCAGAGCCATAACTCTTAAGTGTTTCATAGCCTTGCAGCCCGAGCACAACGCCCACAAACAAACCAGCCACCAAAATAATAATCAGAGACATCACACCAGAAAAAAACAACTCCCTGATGATTAAGTGAAAACGTCGAAAACTGAGGCCTGAATTCAGCAGGATCAAAGCAAAAAACCGTGTCGCGTATCCCAGTCGCCAGACCGCCTCAACCAGATGATGCCCGATATTTCTTACACTTCTCACCAATGGCATTAGGGCCCCCATTAGGTATTCACTCCCAAATCCAGCTTGTAATCCCTACTTGGATATTGGAATGGCACTGGCCCGTCCATCTCTCCATGCACAAACTGATGCACAAATGGCTTGTCCGAAGCGAGAATTTCTTCCGGTGTACCTTCCGCGACAATCACGCCATCGGCGATAAAATATATATAGTCAACAATCTTCAACGACTCTTGCACATCGTGCGTCACCACCACTGAAGTTGCGCCCAGCGCATTATTCAAACTTCGAATTGAACTTCCAACTGCAGTCAGAGAGATTGGATCAAGCCCCGCAAATGGCTCATCATACAAAATCAACATCGGATCAAGCGCTACCGTGCGCGCCAATGCCACGCGCCGCGCCATTCCACCGGAAAGTTCTGCTGGCATCAAAGCATGCGTGCCGCGCAAACCCACCGCGTTCAGCTTCATCATCACCAGGTCGTGAATCATCTCTTCAGGCAGGTCGGTATGCTCGCGCATTTGGAAAGCCACGTTGTCATATACCGACATATCAGTAAACAAAGCACCGAACTGAAACAACACACCCATTTTACGGCGCATGGCATACAGACCTTTTTGATCCAGCTCATGCATGACCTGCCCATCAATCTTGATTTCACCCTTGGTCGGCTTAAGCGCCCCACCGATCAAGCGAAACAGCGTCGTCTTCCCGCAGCCGCTACCGCCCATAATGGCAATGACCTTACCTTTATGGAAAGTCATATTGATCCCTTTCAGGACAGCACGAGTGTCATAAGTGAAATTGACATCGCGAATTTCGACTAAGGGTTGCGAGGACACAGAATAAACCTTCTTGGGCATTTTTAGGAATGCGCATTCTAAACTACGCGCACCTCATCCACAACAAAACCCCCTTCGCTTAAACTCATACATGCTTAAGGGTTATTTGACATTACTAGGGTTTGGGCTGCATCCGCTAAAAATGTTACCATCGCGCCCGTTTAGTATCGTGACAGTAGTTCACGAAAACCCGACATACAAAACAATTCTCGGAGAGCAACATGGCAGGTCACAGCAAGTGGGCAAATATCCAGCATCGAAAAGGCAAACAAGATGCCAAGCGCGGACAAATATTCACGCGCCTGATTAAAGAAATCACCGTAGCCTCACGCATGGGCGGCAGCGATGCCATAGGTAATCCGCGCTTACGTCTAGCGATGGAAAAAGCCTACGAACAAAACATGCCAAAAGACAACGTCGAGCGCGCCATTAAACGCGGCGCTGGCGAACTCGACGATGTTGTTTATCAGGAATTACGCTACGAAGGTTACGGCATCAACGGCGCGGCAGTCATGGTGGACTGCATGACTGACAACAAAACACGCACCGTAGCTGATGTACGACACGCCTTTACCAAACACGGCGGCAACCTCGGCACCGATGGCTCAGTAGCCTTCATGTTCAAACATTGCGGACAATTAATCTTCGCCCCCGACACCAGCGAAGATGCCCTCATGGAAGTCGCGTTGAACGCCGGAGCCGAAGACATCATCACCGACGACGATGGCAGCATCGAAGTTATCACCGGCCCTTACGACTTCGTCGAAATCAAACAAACCCTAGAAGCCGCCGGATTCAAATCTGAAATGAGCGAAGTCACCATGAAAGCTGACAGCGAAGTAATATTCACAGGTGACAATGCCGTAAAAATGCAAAAACTGCTGGACGCACTGGAAGACTGCGATGACGTACAGGAAGTTTATACAACGGCGGTGATTGAAGAGTGACAAGGCAGAGAAGGGTAAAACCCTTGGGGCTTTGATGAGCGCCCCTTCCCCTTTCCCCCTTCCCTCTTCCCCCATACGAATTTTAGGCATCGACCCCGGCCTGCGCATTACTGGTTTTGGCGTGATAGACAAACAAGGGCAACACTTGCACTACGTCGCCAGCGGCTGCATCAAAACGCCAGCTGGCGATTTGCCAGAACGTTTGAAAGTCATTTTAAATTCGCTAGGCGAAGTGATTGCGCAGCATCAACCCCAGCATGCAGCAGTGGAAAAAGTATTTGTGAACGTAAACCCACAGTCCACCTTACTACTGGGGCAAGCGCGTGGTGCGGCGATTTGCGCGGCCGTGCTGGCAAATCTGCAAGTAGGGGAATACACCGCACTGCAAGTCAAACAAGCCGTCGTCGGCAACGGACACGCAGACAAAGAACAAGTACAAGTGATGGTGCAGCGCCTTCTGAAACTATCTGGCATACCCAGCTCAGATGCCGCAGACGCACTGGCTTGCGCGATCTGCCACGCACACGGCGGCATGGGCTTGGGCGCATTGGCAACTAAAGGCTATAGAGTTAAAAACGGAAGGTTGGTTTAAATGATTGGAAGAATAAGCGGCATCTTGTTAGAAAAAAATCCGCCACAAATCTTGTTAGACGTGCAAGGCGTAGGTTACGAAATCGACGTACCGATGAGCACATTCTACAACCTGCCCGCACTACAAGAAAAAGTCGTGCTGCACACCCACTTCGTCGTACGCGAAGATGCGCAACTACTATACGGTTTCGTCAGCAACGAAGAACGACTAGCGTTTCGTCAATTGCTTAAAATTAGCGCCGTCGGCCCCAAACTCGCACTTTCTGTACTATCAGGACTGAGCCTAGAAGACCTCGCCGCCGCCGTCGCCAACAAAGAAGCAGCTCGTCTAATCAAAATACCCGGCGTAGGCAAAAAAACCGCTGAACGTTTAGTGCTCGAACTGCAAGGTAAATTCAACATCACTGGCAGCAGCGCCACGTACAACTCCGCCGCCGCATCTGCTAGTAGCGACATTGCCAACGCCCTGCAAGCACTAGGTTACAACGAAAAAGAAGCCGACTGGGCCGCTAAACAACTCCCCAAAGAGGTCGGCGTTTCAGACGGCATACGCCAAGCACTTAAGTTATTATCCAAAACATAAGTACCCCGATAGCATAGCATTGCGATAGAGGAGACGAATATGGGATTAGCTGAAATCGCTCAAGATCAAATCAAAGCACTGCCGGAAGGCCCAGTGAAAGAAGTGTTGGACTTCATCGGCCACATCAAGTCGCGCAATGCTCAAGCGCAGTGGCATGACCTGATGCAAACCCAAGAAATAACGCTCGCCCAAGTTTGGGACAACCCAGACGACGAGGTGTGGAACCATGTTTGAAGCGGGTGCATTGGTAATGCTGCCATTCCATTACGCCGATGCATCGACAAGCAAACGCCGGCTGGGCAGGTTAATGGCTGAAAACATCAGGCGCAATACTCGTTGATTATTGCGCCCTTGCACTAGAGCTTCATTGCTATTTCATGTGAGCGCCGAGTCAAACTGCACCAAGTATGATGCTGGTGTCATTCTATTCAATTCATATATTTTGCTTGCCAAAATTGGCCGTAGCTCAATTGGTTCCTTTTGGCTATTAAAGAACACCAAATAGAAGAAGTAATCTTTTCGATGTTCAGATGTAGTCGAGGTCGAATATTCATTGTCGGAGAGGAAGAATCTATACCCCTCTTCCTTGGAGAGTTTTCCTACTGCCTTGACTTCGATGAATCGAGGTTTCTTTGAAGAGGTGTGCGAAAGAAAATCGTAACCGTAACTAGGGCGATCTCTCCTGTCTGCAATTTTGGGGATTAGCTTTTCCAGATTTTCTTCGCGCAATCTTTCCTTCTCCCATTTCAAGGCAAATTCTTCAGCGGCCTTGCCGATCTCGTTTCTTAGGTTTTGCACATTTTCAAAATTCACTTTTCGATGTACCTTCCTCCTGGGGCGTTTAATGGTGTTTGTAGTTGTTTTGTTGCCGGGAATATATGTGCCATACAAGAAGGCCATGAATTTAGGGTTGCTCCAATCCCGTGTGTTGGCACTAGATTGCTGGGCCTTCAGTAGCAAGTGCTGGTATTGACTGACCGGCAGGCCTTTGGGGCAATCAACTATGTCGCCGAGCTTCGTCAAGTGTTCGGCGCTACATACATTGAGGAAGCGATCATCATAGTAGAGGCTCAGAATTTTGGCCTTAAACATTTGTGAGAGTGGATTCGCATCAATCGCTGAAAAGTCGATGATCTTTGCTCCTCCTAGGGACACCAAGTCCAGAAGCGTGGTCTTAACCACACGAAATGTCTCGTTTTCGTCGCCGTACTTGCGGTTATTGTAGCGGTAAATTTTATTCGGATCAGATTTTTTCTTACCAAAATAGATGCCAAATTTTATTGCTGTCGCACCCTGGATATTTGCCCAATCTCTCGTTTTCACTTCCACGTAAGTGCAGCAAGAAGGAGTCTGATGCCCGATCACATATTTGTCCAAGCTGAGACGATTAAGTTGATCTTTAGGAAATGCATTCAAAAATTCAACACGCGTCAGTGATGCATTTACTGAATGAGTAGTGTCGTAGCTTGCATCGAAGATACGCAGTGCTGCAGCATGCAGGTTGAATAGCGTTGTCATATTCTTGTCCAGTTTAAATAAATTGGTAAGCAATGAAAATTGCGGGCTAAATTCTAGCCATGTAGCATCAGTAGTGTCCGGCAATTTTACAAAAATGGCGAATAACGTATTGATGCTGAATGGAAAATAGTATGTTTAGGGGTGTCACCGACTTGAACGTGAATATTTTGAGAAACCAGGATTTTTCTCCCGTGGATTTCATCATGTATTCTGGCA
>Ga0316203_1002120_pt1 | contig 11011 bp, 7 predicted proteins | sample 6monrhotite_MG_FD_204940 | JGI IMG/M metagenome (GOLD analysis project Ga0316203, IMG submission 204940) | Microbial mat bacterial communities from mineral coupon in-situ incubated in ocean water Damariscotta River, Maine, United States -... | ecosystem: Environmental > Aquatic > Marine > Coastal... | reverse complement strand
GTGGTCCGGTCAACAGCGAGTGATGCGCAAAACGCGGCACTTCTCCGTCCAGCGCCTCGATCATCTGAATCTGGGTGGCCGTGTTGGTCACGTGATCCGAACCACGCACCACATCGGTGATGCCCATTTCGGTATCATCCACGACAGAGGCCAAAGTGTAGAGGATTTGGCCGTCGTTCTTGAACAGCACCGGATCGCTGACCGAGGCCGCATCAATCGAGATATCGCCAATGATCCCGTCAGCCCATTCAATCCGCTTGTGATCGAGCATGAAACGCCAGTGCGAGCCGCGTTCGGACCGCAGCGTGTTCTTTTCATCCTCTGACAGGTTCAGCGCCGCCCGGTCATACACCGGCGGTTTGCCCATATTCAGCTGTTTCTTGCGCTTGAGGTCCAACTCGGTCGGTGTTTCAAAACACTCGTAAAGTCGGCCCAGCGCGATCAGTTTCTGCTTGGCGGCAAGGTAGTTTTCCATGCGCGCGGATTGATGCTCAACCCGGTCCCATGTGAAGCCGAGCCATGTCAGATCATCCTTGACCCCCTGGATGTATTCATCTTTCGACCGCTCCGCGTCCGTGTCGTCAATCCGCAGGATGAAGCTGCCGCCCTGCTGCCGCGCAATGGCAAAGTTGAAGAGTGCGGCACGCAGGTTGCCGATATGCAGCCAGCCGGTGGGGGAAGGGGCGAATCTGGTGGTGGTCATGGGTGCGTCTCCTGTTGGGGCGCTTTGAGCATGGGACGCGGGCGATGTCCAGTTTGGCAAGCGGTGTCAGGGGCGCTGCCCCTCGTTCCGGACAATGACCGGCCCTCACCCCGAAGCTTGACCGGACGAAGAAAGACGGTCAGCCTGACGTGACCGGCCAGCGTTTGCCAAGATCGTCAAGGCCCGCGCGGATCAGGTCTTCCAGCGCGCCCGTGTCGATGTCAGCCAGTTTGTTGATATACAGGCAGGACTTGCCGATCTTGTGTTTGCCCAGACGCGCGAGGATCGCGCCGAAATCAGTGTATCCGGGCAAGATGTAGATCGAAAGGTTCGCTTTACGCGGGCTGAATCCGGTCGCCAGAAAATCCCCCTCGCGTCCGCTGTCATAGGTGTAGTGGTATTGGCCGTATCCGATAATTGTCGGACCCCACATGCGCGGCTGCCATCCGGTGATCCTGCAAAACAGGTCATTGAGTTGCCGGGCATCCGACTGGCGGGTGGGATGCGCCACCGCGGCGATGAAATCATCAACGTCTTGCTTTGTTGCTAGTGTTTTATTTTGGGTCATGGGCGATTTTATCATGGTTTGGATCGGTCACAAAGGGCGTGCCAGCGCGGACTTCCCACACCCCGGTCAAAGCGCCGCGCACTGCGGTCTGCGCATGGCCGCGCTTTACGTGGGCCAGATATTTCGGCTCAGCTTTCATCTCGCCAACGGTTCACGATGGGATAGCGCCGGTCGAGCCAGAAGGCGCGATCTGACAACCGGGGGCCGGGGGCGGACTGGAAGCGCTTGTATTCACTGATGTAAATCAGGTGTTCGACGCGCTTGACGGTTTCCCGGGCGTAACCGGCGGCGACGCAATCAGCGACAGAGGCCTCGGCATCAACCAGCATCATCAGAATGCCATCAAGCACATCATAAGGCGGGAGGCTGTCCGCGTCCTTTTGATCGGCGCGCAGTTCAGCCGAAGGTGGCTTGTCGATGATCGCGGGGGGGATGACTTCGCCCGCGGGGCCGTTCATCCAATTTCGGTGGTTGGCGTTGCGCCAGCGCGCGGCCTCAAAAACGCGGGTCTTGTACATGTCCTTGATCGGGTTATAGCCGCCGGCCATATCGCCATAGATCGTGGCGTAGCCGACCGCGACCTCGGATTTGTTGCCAGTTGTCAGCAGCATCTCGCCGAATTTGTTGGATTGCGCCATCAATAACAGGCCCCGAAGGCGGGACTGGATGTTTTCCTCTGTCAGGTCATCCCCGTGCCCTTCAAACAGCGGCGCAAGCGCTTCGGTCACAGCGGCGCGGGGGCCCGCAATGCTGACGGTATCATATTTGCAGCCCAGCGCCTTGGCCGCAGCGGCGGCATCATCTAGCGAGCCTTGCGAAGTGTATTCAGACGGCAGCATGACACAGCGGACGTTCTCGGCCCCCAGCGCGTCAGTGGCGATGGCAGCAACAATGGCGCTGTCAATCCCGCCTGACAGACCCAGGAGAACCTTTTGAAAGCCGGTCTTGCGCATGTAGTCGCGCAGGGCTTCGACCATCACGCGGTAATCCTGTTCCAGCAGATCGGGAAACGTTGCCTTCTCGCCATCAAGCGCGACCCAGCCTTCGTCGGTCAGCTGGAAATCGACCTGCGCCAGCGTGGTTTCCATGATGGGCAACTGCACCGCCAGCCTGCCGCCCCGGTTCAGCACAAATGACCCGCCGTCGAACATCTGGTCGTCCTGCCCGCCTACGAGGTTAAGGTAGACCAGAGGTACTCCGTTTTCGATCACGCGGCTGACCATGTTGTTCATGCGCAGGGGGAACTTGCCCCGGAAATAGGGTGAGCCATTGGGAACAACCAATATCTCTGCGCCGCTTTCGACCATGGCCTCGCAGACGTCGGGGTACCAGGCGTCCTCGCAGATCGGATAGCCGATGCGGGCTCCGTTGTTATGCGCCACTGGGCCTTCGATATCGGCGCTCTTGAACAGGCGCACCTCATCAAAAACATTGAAGTTCGGCAGGAAGTGCTTGCGCGCGCGCGACACGATCTCTCCGCCGCGCAGGGTGAAGTAGGCGTTATAAAGCCGCTCATCTTCGACCAACGGCGCGCCGATGGCCAGCGCCGGCCCGTCGGCGCAGTCCTTTGCCAGCCTCAGCAGATGAACCATCGCATCGGCCACAAAAGCGGGTTTCGCGACCAGATCCTGCGTCTGATAGCCGGTCAGGAACATCTCTGGCAACGCGACAAGATCCGCCCCTGCCGCCTTGCCTTCTGCCCAGGCTGCGTGCGCCTGTTTGGCGTTGCCTGTGATATCCCCCACGGAGGGATTTAACTGCGCCATTGTCAGGCGAAAAAATTTTGTCATAGTTTTGTCCCAAAGCCTTGCCAATGATGTAGCAGAAAGAGGCGCGGGGGAAAGACGTTTGAAGGCATCGGTCGTTGGCCGTTGTCAGACGACAACTCCTCTCATAAGCTGCGTGGACCTTGAAGCGATCGGAGAGACGAATGACGATGTTTGGATTATCTAAAGGTGTGGTGATTGCCATACTGAGCGCGAGTATCGCTTCAAGCGTTGGAGCCCAAGAAGTCCAGACAAAGCAATATGATGACGGTGGCGTCTATGAGGGCACCTTTGTCGATGGCAAGCAGGAAGGCACGGGCACTTATCGCCTGCCCAATGGATATGAATACACCGGTCAATGGGTCGCAGGTGAAATCCGCGGCGAAGGGATCGCCACCTTTCCCAATGGATCGGTCTACGAAGGGTCTTTCGTTGCAGGCAAGCCTGAGGGTCAGGGTCGAATCACATTTGCAGACGGCGGCACATTTGAAGGCGAATGGGTGGACGGCAACATCACTGGGCAAGGAATTGCCGAGTATGCCAATGGTGTCGTCTACGAGGGCACGTTCCGCAATGCGGTCCATAATGGCATGGGCACAATGACGAGCCCCGGCGGCTATATCTACGCGGGCGCTTGGGTGAACGGTGAAAAGGAGGGTGAAGGCAAGATCACCTATCCTGATGGCGCTGTCTATGAAGGCAGATTGAAGGCCGGCGAACGCGACGGAATCGGTACGCTGACCATGGCGGACGGTCTGGTCTACAGCGGCGAATGGGTTGACGGGCGCATTCAGGGCGCGGGTACACTGACCCAGCCCAACGGTGATATTTACGACGCCACATTCGTTGATGGCAAACGCGATGGCGAAGGAACCGCCACTTACGCGAATGGCGATACTTATGAAGGCACATTCCAGAATGATCTGCGCCACGGCACCGGCACATTTCGCGGGACCGATGGATATGTCTACACCGGCCAATGGGTGGAAGGTAAGATCGAAGGCCAAGGCGAAGTAACTTATCCCGACGGGTCCGTCTACGTCGGGACATTCGCAAACAGCCTCGCCGATGGCACCGGAAAAATCACCTACCCTGACGGATCCACCTACGAAGGCGAATGGGAAGCCGGGGTCATCAACGGCGATGGTGTCGCGACGCTGGTGAACGGGCTGGTTTATGAAGGTGAATTCCTTAACGCCAAGAACCACGGCCAAGGTAAAATGACCTACGCTGACGGCTATGTCTATGAGGGCCAATGGTCCGAGGGACAGCGCAATGGCCTTGGCCGGGCGGTCTATGCCGATGGTGCTGTTTACGTGGGCGAGTTCCTGAACGGGCAACGCAACGGAGATGGCGAAATTACCTTGCCGGATGGCTTTAACTATATTGGCCAGTGGCAGGATGGGGTGATCAACGGTGATGGTCTGGCAACCTATACCAATGGCGATGCCTACGAAGGCAGCTTCGTGCGCGGCCGCAGAGAAGGCGAAGGCACGATGCGCTATGCAACGGGACAGGAAAGTGTTGGCATCTGGTCCGATGGTGCATTGGTGTCAGAAACAACTGGCAGCGAGTAACGGAGCGCCCGTTTCGATTTAGGTCGTCATCCTGCGATCGCTGCACAGCTTTTTTGCAATCCTGCGCATCGCGGTGAAGCCAGAAACGATCCATTACGAGAGGTGCGACACTCACGACAACTTCCTGCGCCTCGTCAGATTTGAGGAAGGCTGAAAGGCCTGACGAAAGCTGGCCGCCAAGCAAAAATCTGGCCCATGAGTTGCAATAAAGGCTTTTCAACAGAAGCCTGGGCAGTATAGTCGCGGCCATGATGACTTGCGCCACATATGATTGCTCAGCCTCCAAGGGGCTGCTTTCGCGCGACATCCTACTCCTTAGCTGCCTCTGAGCGTGCCTGTCGGCGCGACCGCTCAGAGGGTGAAACGCGCCAAGACGAGCTAAGGACCAAAGGAATTCAATAATGACCCAATCGAACCAAGTGTTGATCTTCGACACGACCCTGCGCGACGGCGAGCAATCCCCGGGTGCGACCATGACCCATGACGAGAAACTGGAAATCGCCGAGATGCTGGACGACATGGGCGTCGACATCATCGAAGCGGGGTTTCCGATCGCCTCCGAAGGTGACTTTCAGGCGGTGAGCGAGATTGCCAAACTGGCGCAATCGGCCACGATCTGCGGCCTCTCGCGCGCCAACTACAAGGACATCGACCGCTGCTGGGAGGCGGTGAAACACGCCAAATCACCGCGCATCCACACTTTTATCGGCACCTCGCCGCTGCACCGGGCGATCCCGAACCTCGATATGGATGAAATGGCGGAGCGGATCCATGACACCGTGACCCACGCCCGCAACCTGTGTGACAATGTGCAGTGGTCGCCCATGGATGCCACGCGCACGGAATGGGATTACCTGTGTCGTGTGGTCGGGATTGCGATCAATGCAGGCGCCACGACGATCAATATCCCTGACACGGTCGGCTACACCGCCCCCGTCGAAAGTGCTGATTTGATCCGCAACCTGATCGCGACCGTGCCGGGTGCTGATGATGTGATCTTTGCGACGCATTGCCATAACGATCTGGGCATGGCGACGGCGAATTCGCTGGCGGCGGTCGAGGGCGGTGCGCGTCAGATCGAATGTACGATCAACGGTCTGGGCGAACGAGCCGGCAATACCGCACTGGAAGAGGTCGTGATGGCGCTGAAAGTGCGCAGTGACATCATGCCCTACACCACCAAAATCGACACCCGCAAGATCATGAACATCTCGCGCCGTGTCGCCACGGTTTCGGGATTTGCAGTGCAGTTCAACAAGGCGATCGTCGGCAAGAACGCCTTTGCCCATGAAAGTGGCATACATCAGGACGGCATGCTGAAGAACCGCGAAACATTCGAGGTGATGAGGCCCGAAGATGTGGGCCTGTCGGGAACATCCCTACCCCTGGGCAAACATTCTGGCCGAGCCGCTCTGCGCGCCAAGCTGAAAGAATTAGGGTTCGATCTGGCCGACAACCAGTTGAACGATGTGTTCGTCCGGTTCAAGGATCTCGCTGATCGCAAGAAGGAAGTCTTTGATGACGATCTGATGGCGCTTGTGACCCAAAATGATACCGATGATGACCGTCTGAAACTGAAAACCCTGCGTGTCGTTTGCGGCACCGAAGGCCCACAAATGGCCGATATGGTGATGGAGATTGACGGTACCGATGTTGCAACATCGGCCACAGGTGATGGTCCAGTGGACGCGACATTCAACGCCGTCAAGGCGCTCTTTGCCCATGGCGCGCGCCTGCAACTCTATCAGGTCAGCGCGGTGACTGAAGGGACCGATGCGCAGGCCACGGTCTCGGTCCGAATGGAAGAGAACGGGCGGATCGCGACCGGTCAGTCAGCCGACACAGATACCGTTGTGGCCAGTGCAAAAGCCTACATTAATGCCCTGAACCGTTTGCTGTTGCGGCGCGATCAATCCGCTCCCGGGTATGACGTGAAGGGCGTCAGTTACAAGGACAGCTGAGGCTTTCAGTGCGACTCGGTTCTGTTGTGGCGATCCCTAATGCGGGGTCGCCGCTTTTTGCATCACCTTGCCAAGTACCCGACGAGCGCTCCGGCCTCTATTGGTGGTAGTTGAAAAAATGCAATTTTGGTTGTCTTTTTGGACAGAAACACAAGGTATTAGTCGATTATTCATAAGCGGCAGTTTGCCGCCGCGTTTCGCTTTTGAGGGGGTTCTATCCCCACTACAGTGTCTCTATAAGCATGTGAAACCCGTAAAACGGGGACGGCACAGCAAATATACACTGGAATTGGGAAGGCCACTGGCATGGCAGGCTTCGGCGGATTGTTTTCTTCGGATATGGCGATTGATTTAGGCACGGCGAATACGCTGGTCTATGTGAAGGGCAAGGGCATCATTCTGTCCGAACCCTCAGTGGTGGCATACCACGTCAAAGACGGCGTGAAAAAGGTATTGGCGGTGGGCGAAGACGCCAAGCTGATGCTGGGCCGCACCCCCGGCAGCATCGAAGCGATCCGTCCAATGCGTGACGGCGTCATCGCGGATTTTGATACCGCCGAAGAAATGATCAAACACTTCATTCGCAAGGTGCACCGTCGCTCTACCTTTTCGAAACCCAAGATCATCGTCTGTGTTCCCCATGGTGCGACGCCTGTTGAGAAGCGCGCAATCCGTCAGTCAGTCTTGTCGGCTGGTGCCCGTCGTGCGGGGCTGATCGCCGAGCCGATTGCAGCCGCCATCGGTGCGGGCATGCCGATCACCGATCCGACCGGAAACATGGTTGTCGATATCGGCGGTGGTACGACCGAAGTTGCCGTTCTGTCGCTGGGTGACATCGTTTATGCCCGCTCTGTGCGAGTCGGTGGTGACCGGATGGACGAGGCGATCATCAACTACCTGCGCAGACAGCATAACCTGCTGATCGGTGAAAGCACCGCAGAGCGAGTCAAGACGTCGATCGGCACCGCCCGTATGCCCGATGACGGGCGCGGCCAGTCAATGCACATCCGTGGCCGTGATTTGCTGAATGGCGTCCCCAAGGAAACTGAAATTTCACAAGCACAGGTGGCCGAGGCTCTGGCCGAACCCGTTCAGCAAATCTGTGAGGCGGTGATGACCGCGCTGGAAGCCACCCCGCCGGACCTTGCCGCCGATATCGTTGATCGCGGCGTCATGCTCACTGGCGGCGGAGCATTGCTGGGTCAACTTGATCTGGCGCTACGCGAGCAGACCGGCTTGGCTATTTCGGTGGCCGACGAGTCACTCAATTGTGTTGCATTGGGCACCGGTCGTGCACTGGAATATGAAAAACAGCTTCGGCATGTGATAGACTACGACAGCTAATACCAACGCGAGGGAGCACTCCCTTTGGCACGCGACAAGAACAGCGAAGACTTCATCGGCCCGATCCGCAGACTGCTGGTCGGGGTGTTGGTGCTGGCGCTGGTAGGTCTGTTTCTGGTTTGGCGGATCGACAGCCCGCGGGTAGAGCGGATGCGTGCAGCGGCGATCGATGCAGTTGTGCCGTCATTTGACTGGGCGATGGCACCGATCACCGGGGCCGCCAACCTGATCAGCGATTTTCAGAGTTACCAGCAACTGCGCGCGCAAAACCAGGATTTGCGCCGCGAGTTGCAACAGATGAAGGCGTGGAAAGAAGCGGCCCTGCAATTGGAGCAGGAGAACGCCAAGCTGCTTGACCTCAACAACGTCAGCATTGACCCACAGCTTACTGTCGTGACGGGTGTTGTCATTACCGACAGCGGCTCTCCGTTTCGCCAGTCGGTTCTTGTGAATGTGGGCGCGCGCGATGGTATTGTTGATGGCTGGCCGACGATGGATGCGATTGGTCTGGTCGGGCGCATTGCCGGGGTTGGCCAGAACAGCAGCCGCGTGATGCTGTTGACCGATACCTCCAGCCGGGTTCCCGTGACAATCCAGCCTTCGGGACAAAAAGCTATATTGGCCGGCGACAACTCGGGCAATCCGCCGCTGGAATTTCTTGAGGACGCAGCCCTTGTCCGCCCCGGCGACCGGGTTGTATCTTCGGGTGACGGCGGCGTGTTTCCGGCCGATTTATTGGTCGGCCAGGTTGCATTGGGGACCGATGACAGGCTGCGCGTGCGGCTGGCTGCGGACTATCAGCGGCTTGAATTCTTGCGCGTCCTGCGCTCGCAACTGCATGAAATCATCCCTGACCCCGACAATCTGCTAGCGCCAGAGGCCGAGTTTTTTGGCCCCGCTGTGATTGATCCCGCCGCTTTGAGCACATCGGAGCTGACTGATGGCTGAGCGGACAGACGGAAAAATCTGGATCAACCGTGGCGTGTTTGTCCTGTTGGCCTATGTCCTGATCGTCATTGATCTGCTGCCACTGGACATGCGACCTTCCCTCTGGGCCGCGCCTGATCTGCTGCTGGCAGTTACATTGGCCTGGGTCGCGCGCAAACCACACTTTGTTCCCGTTCTGGTGATTGCCGCTGTTATGCTGATGACCGATTTCCTGTTCATGCGTCCACCGGGCCTCTGGGCTGCTCTTGTCGTTGTCCTGACCGAAGCGATCCGTCGCCAGAACCGTGAATTCCGAAACATGCCGCTGTGGGTCGAATGGGCTACGGTGACTTTCGGGATTGTCGCGATCACGCTGGCAAACCGTCTCATTCTTGCTGTGGTCATGGCACCGCAAGCGCCCCTTACGCTGACATTGGTAGAGATGGCAGGAACTATCGCGATCTATCCGCTTGTTTTGGTCGTCGCGCATTTCGTCTTTGGCGTTTCGCGCACCGCACCCGGTGAGCTTGGCAGCAAAGGGCAGGCATTATGAAGCGCCCAAACAAGGATATCATAACAAGCGCGCGCGCCATCAACCGCCGCGCGATGGTCGTGGGCGGCGTGCAGCTTGGGGTGATCGGCGCGCTTGGCTGGCGTTTGCAGTCGATGCAGGTCGAACAGGCCGATCAGTTTCGTCTTTTGGCAGAAGAAAACCGGATCAACATGCGTCTGCTGGCCCCGTCGCGTGGCCTGATCTTTGACCGCAACGGCGTTGCGATTGCCGACAATGAACAGAACTACCGCGTTGTCATGGTGCGCGAAGATGCCGGTGACGTGGGCGAAGTGCTTGCCAAGCTGACCGAGATCGTCGAAATCGACCCCGAGGACCTGATGCGCGCGATGGAAGAAATGCAGCGCCGGTCGCCGTTCGTGCCAGTCACCATCGCTGATCGCCTGTCATGGGAAGATGTGGCACAGATCAATCTGAACACCCCCGCCCTGCCGGGTATTCAGGCCGAGGTGGGCCTGAGCCGTGTTTACCCTTGGGGCGCTGATCTGGCGCATGTGGTGGGCTATGTCGGCCCGGTCAGCGAATATGATCTGAGCCGCATTGAAGACCCCGACCCGCTGCTGCAAATTCCCAAATTCCAGATTGGCAAGGTCGGCGCCGAGAACAAACTGGAACGCACGTTGCGCGGCAGTGCCGGCACCCGCAGGATCGAGGTAAACGCCGCCGGGCGGATCATGCGCGAACTGGACCGCCAAGAGGGCGATCCGGGAAAGGATATTCAGCTCACGATCGACAGCCGCCTGCAAAGCTATGTGCAGGCGCGGCTAGAAGGCGTATCGGCTGGTGCCGTCGTCATTGACCTTGAAAACGGTGACCTGCGCGCCGTCGCCTCGGCCCCCGCGTTTGACCCAAACCAGTTCGTGCGCGGTATTTCGGGGCGCCTCTGGTCGACATTGAACGAAGACAAATTTCGGCCCCTTGCGGCAAAGGCCGTGCAAGGCACCTACCCGCCCGGATCGACATTCAAGATGGCGACCATTCTGGCGGCGATGGAGGCGGGCGTCGTCACACCTGATGAAACCATCTTTTGCCCCGGGTTCCTTGATGTGTTTGACACCCGTTTTCATTGTTGGAAACGGAGCGGTCATGGCAATATGAACCTGCATAACGGACTGAAGGAAAGCTGCGACGTCTACTACTATACAGTCGCCCAGCGCGTCGGCATCGACAAGATATCCGAGATGGCCCGCAGACTTGGCCTGGGGATGCAGTACGACCTGCCTTTGTCAGCGGTTGCAGAGGGTCTGGCGCCCAACAAGGAATGGAAAGCCCGCGCGCACGGAGAAGAGTGGCGGATCGGCGACACCGTGAATGCATCGATCGGTCAGGGATACGTACTGACCTCGCCGTTGCAACTGGCTGTCATGACAGCACGGCTGGCAACCGGGCGGGAGGTGACGCCGCGCCTGGTCAGGTTGATTGACGGGGTTGAGCAACCCTCCGGGTTGGGCGAAAGCCTTGGGATCAACGAAAACAACCTGCGCCGCGTCCGCGCTGCAATGGATGATGTCAGCAATGCAAGGCGCGGCACGGCCTATGGCTCGCGCATCAATGACGAGATGCGCAGAATGGCGGGCAAGACGGGCACAAGCCA
>Ga0316203_1002117_pt1 | contig 11022 bp, 9 predicted proteins | sample 6monrhotite_MG_FD_204940 | JGI IMG/M metagenome (GOLD analysis project Ga0316203, IMG submission 204940) | Microbial mat bacterial communities from mineral coupon in-situ incubated in ocean water Damariscotta River, Maine, United States -... | ecosystem: Environmental > Aquatic > Marine > Coastal... | reverse complement strand
CGAATATCATTAGCGGTTTGCATGTGGTCTCGTCCGGCTTGTTTGTGCTGACACAGTTGATGACCGCGTACGGGCTTATCCCGACAAATACGCGAAGCAATGCTTTTACAGGGGTTCACCGAAGCTGTCCACCATGGCCAACCAGCCCACACCCCTTAATTTGTGCCCCATTATAGCCAGACCGTGAGGCAAAACCGCCCCCAAAGCAACGTGGCCCCCAATGAAACACACAAGGTGCTCTTTGGAGGCCACGCATGGCGCATGGGGATCATGCGGCAAGGGCATTTTGGGGTTAATCTTCAGCAGGTTCCGCGTCACTCCCCTGCGCGTCGGGACCACCGGTGAGCATTTCCTGGGAGATCAGCCCGGCATTGGCACGGATTTGCTGTTCCAGCTCTTCGGCCATTTCCGGGTGATCGCGCAGATATTGCTTGGCGTTCTCGCGGCCCTGACCGATACGGGTAGAATTGCATGAGAACCAGGAACCTGACTTTTCGACCAATTCGGCCTTGAGGCCCAGATCAAGAAGCTCACCCATTTTGGACACACCCTCGCCGTACATGATGTCAAATTCGATCATCTTGAACGGAGGCGCCATCTTGTTTTTCACCACTTTGACGCGGGTCTGGTTGCCCACCACTTCTTCGCGATCCTTGATCGCGCCGATGCGGCGAATTTCCAACCGTACTGAGGAGTAAAATTTCAGAGCGTTACCGCCGGTGGTGGTTTCAGGGTTCCCGAACATCACGCCGATTTTCATACGGATCTGGTTGATGAAAATCACCAGCGTGTTGGACCGTGCAACCGATGCCGTCAATTTACGCAGTGCCTGGCTCATCAAACGTGCTTGTAGACCAACGTGATGGTCGCCCATTTCACCTTCGAGTTCAGCCCGGGGCACCAGGGCGGCAACAGAGTCCACCACCAAAACATCCACCGCGCCGGAGCGCACCAAAGTGTCGGTAATTTCCAGCGCCTGTTCGCCGCCGTCCGGCTGCGAAATCAAAAGCTCGTCAATGTTGACGCCAAGCTTGCGAGCATAGACCGGGTCAAGGGCATGCTCCGCGTCGATAAACGCACAGGTACCACCCTTTTTCTGCGATTCGGCCACCACATGCAGGGCCAAAGTGGTCTTACCCGAGCTTTCCGGGCCATAAATTTCTACGACCCGGCCTTTCGGCAGTCCACCGATGCCAAGACCGATATCAAGCCCGATCGAGCCGGTCGAAATGGTTTCGGCCTCAACGGTTTCGCGCTGTCCGAGCTTCATCACTGAGCCCTTGCCAAATGCGCGTTCAATCTGCGAAACGGCAGCCTCTAAAGCCTTATTTTTATCCACGGAGCCCTTCTCCACTAAGCGTAATGCTGATTGCGACATGATCCCCACTCCAATGTTTCATAGAGGTTGTTGTTGTTCAATGACGTCAGGATGTACTCATTTTGTTCTCATTGTCAAAATTATTTTTAAGCTATTGATAAAAAAGATACATTATCACCACGTTCCAGTTATGTTCGGGTATTTTTTACACGCATATATCCCCTTGGAGTACGTACCATGAATAGGGTACAATACTCGCGACTCGACTTTTTTATTTTGGGTTTGTGTTCGCGGAGGATTCTAATCCAAGCTCACAAGCCCTATAGTCATTCCATAGGATTCGAGGAAAGAGCATGAGTGACAACATTCATACACGTATAAAGTTTGATGGGCCTGCGCTTGAAGGCAAGTCCATGGATGTGGCTCACCTTGCCCCGGCCCTCCTTGCATTAAGCGATCTTGTGAAAACCGCTAACGCGTATGCAAATGACGAGCGGGCAGGCATAAAGGTTTTTGTTAACGCTGATCTTGAGCAGAAGTGTTTTGAACTTAATATTGAGCTTGTCCTTACTATCTGGGAGCAAGCAAAGCTCTTGATTGCAGATGAGCGTGTTATTGCGGCGAAGGAAATTGCTGAGTGGATTGGGCTTATTGCGGGCAGCGCAGGGGGCGGCACATTTGGGCTCTACAAGCTGATTAAGAATATACGCGGACGTAAAATCACGTCTGTTACGGTCCTAAAGGCGCAAGACGGCAAAAGCTCTGTCGAAATACAAGTCGAAGGCGACCATGATCCGATTAAGGTTAGCAAAGCTGTTTATGAACTTTATGCAAATCATCAAATTCGCAAAAAGGCCATTGATGTTTTGGCTCCTCTTAGGGAAGAGGGATACGAGAGCTTAGAGTTTTATGAAGGTGACGATATTTACGTCGCTTTTGAGACAGATGACGTTCCAGCGGCAGACGGGGCAGACATGCCAGAGGTCATTCCTCAAAATTTGCATACATCAAAGATTCGTACTGGGGTGCGGATAAGAAAAGCTGCGTATGAGGGAACGTCAAAGTGGACACTCGTGTACAAACGGGCAATTGATGCATCAATTGATGATGTAGAATGGTTGACAAAGTTCCAAAATAGTTTGGAGCCAGCACCGCCAGGTAGTTCATTGGATGTTGATCTTGAGGAATCTTATGTAACCAATGATCATGGAGAAATCATTGGTGATCCGTCATACCGAGTTATCAAGGTGCATGGGGTCTCAAAACCCCTGGAACAGCAGACGCTTGAATTTAAAATTGATGGCGAATAGGTGAGTTATGTCACGCGGTAAGCACCTAAGCCTTGAAGGGGCCCGCAAAGCGGATCAGATAGACCAGTTCGCCAGGGAACTTCCTTCCGTAGGCGACGAGGCCACATTTGATCAACTGCTAAACCGAATGGCTAAGGTGGCGCACAAATCAGATTGTGCAGTTCACAATGCCCCGGCTATGAAGCCGGGGCCGTGCGATTGTGGTGCCGCTACAGACAAGCAATAATGCCGCCCTTCATGGACGAGTCGTCGGGATTGTATTCAGGCCGAGGGCCATCAAAAAATTCACCAGAGCCATTTGCGTGGCCCATCCGGTCCAACCGGAAAAGTTTCCAGTTCACATGCTCGCCAGAGGCGCTCTCACCAGAAACCTGAAAGGCCCGCAGAAGCAAGTTGCCGTCCTTGCTCCGCCCAACAGCATGCGGCTCAATGAGCCGTTCTCCGGGGTCGTAATCGACAGTTACAAGACTCCGGCTTTTGATAGCAGCGATAATTAACTCAAGCATGGTTCTATCCTTTCCCCTATCGGGGTCAAAGAACGTCAGGCTTGACATTAGAGGACTATCGACTCAATATCTTAGAACTGCAAACCTCGTTCCCGCGCCTGACGTCAATCATTGCGGGGACTCCAAATTAGAAGCCGCTCGGTGCGCTAACACCGGCGGCTTCTGCCATTTGAAGCCGTCTGCCTCGATTCGAGATCAAAATTGCTCAGGAGTCAAGCGATTGTGTCGCACACGGTAGTTTTTACAACATCTAGTGCTTAGTTTGCTGCGCTTATCTGTTGTACGGACGCTGAAAAGCCATTAATAGGGTTTCAAACATCAACTCGGGACGCTTGCGAAGATTGAAGCGGAATTCCATTTCGCCGAGATATTTTGGCAAATGCTTACGAGATACCCAGACGTGAGTGCCGTTGATTTGGCGTCTCACCCAAGACCAAAAGCCTTCGATGGTGTTGGTGTGGACTTGGCCCCTAACGTATTCCTTGGCGGAATGATTAACGGTGCCGTGGTAGTAGCCCTCTTCGGGCAGCTTCGTATAGGAGCGGTGTTCGTCGGTGGCGACACGGGTGCCACGGCGGACGTTTTGCAAGATATGCGGAACGATGGTGAACTCAGCACGGTTAGGCACGACGCGAGCGATTACGTCACCACCACGCTCCACCATGCCAAAGACAACGGTTTTACCTTTACCGCCCATGCCGCCGGGCTTATAGCCGCCGACAAAGGCTTCGTCGGCCTCAACGATAGGCCGCCCGCCTAGCGGGCTATCGCCGTCCGTTTGAGCCATGTACTTGCGGATTTCGTGGCCTATGCGCCAAGCGCACTTGTAGGTGACGCCCAACTGGCGTTGTAGCTCTTTCGCCGCCACACCATTGCGGGTCGTGGTGAACAGATACATTGCGTAGAACCACTTTTGCAGGGGCGTACGAGAGCGCTCAAAGGGCGTGCCCACCATGGGGTGGATATGGTGACCACACGTTGGGCATGAATAGGCTGGCAGCTTCCTAATGCGGGCAAACCGAGCCGTCTTGCCACACTTGGGGCACGTCACGATATCGCCGTAACGAATCGCCATAAGGTGATCCAAACAGGCATCATCCGTGGGGAAGCGCTTGAAAAAGTCTGTAATGGTGAAGTGCTTTGACACGATTCGTTCTCCTTATGATGAAAGCATAGCAAATCGATTTACGTACATCAAGGGGATATGTGCGTTTTTACATCATTCAGTCGTATCACCGCCCCAATACATCAGCCCTCATCGTCTGGGAATCGACTTGGAATGGCGGCATATTTCACTTGAATTAAATCCCCAAAAAATATATGTATTAATTGTTGAGAATTACTCGCAACTAATACACTCCTTCCCTAAGCGTGGAGAAGATCGTGACGCCCGCTTCAATGGACTCCACTTTAGCCAAGACCGCGCACACCGATGATGCGGCCAAACAAGACGGCGTAGCGGACAACGCCAAGGCCTTTCCCCTCGCTCTGGCCCGCAGCGGTGAACGTTTACGCATTGCCGCTTTCAAAACCGGCAAGGGACTTGGCAAACGACTTGGCGACCTCGGTCTGCATAAAGGCTCTATTGTTGAGGTCGTACTGCATCAAATGAACGGCTCGGTCATCGTTTCGTTCGGTAACAATCGGGTCGCCCTGGGCGCCGCGGCATCGCAGATGATCATTGTTACGCTCATCACCCCATGACCGCGACCTAGTCAACATTTTGGTATCGGATGGCAATCAGTCCGGTAGATACATTTAGAACATGCATGAACCCTCAATCAGTATTGTCATCGCTGGAAACCCAAACTGTGGCAAAACAACCCTTTTCAACGCCCTAACGGGTGCGCGCCAGCGCGTCGGCAACTGGCCCGGCGTCACCGTCGAGCGCAAAACGGGTCATTACCATGATGGGGGGCTGGTTCAGGTTATCGATCTACCTGGCGTATACACCCTAGGCTCACTACCCGGCATGGACTCTCTTGATGAGCGTATCGCTCAGGAGGCTATCTTACGAGGTGAAGCCCAAGTCATTGTCAATGTTGTCGATGCGACCAATTTTGAGCGAAACCTGTACCTCACGGCACAACTCCTCGAAATGCAAATCCCCATGGTCCTTGCCGTTAACATGATGGACCTTTCTCAAAAGCATGGCATCATGGTTAACCCTGAACACTTGGCCGAGCACTTGGGCTGTCAGGTTGTGCCCATCGTGGCCAACCGTAGCGAAGGTTTGGAAAACCTCAAGGCCGCCATCAAGGACATCGCGGCTCAGAACGCCCCTCCAACCGCGCAAATTAACTACGGCCACGTTCTCGAAAAAGCCATCAAGGACCTCAGTCCCCTTATCACAGAGGCGGCACAGGCTTATGACGTCGATATACGCTGGCTCGCCGTGAAGCGACTGGAAGGGGACACCGCCGCGCAGACCATTGCCGGGCCCGGCATCAATGATGCACTGGATAAACTGACGCCGACCATAGAGGCTGAATTGGGCGAGGACATCGACACCCTCATCGCCGATTGCCGATACGAGTTTGCGAATAAATTGGCCCACCACGTCGTCAGCAAAACAGGGGCCATGCGGCGCTCGAGTTCGGACTTCTTTGATAAAATCGTCCTGAACCGTTGGCTTGGGTTACCCATTTTCCTGGTCATCATGTACCTGATGTTCATGTTCACCATCAATCTGGGCGGCGTCTTCATCGATTTTTTCGACATAGCCGCGGCAACCCTTCTCGTCGATGGTCTGGGCACCTTGCTGTCATCGTGGGGCAGTCCCGACTGGGTCCGCGTGTTGTTGGCCGACGGACTTGGGGGCGGCATTCGTGTCGTCGCCACATTCATCCCCATCATCGGGTTTCTGTACCTTTTTCTCTCCACATTGGAAGACACCGGATATATGGCGCGGGCTGCGTTCCTCATGGATCGCTACATGCGCATCATCGGCTTGCCCGGAAAGGCCTTCGTGCCGTTGATTGTCGGATTTGGCTGCAACGTGCCCGCGATTATGGCGACACGCACACTGGAACAGCAACGCGATCGCACCATGGCCATTTTGATGACGCCGTTCATGTCGTGTGGCGCACGGCTTGCCGTCTATGCACTGTTCACATCCGCCTTTTTCCCCGTCGGTGGGCAAAACGTTATTTTCGGCCTCTACCTGACAGGGATCGCCATCGCCATCGGCACCGGGTTCATCCTCAAACACACATTGTTGAAGGGTGAAACCACCGTTTTTGTCATGGAGATGCCGCCCTATCACATCCCCAATGCCAAAGGCATTTTGCTGCACACATGGGGACGGGTTAAGGGCTTCATCTTCGGTGCCGGGAAAGTCATCGTTATGGTGGTGATTGTCATGAGCTTCCTCAATTCCGCGGGAACTGACGGCAGTTTCGGCCATCAAGACAGTGAACATTCCGTTATGAGCGCCGTCGGGCGCGCCATTGTCCCGGCGTTCAAACCGCTCGGCATAGAAGAAAACAACTGGCCTGCTACAGTCGGCATCTTCACCGGAATTTTTGCCAAGGAAGCCGTGGTCGGCACGCTGAACGCACTCTATTCCGCATCGGATCAAGCCCAAGCTCAAGCGACATCAGCAACGCCCCAACCTTTAGACCTATGGGGTGATTTGCAGAACGGCCTTGCGCGCGCCCTCGCCACCATTCCAAACAATTTTGCAGCCCTCGGTGATTTGATCACCGATCCACTGGGCATTCGCGCCGCCAGCGTCGCAAACGGACAACAGGGTGCGCACACGCCTGACGCCGTATCCAGCGCCATGGGAGCAGGCGTAGGGATCGGAGTAAAATCAGGCGTCGGCACCATGGTCTCTCGTTTCGACGGTGCCGCTGGAGCGGTTGCCTATCTGCTGTTGATTCTGCTTTACGTTCCCTGCGTGGCCGCGTTGGGCGCGATCAATCGCGAGGTTGGCGCACGCTGGACGATATTTGCCTCGGGCTGGACGATGGGCGTTGCCTACATCGTATCGGTTTGCTTCTACCAAGCAGCGACCTTCACTCGGCACCCGCAGGCCTCGACAGCATGGATCGTCGGACTGCTCCTCACATTGGTGCTCGTGATTTCAGCCATGCGCTATATCGGCCACCGAAATGACCGCCAATTGCAAACCATGACGGTACCATAGTCCGATGATCCTCTCAGACCTCAAATCCTATCTGGCGGAACATCACCGCACTCCAATCGGCGAACTGGTCAGGCACTTCAACGCCGACCCCGACGCGATCCGCGGCATGCTGGCGCACTTCATCAGAAAAGGCCAAGTTCGGCGTCTGGATGAGGGCCGTTCGTGCAGTGGCTGCCAAAAATGCGATGCCGCCGCGCTTGAGATCTATGAGTGGACCGCGCCGTAAACCAATCATTGGTTATTGCGCCAGCACACTTTTCACCTTGGCTGCCAAATCTTTGAGTGAGAACGGTTTGGGCAGAAATGCGAAGCCGCTTTCTTCGGTGATGCCGCCGGGAATAACATTCTCGGCAAAGCCTGAAATCAAGATCACTTTCATGTCGGGCATTTCTTGGCGCACGAACTGCACCAGGGTATGGCCATCCATGCCGGGCATGACGACGTCAGTGACGATGAGGTCAATGGTTTCCTCGGTCGCATTGATAACTTCCAGAGCTTCTTCGCCGTTGGAGGCTTCGAGCACCGTATAGCCCTTGTTCCTGAGCGCACGCGAACCGAACATGCGTACCGCGTCTTCGTCTTCGACCAGCAAGATGGTGCCAACCCCGGTAAGGTCGCCCTCGCCCCCCTCTCGTTCGGCCTTGAGGCCGGATTGCGGAATGGGTGGGCGCTCCGGCTTATTTGCAACATCCATGGCAACAGCAGCCGTCGCGGTCTCATCATCTTCGAAATAGCGCGGCAGACATACGGTGAACGCCGCACCCTCGCCCGGCGCGCTGTCGACAAACACATGCCCGCCTGTCTGGTGCACGATGCCATAGACGGTGGATAGCCCCAGCCCGGTGCCGTCACCAACTTCTTTGGTGGAAAAGAACGGTTCGAATATGCGCCCAATGTCTTCCTTGCGAATACCCTCGCCGGTGTCAATAACGTCCAAGGTGACGTATTCACCCGCGGGCACCAAATCCATACCGCGTTGAACCGGTTCGGCCAGCAACAGATTGGCGGTGCGGATGGTCAGCGTACCACCACCCGGCATGGCGTCGCGCGCGTTCACGCCTAGGTTCAAAATCACCTGATCGAACTGAGTCGGATCAACGCGGATGAGGCCCAAATCACGGGTATGTTCGATGTTGAGATCGATGGTCGGGCCGATTAAGCGACCCAAAACCTCAGACAGTTCCGAGAGCTTTTCCTTAGCGTCGACGATCTGCGGTTCCAAAGTTTGTTTACGCGAGAATGCCAGCAATTGACGCACCAACGACGTCGCGCGAACCGCATTCTGGCGAATTTGGTTGATGTCATTAAACGATGGGTCGTCCGGCCCGTGACGGGTCAGCAATAGATCGGAAAAGCCGATCATGGCGGTCAACAGGTTGTTGAAATCGTGCGCGATGCCACCCGCCAACTGACCAATGGATTGCATCTTCTGACTTTGCGCAAACTGCACTTCCAGGTGCTTGTGTTCTGTCGTGTCGATGAAATGCAAGATCAGCCCGGTCACTTCGCCAAACGCGTCTTCCATACGCGAAGCATACAGCGATGCGGTCACCTCACGGCCACCGACAGCGGGCATGCGCACCTCAATGTGTGCTGCACGCATGATCCCCATCATCACTTTGGAAAGTTGACCGCCAACCTCGCCGCGATCTTCTTTGGACAAGCGTTCCGTAAACGGCTGCCCCTGAACGTCATCGCCGTGCAGACCGAGCATCTTGAGGAACGAACCGTTGCAATCAGTGATGTTGGCTTTCATATCCAACAACGCAATGGCCACGGGAGCTTCATCGAATAGCCAATACAAGCGCCGCGCAATATCGGACAGATCATCATCCATGTCGGAATGCACCACCGCGGTGCTTTCCGGCAACGCCTGTCTTCTGACCAAGTCACGCACCACGATAGAACGGGTATAGAGCAACTCATCACCTTCGCCCATCCGCGCGGATTGCAAAAGAAAGGCTTTGAAAGCCAACCCACCGCGCGGCAGCAACGTCACTTGCCCATTTTCGCCGTCATCGTCGCTGTCCCCGTCAGCGCTCAGACCGCTAACGAATTCTGCAAAACCAAGTCCTTGGTCACGAATGTCGCTGAGGCCGATGCCAAGCCATTTGCACAGCGTATCGTTGGCGTAAACCATACGCCCACTGCCATCGACCGAGAAGAAGCCCACGGGAAGATTATCGAGCAGGTCTGCCAGCACCGCCTCTTCAGCCCGGCGGACTTCATCCAATTCGCGTCGTGCGGTAACGTCACGCGCAGACCAGCACACCAGACCTCGTCCTGGCTTGCCTGCTGGACGCGCACCCAACTGCCACCACTGCACCCCTTCGCTCGCGGATTTAAAGCGAAGCTCGCCCCAATCCCGAGCCCCGCCCGCAGCAGCACTCAGCATCCGCCGCACGGCGACACCGGCGTCCGCGTCGTCATCGAAAAAGCGCAGCGCATTGGGCACTTCCGCCGCCGCGTTGGGATGAAAAAGTGCACGAAAGCCTCGGTTGGCGTACAAAACTTGTCCCTGAGCGTTGCTTAACATCAAGGGTTCGCCGGTTTCACCTGCTGCCATATAAACCAACGCAGCCTCGTCGTCCGTGCGCGAGCGCCGCCCCAAGCTCCACGCGAACAAAGCGCCAAAAACAAGCCCCAATCCCATCGTTGCACCGCGAAGCATCGCCGCGTTCAAGTCCGGGGTGAGAGTATCAAGCGAGATAATGCCCGATTGCAACGCGACGTACGCCCCGCCAAAAACAAACGAACCAAGACCGAACACAAGGGGATTGGGCCCACGGAATGGGCGAAAACGTTCAATCCCCGGCCCCTCAGAGCCTTCAGGCGTTTCTGAAGAATGCTGTTCTGCCGGAAGAGAAAGTGGCGACAATGGCGGCCTGGGGCCATCACGCAGCACTTCAGGTGCAGCACCATGATTGCCACCATCATCCTCGACATCACCATTTGGAATGCCATCTTCAGTCGATGGCCTGTTTGTTTCCACCCGACTTATTCCCCTTCAAGCCCATCACATAGCCGATAATTTCCGCTACCGCCTGGTAGTGTTCGACGGGTATTTCTTCATCCAATTCTACCGCGGCGTACAGCGCGCGCGCCAACGGCGGGTTCTCGACGATGGGTACGTTATGCTCTTCAGCCACTTCCCTGATCTTCAGTGCCAGAGAATCCACACCTTTGGCAACCAACTTCGGCGCCTGCATGTTATCCATCTTGTATTCCAGAGCGACCGCAAAGTGGGTTGGGTTGGTGACCACCACATCAGCGTTGGGCACATTCGACATCATACGCTGTTGCGCGCGCTGCGCCCTAATTTTACGAATACGCGCCTTAACTTGCGGGTCGCCTTCGGTGTCCTTGTGCTCATCCTTGATTTCTTGGCGACTCATCTTCTGAGATTTGATGAATTCAAACTTCTGGTAGGCGAAATCCAACACCGCCACCGTAAACATCACCATCAAGGATCCCGCCAAAATGCTCAGCACCACGATGTAAATTCGATCCAAAACCATGCCAATTTCGAAATCCGGCATCACCGCGATGTCCGTCATCCACGGCATCGCCATGGAAAAAGCGACAAACGCCAACACGGTCAGTTTGAACAAACCCTTGAGAAATTCGACGACCGAACGCAACCCGAACATGCGTTTCACACCGCTCACCAGCGAAATCTTGTTGAGTGCCGGCGCCAGCTTGCTGGGTGCAATCAAAAAACCGGTCTGCGCAATGTTG
>Ga0316203_1002114_pt1 | contig 11051 bp, 16 predicted proteins | sample 6monrhotite_MG_FD_204940 | JGI IMG/M metagenome (GOLD analysis project Ga0316203, IMG submission 204940) | Microbial mat bacterial communities from mineral coupon in-situ incubated in ocean water Damariscotta River, Maine, United States -... | ecosystem: Environmental > Aquatic > Marine >... | reverse complement strand
TTCCTATTCCTTGTGCGTGTAACGAACCATCACAACACTCTATACTATAGGTTTCTTTATCCCAACAAAGACAAGCTCTGTTTCCTCCTTGTGGACTTGCATTATGTGTAGTATCATCCATAATTATTTGATTGGTATGCAATTAGGTACTAATCTTCCATTCTTTCTTTTCATTCCATATTGTTCATATCCTGCTTGACAAGGTTTTTTAAGCTCGTGTTGTTCACAAGGCATAAACCATATCTTACCTTCATATTCGTGTTCGTGATATTTATCACACCCTAAGTCCTTAGCCATTTCTATAGCTTTCTCTTTTGTGGAGTATGCAAGTCTATCATCTATTATAGCATAGTCATCATTTATCTTCATAGAAGCTAATTCTAATTCTTTTAATTTAGATTCACTCCATCTCTTTGCTGCTAATCCTCCCCACAAGTAGAAACTTATAGTTCCACATTTAGAATTATCACTTGGATCAAAGTATTCTTCTGCTCTTGACAAATAAGAATACATACGCTTTATAGTTTCTTTACTTATTGGTTTACCTTGTGCAAGTTGTGTTGCTCTGATCTTACCAACTTGTGTTGCACATTTGTTGTTTACTTTCTCATTAAGTTCTAAACCTTTTTTGGCATTATTCTTGACTGCATCAGGATAATCTGTATAAGACTCCATTACCATTTTCTTTCCACTCTTAGTTCTTTTGTCTCCTTTTATAATACCTCTAATAGTAGATAGTAATTCCTTTGCTTCTTCTTCCTCTATTTGTGCTAAGTCGTTTATAGTAGCATCTTTAGGTCTTTCCATTTTATCCACAAAGTAGCCTTCTATTGAAAATCCTTTGACCTTACCTGTCTTTACATAATCATTCCAAACATCTTCATTGTTTACTTTTACAGTACCCATCCAAGTGCCTACAGGAACTTCCATATTATACTTCCTGGATTTATCGTGTACATCATCTTCTACTATCCAACTTTCTACTAAAGACAAACCATTTAGAGAATATTGATGCTCTAAAGTTGAATTGTTTTGATTGCCTTTCATTAAATACATTTGGGACGCTTTTAAAACCGTATCTTTGGAAAAGTATATATAATATTCATCCTCTCCACTCCTTCTGTATATAGGTTTGTTAGGGATTAATAAAGCTCCCATTAAGATTCTCTTTTCTTGATTTACTTCTGCTAGTTTTATTTCATCACTTTTTAAAGCAACAAAGTCTTCTTCTATTGCAGGATTCTCTACAATGCTTATTGCTTCAATTCCATTTAGCTCCTCATTTTCATCTAAAATAAGTTCTACTATTTTCATATTTATATATCGTTTTAAAATTAATATTTTGTATTTTATCCTATAGTTGCACCTGTGACAATATTTCTGTCTAATTCTTGAGCAGTTGTTACATCATTACTAACTACAAATGCTTTAACAGGTTGTTGTTGTTGTGATGCTATTGCAGCTGCTAATTGATTAGAACCTGATGTTCCTACTACATTAAATGCAGGAGGAGCTGAAGCTGAAGGAACTTGTGGAGTTTGTATTGAACCACCACCACCTCCACCACCTAGTGAAGATGCTACAGATTTACTTTGACCTACTGCCTGACTTATAGATTGTACTATTCCTACTGCTTGTAATGCATAAGCAATTAACATTGGAATGTTTTGTGGAAATCCAACTTTTGCAGTTTGTGCAGTACCTTCTGCAACTGCAGCACTTGATCTTGCAGCTACTAAACTTGAAAAGGTTAATGTCTTTCTTGCTTCTTGTATCATCTCTTGTGCAGCCATAACTTGTTTAGCTATAAGAGCAGCTTTACCTGCAGCAGTCTCTGCTCCAAATAATGAGATAGCAGCATCTACTGATGCTTTCTTAGCTGCAGTTCTTCTATTTTCATTATCTATCTCCATAGCTAATAATCTAGCATCTCTTTCTTGTTTTAGCTGATCTGCTTTTACATCTTCTTCATCTTGTTTCTTTTTAGCTTCTGCAGCTTTTTTAAAACCATCTAATATAAGTTGCTCATCTATTTTAGCTTGTTCCTCTTTTACACGTCTTTGTTCATCTTCAATAGCTTTAAGTGCTGCAGCTTCTTCTGCTTTTAATGCTATAGTTTGAGATGTTACTTCTTTTTGTTTTGTAAGTTTAGCTGTTTCTAATTGTATAAGCTCTGCTTTTAATCTTGCTTCCTCATCTAAATCTTCTTTAGTAGATGCAGATAATGAGTTTTCTAATTGTTTTGCTTCTAATCTTAATCTTGATGCAGCTATTTCTTTATTTGTTATTTGTTCTTCTATTCTTCCTGCTTCTTCTAAAAATGCAATTCTTTCTTCTACTGTAAACTTTTCTTTATTTACTGCCTTCTCTAATAATTCTGCTCTAGTTCTATCTGCTTTAGCTCTTTGTACTTGTAAATCTCTTTCTGCTTTATCAGCTTTTGCTCTCATATCAGACAACTCTCCTGCTATAGCTATCTCTTTACGAGTTTCTTCTCCAAAGTTCTTAATACCTTCTGTTACTTTAGCTATAGATTCTGCAGCTTCATCGAAATTACCTGTTACAAAAGATAATATAGCATTACCAAAGTTTCCAAGAATATCTGTTACATTTCCTATAACTACTGTAATTTGATTTAGCCATTTAGCAAATTTATTCTGACCTTCTTCTGAATTAGTAAGAGCTGTAGCTACTGAAGTAATAGCTAATGCGATAACACCAAATAAACTAGCTTTTAATAAACCATTTACAGTCATTAAACTTTTAGCAAAACTCTTAACTGATTTTAATGCACCTTTAAAGCCAGATACTAGACCACCAGTCATTTTATCTCCTGCATCATCAATAGCAGACATATCTTGCTCTGTCTGTTTTAAATCTTTATTTAAATTTTCAACTTGCTTCTCAGCTTCTGCACTTTTTACATCTATATCTATTACTACTTTTTGAGCCATTTTATTTCTGTTTTTATTTGTTTAAATGTTTCACTAAATGTTTCAGGAAGTTTATACTTACCTTGAGCTATTCTTATGTTTTCTGTATCTCCTTTTACTATTTGGAGTAATTCTAAAATGTTTTGTATCATACCTCGTTTAATAATTCTATTTCACTTTCTCCTGTTCCTAGATTAGTGTTTATACTATTAATCTTATAGCTTCTGTTGTTTACTACAAACCTGTCTGCTAATGTGTAGTTTCTTAATATCTTTAATGGAAGGAATGCTTTATACTTTGACAATCTTCTTTTAATATTAAATACATCTGTTATATAAGTTGTATAATAATCATCAAATAGAGTATCAGTAAAATCTTCATCTGGTTCATATTCATTTAACTCTGCATTAAAGTTTATGTTTATTGCACTTGTACTAGTTGATAAAGCAAAACTATTACTTGGAATATAATAATCATTTATATCATTCTGTCCTGTATCTTCTCCTGTTAGAAATCTAATCTCATCTTGATTCTGTTGATATATAGGATAAAATAAAATAGGTTCTCCAATATAAGCATCATCATTATCATCTACACACCATCCTACTTGTATTGTAGTTGTTGTTGTTGAATTACCGTCTCTGAGTCTTTCAAACTTCATATGTTCAAAAGGAGCTTCTACTGTATATATACCTCCATCTAAGTTTTCTCCACTATTTGCATTGTATTCTAATGTTCCCCACCCTATACCAGAATTACTTAGTTGTTCGTGTTGTAATGCTAACTTAGTTCCTAGTCCTTTATATTGAAATTGTATTTCTCTATATGGTAGAGCTATATCTACTTGACTAGAATCAATATCTACAAATTCACTTATATCATAACTCGTACCTCCACTATAGAAACTATCTAATGTTTGTACTTTGATCTTACCATCATCTTGTGCAAAAGCAGTTAAATTAAACATCTTAAATACACCTGTAAGAAAGTCTATTACTTTCATTGTAGGTATTTGCTTAGTAGGTAAAAACTCAAACTCAGCAGGAACAGTAAACTGTGTTACATCAAATGTATGTGATTCAAGTGCTAATAAGTCAGAAAACTCCCAATCAACTGCATTCTCTACACCTGTTTCTCCAAATATAAATTCTTCTGTTACTTTTAATAGAACTTTATATGTTCCATTTGGTAATCGCATATCTAATTGTAAGTCTGAGTTCTCAGCACTTCCTGTAGCAAATGTAGAACCATCTCTAGTTACCTCTACTTCATATCTGCTTGTATCTGCAGAATTAGGTCTTATAAATAATGTAGTAGGTAGTTTATTTCCAACAGTATGTCCTGTTACTGTTATTTCTTCTCCTTGTGCTATCACATTAGTCATAGTCGAATCTAAGCCAAAATCTACATATTCTTCAAATTGTAAAACTTGATTAGGGTCATTAACATCTCCTTTCTTTCTGTGTAGCCACATATACAAACCATAATAAGCATCATTACTTGTATTAAAGAAATCTGTAGTGAATTCTATTTGAGGATATTGCTCCTCTATTGCTTTAATAATTAAATGCAATCTAATAGCATATTTAAGCTCTCCATAATATACACCGTGATGATGTCCTTGACCAGAACCGTGTGCAAATAAATTTCCACCATTAGGGTCAGGATATTCTGCAGTATGATTTGTACTATCATAGAATAGTCTAGTAGTATGTGATATTAAAGGAGTTATCATAGCCTTAGTATATGAAACTGAATCTACTGTTATATCATAACCACTTACTAGACCTGTATATATACCTGCAGAACTATAAGGTTTTTTAAAGTTATCTAACCACCCTAATGCTTGTAAGGTATCATCTCCAAGAACATCTTTTAAATCTACTATACTACCAAAGAATGTTATTCTATAAGCATAAGGTTTATTGTTCTTCATATCTACACCCTCTAACTTAATCTTACCTTTTTGAAAAGGAAGATAGTTTAATTCAATAGTTGAATCCTTTTTGACTCTTGCATCAAATCCATCTACTATATCAAAGTTGTAGTAATGTTCAAATACCTTGTTATTTCCTTTAGATGCAGGTAATGAGAATGTCTTAGTAAAGTTTGTGAATACCTTAGCTATGTCTTTTACATTTTGAATAGTTTGAGTTAGAGATACTGACTCATCCTTAAACATATCCATTCTATTACCCTCAATATATAATTGAATATTCTGCATTATCTAATATCATTTATTTTATTAAACGCATAACCAAAATCAACTGTGTAATTTATGAGCTTGTCATTTACTGATTTCTTAAATTGTAAACTAGAAGTGTTTAAAGTAATTGGTAGAACCTCTGTTCCATTATCTACCCACACTTGTTCACTAAGCATCATTTGTTTTATAACCTCATTAAAACTCTCTTGTATAAAACCTGTATTCATTGTTATTGCTTCTTTACCTGTAACGTGAAACTGTCTTATTTGATGTTTCTCTGTATTGTATGTAGGATCAGTAGCAAAGTCCATTAGGTTTCTTTTATAACTATCTGAATTTGTATTTATACTATCTACTGACTTTTTATAGAAAGGCATAATCTGTAATGCTCCAAACTTATTGTAGAATATAACTTGTAATTCTTGATACTTAGGTTCACATACTGCTTCTAGTGTAAGTGTTGTTACTTGTGAAGTACCTACTGAACTTGTTATAATAATTGTATCTCCTGTAATTAAAGAGTCTGTAGGAGTTACTCTAATATAAACTATCTTTTGTGTAGAGTCTGTAGAATCACTTACTTGTATATCATTTAAAATATTTCCCCAACTAACATCATATAAGTTCCAAAAATCTTCTACTTGTTCCCAAAATACATTAGCTCCTCCATCACTTATAAATTCTATTAATGGTGCAGCTTCTGCAAATACAGGAAATACTATATCAGTACCTTGTTTAAAATATATCTTAGTATTTGATTGCAGATATTGAGGAGTATAGTTAGGAGTACCTATGATTCTATAATCTTCTCCTGTAGTCATTATATCATTCTTTATAGAAAGTTGTGTATCACTATCTATAGCTGTTATTGTAGTTTGTGTAGTATCTGTATCATTGTGAACAGTATCTCCTATTGCTACACTTGTTAAAAATGTTTGTGTACTATCTATTAGTTTATAAGCTGTAGTCGTACCTGTAGTTGTTGAATCTACTAAAGTGTTTACTGGGTCTATTAAAGTTCTTGGATTAACTCCATCCTCAAAATAGCCATAACCATCAAAAGAAAGATAATCTAAGTTCTGTGTTTCACTTCCTACTGTTTTAGTTAATGTGATGTCTGCTTCTACCCATACTCCATCTGTAGCAAAACTAGCATACTCTGTATTTAGATAATCTCTTATAAGTTCTGTTATCTCATATATAACATAATTGTTAGTTCCTATAATATCTTTGCTTATAGTGTACTGTGGAGTTCCAGGTTTGTCTGTTGTAAAAGTTCCTGAATATATAAACAACTCCATTGAAGCTGAACTAAGCGTACCTGTAGCAGGTTCTACTTTTATATAATATGGACTTCTTGCATTTATTATTGTACTCATTCTATTGTTATTTCTATATCGTTTATAAATCCTTTAACTATATCTTTTGGTAAATCTTTATATGCCTTTTCAAATGGTTTTGTAAAAAATAAACTTGCTCTTATACCTTTGTCTTTAATACTTCTTGCTATTAGAAAACCTATTGTATTGTAATTGCCTTTTGAGTACCTACCCTTTTCATCTCTTAATCTTATGTTCTTTCTTTTTGCCCAATCAGCTAAAGTTTTAACTGGTGGAATTTTTGAAGAAGTTTTAAAACTATATGGACTCTGTGAAGTTGCTCTATCTGCATAATATGCATTAGCTCCTCTTACCCCTTTGTCTTGGTAAACACCATACTCATCCATTAAGAACTGAATACCTATTCCTCCATTAACTACCTTATACTTATGATCTAAACTATTGTAAAGAGATTTAGAACTATTCTTTTTACTCTTACTTAGATTAGTACGAGATTGTTGTATCACATACTTAGCAAATTTGTTTAATATGTCTTTAGTTTGTTTTAGCTGCATATAGTAATATCATTTTCAATTAATATATCCATAGTACAAGCCCACCCTGCTAACTGATTCTCAAATCTATCAAAGAAAGGTTCACAAGAAGGATCACCTTCTAATTGGTATTTTGTTGTATATAAGTCACCTTTTCTAAGAACCATAACAAGTTTATTCAAAACTGCTAATTGAGTATTTAGTACATCGTGTTCATTGTTATTACCTCTAAATAAATCTGTAGTAGCTTCTTTCTCCACATCTACTATATCCATAGCCATAACAGTTATATTAAATGCTAGTACCTGTTCTTGTGTACTTACACTATTAACCATAATATGACACAGAGGAAATATAGTTTGCTTAGATAAATCTATTTCAGTTATATCTCCAGTAGTTACAATATTTACATTCTCATCAGATAATAGTTGTGTTTTAATTGTTTCTGTTAATTGATAAAAACCTCTTATTCCTTGACTCATTTTATTTTACTTTTAAATTGTTTAGCTTCAGCTTCTGCTTTGTCTTTCATAAATGATAGCATCATAAAACACTCGTGCATCTTTAACTTAGTGATATTTTCAAATCTTCTAATATCCCCTTGAGCGAGTCCGTAAATTGACTGATACCATCCCCATTTGCTTCCGAATTGAGATATTGCACTAAATTCGTTTCCTGTTTGTCCTCCAAATAATTCATCATAGCTTTCGACAAGTCGATTCCTAAATGATAAAAAAAAAGCACAGAACTAAGAACTGCATCCATTGGCATATTTTGCATCTTCTCAGGATGATCTATATTGTACTCCTCTATATTGTATTTTTCTGAATACTTATTATTGATAGGTCTATATAGAACATTCATAGCTCTATGTATATTTTCCCAATCTCCTAAGTAAGTGTCCAGGTCAATGTATTCTCCTAAACTCATCTGATCTAAGTCAGGTATGAATCCATATTCTACACCATTCATTTTAAACTTCTTTACTAGCTTAGGTTTCTGATTAAACATATCTCCAAGTATTCCTGTAATAGCATAGACATCTGCTACTTTCATTTTAAGAGCATCTGTTAGCTTTAAACCACAGAAGACTTCTATCATCTTAGAAGCTAAGAACTTCTCATCTACACTCTTTTCTTGGAGCTTTAAGAACTTTTGATATTGGTGCAGCTTGATTTCTTTTAAATCATTAGGCACGTTTATTTCTACTTTCATATATATATATCGAAATTTCTAAACTATTTTTGACATATATATAAAAAAAAAGGGCAACATCTCTGCTACCCCTTTCTCAACAAAACAAACATTACTAAATTATTTATAAATCTATCATTAAAATTAACATTATTGAATATACAAAAACGTGAATAGCTATTAGCCATTTCCAGTTATTAGGGTCTTGTTTTAGGAATTTCTTATACATAATTATTTCTTTAGTAGTGATTTGGTTAATTCTATTATTAATTCTTTTCTTTTTTCTACAGGCATTTCTAAAGCACTTGCAGTTATCTTTTTAACGTATATCTCTTTCATTATATATCGTTTTGTTGTTTTAACTCTAAAATATGTTTGTAGGATTTTACTACCCATTCTTTTTGATATTCAAGAAGGTCTGAATGTACTAACAACATTTTTAAGGTTGCTTCTATATCTATAATTTTAAATTTATCTTCTATTGTCATTTGTTCTGTTTATTTTAAAGTTATGATTTCGTTATTTTCTAAATCAGATAAAATTTGCTCTAAATCTTCAACTCTTATCCTATTAGTTTTATTAAAATGTATACAATGTATAGTATAATCTAATATAGATATAGTTTTGTTTTTAAATAACTGCTTCGTTGCAATTACATAGCTAATATATAACAATTATTTTAATTATTAACAATTTCTAATAAATATTTTACTGAATAGTATATCTACCTCTGTTAGGATTCTCTAATTGCATCATTAAACAATATCGAGCTGCATCAATACAATCAGGATGTGATCCTGTAGGTTTCTGTATGTTATTGCCTTCTTTATCTTTAGCCCATATATATCCTTGTAGTTCTTTGATTAGATTCTTAGACCTGGAGGTTACATAGATTTCATTTTGATTTATTAGGTTGATACCATAGACTACTGAATCTCTGCCTTTAGTAACTCCTGATATTTTATGACCATAAGCTCTGATCTCACTAATACTCTTTGGTTCTGCTGAGTCTGCCCATAGATGAGTAGTTATGCTATTGTCTTTTAGAAATCTACTTATGTCTCTATTAAGCATTCCTTTTTGATATAGTATCTCATCATATATGTAAGCATTGTTCCATTTGTATAATAAGATAATCGTACTAGGGTCTATGCTATATCCAAAATCTAATCCTCCACATAATAACCTAGCTTCATTAGGAATACTATCAATATATTTCCAATCAGGAATACATACTCCTTCTAAACTACCTATCTCTCCTAGTCCATATACTTTCCACCAATTAGCCCAATAAGTAGATGTCTTAGCTTTTACTTTAGCTTTCTCTATTTCTTTTACTATTGATGTAGGAAGACTGTCATTGTCTTTATATGTTAATGTTAGGAAGTCTGTATCTTCTTGTCCTATTAGTTCTTTATCTACCCAGAATATATTACTTGGATTGTAATCTAACCACACCGTTCCAGATGTTCTAACTGCAAGTTGTTGGTACACCTCAAAGCTAGGAATGTTATTGCACTCATTAATAAACAAGTCTGTTCTTCTTGCTCCTCTTAATTTGTCAGGTTGATCTGTGGAGAAGAACTCTATATAAGACCCTGTACTGAATTGATACTTTAGAGTTGATTTGTTAAACTTTCTATCATCATACCTATTAGTTTGTTTAAGTATATTAAGAAAGTCCTTTAAAGCTCCTCTACGCAAGTGTGGGACAGATTCTGCTACTACACTAATTTCTTTGTTATTGTTTTTAATAGCATAGTCAACAAGTATCATTAGAATTGCAATAGTCTTACCTGCAGAACTACCTCCTCTTACTATTCTTATTCTACTACCTAATTCTCTAAGTTTTATTACTGCTTCTGTTTTTGAAAACATTTAATCAATGAATAAAGGTACATCTTCGTTTATAGTTATATCCCTTGTTTCTTTTGGTTTACCTGCAAAGTAATTATAATAAAGCTGAACAAACTTAAAGTCTTTTTTCTCTAACCCCTCTTTAAGTGCTTCAAACGCTAAGTCTTCTAAAGGTTTCAACTTTTCAATAAGCTGTATTTCTTCTGTTTTTGCTTTTCTACCTGAACCTTCTCTTTTACCTCCGTGTGTACTCATAACTTGAAAAAACTTGATTAATCAAAACTGTATATCTATATATCGAAAAATAAATTAAATTTTAGTGAGTTTCTTCTTTTTGTAGAACTTTATTATACATATCCTCTGTGTAAAGTGCTAATTCATCTATGTCTTTATTAGTAAGATACTTAATACGATGTTTAATTAACATTCTTTTGTTTTCATTTCCCACATCATCAATATCGTTTACAATAATATCTAACCACTTGTCTAGGTTCTTGTTGTAGAACTTGTAAGTATCAAAACTTCTTACTAAGTGTAATACTGTTGCGTGATGCATATCCTTTTCATTCTCCTTGAAGAAGTTTGCTATTCTAGATAATCCTATTCCAAGATATTTATTTAGTATTAAGCAGATCAAAGCTCTAGCTTCTACATACTCTCTTTGTCTTGTATTGTCAAATGGATTCAACTCTGCAAGGTTACTTACTTGTCTTGCTACATCTAAAGCTCTCTTTTTCATAATAGTAATAGTTTAATTTTTAATTCTCTTTGTATCTCCTGGAGCATTTTAATAGCATCTTCATTATCTCCCATATCTATAGCATTTATTATAATGTCTATGTCACCAATTAGTTCTTTCATAATTCACCTGTCAAGACATAATCATCTAAAGAAGCTCCATTAATAAAGAAGGTTTCAAATATATCTACTGCCTTCTCTACTTTTCTTTTACCTTCTAAGTAAAATTCTTCAGAACAATCCCATACAC
>Ga0316203_1002106_pt1 | contig 11104 bp, 8 predicted proteins | sample 6monrhotite_MG_FD_204940 | JGI IMG/M metagenome (GOLD analysis project Ga0316203, IMG submission 204940) | Microbial mat bacterial communities from mineral coupon in-situ incubated in ocean water Damariscotta River, Maine, United States -... | ecosystem: Environmental > Aquatic > Marine > Coastal... | reverse complement strand
TTCCTCTTCCTCTGCGTTTTGGTACCAATAACCAAAAAATATTATCAGCGTTGGAGATAATGGAAGAGCATATCGAAGAGCAAACTTCAATCGTCTCCATCGCAAAAAGAGTGGGCATGACGCCACGCCAACTTCAACGCCTGTTTAAACACCACCTGAAGACCTGCCCTACGAAATGCTATCGCGAGATACGTCTCGAAAAATCTCGGCGGTTAATTTTACAAACAAGTATGAGTGTGCTTGAAGTCGGACTTGCCTGCGGTTTCATATCACATTCGCACTTCTCTGGAGTCTATCGCAAGTATTTTGGATGCTCTCCATCGGTTGAACGTGAACAAACTATCGGCAACTAAAGAAGTTTTATGGACTTGAGGGGTTGGATTGAAAAAATCAATTTTATGTATCGGCTAACTTCGCTGCCAAACTGGCCAATAAAGAGGACCACCTCAGTTCGACTGGTTTATGAAAGACAGAGGTCACTGTCTCCAGTCGGAGATGCTGTTATACTTGCAATCTGAACCATACCGGGGTCGCCATGGAAAAACTTCGTGCACTGTTATCCGAAAAGGAAAATTGGCTGGTTAACCGGGTGGTGAAATATGCCAAGGAGAACGGATATACAGAATTCACGTCGACTCTGAGAGAGGCCTGGCGGGCTTCAATTTGTGGTTTGTCAGAACCGATTCTCGGCGCACTCGACATTTATGAAGACCCTCCGGAACTTTCGGCCAATGAAGATTTCGCCCGTAATCCCATTTCCGCGTTTGGCATTGAACAAGCGAAAAAGCATCGTGCTCGGGGTGTCACGCTGAACCTGTTTCTAGGGTTGACCAAATATTACCGACAAGCCTATGTAGATTTGATTGTGGCTCGGGGTTTCGATGCGAAGGAACAGGAAAAATTTCGTCTGTTCATCGAACGTTTCTTCGACCTGATGGAGATCGGAATCTGTACAGAATGGGCAAACGTCACAGAAAGCACAAAACTGGTCGAGATGCAGGAGTGCGCCAGAGATATTACGAATGAAAAGAATAAATATCTGACCATATTTGAAAGCCTCAGCGATCCAGTGATCTTACTGGATGAAAAAGGCACAATTCAAAACCTGAACTACGCCGCCCAAGTCTTGTTCGTAGGACAAAGCGATCCCGGCGCGACTTATTATGGTTCCAGCGAGCATAGCCCATCGATAAAACAGATTGAGGCACTTGTCTCAGACGATAACGGACCTGAACGATTTGGGACTATCCTGGAAACAAAGAATGGTTGCCGAAATTTCGATGTGCGGGTTCAGCGGATGCTGGACATCAGCGAGAAATTCCTAGGCACGGTTTTAATATTGAATGACGTCACCGAATACAAACAGGCCAAAGAACAGGCCGAAGCCGCAAACAAGTCTAAATCTGTGTTTCTCGCGACTATGAGTCATGAAATCCGGACCCCCATTAATGGGGTGTTGGGGATGGCAGATCTGCTGGAGCACACAACTCTTTCGGAAAATCAAAGACACTTTTTGGATGGAATTACCTCTTCGGGCAAAGTTCTCAAGTATGTCCTTAATGATATCCTCGACTATTCCAAGATTGAGGCCGGTGCAATGGAGGTGGAATCTGTTGATTTCAGCCTACCTAATTTATCGCGGCAGATTTCGGAGCTTTTCGGGTCAATTGCTGCGGAAAAAGAGTTGCAGTTATCCTTTTTCATTGACGGTAAAGCGCCAGACTTCCTTAGAGGTGATGTGGGAAAGATCCGGCAGGTTCTGGTAAATTTGGTCAGTAATGCCATCAAATTCACGTCGTCAGGAGCGGTGATAATAAATGTCCTGCCAGCCTATTACGACAGCGGATCAAAAAAGATGCTCCGCTTTGAAGTAAGTGATAGCGGTATCGGAATTTCGTCGGAAATGACCGAGCATTTATTCGAACCTTTTACCCAACATGACGCTTCTGTTGCTCGTTTGTACGGAGGTTCGGGGTTGGGGCTGGCAATTTGCAAAAATCTGGTTGAGACCATGGGCGGCACTATCGATTGCCATCGCAATTCGAATATTGGATCTACATTTATTTTCGAAATTCCCTTATTGGAGGGGCAGTCTCAAGAGACAACGGGGAGATTAGCAGGAAGATCACAGCCATTAAAATCTCTGAACATTCTTTTGGTTGAAGACAATAAGGTTAACAGACTGGTTGCAGAAGGATTTCTCAATCGGCAAGGTCACAAAGTCACGATGGCCAGCAACGGTGAACAAGCCCTCTCCATCCTGGATGAAATTCAGTTTGACCTGATTTTCATGGATATCCGCATGCCCGGCATAGGCGGCCTGGAAGTCGTGCGTCGCATTCGTGCGTCAGATGATCGCAAGTGCTCTCTAACCCCTATTATCGTTCTCAGTGCACATGTCATTCGCGATGAGGTAGAGCGATGTTTTGATGCTGGAGCCAACGGTTTTCTGGGTAAGCCGTTCACACCCGAAGACTTGCAAGCCTCCATAATAGATTGTTTTTCGAGCCATACTGGCGGCGTAAAAATTATAAGTGATCTTGACGATAGGGACGAAAGTCAAGTCATCGACCCCGACGTCATCCAGCAACACTTCGAATTTCTTGGGCCGGACCGTGCCGATAGAATTATCACAACTTTTATAGAAACGACACGCCAGATAATAAGCACGCTCCACCAAGATTTGAACGCGAGAGCGTTTGACCTAACAGCGAATCATGCACACAGCTTGAAAAGCGCGGCGAATAACGTCGGACTAATCCGGGTGGCAACGCTTGCCAAGCAATTGGAAATCAGCACCGAAGATCAAGATACGGCACTGATGCTGGCGCTGCTAAATAGACTTGAGGCCGCATATGCTGATGCGATCCCGGCGCTCCACGAAATCCGAGACAAAATGGTATTGGTCAGAACCTGATCTTTACGTCTGGAGGGCGTTAGCCCCTCCTCTCCGCAAACACGTAACCGACACCATGAACGGTTATGATCAATGAGGGGTTTTGAGGGTCAGTTTCGATTTTACGACGTATGCGACCGACCAACACGTCGACGCTTCGGTCCTCAGGAGCCCATTCCCTATGACTGATATGATCAAGTAAGTTGTCTCTGGTCATGACCAGACCGGGCCGAAATACAAGGGCGGCAAGCAATTCGAACTCCCCACGCGTAAGACGCACCTCCTTGCCATCCGGAGATTCCAGGCGCCGCTTATCCATGTCCAATGCCCAACCCGAAAATTTCTTGATACGTTCATCCGGATCGGCGGCGCGAGCTGCCGCAGTACGTTTTAGCAAGTTCTTGGTGCGAGCCAGAAGTTCACGCGGATTAAATGGTTTGGTTACGTAATCATCCGCCCCCATCTCCAAAGCCACGATGCGGTCCACATCATCCGACTTGCCGGTGACCATTATCACGCCGACCTCAGAATGCTTGCGGAGATCCTTGAGCAAGGTCAGGCCATCCTCGCCAGGCAGACGGATATCAAGCAAAACCAGGTCGACATCTCCTGCGGTGAACGCGGTGTGCATCTGTTCGCCATCCTCTGCCTCGGTTACTCGGTAACCTTCGGCTTCGAAGTATCCGGACAAAGTAACTCTGCTTGTCGGTTCATCTTCGACGACAAGAATATGATTTTTCGTTACCACAGCCGCTCCGATGCCCGATTAGGAGCAATATTTCAGTTTGTTTACAATGTATTTACAGCATTCTACATGGCATTCAAGTTTTGCCAAAACGTCATTTACACCCCAGCTTTAGCATCAGTTTTATCATTGGCCCGTCTGGCCACCCTCACTGGAGTCCTGGAGCATATTATGGTTGGGAAACTTTTGAAATTGTTCTGGCGTCCGTCAGCCAAATATTCGCTGGGCTTGTTGCTGATAGTCGGCGGCGTCGCGGGCATCATATTCTGGGGCGGTTTTAATACGTTCATGGAATTTACAAACCGAATTGAATTTTGCATTTCGTGTCACGAAATGCGCGATACGGTCTATCAGGAATATAAAAAATCAGTTCACTACTCCAACCCTTCCGGCGTGCGAGCAATCTGTTCAGATTGCCACGTTCCGAAAGAATGGGGGGCTAAGCTGATCCGCAAGGTCAAGGCATCCAACGAGCTGTTTCATACGTTAATGGGCACCATTAACACGCCTGAGAAATTCGAGGCAAAGCGTCTGGAAATGGCAAAAAATGTCTGGAAGGAAATGGAAGAAAACGACTCTCACGAATGTCGGAATTGTCATTCATGGCATGCGATGGACTTCACTAAACAGAAGCCGAAATCTGCAGAGCAGATGAAGAAAGGCGTGGAAAAGGGTGAAACATGTATTTCGTGCCACAAGGGTATCGCACATAAGCTGCCAGACATGGCGAGTGGGTACAAAGCGAAGTTTAAGGAGGTGCAGAAAACAGGACTAGGTTCCGTGGGTACGGGCCAAAAACTTTATTCCCTACGAACCAAAAACTTGTTTTTAGATCGAGCCCAGGCCAAACCTGACCGAAAAGGGAGCGCTCGCCTTCTTGGTGCAACGGAGGTCGAGGTGCTTGAGCAGGATGGGGATTGGCTCAAGGTCCGTATTGACGGGTGGCAGCAGGATGGCGTCGATAAACTGATATACGCCCTGATGGGACAACGCATTTTCTCTGTTGCGCTCAGCAAACCCGCCCTTGCCATTGTCAAGCGCCACGAAACGAAATTCGATGCTGATACCGAACTGACTTGGCACCGGGTCAGCTTTGAGGGTTGGTTATCGAAGGACATGCTGATCGCTGACAAGGATGAACTGTGGGCTTACGCCTCCGAGTTGTACACTGGCGCCTGTTCGTCCTGCCACAGCCTAATAGGTCCGGACCATTATCTGGCCAATCAGTGGATCGGCACGTTGAAAGCAATGAAACGGTTCATCGCTCTGGATAAGGAGGAATATCGTTTTCTACAGAAATACTTACAGCTCCACGCCAAGGATACAGGAGGTAAACATGATGGTCCCAGTCATTAACCAGGGGGAAGACAATCTTTCGTCACTTGCTCACATAGGAGCTCATGTTCCCGGAGTCGATCGAGAACTGGTTTATGGCTGGCTGGCGGGTCTGTTTGCCCGTGAACCTGATTGTGAAACGTTATCGGCCTACGAAAGCAAAGAAGGCGCAGCATTTCTGGACGAACTTTCGAATGAGGCTACATTGTGCCCAACCGTAAAAATTTTGCGAAAATTGTTGGAGGGTGAACCAAAACAAGTGGCGCTTGGTTTGGCAGTGGTGTTTGGAAAACTGTTTTATGGTGTCGATGGGCCAAAAACGATTTCCCCATACGAATCGGCCTACATAAGTGCTCGGGGAACACTATTTCAAGAATCCTTCACCGAGCTAAATACCATTATTAAACAATTGGGCCTTTCTGTGGCTGATACCTTCAAGGAACCGTCCGATCATATATCTGTCGAACTGACAGTAATGTCCGAAATGGCGGGACGTCTGGAGGCCGCAGCCGGCACAAATAACGTGACTTTAATAAGTGATCTGATCGATAAGCAAAGATCGTTCCTTGATGCTCATCTGCTGGTGTGGTTGCCAGAGTTTCGTGACGGGTGCCTAGCTCGAGAGCCAGCCTCACTTTACGCCATCGCCGCTGAATCTGCTCTTGCCTACACACGTCAGGACAGAATCTGGTTGGACCAAGCCGCAATCCGTCTGCCACAACCTCAGCAATAATACGGAATCCAGGGGGCGCTTACATTCTGTTTACATTTTTTTACAGCCGGTTCAAGACCACCCCAAAGCGGGTTTACGTCAGCCTGCTAGAAATAGAAAAGATCAAGAAAACCAATACCAACAGCCCAAATTCCTATGTGGTTGGATTTTAGACTATTGAAAAGGAGATCGCCATGTCACACCAATTTGATCGTTTTTCCAGACGCCAGTTCCTGCTTACCGGTACAGCGGTTGGCGCACTTGCAATGATTACTCCTTCGATTTTGACGTCGCGCGCAGCCCACGCTGCAGTCGCTGACGGACAGACACTGTCCGGTTCTCACTGGGGTATTTTTAATGCAACCGTTAAAGACGGGCGTTGGGTTTCTGTCACCCCTTGGAAAGGGGACCTATTCCCTAACAGACAGATTGAAGGTGTCATGGATTCGGTTTATTCGCCGACGCGGATCAAGTATCCAATGGTTCGTCGTGCCTATCTCGAAAAAGGCCCCGGTGCCGATGTCGCGTCCCGTGGCAATGGCGATTTCGTCCGGGTTTCCTGGGACAAGGCCCTTGATCTGGTTGTCAAGGAGTTGAAGCGGATTGAAACGACTTATGGCCCAGCTGGCACCTATGCGGGATCCTATGGCTGGAAAAGTTCAGGTAAACTGCATAATTGTCAGAGCCTGTTGCGTCGGATGATGAATCTGAAAGGAGGCTTCGTAAACAGCACTGGAGATTACTCCACTGCCGCGTCGCAAATAATAATGCCTCATGTTATGGGCACGCTGGAAGTTTACGAACAACAAACATCCTGGGATGTTGTCGCCAAGGATACGGAGACTCTCGTGTTCTGGGGTGCTGACCCGATCAACACCAATCAGATCGGTTGGACCGTTCCTGACCATAACTGCTACGCCGGAATGAAGGCCTACAAAGATACCGGTAAAACGGTTATCTGTATTGATCCCATTAAAACGGCTACTGTAGATTATTATGGGGCAGAGTGGATTCCAATTCGACCTCAGACCGACGTCGCAATGATGCTTGGAATGGCTCACACGCTGTATTCGGAAAAACTGCATAATACCGAATTTCTGGAAACCTATGCAGTAGGGTTCAACAAGTTCCTGCCCTATCTGATGGGGGAAAAAGATGGTATGCCGAAAACGGCTGAATGGGCTGCCGAGATTTGCGAGGTCCCGGCTGACCAGATCAAATCTCTGGCCCGTCGATTTGCCAAATCCAGAACCATGCTGGCCAGCGGCTGGTCTGTTCAACGTCAGCATCATGGTGAACAGACACATTGGATGTTGGTGACCTTGGCCTGCATGCTCGGTCAGATCGGCCTGCCCGGCGGCGGGTTTGGCCTCAGCTATCATTATGCTGGTGGCGGCACGCCCAGTGCCAACAGTCCCGCCGTTCCAGGTATCACCGATGGCGGCAAGGCTGTGGAGGGCGCTGCCTGGTTGACTAAGGCCGGCGCGGCAACCATCCCAGTGGCACGCGTCGTCGATATGCTGGAAAATCCAGGCGGCGAGTTCGACTTTAACGGCAAGCGAGATAAATACCCTGACGTCAAGATGGCGTATTGGGTCGGCGGAAATCCGTTTGTACATCATCAGAATCGGAACCGTATGGTCAAAGCCTGGCAGAAACTTGAAACCGTTGTGGTCCATGATTTCCAATGGACCCCGACAGCCCGTTTTGCGGACATTGTCTTGCCAGCAACCACATCTTACGAACGTAACGATCTCGAGCAGGTTGGTGACTACGCTTCACAGGGTATTGTTGCAATGAAGAAGATTGTCGATCCGTTGTTTGAAGCTCGCAACGATTTCGACATTTTTGCCGAAATATCCGAGCGCCTTGGAAAAGGTAAGGAGTTCACTGAAGGCAAGAGTGAGATGGACTGGATCAAGGGATTTTATAGTGCAGCCGTAAAACAGGCTGATGCCAAGAAAATCAAGATTTTGGACTTCGACACCTTCTGGAAGGAAGGATACGTCGGATTTGAAACCACAGAAAGTGCGAAAAACTTCGTGCGGTATGCAGACTTCCGCGATGATCCATTGCTTGAACCTCTGGGTACGCCGTCGGGTAAGATTGAGATCTACTCAAAGAATATTGAGAAGATGAAATATGCAGATTGCCCGCCGCACCCTACCTGGATGGAGCCCGTGGAGAGGACCGGTGGATCGACGACAAAATTCCCACTGCATATTTCAACTGCGCACCCTAAGGATCGTCTGCATTCTCAGCTCTGCGGCACCAAGCTACGAGAAAACTATGCCGTCGCTGGGCGTGAACCTTGCATGATCAATGATAAAGATGCGGCAGCACGCGGCATCAAATCAGGCGATATAGTCCGTGTGTTTAATGACCGTGGCCAAGTGCTTGCCGGTGCTATTGTTTCGGATGGCATTCGTTCAGGTGTCATTCGTTTGAACGAGGGTGGATGGTATGACCCGGTTGATGGTGGCAAAGCTGGCTCCCTTGATGCCTATGGCGATGTCAATTGCCTGACTGTTGATATTGGGACCTCATCACTCGGACAGGGCAACTGCGGGCACACCGCTGTCGCCGATGTTGAGAAGTTTACGGGAACTCTTCCTGAGGTCTCAGTATTCAAGGCGCCAAAGATGAGTTGAGGCTGCGTGTAACTTAATGGAGGTCGGCCAGCCGGGTCGACCTCCATGCTTTGAAAGGAAAAAGAGATGATTGGCAATTTAGATTCTTTCGAACGCAAACACTTGACAGTAAACGGCACGTCGATGGCATACGTCGATGCTGGTAATGGCAAACCGGTCATTTTTTTGCATGGCAATCCCACTTATTCATATATCTGGAGGAATATCATTCCCTACCTTCAGGACAAGGTACGCTGCATCGCACCGGATTTGGTCGGCATGGGGGATTCCGGAAAACTGCCTGACTCTGGTCCTGACCGGTACACCTATGCGGAGCAGCGAGATTATCTGTTCGGCCTGATCGATACACTTGATTTGGGGAATGACATCACCTTCGTCCTTCATGACTGGGGGGGCGCGCTTGGCTTCGATTGGGCTCGCAACAACCCTGACCGGGTCAAAGGTTTGGCCTATATGGAACCTATGCTCATGCCGCTTACCTGGGAAACCATGCCGCCTGCCGCCGTCGATGCTTTCAGGGGTTTCCGTACAGCAGGTATTGGCGAAAAGATGTGCCTTGAAGATAATATTTTTGTTGAACAGGTCATCCCTATGGCAGTTATCCGCGAATTGGATGAGGCTGAGAAAGCCGCCTATCGCAGACCCTATCAGGAATCTGGAGAAGGACGTCGAGCCACATTGACGTGGCCGCGCCAAATCCCCATTGAGGGAGAACCGGCTGATGTTGCGGAGATTTTGGAAGCCAATTGTGAATGGCTAAAGAAAACTGACACACCAAAATTGTTATTCCGAGTTGATCCGGGAATGATGGTTACCGGTGAAGTATTAGCGCTTTGCCAGTCCTTTCCCAACCAAACCGAAGTAACTGTCAAAGGTGCTCATTATGTGCAGGAAGATTCACCTGACGAAATTGGTCAGGCTCTTGCCAAGTGGGTTTGAAGGCGAATTGACCGGTAGTTCTGCCCCTGTCGCTTCCACTAAATAAGGTGCTGACCGGAGGCATGTTATGGGCCAGTCAACCAACCTAGTCACATTTGGGCGAGCGTGCCTAGCTCTTCTGTTTCTATTCGTCATGGTAAGGGGCGCCGTTGGAACGACTGAACGGCGCGATTGGGCAGCTGCCCAATATGTCATTAAAACGACCAGGGTTTATTCAGAGCCTACGGCAGAAAGTCGGCCATTTGGCCGGGTTTTTGTGGCAACACGGCTTGGCGTCAAAGACCAAAAACCTGGTTGGTTGCGAGTGGAAATCCGTGGATGGCATCAGGAGGGTGCTAAGCGGATGCTGTATGCTCTTCCCGGAAAACGCATTAAAGCCGCACTTATCAGTAAGGACACCGTAGAAAAAATCCGACCTCTCGACAATGTAACGGACCCGGATACCAACATCACCTGGATGGGGGCTGCCATAGAGGGCTGGATTGTCGACGACAACGTATCCCCTGATTTGAATACGATTTGGAAATCTGCCTGGGGTCTGTTTTCAACTCGCTGCACGGTCTGCCACCAACGGCGCAACCCAAAAAAGTACACGGCCAACCAATGGGTTGGATTGCTTAAAGTCATGGGGCCACGTACCGGCTTGCCAAAAGAGCAACAACACTTGATCCTTAAATATTTGCAGAACCATGCCAGAGATATGGAAGTTGAGGCATCATCTGTAAAGCCATAAATGAGTTGAATTCACATTTTAAATATAATGTTAAGGGTTAGAGTGCGCATCGGACAGTGTGGCTCATGGTCTTTTGGCGTCTCTATAGATGACAAATCGACATCTCGTGCGGCCACTTTTTTTCTATTTGGTCTCCCCTAAAAACCGATTGAAAGGCATGGTCATCAAGGATTTTCCTGTCTTTTGAGATGTTGTAAACTGCAACATATTGAGAATCACTGGCTAAAAGGTTGCAGTTTATGCTCAGGAAAAACCCCGGGACCGTCGCACAGGACGAGCTTTTCAGGACACGTCTGGAGACGATCATCGATCCGCGTCATGAGTTGGTTAAGCTGGCATCCCTTGTCGACTGGGACGGTCTGGCAGATGATCTGTCACTTTTTTACTGCGCTGATAATGGCTGTCCCGGCGGTTCAGTCCGGCTGATGGCGGGGCTTTGTTTTCTGAAGGATATGAAGGGATTGTCAGACGAGGAAGTGTGTTCCGTGTGGCGCGAGAACCCGTACTTTCAGCATTTTTGTGGTGAGACCTTTTTCCAGCACGGCTTTCCCGTTGAGCCGCCGAGCCTGAGTATTTTCCGGGGCCGGATCGGCGAGGAGGGTATGGAACGCCTGCTCAAGGAGAGCATAAACCTCGGTTTGCAAACCGGCGCGGTGTCGAAGCGGGATTTACAGCGAGTAACGGTGGATACAACGGTGCAGGAAAAAGCCGTGCATTTTCCTACCGATGCTCGCCTGTGTCACAAGGCGCGGGAAGAACTGGTGGCATTGGCGAAGCATGAAGACGTGCCCTTCCGCCAAAGCTACGTCCGCAAGAGCAAGAAGGCCGTGTTCCTGGCCAATCGCTACATGGCCGCCCGCCAGACGAAACGCGCGCGGCAAAAGATCAAGGAGGTCCAGAACTACCTGGGTCGGGTCCTGCGCAATATCGAAAGCGCTCTGGACCATGGGCACAAATTGTCCGGAGACTTTGAGGAGGCCCTTGGCAAGGCGCGGATTATCCACCACCAGACCTTATACCAACGAGCAGTGATTATGACCCATAGAGATCACCCATGCGCCCCGTCGGGTAGGAAGGAACGCGCCGTCGATGC
>Ga0316203_1002099_pt1 | contig 11213 bp, 4 predicted proteins | sample 6monrhotite_MG_FD_204940 | JGI IMG/M metagenome (GOLD analysis project Ga0316203, IMG submission 204940) | Microbial mat bacterial communities from mineral coupon in-situ incubated in ocean water Damariscotta River, Maine, United States -... | ecosystem: Environmental > Aquatic > Marine > Coastal... | reverse complement strand
TACTGGAAGGGCGGTTAAAGCCCTTTAGCCAGACAGACAATACCGCCGAAGGACGCATGATCACGCAATGCCAGTGGCTCAAGGAACGGGCGGAAAACCATGATCTGCCGTTACCGGTAAAAGAAGGGAAGCTGGGGTCTTTGTTGTACATTTATACCAATGGTGAGCTTTTTACGGCGGACAGTACCCAAGAAGAAATCCATGACACGGAAGTGATCATGGAACGAATAATAAGTTTGGCCGATGAAGGCCAACTCCTCACGAAACCTCCTTACACCCCCTATGCTCTGCGCAGTATCGACGCCCTGATCACCTTACTGCAAACCGCCCCCCGGCCCCTGAGCCAATATGAACAGGGTTTGATTCCCGACCTGAAGCAACTGCGACAGTTTTTGGAGGAGGGAAAAATAGAGCCTCCGTTAGGCGCTTTTATGCCTCGGTACCCCAATTTTATTGAGGTAGAAGATTCCATTCGAGATATCCCCAACGGAAAAGACTATTTTTATACAGTTTCGGACTTCATATTCAACGGTGTCCGTCCTGATACTTGGTTGACTCCTGAAGATGCGGACAGAGAAACCCAAAACCTGTAATTGTTTATTGCTCAATGTTAAAAGTTATTTTACACACAACGATACGGTAAAATAACTTTGGTGAATGGCAATACACCCTGTCGCTGTCGGCTCATGCAAACTGGATTTTACTATGCGCCCACGCACATGCGATAGCGGAGTAATAATGTATAGCAGGTAGGGTGGAACAAGCGTAGCGGTTCCACCAGGGTTTTGTACGTGCCAAAAAACCGAGCCAGTCACGAATACGGAAACCCCTTACGAGGTGGCCGACAAAATATATGGTTTCAATACTGCGGGCCGCCTCAGAAAGCTTGGATACTTCAGCTTACCTGCTGGATGAAGCGGGCATGAACGATGTGAAAGAAAAATACTTCAAACAAGGTCATTGGGACAGGGAGGGTGTCAACGATTATCTGGCGCTGCCGTGTTTCAATCAGGCCAGCAGCATTGATGTGATGGAAGTGACAACGCCCACGACCGGTATCCAGTCCACCATTGGCAAAGCCACAGAGCTGTTACGTTATGATGGCGCAGACGGCTACACCATCGGCACATTGGGCAAGATCATGGGCGGCGGTGGCAGCCAGATTACCCTGAATACCGCAACCTTAAAATTATTACCCAAAGGATAATCTATGCCCAATACCGAAGAACAACGCCTGGATCTTATTGAAAACTGTACCCTGTTACTGGAAGGGCGGTTAAAGCCCTTTAGCCAGACAGACAATACCGCCGAAGGACGCATGATCACGCAATGCCAGTGGCTCAAGGAACGGGCGGAAAACCATGATCTGCCGTTACCGGTAAAAGAAGGAAAGCTGGGATCATTGCTGCATATCTACACCAATGGCGAACTCTTTACGGCAGACAGCACAAAGGAAGAAATCCGCGATACGGAAGTCAAAATGCAACGAATAATACGTTTAGCTTATGAAGGTCAACTCCTCACTAAACCTGCTTACACCCCCTATGCCCTCCGTTGCGTTGATGCTTTTGTCACACTGTTGCAAACTGCGCCTCGGCCCTTGAACCAATATGAGCAGGGTTTGATTCCTGATTTGAAACAACTGCGACAGCTTTTGGAGGAGGGAAAAATAGAGCCGCCGTTAGGTGCTTATGGACGCACATATCCAAACCTGAATAAATCAGGTAGCACCATTAAAGATATCCCCAAGGGGAAAAAATATCTTCGCATGGTGATTAATTTCATTTTCAACGGCGTTCGCCCTGATGCTTGGCTAACTCCCGAAGATGCGGACAGAGAGACCCAGAACCTATAACTGATTTGCTACTCAACCCGTTGAGCATATGTCAGATATTTGCAGATAGACAGGTCTGGTTATTGTTTCACCTCTACCTAGAAAGTTATTCTCATTTTCCAGATTTTGCTAAGTAATACGGGTATTTTTCACCCTGTGTATCCTCCTTGGTTTATCAATTATTTGTCAAAATCGTGATAGGATCAGGGGCATTTATTTGACTCCAGAATGCTTCCCTGCCGCAGCTTTTCTGTCAGGCACACAGCAAACCCCGATTAAGGACAATGCCATGATCTCACTAAACCTGCCGATACGTTTGACCCATCTCCCGAAAATTTTTCCAGTACTGATGTTTTTGGTGTTGTTTGCGCTGCAAGGTTGTGGTGGCGGTGGTGGAAGTGATAATGGACCGCAGAATGCTGCCCCTAGTTTTACCAGCGGTACTACGATCAGCCGCGTAGACGATGGTTCTAACACGACGACTACCGGATATACGGCGACGGCCTCCGATGCAGATGGTGACACGGTCACGTTCAGCTTGAGCGGTGGTAGTGGTGTAGATCAAGCAGCCTTTAATATTGATGTCGATAGTGGGGTATTGAATTTCAATATTTCGCCGGACTTTGGAATACCTGGCGATAGTGATGGTAATAATACCTATGAGGTGGAGATCATTGCCACCGATGGTATGGCCTCAGTGAAGCAACATGTCACAGTTACCGTGATTGATGATGCCGAACCAACAGGTTATTACATCAATACTGGTAGTGCCAGTGTGAGTGATGGCTCGGGCGGTACCCTTGATATCAATGATTTTCAGGCGATCATCAATGGTGACCGGATCATGATGATGAGCGTGGAAAACGAACTGCTCTATGATGGTATTCTCACTATCATTGACAATGACTTTACCGCCAGCTTCACCATTTATACGGGAGGTGAAAATCCGATAAGTGCCACAGCGAGTGGCATGATTACACAAGAGTCAACGATCACAGGCACCCTGACAGGGAGCGGTGTTGGCAGCGGGACATTCAGTCTGCTTTATGCCTCGACGAACAATGAGGTGGCGGATATTGCGAGGATTGATAATGGTCAACTTATTGGTGGGTTTCCTGTCACTTGGGGGGCGACGATTGGCAGTGGCATAGCAGACTTTGAGTTTATCATTGAAGAGAATGGCGTTGTTGTGGACGATGTAAATGATGTTCAAGGGTTATTTCATCTCTGTCAGATTTTTTCTGGGTCTACATCTCCCGTTGCTGGTACTAACCTTTATGTGGTAAGTGCTACGTTGCTAGGGTGTGCGGATTCAGCTGTTGATATGAACTACACCGGATTCGCCACAACGCGAAATGAACCGGGTACGGATGAAACGCTAGTGTTCATGCTGACCAGCGATGATTATAGTTTTAGCAGTGATTTCCAATGAAGTTATTTTTAGCTTTGAGTGAACACGGTCACCCACGATAAAAGCGGTGAAGGTAAAAAGGATTATGGAAATGGATAAGCCACGTATCTTGCCTTTTTGGGGCACTTTTTTGCTGTTTTTGAATGTGACGAGTGTGCCGCTTGCCATCGCGGGGCCAGCGGGCGGTCAGGTGGTGGGCGGCAGTGGCAGTATCAGTCAATCAGGACTCAATACCACTATCAATCAGACCAGCCAGAATATGGCCATTGACTGGCAGAGTTATAACCTCAATGCCAATGAGCGTGTGCAATATCTACAGCCCAATTCATCGTCGATATCGTTAAACCGTATTTTAAGTCAAAACGGTTCCACCATTGCGGGGCGTATTGATGCCAATGGTCAAGTGATTTTGGTTAATCCTAACGGCATTTTTTTTACGCCCACCTCCATTATCAATGTCGGCGGTATTATCGCTTCAGGTTTGAATATTCAGCCTAACGACTTCATGAATGGTCATTACATGTTTAACGAAGTGTTGGATACCGATGGCGCTGTGATCAACAGTGGCATCATTAATGCCTCCCTGGGTGGCAATGTGACACTCATTGGTAAGCAAGTTGAAAATGATGGATTCATTGTTGCCAACCTGGGTACCGCCACGCTTGCCGCAGGCAAACAAGTGGTGCTGACCTTTGATCAAGATGGTTTGCTCGGCGTGCGCATCAGCAAAGAAATATTACAAGAAGAGCTCGGCATTGATCCTGCGGTGATTAACCGTGGAGAGATCAACGCCGAAGGCGGTCGTGTATTATTAACGGCCAGCACCAGTCAGGATGTTTTTTCTCAAGCTGTGAATACCGGCGATCTGGATCAGGCCACCAGTGTGGTCGTTCATGCCGATGGCAGCTTCACGTTAGGTGACGGAGCCGATGTTATCAATACCGGTAATATTGACACATCGACAACGGCAAACGATCAAAATTTATCCCAAAGCATGGGGCGTATTGTGTTAATCGGTGAAAACGTCACCAGCAGCGGTGAGCTACTTGCCGATGCGGCCAATGGCAATGGCGGTGAGATTGAATTGCACGCGCAAAATACTGTTTTACTAACAGAGAATAGTGTGACCTCGGCTCGCTCAGAAGCCAATGGCCAGGGTGGTATGGTTAAAGTGCTGGGCAATAACGTCGGTCTGTTTGATCAATCCCGTGTGGATGTCTCCGGGGCTAATGGGGGCGGTCAAGCGCTGATTGGCGGTGATTATCTGGGTGGCAATGCCAGCATCAGAAACGCCACGACGACGGTCGTTGGTCGGGAGACGGTACTCGCTGCCGATGCCTTTCAACAGGGAGAGGGTGGCAGAGTCATTTTATGGTCCGATCAAAACACCTATTTCTGGGGCGATATCACTGTGCGTGGTGGAGCGTTATCCGGCAATGGTGGATTTGTAGAAACTTCGGGTAAGGAAAATCTGCTGTTTGATGGCAACGTTGATCTGTCTGCAAATAACGGAAATAACGGTCTGTTATTGTTGGACCCACGAGATATTACGGTTGTTTCAGGTGACGACAAACAAAACACACAAAATAATAACCAGCTGACAGCGATGGACCTGAATGTCTTTTTTGACGATGGCGAGAATGCAAGTTTTAATATTACTGCTGATCGGATTGAGTCTGTATTAGAGTCAGGCAATGTGCAGCTCGCTGCTCGACGTGACATTGATATTGACGCTGATATTAATGCCAGCTCGAACAGCAGTAATCTGACTCTACTGGCGGGTGATGACATCACCGTCAATAATAATATCAACCTTGGTTCAGGTGGTTTCTTGATGGTTGCCGGTAGTGCATCCTGTCAACCGAATTGTGGTACGGACGGTGGCGCTGGTATCATTCTTGGCAGAAACATCTATATTAACGGGCAGTTAGACACCACCGGCAGCATCGAACTCTATGCCGCAGATCATGTGATCCTTGATAAGGGAATTGGCGACAGCTTTAACCCGAGCTCTGTCACCATTCGTGCAGGCGATAGTATCTTGGTAAATGCGATAGACAATGACAACAGTATTGAACCGAGCAGCAGTAGCAACCAGGGGCGCATCACATCTTCAGGAACTGTTTCACTGACAGCGGCAGATACCGCGTTGCAAACCGACGAAATCACGATAAACAGTACATCAGGGTTAGTGACCACTGCGATAACGGTTCCCCCCACGAATACTTCTGCCGGAGCTATTGTTGTCGAAGGTAATGTCACTACTGGTAATGGTAATTTTGAAGTGACCACCACAGCGGGGTATTTTAATAACCTGTTCGACAATCAAAAGCTGGATGCAGGAACAGGCACCGTTACTATTCAAACCGAGAGTGCCGGTACTTTCGATGTCGATGGTGCCAGCGTCACCGCGGGTGCCTTCCTGGGTAACATCACGGCCGATACCTTATCGGTTACGACGGAGAGTGGCATTATCCAATCAACGGCTGTGCTACAAAATCTGGTGGTGACTGGCGAAGCATCGTTCAATGCCGGATCAAATTCCATTGATCTGCTGAATAGCCATAATAAGCTGCGAGGCACAATCAGTCTGGTCACCTCTGACAATAACGCTGCCACTTTGAATAATGGAGCAACGACCACAATATTGGGTACTACTACAGAGGGAGAATTGCATGTTGATGGCATTTTAACGGTTAATGCCGAACAGAACCTGACTCTGGCTAACAACATCACGGTGGGTGACGCAGCACAACTCAACTTTGCGCAAGACGGTAACAACGGCCATATATTTACGACCTCGGCAGGGTTAGCCTTTGCTGCCAATACAACGGTGGCCGGTGGCGATGGCAATGATATTTTTAATATTACCTCCAGCATGGCAGGGCAGATTAATGGCAATGGCGGTGATGACACTTTTAACATTCAGGCCGATGGGCTGACCGCCGATCTTGTTGGGGGAACATCGGGAACTGATACTGACACAGTGGCCGCCAACAACTCAACAAACTCCAATACGTGGAATATTAATGAGGCCGGTGACGGAACACTGGCTAATACTGATGGAATAGTCAGTTTCAGTAATATCGAAAACCTCACGGGAGGCACAGGTACTGACGACTTTATTTTCACCGGTACTGGTGCAATCAGTGGGATGATTGATGGGGGAGGTGACACCGGAGTCAACACCCTCACCGGGCGCAATACGGACAGCAGCTGGACAATAACGAATACCACGACAAGCAGGATTGCGGAAACTGCCTCTTTGCTCACACCCACGCCCACGCACTATGTGGAAAGCTTTACGAATATTCAACGCGTCATCGGCGGAGAAGGTGATGACATTTTTACCTTTGAGACAGTAGGCGGGGTTTCAAATATTACAGGTGGTATAGGGCATGATCAATTAGTGATTAATGCGACAGACACTCAAACCATTGAGTTGGGTGATCGTAACAATACTCACCTCAATGTATTTCAGGTTGAAGATATTACCGCTAATGCCGGAACCGACAATACTTTGATCAGTGACCGCGACATTTCCGTCAATACCTGGGATATCAATAGTGATAACGGCGGCAGTATTACTGATACCGCCACTAACGCCAGCGTTGCCTTCAGCAACATCGGCAACCTTAGGGGTAGTGACACAGATGATCGCTTTGTTGTTGACGCCAGCATCAACACTATTAATGCCGGAAATGGAACAAACACTATAACGGTGAATAATAATGGCCATGTCACTGGTACGATGACTGGCGGTAACGGTAACGACACATTGATCATCGACGCTCTCGAAGACCGCATCGTCCAGCTTGGTGGCATTGCCAGTGATGGTGCTGATTATACCGTCAATAATATTGAAGTCATTAACGCTGGCACCACTACAAGCAATACTTTGCGTGCAGGCACAGGCACCAATATCTGGGCTGTCAACACCGACAACGGTGGCGACATCAATGACATTACTTTCAGCAATTTCGCCAAACTGGAAGGCAACAGCGGCACTGATAACTTTGCCGTGGATGCTGCCATTCATAGTATTGACACCGGAAATGGCAGCAACAGTATCACTGTGAGTAGTAATGGCAGCGTTAACGGTGCCATTACGGGTGGTACCGGTATCGATATTATTAATGTTGCCGGTAGTGCAGTGTCAATCAGCACAGGGAGTGATGACGATGAAATTGCTTTCTCCGGTACGGTGAGTGGTTTGATCGATGGTGGCGCAGGAAAAGACCATTTGACGATTACGGCGATGGGCGACCGGGTTATTGAGCTGGGTAACCGCAGCAATGCCAATCAAAATGTCGATCAGATTGAAACCCTGACCGCTAATATGGACACCAGCAATACCCTGATTGGCAACAGTAACAACGTTACCACCAATGAATGGACTATCACCGATGCTCGTAATGGCAGTGTACTTGATCAAGCTATAACCACTACCTTCAGTAACATCGATCATATCACCGGAGGTGAACAGACAGATATTATCAAGCTGGAAAGCAATCACTTTAGCGGGTTGATTAATGGCGCAAATGGCACCGATAGCGTATTTGTTCATGTCGATAATGATCAAGTTGTTGAAATCGGCGATCGGACAAACACAAACCTGAATATCTATCAGGTCGAAAATATTACCGCCCATGAAGGTGCCGAAAGGAACGAACTGATTGGCGACATCGGCCAGATAAAAGAAACGACAAACTGGGTCATTGATGGTGCGAACACCGGCCAGCTGACTGATGGTGTCAATACCGTCAGATTCACTAACTTTACCGATATCAGTGGTGCAAACGGTAATGCCGTAGACCGATTCACTGTGTCTGGAAGCACAGCCGCCAGTTTATCCGGTCTCATCAACGGTATGGGGGGGAGTGACCGCCTGATCATTACCGCTGATGGTGATCGAGTCATAGAGCTGGGAAATCGACGTAATGAAAACCTCAATGTATTTCAGGTTGAAATCCTCACCGCAAACTCACTGGCAGCGAATGAACTGATCAGTGACAGTAATGCCATCAAAAACAGCTGGATTGTTAACGTCAACAATGGTGGCACACTCTCTGATAATGGTGCGAACAACATAACATTCAGTAATTTTTCAACATTATCAGGTGGCATGACGATTGATGAATTTATTCTGAATGCCGGCGTGACTATCCACAGCCTGAATGGTGGTAGCGGCAATGACATATTTACCATTGCAGGAAGCGTGACAGATTCCATTAATGGTGGAAATAACAATGACATTGTTATGTTGAATACGGGCAGTGACGTTGGGATTGTGAACCTGGCTATGGGAAATGATCGGTTTATCATTAATGGAGGAAACGTCAAAAACGGTGTCTATGGCGACGATGGTGATGATACGTTTGTTTCCGACGGAGGTAATGTAAAACTGTTCAATGGTGGCGGTGGTGACAATGACCGTGTCAGTTACACGGAAGCAGTAACCATTACTCTGGGTGATGCCGTGAGTTTGGGCGGAGTTGCTGTCGAAAATATTGAAGGCGTGGAAGCGATTAATGGAACGATTAATGCGCGGCAGGACGTAACAACAACGACATGGACGATCAGTGGTAACAACGAAGGGCAGGTTTATGATGATGAAACCGGTTTCGGTCAAGTGCTTTCCTTTAGTGGTTTTTCCACGATCAATGGAGGAGAGGGGGTTGATGTTTTCACCGTAAATGGCAATGGTTCGGTATCCGACAGCATTAATGGCAATGGAGGTGATGACAGATTAAATATCAACCTGGATGCCAACCGATTATCTTCAGGACAGATTAACTTTGCTGGAGGTGACGGTAATGATGTGATTGCTATTACCGGCGTGTCGGGTACTTATGCCGAAACCTGGAGACCGGATGCCAGTGGTTATGATCAACTGAGTTTCATTGATGACAACAGTATCACTTTCGTGGCTGATTACCGAGAGGTAGAGACGATTAACGATGACATTCAAACAACCAGCCTTACTATTAATAGTGAAGGAAATAATATTGAGCTGGGTGATAATCGTTTCAGCATTATCGGTGGCGATGCCGTGGCGGTTAACTATCAGGCAGGCAGTAAGCCGAATATCACTGTTCTGGCCCAGAATAATAATGTTAATATCACCAGCAACGTATCCATTGCCAATAATCTGACGATTGCTGCCGATACAATAACTCAGAATACCGCATCCACCCTCATTGCCGGTCATCTGACACTGGATAATGTCAATCAGGCAGGCTCCATCGAAAACAGGCTAACCACAAATGTGAACGAACTTGCGATCATTAATCACAGTGGCTTGATGGCTATCGAAGAACAAAACGACATCACGCTCACCGAAATTTCCAATACCACTGGCAGCATTGATATCACCACAGAAACGGGTTCTATTCTTAGCACGGCTGATCTGACCACCAATGGAACACTTAAGCTGGATGCAGAAAACAACATTACGTTATCTGGTGAGAACCGATTGATTGGTGAACTCACCCTGTCCAGCTCTACCATTACTATCAACAATACCGCTGACACCACGCTGGCAGGGGTAACTGCCCGGAACCTGACCATAACTTCGACTGGCAGCATAACGGATGCCGGCACCATTGTTGTTCAAAACGACAACATGACAGGTATGACGACATTAACCTCAACAGAAGGTGGCATTATTTTAGATAATGAAAACAATAATTTTGATATCGTTGAACTGGGTGCCGCATTGGATGCGATGCTGATTGAATCCGATGGTATCATTTTGAACAATACTATGGTCGGTGGCGCATTAAGCGTTACCTCTAATAACGGACTGGCCGCCAATGATGTGGCGATTGGTGACATGGGACTCGGGAGCATCACTGCTGCCACACTCAACTTGAACGCCAGCGAAGGAGGTATTGTCAGTCAATCCAGCAGGCTGACCGCCGATGTTATCACCCTGGCTGCTGCATCCGGCATTGGTGTCGGCTCTGATAATACCGGTGCCATTAATACCACCACATCCGCATTAAGCGTCATTAATGCTTCCTTCGATGGCGCTGACTCGACATCGGGAGCGGCCAATGTCAATACAAGCATGACAACGGGCGTCATCAATATCAACAATACCGGCCATGTTACTATTAACGATCTTCGCAATACCGGTAATGCCAACGCCAATGACCCTGACAATGATGGCGACATCAGACTGGAAAATTCCGGCAATATTATTCTGAGTGTTACCGACAGCAGTGGAGCCATTGATGCCAACTATGGTTACAGCATTAGTAATGGGCGTTATGCGGGAGACGTGACTATTGACGGTAATGGGCGAAACAATTTGTCGACCCTGGGAATGGGGACTCTTTCAGGCAATGCAGACATTATCGCTGAAAATCTTTTTGTAAATAATGTCGCCCAGTTTGGCACGCGAACCAGTCCGATAGGGTTAAGAGTGAATGGTAGTTTTAGGCTGATTGCCGATCCGGGTGCTGTCCAAGGTGCCGTATACTATCTTGGTAACAGGCCAGATTCAGTGACTACCCCGAGGGATTTGTTAGAACTGGCTATCCGGGGGTTTATCGGAATATCGGATCAGCAACTCATTAATATTGAAGTTCTGGGTGAAATTGATCCGGCCATTTTTACCGAGGTCAGAAATTATAATTATAACGATATTGCCATACGGCTACCGGATGGGCAGAGCTATGGTGATGACGAGGATGAAAAAGAAAATGAAGAATGATGAGTGTGAAGGAAAACTAAATTCACAATAATCATTGTTGCATTCAGGATGGTTCATACCATTGTAAATGCATAACAAACAACGCAGGTTGGCATTTTTTCAGCCACTTACCGAAGGTAAGCGTCAGGCGTTTTTCTCACGCCGTGCACGCACTGCAGCGGCGAGTTCATGTAGCAGCGGTACACTGCTTTCCCAGTTGATGCAGGCATCGGTGATGCTCTGTCCGAACAGCATGTCCTGTTCTTTGG
>Ga0316203_1002098_pt1 | contig 11215 bp, 12 predicted proteins | sample 6monrhotite_MG_FD_204940 | JGI IMG/M metagenome (GOLD analysis project Ga0316203, IMG submission 204940) | Microbial mat bacterial communities from mineral coupon in-situ incubated in ocean water Damariscotta River, Maine, United States -... | ecosystem: Environmental > Aquatic > Marine >... | reverse complement strand
CTAGATAAGCGAGTGAGTTATCGTACTCAGCTAACGACCATTTAGCCGCCAGACCCCATTCATTTTGGGTGCCCTGCATCCTTGTATAAGGAAAATCGGTCGCCCCTGAATCTGCCCAAAACTCTGTTGATCGCTCGCCAAACAGGACTAATTCAGCCGAATCTGCGTAAACTCTTTCAATATCGTCGGGATCGTACTCAGCACTGGCAAAATCTAAGGCGTCCCATGCTGTGCCGTCATTCGCTGCTGATATGTAGAATCGCTGAGATCCGGCAATCGACACAATAAAATAAGTGTTTTGGTAAGTGACAGTTTCGGGATTTGCCGGAAAATCGCCGTCTGTTATTTCTGCAAAGGCATTGGATGAAATGGTGTAAATCCACCCATCCAGCCCGTCAACCAACATTATCTGTGTACCGTTTGTTGCCATCGACACTTTACCGGAAGTGGTGTTTATTGTACCTCTTGATGTCGCTACACCAGCGTTATTGATCTCGTAGAAAGTGCCCCTGTGTACCGCGTAAAGAAATTCACCTTTTTCAAACAGTCCACGTATAGGCGTATCGCCCAGATCTTTAAACAATTCAAGTCCTGGTGTGCCATGAACAGAGACCATCGTCCTGTCTTGGTCTTTCTGGAATTCGTAATACAGGTTTAATCGTCTTTGCGACGTGATGACCGGCGACTTGCCCTGTAATCCAACACCAAATAAAGGAGACTGCATTACACGTCACCGTAAATGTTGTATCTGTCACCTCTTCCGGTGATGGCTGAGTCTATCTTGGCAATAACAGGCCGCGCATTAATGCGCACTAGGTTTTGCTTTGACTCATTCGCTATCTTACTGGCCCCCGCTGATAGCTCTACGCCAAACTCGGGCGCAATCTCTTCCGCTAAGTTGTAAACAATCGCCCTTTCATAACCAGGAGGCAAAGCAATTTCTTCCGTCAATGTGGCGAAACTTTGTAATATCTGCCATGTATTCAGGTAAATAAGATTCGCTTGTGATGGTTCAGGGTAGATATGTATTTTACCTAAAGGGTATTCAGTTTCGTAGTAAAGGTGATCGGGCAAATCAGATGACACAGTTTTATTTGTAATGCGCTTAAACGCGTCAACAGTGACCACCTCCATATAGTAATCATTGCCATTCTCACGAATATAGGCGTATTCAATCTTATCTGGCCGTGTGGTACTGAAATTCCCACCCGTACCGATGGTATAAACAGACTGACCAGCTACAAGGGTAAACTCCTCTTCCTTAATGTGATAGACCATAGCCCGCTTAATGCGCCATGAATCCAGCATTGTGTTAAGCGCTGTTAATCCGTCTGCGGCCTCATCAGAGTCCATCGTTTCACCAGCGCCCAAAGCACCAGCAATACGAAGTGACCGAGCAATTAAGTCGTTAGCTGTTGTCAACGATCTCGTATCCCATGCTTAACATTCTTTCGACCTTCTCAGCAGGCACTTCTTTCTTGTCGCCGCCTTTTAAAGCCATTAATACCGGCTCTTTCTTTGGTGCTTTCTTTTTAGTTACTTTAGCCATAATTATTCCTAAAAAGGGAGGGTTGCCCCTCCCAAAAGGTTAAAACGCTTAGTTATTTGCGAAACGTGTAGCCAACTCAGGACGTATGGCTTTCTTGCCGTACAAAATGTCCAGACGACAAGGGAACTTATCGTTGTTGATGTCATAGTCACGTACAACACGCATTGAGATACCGTCATAAACTTCACGGGCACAGAAATCCACGCCGTTAGGTTTAATCAAGTCAGCCGTAGCAAACGCAAACGCATCCTTGTGATGACCGATTGACACATCATAAGCTGCGCTAGCGCCGCCTACTTTTGTGATAATCGCGTTATCAGCGGGGACATTGGTCACGTTCTGCGTCGCACCTGTCGCCGTCAAAGACGGGGAGATACTGACAGATGTCGCTGATGTGCCTGTGGTTGCGGTCACAACAAACTGTTGAACAGCGCCAGTGTCGGCCTTTGTTTCAGGATGCACGCGGTTTACACCAGCAATCGTGATGATATCGCCCTCAACAAGCGTACCTGCGCCAGTGTCAATAGTAATTGCCGCGCCAGACTCAGCCGCGCCATCTACCAGATAATCACCTGTGCCGTCATCAGTACCAGAGGTATGAGTAGGAACAAGCGTAGACCTGTACACATCACCAAAACCTGCGGTTGTACCCATCATACCCTCGCGGTATTGCTTCTTAATCGCGGTGGAATCATGGAATAGACCTTTGAGAGCGTCTACTAAATCGAGGTTTGCTTGCGTGTCAAAATGGACACAACGGTTTGACGTAGGAGCCAAGTTATCAGTTAGCTTCTTTTCAACACCCATTAAGGTGGCGAAAGTCGCCGATGAGCCGTTGTTATTGACCTGGTTGTACACTTCTTTGTACATAGTGAACGCATCGGCTTCGATGTTAGCGGCAAGAACAGCCATTGCTGGCTCAAGGACTCTTTCTGAGAAATCATCCATATCCATTGTCAGTTCAGCCGATGTGAAGTTCACATCAACACCCTTTTGCGTTGCTACCTGCAAAGTGGTTGAGCTTTCAGTGGTGTCCTGTGCGCTTAATGTCGCGCCGGTGCGTACTGTGTACTGGTTGGGTAAACGAATCTTGAGGGAATCACCAATCTTTGCGCCTGACGTCGCGTATTGATCGTCATACTGCCGATTGATGGAACCTACAAAATTCAACTTTTGGTGGAGGATCATCAGAGCTTTCCGAGTCACCGCCGTTGGAGTTAAAATTGTATTAGCCATTTATAAAATATCCTTCATCTTGGTGGTGGTTAATACCTAGCCAAACTTGCGATTTATTCGCTCCCTCTCCTTTCTCGCCCAATCATCCATCGAGTCGCTGTCACTGGGTAAATCTGAACCAGTGGGCGCTTTCTTTTTGGTGGGTTTGATTGCGTCGGGTGCTTTACTAGGTGCCTTTTTCTTTGGTGCGTCTAAACTGGCTTGTACTTTGACTTCAAGCTTGCCAATCTCGACTAACTGACGCGACGGGGAAAACTTAGTGATTTTTATCGCTTCGTCTTCATTGTTAGCGAGGTAATAGGCTATATCTGCGCCTATGTCAGACTCTAAAAGGGCTTGACTCATTGACGGCGTAACAGGGACATCTGACCCTTCCACTAAATCATCAAAGTCGTTATACCGCTCTCTAGCGTCGTCCTTTTTATCCTCCCATCCATCGAGCAATTTAGTCTGCTCTGTACGATGAGAATCTTCTCGCTGCTTAGCTTGCGCTTTCTCTAGTCGCTCGGATACTTTCTTTTCGGCAATATACTCTGCTTTCGCCTCTAAAAAGTCCTCGTAACTATCGAAACTATCACGGTTTGGCGCTTCAACAGGATCTGCTTTTGGTTGGTTTCGATCTTGCTCAATTGCGTGTATTCGTGACTCAAGCTCTCGCTTCTCCCTTGTCAGCTTGTTGATCCGTTTCTGGAAACCTTTACTTTTAGGCTTTGGTTTTTCAACCTCTTCCTCAGTTTCCTCGGTGGTATCTTCCGTTTCCGTAGTCTCTTCAACTTCGGTCACTTCTTCTGAGGTTGTCGAATCCTCGTTTTCGCTGTCAGGCGCGACGGTTTCCTCTGTTTCCAGAGTAGTTTCTTCTGTCATGGTATTACCTCAAGGCGTTAAGCCTAGAATGATCCCTATGGAGCCATAGGTAGCTGTACTGCTTGTTATTCTGCTATATCAATCAATTCCTCATCAAAAATGACAAAGTTTCTTGTGCCTTCACCTACGCTTCTGCTATTGCCATCGAGGTATTTAATGCCGGGGATGCCTTTGTTTCTCAGGTATTGGCTTGCTGCCGCATCGCCGCCCAACTTCTCCGACAAGAAATAATAAGCGTCAGGGTTTTTGACTTGCTTGTTAGGCATACCAGATGCCATATATGATGGAAAATCTTGTTGTATCTCTTTGACTAACTGCTCACTCAAAGGCGCATCCCAATCTAGGAGGTCTTCGGGTTCTACGTCAAGGTTTACGTTGTAGAGGTTTTGGTTGTGTTCCGCATAAGTTGGGGCAAAATCTTCATTAATTGTTCTGTGTATTCTCTCTACGCTTTCAGGTTCATACCCTGCCTCTACGCTATACCTTTCAAGCATTTGTGCGGGGCTTTCGTGTTGCATAGCATTCTCGTATATCTCCATTGTTTCGTAATCTTGCATTGCCTCCGCTTGTTTGTACTTCTTCTGCAAAACATCTTCATAGTCAAAATTACGTGGAGCATAATTCTTGGCAACATCCTCAGACTCAGCAAAATACAATCCATGCCCATAAGCCTGCGCGCCCTCTCCTGTGCCTATCTTGTCCATGCTGAATTTATCGACTTTGTGGGGTGTGCCGTGAAAGGCTTTGACCATTCCGGCGTTGGGCACAAAAGGCAATAACCCCAATCCAGACAAAGCTGCATTTCCCCATGTTCTTGTGTCGGGTTCCTGCGTGTACATTCTTGCATCTGCGACAAGTCCGGCCAGGTCGCCCACTATGGGTACGGGGGATGTTCCTAGTGCAACCTGATCCATTGGGTGCATTCCGTCCCATACTTTTTTGCCTGCTTGATAGGCTCCTTGCGGTATCTCCGTCATGACGTTTTTTAGTGTTCTAGCTACTGGATCGTCGTCCACATACGCCATCCCTGCGTCGTATAATTCACCCAAAGTCTTCATTAATTAATCGCTTCTGATACCGCTCCAACAGGATTGCCTTCGCCATCAACTTCTAGCGTGGTTTTGGTTTGCCTGCCATTAGACTCAGAAATAGATCCAACCGGATTACCTTCACCGTCATAAATCAGCGTAGTCTTTTTGGGTGCCTGCATCTGCTCCATCGCCGCAGCTACAATTGACATGACGTTAGAGCTATCGATGTTCATCTTCTCGACCAGATTCATAACAGACTCAGTGGTAATATTGTGCTCTTGAATCTCCGTAATCTTGTCCTCCAAGTCGTCTTTCATCACAGACAGCTTTAAGGTCGCTTCCTTAATATCCGCCACCTCACCCTCAATATCCTTTCCGGCTAACTGTTTCTTGAGCGCTAACACCTCTTGCTCGTGTTTCACTTTCTCGACCTCAGACTTAGCGTTCATAGCCGCCTTCTCAGCTTTGGCAATATCCCCTTTAATCATACCCTCTGCTTGTGCTATCGCCTGCTCGCGTTCTTGTAACTCTGCGGCCATTTGTTCGAGCTGTGTTTGCATCTGGATGATCTGAGGTGGTATCTCCATCCCCTCTTCGTTCTCTGGTGAATCTTGTAATTCAGGTGGTAGCATTTTCTTGAGTCGTTCAGCCACTTCCTCTGCGCCATGCCAATCCATATTTCTGAACATAATGTCGCCAATAATGGACAGTAAATCAGGGTTGGATTGAGACATTTGCGTAAGCGCATCGACAGCCTCTTGTCTCTTAGTGGAATGACTTGGGCCGGTTTCGACTGTGACATCAAATTTACCCACTGACAGGTTGTAAGACTTCCGGGTTTTGCCCTCGTTATCCTTGTACTCAAGGAATGACTCTTCCTGTTCAGGATTAAGTTCAATCATTTCCGGTGTGTAGTCATCACCTAAGATGCGAGCTACTTTCGCGGTATCGTAGTAACTCGGAATGTAATCAACCAGTATCCGACCAGTATGGGAGATAGAGCGGGACAGGTTATCAATATAATGGAACACATTAGAATCAGCCTCTCGCTGCTTCATCAACAAAGCTCGGCCAGACTTGGCTTGCCCTTCGTCGCCTAGTGACTCCCGATACATACCAAAGGCAGAACGGATATCGTGCTCAAAGTTCTGTAATTGTGCGGCCCAACCGACTGCGACTTGTGGCGGTGCTTGTCGTTGTGGCGCAGGTAATAATCGCCCGTCCTCTGTCACAGCTTTGTATTTCAATACAGCTAAGTTTCTAACATTGGCTTGCGACCAATCATCCTCGTAGTCTTCTATCTGTTCGTCAGCGGCGATATACGGGGCTTTAGGTTGGAGTGCCACTTGCTCTACATAAGCAGACGCGGAATAGTTGTACATGTTCTGGCCGTCCATAACAGCCTGATTAACGGCACCAGTCTTGTGTAACTTGCCTTCTATGTCTAATTCGTTGCCAATAACCTGAACCATTGGAATCCACTGTCCAGGTAACTCTCTATGGTCTAATACTTCCTGATTGTTGAGCTTGTACCATTGAACGGTACGCTTTTCGGTTTCACGCTCTCTAACCACTTCCTTTTTGACCATTGCTTGCGTCATGGGATCAAGATAGTACAAATCCTCTATATCTTTATCCCATTCAGACTGTGTAACTACTGATCCGTCATCCAGTAACAAAATATTGACGTTCTCGCTGTCATAACAGTAATACTCTGCGATTGTGATCTTCTTATCGTTAAGCCAGATACGCTGCTCGTCTTGCACAAAATCCCAATTGATAGGACTAGCGTCGGGGTAGTCTTTCTTGAACTCCTTCTCGTTAAGCTCCTCGGCAATAAACCAGTATTCCTTATCAGAGCCAGCCGGACACACGCCCATTGGATCGCATGTGACGGAGAATCGATTGCGTATGCGCTTAATTAGCAGCTCTTGATCGAACGACAAGGGGTCTGAATATTCGGCTAATATCCTCCAATACCCGAAACCACCATCGACAGCATGTTCAAAAGCCGTATCGTAGGCTAAGTCAGCATTAGACCTGTCCTCGATATGGCGAATAATCCCCTTATAGACTTTCGCTGTCTCTATGTCGGAATAGTCATCAACAGGACGTACTAGAATAGCCGGTCTGTTTTGTCTCTGGTCGTTGCATATCTGCCTAATGTACTGATTAGTCTTATCAAGTGTTAAGCAAGGTCTAGGGCCATCTGGATCGCTTTCACGGTTCTTTTTAACCGCTTCATCCCATTGCTGCAAGGCACGAAACCGTAATGCTTTCTTGGCTGCGTCGTGGTTATCCTTATCAGCCTCTTGAGCAAGTTTATACTGCTCTTTAGCGTCGGCAATTATGTCTTTTTCGTTAGCCATTAAGCTGCCATCCATCCTGCGCCAGTGCGCTCCATAACTCGTCGTTTAGTTTTCTTCTCATTTTTAGGCTTCTTCGCTTTTCGTATCCCTTCACAGGCATAACGGAGTGAATCAATAACGTGATTGTTCTTGTCTTCGAGAATGGGTAATACTTGATCGGTCAATGGGTCTGTTTTGTAACTGTACGAACCAAGCTCATCAATCGTGTGCTTGCATCGCGGATGTACAACAATGTCGAATGATTGGAGGAACGCTATACCGTCTTCAATCGAACCTTTGCCCTTCGCTGCTTTATTAATCTTTGGGTAGCCATGACTTCTCATATAACTGATTGTCTCTGGTCTTGCCGAATCTGCGGTGATAAACCACTTTCTTGATTCTTCAACGCGATCAAACAAATCTGGTAAGTTCACAATCTCACAGCCAACCATGTAAGCCTCTTGATCGATGTAAAGTCGATTCCCTTCAACAGAGCATCGAACTAATACACTTGGATCTACTGAGTAACCCCAATCAGCGCCCATCCTGTAAATTGTCCCTTCTGGCCTATCAAACTCTTCTACTATCCAGTTCTTAAATACTCGTGATTCGGATGATGTTTGATATTCACCCATCCAAATATGCTGAAACTTGTCAAAGTCCCGTTTTCTGTCGTATTCAAGCTCATTCTTTAGCTCGTCAGGTAACCAGGGGTTATCGGAGTAATTGGCCCGTACCACTTGAGCGCCTGGAGGAGGTGATTCGCCTCGCAACAGAACATCAACTGGATCATCCTCACTTTTAGGGTTCCAACTGAACCACATTTCAGAGTCTTTCTTTCTGATTGTCGGCCTGAGTATGTCTAATGAGCGTTGAGACAAACTTTGCGCCTCTTCTACCCAAGCCCTATCAAATCCTTCTAATGACTTAATAGAATCCGCCGTGTGGTTCTGCAAGCCTTCAAAGATAATGTGGCCGCCATTCCTGGTGAGTATCCGCTTATCCTGTACTTCAAAGTAAGCGCCAGCGTTGAGTTTTTGTATTGTCTGCTCTAATAACTTCTTAACTGAAAACTCAAGCGACTTCTGTATTTCACGAAGACAAACGCTATCCAGCTTGTTGTTTATGTTTTCCTCGATTAGTAGCTCTGCGAAGAAATGAGACTTACCACTTCCTCTTCCTCCATGAGCGCCTTTGTATCTTGCTGGTTCTAGTAACGACTTAAATATCGGTGCTGTGATGATATTAAGATTTGTCATTTAGAATTGTTCTAGTGATGCTAGTAAACTCAACGCCTCCACTGATATTGTTGTCGACTTCTTGTTTATCAGAGTACCCATGCTTAGTTAGCATTAGCTTTGTGATAGTTGAATTGTATGTTCCTGTTAGACCAAATTTAATCAACATCTCTTCCTGCATTTGGCTTACTTCCTCTAAGATGTCCGAAAACTCTTTATCCTTATCCTTCGCCCAATCGTAAGCTATTGATCTACTTATCTTTAATTTTCTACACAAACCAACGACGCTTGGCAAGTTGCCCGCTGTGTTATCAGCTTCACAAGAGGTTATGTAATCTCTAGCCGCTTCTAGTAGTTCTGGAGTGTAGTTGGTTGGTCTCATAGATCACCGCAAAAGGTTAATGTATTCTACTCACTGTTTCTACGCCGCCAATCTCGCCGTTCTCTACGCTACATTTAAACTTGTGGTTTAATGGGTCTACATACCTCCCATCAACCTTCATCAGCATGATCTCGCAATGCTCACATATTCTTCCCGCCTCTTTTGAAGGGTGATAGATGTCCTTACCGTCATTAACCTCGCTATAAAAGTATGCCCACTCATGGTTACATTCATCTTTATTCAGCATTGCTCCATACCTCCGTTAGTGGGTTGTTTCTCGTATGTTCATGATTAGTAATTAAAGAGGACTAGTACAAGTAAACATATTCTTACTTGTACTAGTACTACTAATGTAATAACAACAAGGCTACTGCCCTGTTTCTCCTCTTGCGTTTAAGTTCTCGTTCAGCTTCATCTCTGGCCTCGCCTTTTAGGTGTTCAGTAATGGATTCTTGGAAGTAAGCATCGGTGAATTCTTGCTTATATGTCTCTGTGAGGTTTAGTCGCTCTGTGGCTTGTTCTTGTTTCTCTACTTTGGGTTTTCGGCGTTTATCGACCTTGACCTCGATTACTGGTGAAACAACTTCAACCGCTTGCCGCTTTTTCTCTTTCTTTGGTTGTCTTAGGAAAGGATGGTTTTCATAACCACCTGTTACCTGGTCAACCGCTATAACCTCCACCTCTTCCCTTCCTTGGAATAACGCTAAATTATACGGCCTGCCTCCGTAGCCTGATGTAGTGAGTCTAGTTGTAGGCACATTAAGTTACTTGGTATGTGTCGCCGCTGGCCGGTGCTGCGGTTAAGGCCGTCACCGTAAGATTTCCACTTGCATCTGTATCCGTGATATCTGTGCTCTGACCTCTCAGCGCTGCTGTGGTCGTGTCCTTATCGAAGGTCACTATCTTTCCGTTTAGGCTATCTGTCGTCGTTGTGAGGCCGCTTACAATGTTCGTTGTAGTTGATCCACTCCCAACTGTGCCGTTTATCACCGCTTTGGCTTGTTGGTCTGTCACGGCCTTAATCGCGTCAATCTCTGAATCTTTAGTTCCTGCTGTTAGTGTCCTTGATACGCTTGCCCATATATCAGCAATTAATGTCCCAAAGCTTGATAGTGTTCGAGTACTGACTGTCCATACATCGGCTGCGGTGTGAGTGCTAAATCCTGTCGCTGTTGCCCAAGCACCTTGGTTTGTTTGTAATTCGTTTGTGTCTTCGACTATTGCAATAAGTTTTGTGCTATTACTGTCCATTTCCGCCCTGTTCTGTGCGGCTGTTGGTGGTGTGGTCGCATTCCGTGATGATATAGCTGCGTCAAGTCGCCCATCCAGATCTAACCCACCAGCATCACTTACAGGCAATCCTCCCGCTGCGTCTGCTGCTGCGTTAGGTAATGCTGTTACACCCATTCTGACTGAATCAGTCGGATCAAAGCTAACAGGCCATACGTTCACCTTATCACTAACCGCCCCCGATAAGACCATTGTGAACACAACGTGATCGCCATTCGTTTCAGCTTGTGCCGGAGTGTATGTCCATTGTCCATTACCTTCGTGAACCGACGCACCTGCGCCCGTTCCTTGCGCTCCACCGTCTATTGTATAGTAAACCGCCGGAGTGCCGGAGGTCACATCACTTAGATCAGTCGTACTAATCATCTGAAAAGCCACTTTTTGAGAGGCTACATTTTTACGCATAGTTGTATAGTTCCAATCGTTGCCGAAGTGTCGGAAGAGTACCGATGTCGGAGCCGCGCCGCTTAGTTGCTCCGCTGCTGGTAATAGGGGTTGAAAAAACCACACCTAAGCGACCTTTCGGACTGACCACGTTATAGCCCTGTCTGTGCCCGATAATTTTTCCAGCGTCACATCCCATCCATGCATTAACACCATTGACGGACTAACCCAATTTTCACAAGCGCCCTGATCGTGTGCTACTGCGGCAGTCCAAAAACATCTTTGGGTGTCAGAGCTTTGCACTTTCTCGTAAAACTTAACCTCAAACACATCCCCATCAGCAAGCGCGTTAAAGTCAATAAATACCTGATAAACGCCATCCGTTGTGTCAACGTCCGGCCCTGCTGTGTCCGTAGTCAAACTGTGTTCGGTTGTGCCAACTGTTTGCGAGTTTGCTGCGTGTTCTGATATAGCCATTAGTAATATCCGTAAAATGCTACTTGATTGTCTCTTGCTGTCGAGGAATATTCAGCCCTAGCCTGTAACTGTGTTCCAGAGGGAATTTTTCTAAACAGGGCATGATGAGGCCCGAACCCAACGCTTTCATTGGATGATGATCTGCTTGTTTGTCTAAGGTCTATTGCTGCGCTACCTATGCCAGCCTCGACCTTCCCCCCTTGAGTGCCGTGATTATTATCATCCTCACCCATTAGCATCATCCCTATTGCCCCATACTCCCTAGATGTTGTTGTTGCGGATGGTATTTCTATCCAACTGCCCATTGTGGCAGTACCGGATAGCACAGGTGTGGCGCTCGCATCCGACGACGTAATTGTGCCTATATCATCACACCCGCTGTATATAGGGGTAGGACAATTTGAGCCATAATTAAA
>Ga0316203_1002095_pt1 | contig 11237 bp, 9 predicted proteins | sample 6monrhotite_MG_FD_204940 | JGI IMG/M metagenome (GOLD analysis project Ga0316203, IMG submission 204940) | Microbial mat bacterial communities from mineral coupon in-situ incubated in ocean water Damariscotta River, Maine, United States -... | ecosystem: Environmental > Aquatic > Marine > Coastal... | reverse complement strand
CAACTTGAGGGGAAAAGCGTGCCCAATGTGGGCGCTCGCGCATGGCAGGCGGCATTCCACAACCACGGCAGTATGCATAGCGGGGCGATCGACGAGTTCGGCGGCCGCTTCTGCTTCTGCTTCTTCCGCGACCCAATCGAGCGGTGGCAATCTTGGTGGCGAGCAAGTCAACGCTCCCTTGTGACGGGCACTTCACCGGATGACTTCGTCATGGACCGCATCAACGGGAGTGGACGCAAGTTCATGAGCATGGCGCAGCATGAGTTCATTCGGCCCGGCTACACGGTCTTCAAGACCACGGGCAATGGGCGCTACCAGTTCATCGTTAGGGCGACTGCGGCGCTCACGATCCCATTCGCTGACATCCCGGTGTTTCCGCACCTGAATAAGTCGGAGGGGATCGAGGTCGAGTTCAGCGGAAAGGTCGAGCAGGCGATCCTTGAGCACGATCACGTTGCCGCCGACTTCTTTGATGACCACACGTCGGACTGGGGCGCGTACTCAGGCAAGGCCGTCTTCCCAAGTTCTGGAATAACAAGAGAAGAGATCGATGCGATGAGGTGGGGGCAATGAGATACCTGTTCGCACTCTGGAAGCCGAAGGCTAACAACGCAAAGACACACCGATGGTCGAGCGAATACTCACCCGCCGTTGCTGACAAGCTAGCCCGGTCTATCCGCAAGCACAGCCCCGATGCCGAGATCGTTTGCGTGTCTGACTACGACCGCTCCGAGTTCAAGGAAGACATCGAGGTTCACCCGTTCCTCTACACGCCAGATGGCTACGAGTCAGTGATGGAACTGTACCGGCCAGAGGTCGTTGGCAAGCGTGCGATCATGGTCGGACTCGACACCGTGTTCGTTGGCGACACGACTCTGATCGAAGCCTGCGTCAAAGACAAGGGGCCGTGCCACATCATGCCTATCGATCCATTCCATGGACCGGAGCCGTGCAATGGCGTGGTTGGGCTGAACAGGGAGACTGCGCAGGACATCTGGTTTACATGGGCTGCAGATAGGGCGCGCGGCGCACTCAATGATGTTCAGTACCACATGCTTGGGCGATGGAGCGAGATGGTTTGGCTGCGCAAGAACGCAAAGCCAACCAAGCTTTGGGACAAGCTGTTGCCCGGCAAGATCCGAAGCTACAAGAAGCATGGTCATACAGAGGATGCCTCGATCATGTACTTCCATGGCCGACCAAAGCCGACTGACCTTGAGAACATGAACTGTCGTTGGGTGTTGGAGAACTGGTCTTGACTAGCACGCCAACGCCAGCGCAAAAAGCATTTGTCAGAACAGTTTGGGCCATTGGCTGGCTTGCTACTAGCGTAACCCAGTACGCCCCGGTTGGAGATCGCTGGATTGACGCATTGTTCTTTAGCTTCGCACTTCTCGTTCACTTTTTTGTTTGGCCGCTCTACTGGCTGTTCTACTTCATCGGAGGACTCTGGCAATGACCAACCATAAACCCAAACTCCCCGCACGCACCCCCGCCGACACCGAGGCGTTGCCGGATGGCATTTACCGATGCTGGGCCGAGTGCGGAACTTTAGTCCAAATCTTGAACGGCGAGTTATTCCTGTTGCGGCCGATACCTTCGCCAACTTCAAACGCGGCGCTCGCCTCTGTCGTTGCTGATGTCAAAGGCGGCATCACCGCCCGACTCACGGACCCTGCGCCGTTGCGGGAGTTGCTAGAGCAAGTAATCGAGAACTTCGACGGAATGCCCATGTGCGCCTATCAACAGGCCACCATCGACCGCATCAAAGCAGCCCTGGAGGGGAACGATGGATAAGACATTCGACAATGCGCCGTATCTACTGCGCTGCTTGCACTCTTTGAACAGCGAATCAAAGATCCCATACTGGCAGCGATGCCACCGGCTCGGGATAACCAAGTCCATGAAGGTCAAGGTTCTGGTTTGGGGAAAGCGGCATCGCTCTGGCTACGAAAACGAAAGCCGCGTTCGGTATGTCAATGGGAATAGGCTCATCGATGCAGCGACGGCGGACCCAAGAACACTAGCCCTGTGGGGGTTCATTGCTGGGCGCGATCAAGCCAAAGACGCCCTCAACCAGGAGAAGAACGATGAATAAGAAACTCATGTGCATTGTTTTCGATGGCCCGCCATCACACGAATCGGGCCGCTTCGTTGAAGTCGAAGATCAAGACGGCAAAGGCCAACGCGTCGGCGAATGGCGCGAGCGCGAAGATGGCTTGTGGTCCCTCGACATTCCCGACCACAAAGCCGAAGCCGCCGCGCTGCGGGTGAAGCTCGCGGATGTCTTGCAGATCCTTGAGGCTCCGAACATGAGGGAGTTGCAGGAAATCTACCGACTCACGATCAAGAGTGCGAGAAGGTTACTCGCAGCCAACAGCGCCGAGCCGCGCGGGACTTGCAACGACGGCCATGATTTTGAAGAGTGGAGGCCGGTTCGCGATTCGGGACACCTCTTTGCCCGGCGAAGTTGCCGGAGCGATAACTGCGAAAAGACCGAGTTCAAGCAGAGGGAGAGCGGGGGCAGATGGTCAATCGTTAGTGCCGAGCCGTGCGGGACTTGCAAGGGCGAGAAGTGTCTGCCATACGGTAAGACTGTGGATGGGTGCATGGTCACTTTCACTAAGCCCTGCCCCGACTGCGCCGGAGGCTCTGATGAAACGTAGACTAGCCGCCCTCGCCCTGAGCCTGATAGCCATGCAGCTTTCCATTTGGTGGTTCTGGGATCCATGGGACCACCCCGAAGGCAAGCTACTCGCCGCCATATCCGTTCTTATGACCACCCTGCTCAACTGGGCGCTGGAGGAACCAAGTGATCGATGAGTCGCGTGGCAGAGTGAAGCTCTTACCTGGCGCTGAGGTTCACTCGAGCGCGGTCCTGATTGGCCCCCTTGTTTTGGGTAAAGGGGTCAAGGTTCACGCTGGGGCTGTCATAGGCGATGCTCCAGAGGCGTATGACAACCCAGGCAACTGGGAAGACCCAGTAATCATCGGGGCGCACACGGTCATCCGTGAAGGCGCTGTGATCCAGCGCGGCCTGACGCGCAGTGAGATCTCAAGCAAGTACAACACTGTGATCGGCGACCATTGCTACATCATGCACGGGGCGCACGTTGCTCACGACTGCACCGTTGGTCACCGATCTACGATGGCCCCCTACTCCGTACTTGGTGGCCACTGCTTCATGGGCGCTGGCTCTTACATGGGCATCAACTCATGCCTTCATCAGCACAAGAAGATTGGCGAGGCTGGGATGCTTGGCATGGGAGCGGTCTGCACAAAAGACGTGCCTGATGGTGAGATATGGGTGGGGAACCCCGCCCGCTTCATGCGCAGAAACGAGCGGGGAATCGAAAGACTCAAGAATCAACTGGCACTGTGACCACCTCCTTGTCTCGCTTGGCGTGATACTCCCGACGCTTGCGCCGGTTGCGAAGCTTGAGCCACTCAAGTAGTGGAGCAAGTCCGCCGAGCAGACCCGCCAGTGGGCCAGACGTAGGCATTCCCATCGCTACGATGCCGGTCAATGCAGCGCCAACTGTGGCGGCCCCAGTGGACACGCCTCGGTCGCTCGCGATCTCTTCGATCTGAGCGCGCACCGATTCAACGTCATCGCTGATCTCATCGATTGCAACGGCATTCTTTGCCATCAGCAATCCAATCTCGGCGGCCTCCTTTTCTGTGACGCCACCTTCGAACTTCTCCTTGAGCTTGGCGTTCTCGGCCAAGAGTTCCACCTTCTCCTGCAGCTTGGCATTGACCTCAAGCACAAGTGCCTGCTGGTCATCGCCGCCGTAGGATTCAATGATGTCACTGACGAACTGGCAACTGCCAAGGAGCAGCGCCAGGATGAGTAGGTACTTGATGTGCTTCATCATTCTTTCTCAATGTGATCGAGTCGCTGGAGCATTCGTGCGATCTCGATCTGCATGTCCTGGTTATTAGCCTGGAGTTCTTTAATGGTCGATGCTAGCTGTCTGGCTTGGTAGCCCACTAGCACTACGAGTAATGCCATCAACGCCTGCACTGCCATGAGCCAGAAGTCTTCGGGTAGTGTGGTTTGCGCTACCGTGGACAGGACGATTGCAAGGGAATGTGATGCCGACATGGTTTATTTTGTTGGAGCCGCTTCTTTGGATTTCTTGGCTTCGCCTTTGACGGTGTCGATGAAGTCAACGAGCCTCTGAACTGCAGCCTTTCCGTACTCGCCATTCTGAACGCGGACGATCTCGTTCAGGATCATCCACTCCATCTGGTCCATGCCCTCCATTGCGGTGAATGCAAAGTCAAGCGATCGACCGTTCTCGCGAGTGACTAGATTGTCGCTCAACTCGGACAGCTTCTGCAAGGCTTCATCCATCCTTCCTCCTGGGGCGAGCTTCTGTTCAAGTGGAGCCTTCAAGTCATATGCCTTGATACCCACAAAGAACTGCAGCGCGACCTGCGTCCACTCGTCTTCGAGCACGGCCTCGTTCATGCGGCCAGCGTTGCGAACGATGGTTTCCATTCCCGTTGCAAGGAGGAAGATCGAGCCAACCGCCCCGATCTCTGCGTGCGGCCGACCCTGATCGTCCGCCCAAATGCGGACGCCGGTCATGTCTCGGTCGCCGTACTTCTTGTGCAACTCTCTCGCCATTGCGGCCGGAAGCTCTTCCGACTTGAACAGCCCGCCTTCCCATGCCTCTCGGATTACCGGGTTAAGCATTCCGACTGCTTCATCCATGTTGCCAAGCGCCGCCGCCATCTCAAATGGCTGTGTGATTTCAGTGGGCAAGTACCAAGCTTTCCCGCGCCTGATGAATGAGTTCATCTGCGGCATCCAATCGGGGCGCATCTCTTCCGGCAACTCTGTGTCGAAGAACTCAAGCAGCTTCAGTTGGAATGCCAGCCCGGCTGGGCGATCGGCAATCCTTGAGATCTGCGCGAGCGTGTTCTGCTTGATGAAGTTGTAGAAGAGGATCGGGATGTGCGCAATGAACGACCGTTCCTCGGACTTGTAGTTCGAGTAGTCGCGCGTTTGAAGCAGCGTCTTCTCGGTCGAGTCCAGGTTGCTGAGGCCGCGCTTGCGGTTGTACAGCAACGTGAGGGCGCGCATGTAGTTCTCGTTTACCTCTGCGCCAGATCCGTGCAGAGGTAGGAGGTACTCGCGAAGCGTTGGCTCTGATCGACCTCCAGCTGACGCCGCGCCCTTGCTTCGCAGAGACTTGCCAACGTATGCCCCCGTGTACGAAGAGGCCCCGAGCGCCAAAGCCCATGCTGGACCAGCGAATGCCAGACCGGCTACGCCGCCGAGCGTTCCGAGTACAGCCGGAAGAGCGTGAGCCTTGGCCCGCACCTTCAGCGCATGACCCTTTGGCAGAGCTTCCCCGGTCCCGCGAACTGATAGCTCGAACTCTTGGATCGACTTGCTGATCATGCGATCCGTATGCGTCTGCTTCTTTGCAACCGTTCCGCGCAGGGAGTTCAAGTCGAAGCGCCCGCCGATCGACGTTTGAAGTCGAGCCAACTGCTCCATGAACTCCGCCCTCGACACCCAGCCGGACGCCGTTTGGAATCCATCGATTCGCCCATTGATCAGGTCGCCCAACTCCTTGCGGAAGGTGGGGGAGAACGTGTCGAAGAGCGAGATATGAATCTGGCCCATCACGGCATCCAGCTTCTGCCGCATTGCGAACGCTGGGCCGAACGCGCCATCGGTCACCACCGACTTCCACATGCGAGTGAAGCCGGACAGGGCCTTGAACCCTGTTCCGATGCTGATCATTTCGGCAACGCCTTCGCGGCTGATCTTCTCGCCAAGCATCGTGCGCATGACCAGGGCCATGTCCAGAGGAACCATCAGGTCTTCCATCTGGCGAGCGAATGGAGTCTTGCCGGTCATGGCCTTAACCCACCCGTCTTGCTTGGCTGCGCCTGAGCGAACTAGCTCCGCGCCTTCGCCTGCATCGAGCGGGCGGCCAAGCTGGAACTTATCGAAGTCAACTAGGGCTCGCTTCAGCTGCTGGCGCTTATGCTCCGACATCTTGCCGAGCTTCGCATTGGCGGCGGCGTCACCAAGGGCTGCCGCATCTTCGAGTTCATCGAAGTAATCCTCACCTCGACGCATCATGTCGAGCACGCTTTCGCCCTGGCGCTTCTTGAAGCCCAAGCCCTTGAGAAGTGACTCGGCAGTCTTCGGTGTCTGAAGTGCGCCGGACCCAGACAGGGCGCGCACCGGGTCGCCGATGATTCTCTCCAGGCTTGCGACTGCGCCACCGGGGGCGATCAGGCCCAGGGCGTCGTTCAGCTTCAAGTGCTGCACTCGGGTCACGCCGAACAAGTCCCACAGGACTGCTCCAAGTCGATCGCCAACGAGCCCCGCATCCGTCAGCACGTCTTGCACTTGCTGGTATGCGCGAGCTTCGGCTTCCGGCAAATGGGCCGAAAGATCCTTGGTCATGTCAGGCAGAGTTTTGCGGCCCGCCTTCATGCGCCGGATGGCCTCGCGTCGGTCAAATGCATCGAGCCCGGTAACACGGGCCATGCTGCCGACGATCGAGCGAACCGCGCCCTCCGAGGCGGCTGCCTTGCGAGCGTAATCGGACACGCCAACCGCAACTTGGCGCATGGCCGGTGAAGAGAGAACTTGACTCGCGTACTTGCCGGATGCCTTTTGATTGTGAATCGCATCGGCGACCCGCCGGGACAGGATGTCCTTCGCCTTGTCCACCGCTTCCGACTTCTTGGTCAATGACGCAGCCTTGCGCTCCGCTTGACCCTTCGCCTTCTTGCCCGCACCCTCAATCGCCTTGACCTCTTGGTTCAACTCGCGAGCGTAGGTGCTCATGTCGCCGATCGCTTCATCCCACGAAGAGATGCCGTTCTCGATGCGGGCAATGTCTTCGTTGAGTTCTCGCCTAGCCTCCGAGGCTTCCTTCAGTCGCTCGAACTCCTTCTCCGAAGAGCCCCGAACTTTGTCCGCAGCCTTGCGCCAATCCGTTTGAGTCTTGGTCGATCGAACCGCTTCGTCCGCGAAGCTTTGAAGCGAATCAATCTCCTTCAGCAGTTCGTCGGCACGATATTCCAGGCTGCGCCGGACGTGGGCCGTCTTCTTCTTTGCGTGAAGCGCACGCAGCGATGCCACGATCCTGTCGAGCTCACGCTGCTTGCTGCGCAGCGACCGAACCGCGTGAACGACCTGCTTGTTGACCGACTTCTCAGCGGCAAGGGTTCCAGCGTCATTGACGCCAGCCGATCGGTTGACGATCTGCTCTTCTTTCCGCAGCACCGTGTTCCGCCGAGAGCGGGCCTTGCGCAGCTTGGCAGCCTCTTCCAAGCGCATCGCCCGGTACTCGGTGATCGTTTCCGTAGTCTGGCGCAACAGCTTGCGCCGCGCCGGATCGGATAGCTTCGCATTCCTGGCTACGCCAAGCTGGCTCTGAACGTCTTCGAGGATCTCGAATAGCTCGCGCCCCTTGGTGTCAACGCGCAGCCCAAGCAGGGCCGCCTCGCGCTTCCACCTGCGCCCCTTGTCGAGCGAGTCGAGCACCTCTTTGGCTGCAGTTCGAACCTGCTCACGAAGCTGCGGATCTGGGATGACCGAGTCCCAGAACTTGTCGCGCTTCGACGCGAGAGATCGAAGGGTGCGCTCCGAGTTCAGGCGACCAAGGACCGCCCTCGGGTCAGACATGGCTGCAGTGCCAAGGCCCAGGTTGCTCTTTAGTCGGCGGAACTTTCCGCGAGATCCGCGCGCAACATTCGACGCCTCTTGGTACGAGCTTTCGAGCCCGGCGTACCGCGATCGATCGTTCCACGTTTCCGCAGTCTGGCCAATCTTTGCCCACTGCGCGTCGGGGCCAGTGGCCATGACTTCGAGTGCGGCGCGATGACCCTGGATCAATGGGACTCCAACCTGCGTGCTGATCGCCTCGATCAACTTCGAAGAGTTGACGGCAAGGTGGTGCTCGCCAATGCGGTGAGTCAGCAGGGCGAGAGCGTCAGTCTCGACATCAGCGCCAAGCCGAATCGCATCGGCTGGAGACTCGAACATGCGGCGAAGCTGCTGGCTGGAGCCAAGGTGCTCGCCTCCGCCGCGCGGCTTCATTGGGTTGCCTGCTTTTGCTACCGCCTCGGTCGGGATCACGGTGTCGGCAGTCTGGCTCGAGCGAACTACGATCGGGATGTAGCCATCCTCGACCAACTCGCGCTGCAGGCCCATCGGAACTTCGATGTCCATCATGCGCCGGAACTCTTCGCTGATCCCATCTGCAATGGGCTTCAGCCGCTCGACCTCCTTTTGGATTTCGGCCGGCTTCATGCCCTGGAACTCTGGGATGCCCTTCTTGCCGAAGCGAGAATTCCACTCCGCGATCGACTCGGCGATCTCGGTGCTGGACCTGCCGGTTCCGCCAAACCCGATGACGTGCGTCAGCTTTCGGCGGTCGGATGCGGCGTGGCCGGTGATCCACTTAGCCCCAGCTTCGTCGCCCAGCGCCCGGCGAACCACCTGAATGGTGGTGATCGGGGCCATCTCCGTGACGCGAGCGTGGACCTGCCCCCACAACTGACGGTACAAGCGCCTGGTGTAAAGGGGGATTCGGACCACCTTGCCGTTGACCTGGGTCCGCCAGTGGGTCGGCGAGAAGATCGCCGCGGCCATCCGCATTGGCCCAGTCACCGGGATCGAGACGGTTTTCAACGCCTTTTCCACAGTCGAGAGCGCGGCCCCCATCTTTTCGCCTTGCTTCAGAGCGCCGTAGGCGCGCTCTGCTGCGCGCATCGCTGGCGAGGCTGAGAATGTGAACTGAAGGTTTCCGGCTCCTGCACGCACTCCAGCGTTGCCCTCCAGCAATCCTCGGCGCACTTGGCCAGACCAGGACGCGTTTGGCTTGCGCGTTGTCTGCTTCAGACCTTTCAACACAGCTTCCACATCTGGGATCGCCGCGTCCATCATGCGCCGGAAGGAGAGCATTCCAGCTTCGTTGGCCATCTTCCCGGCCTCGGCTGCGTTGGCCCCCTGGGCGAGGGCCTGCCGCGCTGCGCCCGACTTGGCCTGCATGATTCGCCCGTCTCCAGCGAGCGACAGGAGCGACGAGAAGTGCTCATGGGACTCGAACAGGGTCCGCTTGACTCCGCGCATCACGATCGATGGATCATTCTTGATCTCGGTCATGATCGCCTGGGCGAACAGATCTCCGCTGGGGCCGCCGCCCATCCTTGCGGAAATGAGCTTGGCTGCAGCTGATGCCTGCGGCGACATGCGCTTGCCATCCGCGAACTTGGCCACGTCGTACCCCTTGGCCAAAGATGGGTCGGTCAACTCGAAGCCCGCGCGAACGGCGTCATCGAGATTGGGGAGCATGTCGAGGGCCGCTTCGCCGATCTTCTTCTGCGCCTTGACTGTGCCCCTCATCGTGGTCGATCCACCGAACCCAATCACGTTGAGCGGATCGATGATCAGGTCGGCTACAAATGAATCAACGCTCCCGTCTCCGTCGCCAACTCGGCCGAGGTTGTACCGGCCACCGAGCAAGTCCATGACGAACTCGCCCTCGCCGGAGAACGTCATCTTGATTCCGTCCCAAGCTTCCGACCAAGAGGCATCGTCGGTTCGGTCGAGGATCGGAATCGGGGCCGCATACATCCGGCCGCCAAGTTGAACGCCGCCCTCTCTCGCAAGCAGAGCCTCAGTCTTCTTGTTCAGGAAGTCGAACGGGCCGTAGTACTTGCCGTCTCCGATTCCTAGTTGGCCATGGCGCTCGCGCAAAGCTTCATCAAGCTTCGGGTGCATGCCGGGTAGGGCGCCCGCCCCAACGAGGCCCGCGTACTTCAGCGCAGCTTCCATCTCATCGGTGACGATGGAGCCGTCTTGGAACATGAACCCGCGCACTCCGTAGCGAGCACTCATGCCGTGCGACAGAGAGCTTGCGATGCGCGAGCCCGATCCAGCAACATCGACTAAGAACCCAAGGATCTGATTTGGATCCTTCTTTTCGATGTTCATCGCCTGGGCAATGATGTCCTGCGGATTCTCGGCCGTGAGCAATCGCCCGTCTTCGGTCTTCTCAAGCACCCGAGTCAGCCCTTTGCCGAACTGAAGTAGGTGATGACCGAGTCGGCCCCCGACTTCCAGGTTCAAAGAGAGCGCGGCCTCGGCGCGTGATTCACCAACGATGCGACGAAGCAGTTCTCGCGACTCATTGTCTTGGAAGAAACGCTCAAGCGCCTTGACCTGGATGTTCTCCTGCGGATGCTCAAGCGCCTCGCGCCAGGAGATGTTGGCAGCGCGATCGCTTGGCATGGTCATGCCGGACGAACTGTCTAGCCACCCAGGCGTCAAGCCGGACTCATCCATCGCCCTGAGCATGTGGCCCGCGAACCCCTTTGCGGTCTTTTGCTTCTGTCTTGAGCTACGGTAATCCCCCTTCTCAAATCCATCGCCGAGCCCAAGGTGGATCGCATACAGGTTCGCGCCTTCGCCGCCGCCAGTGATGCCGACGCCCAGAACTTCAGACGCCGCGCGCATCCCTTCGATCTGCTCAGTTATTCCAAGCAGATCATTGGCCAGCTTCGGGTTGATCGATTCAAGCAATGTCGCCGCGGATCGCAGGCGGTCGCCACCACCCTCCGCATACGCCGCTTTCAGCATCTCCCCGTACCCTTCGGAGCGCATGCCCTCAACCGAAGCCATCGGGTGATTGCGCAGGTACTGATAGTTCGCCATCAGCCCCTTGTGAGCTTCCCGCTCACCTTCACCCATGTCTCCCCAGATGGACTTCATGCCATTCGCGTTCAACTCTTCGCCTTCAGCCTGACGAATGGCAAGCTGCGTGTAGGCGGCCACCTTGGGGGGTTGCGACTCCTTCAGGTAATCGAAGTACTCGGTGCGAGTTTCTGACGTTTGCCGCTTACGCAGATCGACCGCCAGTTCCGTCTGGTTGGCGAGGAACTCGACGCCCTCTTCCGTGGTCAGCGCCGGAGCTTCGCCTTTGCCCGCTTTGAACTTGGCATACTTCTCCCAATCTTGGGGCGTGCCTGAGCCATTGAAGCCCTCGGGCCACTTGTCATTCAAGCTGCGCCGCCAAGCTCTCGCGAGGACGGACGGCTCGTCAGGCTCTTGCGGAACTTGAGTCTGTGGCAGGAAGGGTCGATCGATCATCCATTTGCGCCCTGTTCCAGCGTCCGATTGAACTCATCGCCTTCACTTTCGGGCTGGCTATCTACAGCCTCTGCGCCGCCGGACTCAATGCCAGTGAATG
>Ga0316203_1002090_pt1 | contig 11273 bp, 12 predicted proteins | sample 6monrhotite_MG_FD_204940 | JGI IMG/M metagenome (GOLD analysis project Ga0316203, IMG submission 204940) | Microbial mat bacterial communities from mineral coupon in-situ incubated in ocean water Damariscotta River, Maine, United States -... | ecosystem: Environmental > Aquatic > Marine >... | reverse complement strand
CGAGGAACATGCCCGCATAACCGACATACTGTGGATTGCGTGTGTGGCGATAAATTCCGTGTTGGATCAGCTCGTCTTCAAGTAAGCCATAGACCCGCTGTTGCGATCCGTAGGCGTATCGTCCCAGATAGATGACAGCGGCGCCACCAATGAACAAAACTGTTCCGATGGCAACTATGATGGGGGATGGCGCAAACAGGCTGCCGCGATCCAGCCATGATAGCGCGAGCGTCGCGATGAAGTGTCCATGCATGATGACGCCGGACATGATCGCGTTTGAAGGTGACCATTTGCCGTGGTGTTTAAACTCGGCCTTCGCCCTAAGCATGAATGGAAGCGAAAGCATTGCTGTTATGACCACATAAGCAATAACTCCGATGAGCAGGGGTGACATTACGCGTCTCCCGTATTGGCCATGGCTGAGTGTTCACGAAGCTCATCAAGAGCCTGCTTACAGATCGACCATGCCGAACGGCTGAAGATGCCGGCGAGCACAAAGGCGAGTAGCAGATCGGGCCAGGCTGATCCGGTCACAGCCACTAGACCGCCAGCAATCATCACCCCGACATTACCGATGGCATCATTGCGCGAGCATAGCCAGACAGACCGAACGTTCGCGTCGCCGTCTCTCCATTTTAGAAGGATTAGCACGCTGGCGGCGTTCGCGAGAAGTGCGGCAAAGCCGACAATGCCCATGGTTTCTGCAACGGGAGGCTCTCCAGACAAAACACGCATGATCGTCATAGCCAGGACGGAAATCGCGATTGCGAACAAAAGGCCGCCTTTGAACAATGCAGCTTTGGCTCGAACCGCAATGGCGGAGCCGATGACCAAAAGGCTGATGGAATAGGTCATGGTATCGCCCGCGAAATCCAGTGCGTCGGCCTTGAGGGCTTGGGAGCCCGACGCAAAACCTGCGGTTATCTCGACGACAAACATGACGAGATTGATAAAAATAACAGCCCAAAGCGCGCGGCGATAAGCGGCTGAGGTACCATCAAATTTTTGGTCGTTTTCGCAACAACTCATTTTCTTGACTCCTAAGTTCAAGATGGAGTCTAATTTCTACAGCGACTGTAGAAGCAAGAGAAAAATGCAAAAAGAATTCACCATCGGCCAAGCGGCCAAAACATCGGGCGTCAAAGTGACGACCATTCGCTATTATGAAAGCGTCGGCTTGATGCCCGAACCACGCCGCGTTGAAAGTGGCCGACGAATCTACGGGCAAGCGGCCGTAGATTTACTTAGCTTCATTCGGCATGCGCGTGATCTGGGGTTTACAGTCGACGCCATTCGGGATCTGATCGATCTTCAGGAAAACCCCGGCACCGATTGCGCCAAAGCCGATGAACTTGCTCGTCGTCACCTCGTCGACACGCAAACGCGCATCGAGCAGCTACGGGTGCTCGAGCGTGAATTAAAACGCATGATCGACAGCTGTTCCGGTGGCGAAGTCGGAACATGTGAAATTGTCACAAGCTTGTTCGACCATTCCAGATGCTTGGCTGACCACAAACAGAAATCATCGAAGGCATCGTAGCGGTTATTGGTCGCTATTTGGCTTTGCTGCGCCCGACCTCCAGCCAAGGAGTAAAAGAGCAACGCCGACAAATATGAAAACATCGGCCAGGTTGAATGTTGGCCAACGAGTCGCCTGCCATCCAAAGTCCAGATAATCCGTGACGGCGCCATCGCCGAGCCTATCAATCGCATTGGCTAGTCCACCGGCCGCAAAAATGATGCCGGCAGCTTGGATGAGTTTTGAGCTTTGTCGGGAGGCCCAGCGCAGGGCAAAAACAACCAGGACGATGGCAAAACTTGAAAGCAGGTAGGGCGTAATCCAATGCGCGCTATTCAAAATGCCAAAACTAACGCCTCTATTGTGGCCCAAGGTAAGGTTAAAGCTAGGAAAAATCGATATCGACGTGCCAACTTCGGTCAAAATTCGCTCAATTTTGAATTTCGCCAAAAGGTCGAGAGCGATCATAGCAGGCAACATAACCAGTAGGCCGCCGTGAATTTTGTCTGGTCCAATGCAGTGGCGCGAAAAAATTGTGGTCTTTAAAATCGACATGGAGAAAGCCTACTTTGCGAGTGACTCGCCGTCAGTTAATGGGTTCGGTCTTCGGCAATGGAAATGGCAGGCGTATCTTCCTGCCATTTCCGAACTTGCCGTCTGCTAGCCAAGCGATCCTTTTGGCCCAGGACTTTGCGGATGAGGCGCAAACCATTTGTAGACCGCCGGTAGAACCAGTAATGTCAGAACGGTCGAAGTTACCAATCCGCCGATAACAACGGCGGCGAGAGGTCGTTGAACCTCCGAGCCGATGCCGGACGCAAAAAGCAACGGCATCAAGCCAAGGCCGGTAGTTGTCGCAGTCATCAGAACGGGCTGAGCACGACGCACTGCTGCCTCCACGCTGAACACGTCAACGTCCGAGCGTTCCTTTGCGAAGCGGTCGAGGAATGAGACCAAAACCATGCCATTACCTAGGGCAATGCCGAAGAGAGCAATGAAGCCAACGGAAGCTGGAACCGATAGGTTCTGACCCGTTAGCCACAGCGCCGCGATACCACCGACCAGCGCTAACGGGATGTTAGCGATGATCAAGAGTGCGCTTTTAAGGCGTCCAAAGCTGAAAAGCAGCAAGAGGAACACGACACCCAGAGTGACGGGTATGACGACGGCGAAACGCGCATTTGCTTGTTGCTGAAGTTCGAACTGACCGCCCCATTCGATAAAATACCCTGGCGGTAACGCGACATTTTCGGCAACGGCGTTTTGCCCTTCCCGGACGAACGAGCCTATGTCGCGTTCGCGGACATTGGTTTGAATTGCAATGTACCGTTGGCCATTCTCACGCGTGATCTGCCGAGGCCCCTCGATACGTTCAATGGATGCCACCTGGCCGAGGGGAATGGTTTCTCCTTCGGGGCCATTCAATACGATACGACTGATGCGTTCGGCATTCACCCGATCTTGTTCGCGGTAACGGACGATGATGTCAAAGCGTCGGACACCTTCGAATACCTGACCAGCTTGCGAGCCACCAATCGCTGTTCGAACCACTGACAAAACATCTTCTACGTTCAGGCCATAACGGCTGATCGCTTCCCTGTTGACAGTAATCCTAAGCTGCGGAGCGCCGGTCACCTGATCTGTCTGGACATCCGCCGAACCGGCAATATCGCGGATGACATTTGCAATTTGCGCCGCGTATTCCTCAAGGACCGACATGTCCTCTCCGAACAGTTTGATCGCCAAGTCCGCTTTAGTACCTGTCAGCAATTCGTCGGTTGCTGCCGCAATCGGTTGCGTGAAGTTAAAGCGAGCCCCCGGAAAGGATTCAAAGCTTTCGCTCATCATCGCGAGCAACGCATCTTGTGTCCGGGCAGATTCCCACTCACCGCGCGGCGCAAGCGCCACGAAGGCCTCCGCACTGTTTACCGGGTCTGCGTGGGCACCAACCTCGCCGCGGCCAATACGCGTGACGATGCGCTCAACCTCAGGGAAGTTGGATTGTAGCTGTTGCTCAAAGCGCGTTACCGTTTCTCGGGCTTCCGGCAAAGAGATGGATGGCGCCATGGTCAGCCGGACCAGCAAATCACCCTCGTTCATGCGGGGCGTAAACTCAGAGCCCAATCGCGGGAATATCGCACCGCCAACAAGCAGCATTGCTGCTGCTAGCGTGAGTGCTGCCCATCTCTTGTGAACGAAGAAGCGTACCAAAGGTGCAAACCGGCGTTCGTAGAAATCAGGTTCATCCTCACCCGATGACTTTTTGCCAATTTTCAAGCCGAGCATGGATGCAGCCGGTGCTAGAAGCACGGCGAACACCAATGATCCTGCCATCGCAAAAACAACAGAGAAGGCCAGTGGTCGGAACGTTTTGCCTTCGACGCCTTCCAACGTCAAAATTGGGACGAACACGATCACCACAATCAGGATTGCAAAGATGAGCGGCTGTAAGACTTCCGCACATGCGCCAGCAATAAGAACGCGTTTGTCTTCGCCCTCTTTCGAAGCGGTCAGGATACGGTTTGCGTTTTCAACGATCACAACCGCACCATCGACCATCATCCCGATAGCGATAGCGATTCCACCTAGTGACATCAGGTTGGCGGATACGCCAAAGAGCTGCATTGCGAGCAAGGCAAACCCTACCGAAAACGGAATTGAAGCCACGACGATTAGGCTAGGTCGCCATCCTCGGAGGAAGAGGAACAATATGATGGCGACAAGTAGCGCGCCCTGCCACAAGGCCGTGGTCATGGTGCCCACAGCGGCCCCTACCAATTCTGACTGATCATAGTAGGGAACAGCCCTCACGCCTGGCGGCAATGTTTCGTTGATCCGTTCAAGACGGTCATGAACGCGCGCGATCACTTCGTTGGTATTGGCACCAAGGAGTTTGAGAACCAGCCCAGCAACCACTTCGCCTTGACCATCCATGGTCGCCATGCCTTGCCGAGGCGCGCCGCCGATCTCTATGTTCGCGATATCGCGAACACGCACCGGCACACCGTCTTCGACTTTCACGATAATATCTGAAAGGTCATGGATGCCCTGAGCCAGCCCGACCGCACGAACCGTATATTGCTCGCTGTTTTCGATCAAAAACTGAGCTCCGGCATTGGCATTGTTGGACTCAACAGCCGTTACGATATCTTCGATGGACAGTTCGTATCTCAACAAAGCCTCGGGTCGAACATTGATCTGATACTGCTGTTCGAAACCTCCAAGCGATAGAACTTCGGTGACACCTCGGACGGTTTGAAGGTCAAATTTGACCTGCCAATCCTGCAACGTCCGTAACTGAACGCCATCAAGATTTTCATCCGACGTTTCGAGGAAGTAGAAGAGAATTTGGCCCAGGCCGGTCGTGATCGGCCCCATGCCTGGATCGCCAAACCCTTCGGGTATTTCTTCTCTGGCTTGCTGAAGGCGTTCTCCGACAAGTTGGCGTGCCCAATATATGTCGACGCCATCTTCAAAATAGATGTTGACGACGGACAAACCAAAGTTCGATGTCGATCTCACCTCTCGAAGTCGAGGCAATCCATTCATGGAAGTTTCAACCGGAAAAGTGACGTATCGTTCGACTTCTTCCGGGGCGAGGCCTTCGGTCTCTGTAAACACCTGCACAAGCGTTGGTGTGACGTCTGGGAACGCATCGACAGGCATCGACCTGAATGTGACGATCCCTCCAATGAGTACGAATGCAAATGCGAGTGCAGCGAGCAGTCTTCCCCCCGCTATTCGATGTAGCAAGCCCGTTAAACCAGAAACTTGCTGTGAAGAGTTAGTGTGCGTGTCCATCATCAAACTCCTCTTTCTGCAACTCGGCTTTCAAAGAAAATGTTCCGGTCGTGGCGATCATTTCGCCACTCGCAACGCCAGACAGGATTTCTGCATACCGATCCGAACGCCGTCCGATCTGAACATGGCGAACCTCAAATCCATCGCTGGTGCGAACGAACACAACAGACTCACCTTCAACGGTTTGAAGCGCGGAAACCGGGACGCGCAGCGTAGGCAATGCGTCAGACGCAGCCGCAAACACAGTTACAAACATGCCAGGACGCAGACGGTCACCGGGGTTATCGATGACAATGCGAGCTCTACCTGTTCGGGTGCGTTCGCCGATTTGAGGGCTCACGAAATCAACCGTTGACTCGATTGGTGGGCCCCCGTCACCCGGATCAATGGAGACCTGAGCTCCAGCACGAATTCGACCCAGGTCAGCGCCGTAAATCGCAGCATCGACCCAAACGGAATCGGTATCAGCAATAATGAATGCAGGCGGTTGTGCGCCTTCGGCCAACACCTCTCCAAGAACTGCATGGCGCTCAATGATGGTCCCGGAAATCGGTGCAGCGAGCTCATATCGGGTCAGCGAAATACCTGACGACGCCACCATCCGCCTCAGGGTGGCAACATCAACACCAAGCGCGTCGAGCTGTTGCCCGGCACTGCGAACCTCAATTCGAGCCTCCTCGAGCGCTCGGCGCGCATCGAGAAAATCTTGCTCGGCTGAAATCTGACGTTCCCAGAGTCGCTCTTCGCGATCAAAGGAGCTTTCAGCAAGATCCAATCTTGCCCGCGCCGAGAGATAGCCCGCCTTGGCATCAGCAAGTGGCCGACTGTTCAAAACGGCGAGTATGTCACCCGCGTTGACCCTATCACCTTCGGTTACGTTCACGCTGCGAACGATGCCGGATACTCGTGGTGTTACGTGCGCCAAATGGTTTTGGTCAAAGCCAACCTCTGCAGGCAATTCCAAAATCCCATCGACAGGCCCACGTGTTACAGCCGAGACGACGATGCCAAGTTCAGATATCTGGCTTGCGCCGAGGTGAACTTCTGCGGCCTCGTTATAATCGTCGGCATCTTCGCTGTTATCGTCATGGCCACCTTCAGTTTCGATGCTGTTCGCAACGGTGGACCGGTCGCTAGTTTGGTCTTGCTCAGCGGGACTTTCGGAAGAACACGCTGAAAGAGCCAGTACGCTGGCCGTAATCAGCAAAAGATTGATTTTACTTTTGGTCATTGTGCTGCCTCCTCGGCGTTGGTTTGGACCAATCGAGTGAGTTGCGGTGCACCAGCGATGGCGTCGAGTTCGATAGCCGCACGCGCCAACTCGGCACGGGCGGCGATCAAATCAACTCGAACATCGAAATAGGAACGCTGGATATCCAGAAAATTTAGGATATCCATGGCGCCTTCGCGGTAAGCCTCTTGAGCCGCTGATAATGCGTTTTCAGACGCCGGGAGGATGTTTTCATTGAGCTGTGTGTAGGTCGACTGAGTGCGTGCAAAGCGACCAGCTGAAGCTGCATATTGCGCGATCAATGACCGGCGCATGACTTCTTCGTTCAAACGGGCTGCATTCTCTCGTGAGGCTGCCGCAGCGACACCGCCCTGGTTTCGGTTTATGACAGGAATTGGAATTTCAAGCGTTGCGACGAAAGCCGTCTCGTCGGTGGCGCCAAACCGGCGCACCCCTGCACCCACAGTAACATCAGGAATGGCTTCTGCGCGTTCGCGTCGAATTTCCAGGCCACGAGCTCGTGTGATGGCTCGAAGTTGAATGAGTCCTGGGTTGTTCGAAATCCATTCAACCGGGTTTGCGTCTGCAAAGGCGTTGAGATCAAGCGATTGCAGTGGCGAGGTGAGCTCTTCACTGAGGACGTTGCCAGACCAAATTGCCACAAGCTGATCGTTGGCTGCGGCTTGAGCACTTTCAGCATCATTGGCAGCGATTGTCGCCAACCCGACAAGCATTTCGGCGCGGTTGCGTTCAATTGGAGACGCGCGGCCGGCGTCAACACGCGAACGTATTGCCTCTGCTGAATTATTCGCAATTTCCAGAAGCTCTGTACGAAGAGAGAGAGTCTCTGACGCCGCCTGGGCGTCAACGTAGGCCTGAGCAGTACTTGCCAAAAGGCGGGTACGTCGAAGCACTAAGTCTGCCGTTGCTGCTCGCGCCCAAGCGCTCGCCGTATCGCGAGCCCGTCCGCGATCGCCGCCTAGCGGGATTGTTTGGCTGATCGACAATGTGGTATCGGCGTCGCCGAAACCTCCACGATCAGAACCAAATTCCTCTATTTCTGCGCCCAAGGTGGGATTGTCCCACAGCCCGGCTTGTAGGGCATCTGCTTCGGCGGCGCGTATTTCCTCGCGCGCTGCATCGGTGATTGGGTTGTTTTCCGATGCGAGGCTCAGCGCATCGGATAGGTTTATTGAATCTGCAGGCAGCGTTTGCGCCCCAGCAGAGCTTATGGAGACCCCGGCCAGCAGTACTGCTGCTACGGTCATCCGCCCCAGCCAACTTGGCCAGGCGACAAATATTGAATTCATTTAGTGTAATTCCGATTGTTAGATTCAGTTAGACAAAGTGGTCAGGCTGAAATCTCAATCGGAGGCTGGAACGGTGGTTCGAGAGCACGTGAAGAAACACGCTCCGCTAAAAAGCCGTATTTTTGGGCGGAAACTTCTGCTTCAATGGCAACGACGAGCGATCTTCCATCAACTAGATGATGGCAAACGCCACACCCGTGGATCATGTGATTGCCGTGGTCGGCATCCGGTGCATCTGTTGGCTCTTCGGCCAATTCTGCGCGTGAATGATGGTCGTGATCAGGAATAGCATTAGCTATACCCTCGCCCCCCAGAACGAGCAGCATGGCGACTGCCATAAAAAATTTCACGACTCCGTTCATGTAGGAAGCCTAGCACAGATGATAGGTAAAAAAAGCTATTTTTCACAAACGACGCTTCATGTGTTACAAAATACCATTTCATATACAATATAGATAAATATAAAGCATAATTATTCTAATTGTATAAATGTATAAATACATTCCGTAGCAAATTGCTGAAATCAGGGCTTTTGTATGTGCTTTAGCGCAAGCGCCGGTTTCTCGACCAAACTCCACGACAGCGCTGAGATGAGAAAGGTCATCGGCACTGACCAAAGCAACAGGCCCAATGGCGAGCGGGCAAAATCAAAATACCAGAGCGTCTGCATGACAGGGTAGTGCCAGATATATATCCCGTACGACCAATCCGGCATGCGCGAGAATGTGGGAAGACCACCCAGTTTGGCGAAGGCCAGCCAGAACAGGATCGAGGCCAGGGCGAGGTTCAGGAATATTTCGGCGAGCGGTGATGACCCGAGGAAATACCAGGCTAGAAGTGCAAGGATCGCCATCACGGGTAAAAGCGGGATTTTGTGCCGCGCCGAATAGATCAGCATACCGAGCAGGAATGCCGCGCCGAGCCGGAGCGTGAGCGTTATGATCGCCGGGCTGTCTGGCCAGTACTCCCCGATGGCGAGATATCCGACGGTCGCAGCGACCAGCAGAACCAGATGGGCTTTCCATCCCCGTGCAATGCCGGAAAAGAACAAGATTGCCGCCCCGATATAGGCCAATACTTCGTAGCGCAGCGTCCAGAGTGTAGCGGAAAACTCTCCGGGTGCCGGGTTGTTGCCAAACACTCCCAGCGGGCCTTGGGACGTGTCCATGAAGAACATGACGTTGACCGGATAGAGCCAAGTCTGTGCGCTGGTCCAGTATTCGGGCATGGGCGCCGTCGTCACAAATGGCCCGATCAGAAACGTAGAACTGATGGCGAGAACGAACAGGGCCGGGAGAATGCGAAGCACACGCGACGCCGCATAACTTGTCAGCTTGCCCCGATGCTCAAGGCTGCCCGCTATCAAAAACCCGCTCAGAATGAAAAACCCGCTCACGGCAACATAGCCGATTGACCAGCCATGAATCGCGACCACAGGCCCGTCCTCTATGCCGCGGGGCACAACAAAGATGTGTTCGATCATGACAGCAGTGGCCAGCACAAAGCGTATCAGCGTGAGTCGATTGTCGCGTCCCGTGAACGCGCTCCCAATTGTGAACGTAGTTATGACCCCCGCCTCCCAAGATGCTGTCACAGGGTAATACGCCGCTCAGTGTGACTTCCCTCACTATGATCGATGCCACGCGAAATGAGGGTTCGAGAGCCGCTATTCGTAAATGGATGAGAACCTAATCATTGGGAGACTTTTCTTATGTCTGATTCAACAAGCACGTCGCTGCGCATCATTCCGCTGGGGCTCACCTTGTCGACATTTCTGCTGATCACATTCGTGATTTGTGTCGGCTTTGGGTTGCTCGCTCCACAACAATTCCACATGCACGAAGCTTGGGCCCCCTTATTGCCCGGCTTTGAATGGCTGACACCAAAAGGATTTCTGTTCGGCGCGTTTGGGGCTTTCGCCTATGGCTGGTTTATCGCCATCGTCTTCGTGCCCCTGCATCGTCTCTTCCATAAATAACGGAATGAACGGTCGAGACTGCCGTTTGGCCTGGCCAAGGTGTGGGATCGCTTGATTACTCGCAACAGGTACCAGATTGGATGGGTGGGCAGGGAACAGTCCCATAAGAGCAAAACACGCAGCAGTCTCCAGCGAGCGGCTTGATGACCTTCTTGCAGGACGGGCAGTCCCAGAAATACTGGCAAGCATCCGTCGGCATGAGTAAATCTGGATGAATGGTTTCGCATTCAGGGCAGGTCAGAGTTGACTTGGAATTCATTTCCATCGCCAAACGCTGCTGGTCAGTCATTGCGGTTGCCCGACTTCATGGAGGCCTCCCATTGATCAAGTTGGCCAATCGGGCCGGGGCAATGATGATCGCGTGCGGGCCGCCCTGACAATCTTCCAAGCAGGATTGGAATAGATCGCATTTCGCACCCTTGTGTCCCAAAAAGAGCGGCCAAGGCGAATGAAACACCCAGATGAACAAAGACGTAGGTGTTCAAGGCGAGAACTGCCCACCACAGGGGTTGCGATATCCAGTTTCCGCTTTGATTCCAGCTCCAAGCAGCAACCACTCCGATTCCAGCGATTGCAACGAATCTCGGCCAGAAGCCCAGTCTTACACCGAAACCGATATTGACCACGTAGGGCGTCAGATAAAGCGCAAACAGTGTGAACAACAAAATGTAAGGGTGTGTGAGGGCCGACAACTCGCCTTGGCCAGTGATTACAAAGACCCAGTAGAGCGACCCATAGGCGAGAATGGCGCGTACAAAACGGCCAATCGGACCCGGTGGCTGAATGGTGTTGCTCTCAGCAAACCCGAATGTTGGGTGTGATTGGCCCATCTACCCTCTCATCCATTCCAGCAGCGCGCGTTGTAACTCAAATTCATACAATGGAAGGAGCATTGTCATGATCAGGAAAAGGGCGCCGACACTCCACCAGGCCCAAAATACCCATCGGGCGCTGCCGCGACGGATGGCAAGTACAGCAGAAGCGATCAGGATGATTGCAGATATGCCGAACAGGACAGGTTGAATCCGCGTCAACCAAGCCAGTTTTGCGACAAGGCCCGTTGCCACACCCAAATGTACCAACAGGATTGGAACAACACAGCACGACGCTCCGATCAGGGCTAGAAAACTGCCGAACACACCGCCGCCATGAAGAATCGGTATGGCTTTGGCCGAAGATGGTGTTTCCCTTGACATGATCGCTTTTTACGCCCTGTAGTTAGTACAGGGGCAAGGTATAAATTCGGAAAGTTCAATCACAAAAATGAGAGACGCCCTAAAACGCGGACAATTGGCCCAATCGCTCGGCTGCAACATTGAAACGATCCGATACTATGAAAACATTGGATTGATCGGGCCTGCAGATCGATCCGCCAGCGGACACAGATTATATTTCAAAGCTGATGCTGACCGGCTGCAGTTTATTTTGCGATTG
>Ga0316203_1002086_pt1 | contig 11295 bp, 8 predicted proteins | sample 6monrhotite_MG_FD_204940 | JGI IMG/M metagenome (GOLD analysis project Ga0316203, IMG submission 204940) | Microbial mat bacterial communities from mineral coupon in-situ incubated in ocean water Damariscotta River, Maine, United States -... | ecosystem: Environmental > Aquatic > Marine > Coastal... | reverse complement strand
ATGATGATTTACATCAACTCAAACAATGCTTTAATGAAAAAGCCGTTTATCCAAATAAAGGACGTTGCTACTCCTGAGATGTGGTTGTTGAGTGATGGGCATTGTTTCCGGAATCAAGTGGTAAACCTATGTGATTTACACTTTTCAGCATCGGATACCCTGCCCTTTGAATTCGAGGGCGGTTCGCTGGACACTTTAATGAAAATTATCGATAAAGAAGGTGGATTTACCTTGATCCCCGAGTTGGCCGGTATTGATGTGATGAGTAATAAAACCCTTCAGATTCGACATTTTAGCAAGAGCTGCCCTTTGCGGGAAGTCAGTTTGGTGTATACACGTCGTTTTGCCAAAACCCGCATGATTGACTTATTGGCAGATAGCATCATCCGGTCTGTTCCGGAATACATGACAAACCAAAGCCGCGGAACCCTTGTGGAATGGAGATAATCTCACTAAAATAAATTATACACCTTTGCCCAAATTTTAAAACCAAATTAAATTAATTTTGGAAGTTCAAATTTCATGAAAAGCTTAAGTGCCATAAAGGAGCCTATTTTAAAGGATATCGAAGCCTATCACAAGGTTTTTCGTGATACCGTCCGCTCAAATGTGCCCTTATTGGATATTATCATGAAATACATTCTTCGCACCAAGGGCAAGGAAATCAGGCCAATTATTGTTTTATATACTGCCCGAATGTTGGGTGAAATTAACCAAAGCACCTATTATGCCGCTACGCTTATCGAATTGATGCATACCGCTACTTTGGTGCATGATGATGTGGTAGATAACTCCAACAAACGAAGAGGGATGTTTTCTATCAATGCGCTTTGGAAAAATAAAATTGCTGTTTTATCAGGCGACTATTTGCTGGCAAAAGGCCTTCTGCTTGCCATTGAAACAAAAACACCACATTTACTGGAATATGTTTCCAAAGCCACGCGCGACATGAGTGAAGGTGAACTCCTCCAGATTGAAAAAGCACGGAAATTGGATATTAGCGAAGACTTATATTTTGAAGTTATCCGAAAGAAAACAGCTTCCCTGCTGGCTTCTTGTTTTGCTACCGGGGCTTCCTCGGCCATTTCCGATAAAGAATCCATAGACAAGCTTTGGCAGATAGGTGAATATACCGGTATTGCTTTTCAGATAATGGATGATATTCTCGATTTCGAAAAAACTTCCGTGACAGGCAAACCAACCGGAATGGATATCAAAGAAAAAAAGGTTACCCTACCGCTTATCTATTTATTGAATCAATCTGATAAGGCTCAAAAGAGAAAGTTGTTGGGAATACTAAAACATAAAAATAATAACCATGAAAGTGTATCCTGGTTAATAAAAGAAGTACACCGGGCCGGTGGTATTGAATCTGCACGTCAAAAAATGAATGAATATAAAAATAAAGCCTTGGCTTTGTTGCGGGAGTTTCCTGACAATCAATCGCGACAAGCCCTGGAAAACATTATTGAATTCACTATTAACCGAAATAAATAAAGAAAGCACCATAATTGATTAATGGGGCTTTCTTTTTTGTATTCATGCCTTGATTATTCAACAATAATTTTTCGGTTAACATAGCCTTTCACCCTGTCCTGAGATCCTATGGCTATTTTTACGAAATAAATTCCTTTCGCTAAGCGAGAAAAAACGACTGCCTTTTTATCATTATATATTTTAGAAAAAATCAGCATTCCCTGCGTGTTAACAATTTCTACTTTATACACATTTTTCTCTGCTTCGATGGTAAAGCTGCCCGAATTCGGATTGGGGAAAATGCTCACTTTACCAAACAAGGCTGGATGATCAGAAATACCTGATGGACATTCTTCTTTGAAGATGGTTATAGAATCTGAAATTGTCTGCTGACCATCAATAACCTTTACTTGATATTGGGTTGTGTCATTGACCGGTGTAACGACAGGGTTTTGACTGGTAGTAGTAAATCCTGCCGGACTGGAAGTCCAATTAAAATAATAGATTCCGGAACCTCCGCTAACATCGGCAAAAAGCTGGGTGGTATCACCAGAACATACGGTAGTCCTGTTGGCCCTAAGTTTTACCGTTAAAATATCTTGAGCTTCAATGTATTGCACTTTTAATTTTGTATAAGAAGTGGTCGCATCAGAGGCCGTCAGGCTAACGTTGTATCGTCCTGCCTTGTCAAAACGCAGCATGGGATTCTGCGAGCTACTGTCAGTACCACTTAAATAGCTTACTGTATTGGGGCTGAACACCCACTTCCAGGAGGTGGGAGAAATATTAGAGATATCTGTGAAACGCACGGTATCAATCACCGTAGGAACGGTAATATCCGCTTCAAAATTTGCTTGTTTGATATTTTCAAGTTTTCCTTGAAATAATTGGGATTTCCATAAGCCCCGGCCATAGGTAGCGGCATAAATTTTTCCACTGCCCAAACTATCGTATTGAATTTCCAGTTCATCTACTACCACATTTGGTAGATGAGCAGTAAACGGAACCCATTGTGAATAATTCTGTCTGACATAAACACCAACATCGGTTCCTACATACAATTCGGTAGTATCTGTCTTTAAAGTATTTTGAACAATACAATTTATGGGTATATCAGGCAGGCCTGTAGAAACATTATCCCAGCTGATACCTCCATTGACCGATTCATATACCCCATCTCCGTTATACCCACTCATGGTAATCCACAAGGTGTTTGGATTATTATTTTTTACGGCTATATAGGTGATACTGGCAGAATTAACAGGTAAGGAGCCGGTAATGTCCGTCCAATGTGCGCCACCGTCTTTGGTTTGATATAAAATGTCGTAAGTGGCAGCATAGAGCACCTTATTATTCGAGGGAGCTATCGCCAGAGAGCGCAAGGCTTTATCGTTCCACGAACTAATCTTAGTCCAATTATCACCCTGATTGGTAGATTTAAAAACATCCTGGTATCCAATATATAAGGTTTTATGATCTATGGGATCTATAATAAAAGGGGTAACCCAGGCTCCCTTACCCGTTAATCCCGTGGTGATGTCCGAGGAGCTATTCCAATGATCTTTGGTGCGAGAGATGCTTCCGTTGGGGGTCTCGCAATATTGAGTTTTGAAATCGGTGTAATCAATAAGGCACTCCATGCCATCCCCACCACCAACATTATACCATGAGCCGGATGAAAAGAGCTTGGTACCATTGTCCTGAAGACCCGTAATAACCTCACCGCTAACCGTTTTTGAAGTCCCCAGACGATAAATCTGGCTGGTAATAAGTCCACTACCTATATAATCCCAGCTCTTGCCATCTTTGGTTTTATAGATACCTCCATCATTACATTCGAACAACGTATTGGTTCCGGGCTGAAAAGACAGGTAGTGTTTATCGGCATGAACAATATCATTTTTCCCACTACAGCTACTGGACCAGTGATTACTCATGATCCAGGTTTTACCTCCATCGTTTGACATCCAGTTGTTCACTCCGCCCACAAAAATCTTGTTGGCATGATGAGGGTCAGCAGCTATCGTCAGATCGTACCAACCTTGTCCTCCACTATCCGCGCCGTCACAATGCCAACCCAACAAATTCAAAGTATCGGGGATAATAACATAGGTTTTCCCCGAATCACTCGAGCGATAAACACCAAGTAAGCCATCATCCTTTGCAGCCATTACAGCATACACAACATTGGCACTGTCGGGAGTGACGGCAAGTTCTGTTCTTTTATCATCTGAATTAGCAATGGATTTAATCCAGCTTAGACCGGAATTGACACTATAGTATATGGCTCCGTCTTGTGAGGAGGCTGCATACATCCGGGAGTTTGATCCCGGCTGAAATTCAATATCACGAAAATGTTGACTATTAATTATCTGCCAGCTGATCCCGGCATCGGTGGTTTTGAATAAACCCTTATTGGTGGCCGCATACAGGGTGTTATTATCTCCCGGATCCAACAATAACCGATAGACCATCCCGTATTGATTTGGTTGCCAATTCAGGCCGGTGGTTTTCCAGCTAAGGCCACCATCGGTTGATTTCAAAACACCTATGGAATAGGTATCCCAATGGTCTTTGTCGCCTGTGCCCAGATAAACAATGTCATCACCTCCCTGGTTAACAACAACCATATCTGCCACCCCCAAGGCGTTGTTAAAATCACCCAAGGGAGACCATGTTGAACCACCATTTGTTGTTTTCCAAGCACCTCCGGAAGCAGAGCCAACATATAAAATGTTGGTATCAGCCGGGCTATAGGCTACACAATTGATACGCCCCAGTCCGGCATATCCTCCCTTGCTTGTTTTCGGCCCGACACTAATCCAATTACCGGCCGAAAGCTCAAACTCTTTTGCATGAGCTGTCTGATAAGCTTTCTGCACAGCATAAGAAGAAGCCACAGGAAAAGCTCCTGTTTTAGGATTCACGCGGCTTTCCCAGAACCACTCCCAGCGTTTGAATTTTTCATAGTTCTCATCCTTTACTTCATTCTCATTTATTGCATTGGCTTCTTTCAGATTTTCTTGCTTCAAATGGGTGTAAAAGGCTTTTTGATAATCCTTTAGTGTTAAATCATGCTGTTGAAGCTTTTCTTGAGGAAGAGCCTTACGCCACTCCTGTGCATGAAGCTTAGTAATGGGGCAACCCACAAATACAAAAAGCAGTGAAGCCACTATTATTTTATTAAAACGGCTAGTTTTCATCATCATTTCATTAAGTTGGGCGTGCCGTTAAGCATATCTATCCTTGGGAAATATTGATGAACTGCAAACGGAAAGCGCAAAATGGCATGCTAATAGACTAAGCTGAAATTGTTGTTTATGTTGTCACGAAGATAATAAATTTAGCTTCCTTCCTTCAAAAAATATTTTGACAAAAAAAGAGTCCTGCTAATAATTGGCAGGACTATTTATTGTTCATTTCATTGGCTGTTTTATTTCATTAGCTCATGCAGCTTTTGAAACAAGGCTTCACCTCGGAGGTTTTTGGCTATTATTTTTCCATCGGGACCAATGAGCACATTATGAGGAATTGATTGAACGCCATATAATTTACCGGCTGCTGAACTCCAGTATTTCAGGTCGGAAACTTGTGGCCAGTTGAGGCCGTCATGTTTAATGGCTGCCACCCACTTATCATGAGATTTGTCAAACGAAACACCAAAGACAGTAAAACCTTTACTTTTAAAGGCCTTGAATGCTTTTACCACGTTGGGGTTTTCGGCGCGGCAAGGCATGCACCATGAGGCCCAAAAATCAACCAATGTATATTTATGATTTTTCACCACTGAAGAAAGGGAAAGTGGTTTGCCGTCCGGAGTGTTCAATGTAAAGTCGACAAAAGGCTGACCCACAGTAACCCTTTTGAGTGTTTTCACACGGTTTTTCAATAAAACAACATATTCATTTTGGTTCAGACTACTATCAAAACGGCTGGTTACCGAATCCAATTTATTCAAACTGAGTGAATAAGAATTACTCAGTAAAATGTATGGAGATACAACACTTTTATTATGCCGGATGACATAAGCTAACATATAATTCATTTTATTGGCTTCAATCTGATTGTATTGATTCTCTATGTCCTGCATCTTCTTTTCGTCTTTTTTAATTCGGGCCTGGCTATATTGCTGTCCCAAAAGACTTTCCTTTTCCTGAAAACTACTGGTAGAATCATTATAAGCATCAAATTCAGCCTGGCTTTTTGAGCCGGTAATTTTTGGCTTTCTCAGGTTTTTCAAATCGGCTTCCACCTGAATGTTACTGTTTTCTACCCAAATAGGAATGTATGCATTAAATTGTTTGATGGTAAGATAGTATAATTCAGGAGCCAAGACTGATCCTGTTATTGTACCAAGCCCTTTTTTTAGATTTACCGAGTCAAGCTTTACCCACTCACCTTTGGTGCGTTTTTGCAAGACCACCTGAACATCTTGTTTCAAGTTTTTGATATTCAGATTAATTTTGAATTGATTATCAGCTTGTTGATGGTTATTACAAGAAACCAAAAACAACAAAGCCATGCCAAAAAGGCCTAAGGAAAAAATAATCTTTCGCATAATTTCTAATTTTTTTTTAATACTTAATGTGCAAAACTAATCAATCACTTTGAATCTAATCTTTTTTAACATTTATTAAACAAATATTATTGGGAACAGCGGTAGCAAAGTATATAGAAATCAGGTACTAAAAGCCGTTGATGGTAAACCCTCCATCTACCGCAAGGCATTGTCCGGTAACATAAGATGCCGCCGACATGCACAAAAACGCTACCGCAGCAGCCACTTCTTCGGCTTCGGCAATTCGACCCATAGGAGTCCTATCCAACACGTCTTGTAAGTATTTTTTATCATTTAATAACGCTTCCACAAGGGGTGTTTTTGTGTACCATGGAGCCACTGCGTTTACTCTAATGTCATCAGTAGCCCATTCCACCGCCAGGTTTCTGGTGAGTTGTGCCAAGGCTGCTTTGGTCATTCCATAAGGTGCACCGCTGCGCAGATGCGTCAAGCCTGCCACTGACAAAACATTTACTACGGCTGCCCCGGGGGCATTTTTCAATAATGGATAAAACAAACGAGACACCATAAAGTTTGAGTGCATATTGGTATTGAAGATGTGGAAATATTCTTCATCAGTGTATTCTACTGCTTTTTTTCGGATGTTGGTGCCCACATTGTTCACAAGAATATCCAGTTTCCCGCTCTTGCCTTTTACAAATGAAACCAGCTTTTCACGGTCAGTGGAGAGGCTGACATCAGCACGGAAACCTTTGGCGGAAAACTCTTTCCCGGCCATATATTTCAACTGTTCGTCAATTTCATCCTGATGGCGGGAGACAATATAAACTTCCGCGCCGAGACCGGCCAGCTCTTCTGCAATGGCTTTTCCGATTCCTTTGGTGCTTCCCGTTACCAGCGCGGTTTTTCCATCCAGTCTCCATTTGTTATTTTCCATGATGTAATCTTAAATATTATTTGAAGAATGTTTCTTCTGTACGAAAAACTCCGCTCATTCGGATTTGCAATCCGAATATTTTCGGAGAAAAGGGGATTTAAAATCCCCGGGCTTGTCAAAGGTCGGGATGGCATATCCCGACCAGCAGAAGTTCGTTCCACTAACAAATTTCAATTCACTGTCCGCTTTAAGTGGGACATGCTGCTTTTGAAATTTGGGTTTCACGAATAAACAAACGCATATCTTGAATCTGTATTTTTGCAGTATACAAAATTAACGAATTATGTTTATTCTGGGAGATGCCCGGATTCCTGATGTTGCAAAGGAAAATCTTGCCAGACTGGGAACTTTTGTTCCTTTCCTGACGACAGGAGTTACCTATGAAAGCATTTCCGGTCATCCCGATATATTTTTTTGCCATGGCGATGAAGCTTTGGTTGTGGCTCCCAATACGCCGGAGAAATATCTAAAAATCCTGAAACTACAGAATATTTCATTTGTAAAAGGATCCCTGCCCCTTGGAAAAACTTACCCAGAAACCGCCCGCTACAATGCTGTGGTAACCGATGATGTACTGATCCATAACCAAAAATATACAGATCCCGTTGTGAAAATGCTGGCCGTTGAAAAACAGCAGATTCACGTAGGACAAGCTTATACGCGATGTAGCCTGCTTCCACTATCGCTCAAGCGTTTTATCACCTCCGATGAAGGCATTTACAAAACACTTTTACAACAAGATATTGATGTTCATTATTTTTCGCCTCAGGGCATCCTTCTACCTGGTTTTCAGCATGGATTATTGGGAGGGTGTTGTGGCGTTTTTGAAAATCGGATTTTTATCATTGGGCAGTTGGCTGCTTATCCCGAGGGCAAAAGGCTGAGTAGCCTATTAACGGGTTGGGGATATGAAATTGTTGAACTTTATGAGGGTCCGCTTTTTGATGGTGGAAGCCTTTTGTTCTTCCCTAAACAAAAAAATATTTAACTTTGTGGCCTCAAAGGATACAAAATGTTAACTCTTCATGACACATTTCCTAAAATGACTTTCCTAAACATCAAGGAAAGAGACAGATTCTGTTAAGCGTATTTTCATTCAGATTAATCGCCTAATTTATTTTTGTTATTATATCTCTATTGTCATGGAATTACCTTTTGCAGAATCGTATAAAATAAAAACCGTTGAAAGTATTCGAAGAAGTTCGCGCGAAGAACGGATACAATGGATAAAAGAAGCTAAATTCAATTTGTTTAACTTGCGAAGTCAGCAGGTTTTCGTGGATTTACTCACGGATTCGGGAACCGGTGCCATGAGTGATAAACAGTGGTCGGCAATGATGTTGGGAGATGAAAGTTATGCCGGGGCTTCTTCTTATTACAAACTCAAAGATGCCATTGCCGACATTACCGGTTTCGAGCTTTTCCTGCCTACCCACCAAGGCAGAGCGGCAGAAAATGTATTGTTTTCTGCCCTCATAAAAGAGGGGGATATCATCCCGGGAAATTCTCATTTCGATACAACCAAAGGGCATATCGAATTTCGCAAAGCCACCGCTGTGGACTGCACCATCGACGAGGCTTTTCATACAGAACTCGATCATCCCTTTAAAGGAAATGTGGATTTAAATAAACTGGATGCCGTCCTTAAAAAATACCCGCGCGAACGAATTCCTCTGATTATAGTTACTGTCACCTGCAATTCGTCAGGGGGACAACCGGTTTCTCTTGCCAATATGAAAGCAGTGAAAAAAATGGCTGATCGTTATGGTGTTCCTGTCTTTTTTGATTCGGCCCGCTTTGCCGAAAATGCTTATTTCATAAAGATGCGTGAGGAATCGTGCCAAGAAAAAAGTATTCGCGAAATTGTCAGGGAAATGTTTTCGTTTGCCGACGGAATGACCATGAGCAGTAAAAAAGATGCCATCGTCAACATGGGTGGTTTTATTGGTTTCCGTCACCGAGATCATTTTGAGAAAGCTACTACTTATAACATTTTATTCGAAGGGTTTATTACCTACGGAGGCATGTCGGGTCGCGATATGAACGCGCTGGCACAAGGTCTTTATGAAGGCACCGAATTCGATTATCTGGAAACACGTATTAGTCAGGTTGCCTACCTTGGAAAAAAACTGCGTGATTATGGTATTCCCATTCAATATCCTTATGGTGGCCATGCTATTTTCGTGGATGCCAAACGTTTTTTGCACAAACTTCCCAAAGAACAGTTTGTGGGACAAACGCTTGGTGTAGAATTGTACATTGAAGGTGGTGTGCGTGCCGTGGAAATTGGTACTTTATTGGCTGACAGAGATCCTGTGACCCGTGAAAATCGCTATCCTGATCTGGAATTGTTACGTCTGGCTATTCCTCGTCGTGTTTACACCAATAATCATATGGATTATGTAGCCGCGGCACTCATCAATGTATTTGATCGCCGTAATGAAATCACCAAAGGGTTTAGGATTTTGAAAGAAGCCCCCATTCTTCGTCATTTTACGATGGAACTGGAAAAGATTCAATAGTTCTATAAAACATTCAAGCGGTTAGCATCTTGCTTGATGAAAATGAACAGCAAAACAGTGAAAGCCCATAGGGAAGACCCGCCATAACTGAAAAAAGGAAGTGGAATGCCAACCACCGGAGCAAGGCCGATGGTCATGGCTATATTTACGGTAAAATGAAAGAATAAAATGGAAGCCACGCCGTAGCCATAAATCCGACTAAAGGGAGACCGTTGTCGTTCAGCAAGCAGAATAATACGGATAAACAGGGCTAAAAACAGTAAAATTAAGACAGACGATCCTATAAAACCTCTTTCTTCACCCACCGTACAAAAAATAAAATCGGTACTCTGTTCCGGAACAAAATGATTTCGAGTAAGCATGCCCTCCCGATACCCTTTTCCATTAAGGCCGCCTGATCCGATGGCGATCTTTGCCTGGTTAACATTATAGCCGGCACCATGAATATCTTTTTTTAATCCCAACATCACCTGGATACGTACCCGTTGATGCGGTTCCAGTATATTTTCAAATGCATAATGAACAGTAGAAACAAATACCACCGACAAAATCAGGATACCTAAGACGGACATGAGGTTCTTTCGCAGTTTTCGGTTCAATAAAAACCCAAAAGCAGTGATTAAAATTATTGCCGCCGACACATAAATCTCTCCCCAAATAACAGTGGTGATAAATAAGGCTGTCATTAGTACGCCAACCACAATAATTAAGCCCGAAAGTCCTTCACGAAAAAGAACCAACACAAAGGCAAAATATACCAAGGCTGAACCAGTATCGTTCTGTAACAGAATAAGAACCGCTGGCACAGCTAAAATAACAATGGCCGCCAGCTTATTTTTAAGTAATCGAAGATCAACATTTAGCCTGCTTAGGTATTTTGCCAAAGCCAATGCTGTGGCAAATTTTGCAAACTCTGCCGGCTGCAAGGCAAAACTACCCATTTGAAACCACGATTTGGATCCGGCTACGGTCTTTCCAAAAAGCAGTACTCCAACCAGAACAATAAGCATTAAAAAATAGAAAGCAAAGGCAAAGGTGGAAAAGAACTTTGCATCAATTATCAGAATGGCAAAAGCCAGCACTAGTGCCATACCGATCCATAGTAACTGCTTTCCATATCGTTGCGATAAATCGAAGAGGTGAGTAGCCTGTTCTCCGGAGGTTGCCGAATAAATACTCAACCAACCATAAGTAACGAGCAAGATGTATAACACCAAGGTGATCCAGTCAAGTTCGCCGATAATGTTTCCTCGCCGGCTCATTTTTTTGTATGTTTTAAATGATGAATTAAATCGCCCTGCATGATGCGTTTCTCTAATCGTTTGCGTTTTATATTGCCCCGTAAATACTTTTCTATCATCAGGCTGGCAATGGGCGCCGCCCAGGTAGCACCATAGCCTGCGTTTTCAACAATCACTGCCAAGGCAATTGTTGGATGATCTACAGGCGCAAAAGCCATGAAAATGGAATGGTCCTTCCCGTGTGGATTTTGCACTGTTCCTGTTTTGCCGGCCTGGCTGATACTATCCATTTTGTAAAAGCGGGCAGTACCATCATCCTCATCAAAGACCTTCTGCATTGAACGCCGGGCAATCTTGAAATATGCTGCTTTTATGTTAATTTTATGAATCTTTTTATAGCGTTCTGAAAGGCTGTCGTCACCTGACATCTTTACTAAAAAATGTGGGGAAATGTAAAAGCCCTGATTGGCAATAATCGCAGCCAGATTGGCCATCTGAACGGGGGTTGCCAGAATTTCTCCCTGACCAATACTTAACGATCGAACCGTTAAGGCATTCCAGCTACCATGATATAGTTTGTCATAATAACGCCTTGTAGGG
>Ga0316203_1002084_pt1 | contig 11319 bp, 11 predicted proteins | sample 6monrhotite_MG_FD_204940 | JGI IMG/M metagenome (GOLD analysis project Ga0316203, IMG submission 204940) | Microbial mat bacterial communities from mineral coupon in-situ incubated in ocean water Damariscotta River, Maine, United States -... | ecosystem: Environmental > Aquatic > Marine >... | reverse complement strand
TTTTACGAGTTCATTATCTGTCAGATGGAAACCTTTCATGGTTAAAAACAATAACCAATTTTGGTCTGATTTTCAATAAAATAGAAATTTTCATAAACCTAATTCTCAATCGCTATGAGTATAGATACGCTTATATTTCATGTCTAATAGCGACTCACAGCGGAGGGCGCGGGCTTGATGCGCTCGGTTTTACCACAACATCCGGGGTGAGCGTAGTGATATTACTAACCCCATCCACAGTCAAATTCTTTCTGGGAACTTTGCCTGCGTCCAAATCCGCCATTGGGTAGACATAATGTAATTCGTTTGAAAACGCCTTTACGGTTACCCCGAACGTGTCGGCCAGATACTTTAAAAACGCTCTGTCAAGCGCTGCCTTGCAGGCATAAATGATGATCTCTGCTTCGGGGGCGAACCGAGCTTGAACCTCTGACCAAGGTGTCACCGAACCATCCGCATTCAGAATGCCATTGTTGCGAAATCCATCAAGTTCCGCTTCGTCGAGACCGTCTGAGAAGTAGACCGAACCCGGCTCCACTGTGCCGGCCAAGCCGATTTCATCGCTGGCACCATGGGTGACGAAATTCACCTGCTGAATGCTGCCCTTTGGTTCCCTGTATATCAGGTTGATGAAGCTGGGCGTTGAGCTAACGATTTGCCAGTCGCGCCCTTTGAAGCCGCTGTTTTTCATCGCTGCAGCGAAGTCTTTGTCTCCCGGGAACCAATTCCCTGCCTTGATCGCGGCAGCCTCTGCCGCCTCCGATTCCCAAGAGCAAGGGAAGTCGCCAACGGCCCAGATAGTCTTGGATCTCATTCGCTTCTTGTTACCAAGCACCTGCTCTGCCCCGCCAGTGACCCGATCGCGGATTGCACCGGCCTTGATCGCGGCACGCGACAGTATCAGATCAAGCGTCGTCATTTTCGTCGCCCGCGTCGCTGTCGGCGGTGTCATCATCTGCTTTGCAACAGAAAACCGTGCGAAAAAGCTGTGCCTGCTGGTCGTCATTTGCGCCGACCACCGCGCGGCCAAGCGCACTGCGGTCAATCTCTTCCTGTGTCATGGCGTTCTTGAGTTCCATCTCGCGGATTGTCTGGGTCTGCAACGCCGCTGAATAGGTATCGAGCAAGCCCGCTTCGGGGTCTCCGCCATTCCCGAGGAAGCCGTCGATCACCACTCCTTCTGTGCGCATTGTGATGACGTTTTCCTTCAGAACCACGCCCGGCACTTCGATAAACTCCCTGCCCGCAAGCGCTGTTCGCAGGGATTTGTTAACCCGCAAATAGCCGATCGACCTCGGCAGATTGATATCCAGCCCAGCAACCTCAATCGTTGTCTGTGGAAAGGCTAGGTTCACCTGCTCCAGGAACTGTTGAGGTGTGTCCTGATAGTCGAAGATAAAGAAAAGTTCGCGAATGATCCCTGTGAGGATACGCGTTCGGGTCTCATCATCTTCCGCGAAATAGGCGTCGAGGAACTTGTCCAGCTCATGCATGGAATATTGTGGATATGGGCCTGGAGATTCGTCATAAAGCGCAATTTTCACGTCCGTCAGATGTAGCACCGAGATGTATTCCTGAACCATCTGACGGAACACGAGGTTGAGCGTACGGCTGACGTTCACGTTTTCAATCTGCCGCTCGATGGTGCGTTCCGTCCCCTCTTGGGACACTGAGGAGCTGCTTTGCTCGGACGACGTATTTATCTCCACATCGCGTTTGGAAGATGCCCGTGCGGAGTGTTTGAAAAGAGCGTTCGACACTGTTCCAGCAAAGCCTTCGCGCGCCGATCGTGTCCCCCATTCGCCGCTTGTTTCGTTCGACTGTTCGGACCCGCCGCTGCCGCTCGCCTCGACCATCCCCCAAAGGGCCTTAGCACCACCAGAACCTTTTTTGTTGGAGTAGTTCTTTTCGCTGTTCAGAATATCAGCTTCGCTTTCGGTGTATTTGTTCGAGCTTTCCGACTGAATTGAATTTTCAAAATCGGTCGCAGCTTCTTCTGTCACGGAATCAAGGACAGAGGAGCCGAAATTGACCGTCGTCTCCTCTTTTTTCTTGGTTTTCTGGTAGGTCTTGATCGAAATTTTAGTCTTTTCGCCTGGAAAGAGTGAGAACGTCTTGATGACCCGCCCTGCACCATAGTTGCCCAGGAACGTAGAAATCTGGAGTTTCTCATAGAAGAGGATTTTCGGAAGAACCCGCTCTGCCGGGCGTGGCCGAGGCTGGATGATGTCAAATTCACCTGTGAAACCCAGCATCCCCTCGGCAGGTGCGTAGATGAAGTTTGATGCGTTTTCTTTGTAGACTTCGGCAACCGCTTTGAGGTCGTTGACCGTGGCGCGCCGTGGCCCTTTTTGCACTAGTTTGATGTCGTCGATCCTAAGGTTAGGGCCGACCGGTCGAGGGCGGTTTGAGTCCTTTTCCTCGACGTTTTCGCGCAGCTCGGCAAGGGTTTCGGCGTTCAAATCGCTTTCGTCAATGTCGATGGAAATAACGTTGACCCCGACGTGATTTGTAGACTCAGGGATCGAATAATTTAGCCTTGGGGCTTCGCTGGCGTCCTCGCCAAGTTGAATAAAAGGTGCGCTGGTTTCGGGCATAACAAATCCTCTCAGAATTTTGGCGATCAGGGATCACGATTAAGAATGGGCGCCGCGGCGCAGGAAATGAACTCTAATAGTTTCACGCTTTTTAAATTCAGTAAAACATTTTTTCACATAAAGCTTTAAATGCGATTCATAAATTAAGAGAAAATATGTGTAGCGAAGAAGAGTCTATAATCACCTGCGCTTGGCTTAAGTGTTCCAGGGAGTATTTCTCCTGACGGGGTTATATCAAAGAAAACGGTTTACGACATGATTAAAATGGACTCCTTTCTATTAAAGAAACTCCGCCTAGTCAGAAAACGATACTCCCTTAACCCTATTAAACAATGGTTTTGTAACACGTCGTGTGGGATGAACATCAGCTAAAACTACGTGTGCTCGTTCTTTGAATATGAGAAAATCAGGCCTTCGATTTTTTAGTAATAATGAGGCTGGTATGGCGAATGAGTTACAAGCGCTAATTTTTGATGTAGATGGCACCCTTGCCGACACCGAGCGTGATGGACACCGCGTCGCATTTAATGCGGCCTTTGCAGAGGCAGGGCTAGACTGGGTCTGGAGCGAAGCACGCTACGGTGAACTGCTAGCCGTAACCGGCGGTAAAGAGCGCATCCGTTTTTATCTGGAAAAATTCAATACTGAGTTTGAAAAGCCTGCGCAGTTTGATGAATTTGTTGCTGGCCTTCATGCGGCTAAGACACGCCACTTTGTTGCGATGATGCAACGTGGTGAAATCCCACTGCGCCCTGGTGTAGAACGCCTGATTAAAGAGGCTCGTGCCGCTAACATGCGCCTTGCCATTTCAACCACCACCACCCCAGCCAATGTTGAAGCACTGATAAGCAGCACATTAGGCAGCGATGCGATGCCGTGGTTTGAAGTGATCGCAGCGGGTGACATTGTGCCGGCTAAAAAGCCATCACCAGACATCTATGATTACGCACTGAATAAAATGAGATTAAATGCAGACCAGTGCATCGCCTTTGAAGACTCACTCAACGGCATTTTGTCATCGCAGGCGGCAAAACTAAAAACCATTATCACCGTCAACGGCTACACCAGTGAAGATGACTTTAGTGCTGCGGTGGTAGTACTCGATCAGATGGGCGAACCGGATGCACCGTGCAAGGTGCTACAGGGCAGTGCAGAGATCACATGCCTTGATTTAGCGGCAGTTAAGAAACTGTTTCAGGCTTAAAGCAGCCTCTGATTAATTTTCAGGCTTTCTTCGGAAGTCTAACAGAGAATCATGAGTGACGGCCTCACGGCCGTCATAATTTTGCTCTCTTTTTCCCTTTTTTATTCTCTTTCTTTCCTGCTGCTTTATCCGTGTAGCCTTTTTCAGCGCTGATCTTCACATCGATATTATACTGCTGCAATGCGCCGGTCACATTATAAATCATCGAGTCTCCAGGAAAGATCGCGCTATAAGGGTTTTTGAGTTTGTACCAACAAGGATTGTCTGGCACAGCCGAATGAATCCCAAGGGCATCCATCGCCAACGCATACCAGCCATAGCGTTCAACCTCATTGGCAAAGCCAGTCATCCTGGTCGCAGGTGATGCCACCACCATCTTAACTGCTTTATCATGCACGCTATTTTGTTGTGCGATATTAAGTTTATTAAAAGTATATTTAGCAAAGACCAGATTACTCGCCGCCTTGTGACGACGCTTCATCGCAAAAAATTTTACTGTAATAACGGTGACAACCAACATGCCTACGATGTAAAACAGGATCTCCACGTGACCACTCCTTAATTATTTGTCATCCGCTTTTATTTTTAACAACATAAATTCGATATTATTTTTTCTAAGGCGCGAGCGTGTCTGATTAAGCATTGGCATCTCGGTGATCGGGCCGATACGCACGCGGTGCCAGGTACTATCGTTATCAATCGTGATAGTCTGGATCTTTGACTCAAACCCCTTCAATGCAAGCTGCGCCTTAAAGGCATCCGCATCCGAAAAATTCCTGAAAGAGCCAACCTGCAATAGATAAGTGCCAGGGCGCTTAATTTTAGGCACACGCAGCTGCGCCGCCTCATCTGGTTCAGGAATAAAAATTTCCATTTCAGGCAACAAGGTATAAAAATCAAAACGAGATTTTTCAGGCTCCACTTCAACAGCACTCGGCTTGCTACTAGTGACCGATGGCTTTGTAGCAACCTCCTCTTTTGGCGGCCTGCTTATCTCACTGACGGGCGTGTTCCATTGAATATAGAGATAGGCGCCCAGTGCAATCACCAGTCCGATCAACATCCCGACTGCCAGAGAGCCCCAACCAATGCCATTGCCGACGTTCTTTTTTACCCCGGTCTTTTTTTTGCTCGACTTATGCCCGGGGGACACCTTGTAATCTTTTGTCACGGTTACATCTTTTCAGCTGCGCTGACACCCAGCAGACCAAGGCCATTACTGATCACCTGTTGTGTCGCTTTAATTAAAGCGATACGTGCATTACGTAGTGCCGCATCATCAACAATAAACTGATGTGCGTTGTAATAGGTGTGAAAGTCGTTCGCGAGATCGCGCAGATAATAAGCAACCTGGTGCGGCTCATGAGATAGTGCGGCGGATTCAACCACTTCAGGAAAACGGGTGAGTCGCGAGATCAGTGCTTGTTCATGCTCACTGTCCAGTAGTGCTAACACCTCCTCACCTGGCTGCTGCCACGATAGTCCTTTTTCATCCAGTTGACGCAGCACACTACAAACGCGCGCGTGGGCATACTGGATATAGTAGACAGGGTTATCGTTCGATTGTGACTTGGCCAAATCAAGATCAAAGTCCATATGCTGTTCACATTTGCGCAGCACATAGAAAAAACGCGCAGCATCATTACCGACCTCTTCACGCAGCTGACGCAGTGTGACGAACTCACCGCTACGCGTCGACATCTGCGCCTTCTCACCGCCACGATAAAGAATCGCAAATTGCACCAGCAACACATCAAGCTTATCGACATCATCACCCAACGCCTGTAGTGCCGCTTTAACACGTGGTATATAGCCGTGATGATCAGCCCCCCATACGTCGATCACCTGATCAAAACCACGCTCCAATTTATCCATGTGATAGGCGATGTCTGAGGCAAAGTAAGTCGCCTGGCCATTCTCACGAACCACCACGCGATCTTTTTCATCGCCAAAGTCGGTTGAACGAAACCACCATGCACCCTTCTCTTGATAGAGATGACCACTTGTTTTAAGACGAGCAATCGCGCGATCTATCGCGCCAGAATCAACCAGTGAATTCTCGGAAAACCACTCGTCGTAGATCACGCCAAATTCCTGTAGATCTTCCCGAATATCTTCGAGGATGGTATTGAGTGCTGCATCGAAAATAACCTTATAACCGTCATCACCCAGCAGCGACTTAGCACGCACGATCAACGCATCAATATGCAGCTCTTTATCACCATCTGGCTGTCCATCATCCCCTTGGGCCTCATCAGGATGCAGGTCACTCATCACCACGTCGGCCGCATGACGTAGCGTCTCACCATGCGCCTGCTGTAACTCGGCAGCAATGTCGTAAATATATTGCCCCTTGTAACCGTTAACTGGAAAGGTGATCGCTTCACCACAACCTTCGAGGTAACGTAGCCAGGTACTCGCCGCCAGAATATTCATCTGTCGTCCAGCATCATTCACATAATATTCGCGGTGAACTTCGAAACCGGCAGCAGCCAGTAGGTCAGCCACGGTTGCGCCGTATGCCGCCCCGCGCCCATGCCCAACATGCAGCGGGCCCGTTGGATTGGCCGAAACAAATTCAACCTGCACACGCTTACCACGGCCAACCGTGCTATGGCCAAATGCCTCGCGACTCTCAAAGATCTTGCCAATCACCGCACGCGTCGCCCCTTCATTGATGAAGAAGTTAATAAAACCCGGGCCAGCAATATCAACTTTTGTCACCACCTCAGATGCAGGCAGTGCAGCAACAATTTTTTCAGCCAGGTCACGTGGCTTACACTTCGCCTGTTTTGAGAGCATCAGGGCAATATTGCAGGCAAAATCGCCATGAGTTTTATCGCGGGTACGCTCGATTTGAATGTTGAGATTGAGTGCTTGAGGCAGGTCGCCGTTTTGTTGCAACGTGGCGATCGACTGGGTGATGAGTGTCTGTATTTGGCTTTTCATTAACGCTTTGAACTGTCTGTGAGTGTTAGATTAGGTGCCACTAGGAGGCTATCCGAGAATAGGAATCGTAGCGAGGGAGTACCAGTTTGAGTCAGGTTTTTTGATCATTTGAGGCCAATAGTGGGCCTATTAAATGAAAATGATCGGAAAATCTGGCCAAAATGGCGCTTCCGCAGTAGGTTCTTCTATTCTCGGATAGCCTCCTAGCGGCTGGCGGTCTATTATCCGGAGTCTCACCCAACATTCAAGGGGTTGAGCCGATTAATCCACAGCGAGAATTCACTTGAGGAGTTAGCTCAACTCCATCGCGTCGACATCAATTGACCAGCGCACTTTTTTTGCCTGCGGTAACTTCCCCAGATGGGGCAACCACTGACGCAAAAAATTGTGCAGCCGCGCACGATCATCGGCCTGAATCAGCAACTGCGCACGGTAACGCCCTGCCCGCTTCTCCATCCCCGCCGGAATCGGCCCCAGCAGCTCAGCTGGGCTGGCGAGCTGAAACCCCATGTCGCGTGCCGCGCTGAGGAATGCATTTGGCATTTCGCGACTACTCGCCTCAGCACGCAATAGGGCAATATGGCGAAACGGCGGCAACATCGCCTGTGAACGCTCCAGTAGCAGATCACTAGCAAAGTGGCCGTAATCATGCGTGATGATGCCATTCAGCAGCGGGTGCTCCGGATGGTGGGTCTGGATCAGCACCTCTCCGCGCTTATCGCCACGCCCGGCTCGCCCGGCCACCTGAATAATCAACTGTCCCATGCGCTCACTGGAGCGAAAATCGAGCCCGAACAGCCCCTGGTCAGCATCAAGTATCCCGACCAGCGTGACATTGGGCAGATGATGCCCCTTGGCCAGCATCTGGGTACCCAGCAAAATCTGGCCGCGACCACCTTCTACCTGTTTAAGCATGGCCTGTAGCGTGCCTTTTCGGCGGGTGCTATCACGATCAATGCGGATAATTTCATTGTTTGGAAAGAGTTCGTTCAGCGCCTCTGCAGCTCGCTCGGTTCCCTGACCCAGCGGGCGCAGGTCAACACTGCCACAGTCGGGACACTGGCTATCGATTCGTCGCTGGCTATCACAGTGATGACAGCGCAGCAGGTGTCGTGATTTGTGCAGAATCATATGCGCATCGCAGCGCTGACAATTAGCGAGCCAGCCGCAATCGTGACAGATCAGGGTCGGAGCATAACCGCGGCGATTGAGGAATAGCAGTACCTGCTGTCCTCTGTCGAGGTGATGCTGGATCGCCTGCAACATCATCGATGAAAAACCTTCGGTCAGCTTTTGCTGACAAACATCGAGCAGGCGGATCTTTGGCGGCGCAGCACTGCCGGCACGTTCCGGCAGGATCAGATGTTGGAAACGCCCTTGCCTGGCGTTGTGCAGGCTCTCCAGTGAGGGCGTGGCCGAACCGAGTACAATCGGAATCCCCGCCTGCTGTGCGCGCCGAATCGCAACATCGCGTGCGTGATAGCGAAACCCCTCCTGCTGCTTAAATGAGAGATCATGCTCTTCGTCTATGAGAATGATGCCGAGATTTTTCATCGGCGTGAAAACCGCTGAGCGAGTACCAATCATGATCGGTGCGTCACCTGCCCTCGCCTGAAGCCAGCTATTCATACGCACCTTATCACTGAGGCCTGAATGCAGCAGCGCAATCGGCACCGCAAAACGTGCCTGAAATCGCTTGAGCAGTTGCGGTGTTAACCCAATCTCCGGCACCAGGATCAGCACCTGCTGGCCAGCACGCAGCACTCGGTCGACCGCACTGAAGTAGACCTCTGTCTTGCCGCTGCCTGTCACGCCATCGAGCAACAGTGATTGAAAACCACCCAGTGCATGCTGAATCGCCTCACAGGCTGCTTGTTGCGCCGCGTTAAGCACCGGTGCAGAACTGGTTTCTACCACCGGGGTTAATCGCGTGATCTGCTCACCAGACTCAATCCAGCTTTTATCAAGCAGGTTGCGCATAACACTGCGCCAATTTTCAAACTGCAGATTGAGTTCACTGGCATTGAGCGACTTGCCGGCCTTTTGCAGTAACTGAAGCAGTGCCTGTTGGCGAGGTGCCCGTTTCAGACTATCGGGATCAACGTCCATCCCCGCCTCATTTAATGACCAGACCTTTTCACCACTCACTTTGGCTGGCTCACCCTGACGCAGCAGCGTCGGCAAAGTCGCTGAAAGCACCTCACCAATTGGATATTGATAGTAACGGCTTACCCACTGTGCCAACAGCTGGATCTCGGGGGAGAGCAACACATCGTCGTCGAGCAGTTCAAGCACCGGTTTAAGGCGAGCACGATCGACAGGGCTATCGTCGGCGAGTGCCACAATTACCCCTATTTTCTGGCTGCGGCCAAATGGAACACGCACCCGCATACCCGGCACTATTTGCGCTGGCGGGCCATTCACTGGCGGCAGATAATCGAAGGTTTGCGGCAGCGGGGAAGGGATGGCGACCTGTAAAATGCCCGCTAAGTCACTGACTGTTTGCATGGCGCGGACTCTACCATGTTCACTCGCGAGTGCCCATGATTCCAGGCACATTGCTTACGCCTGAAATCTTAACAAAAATCTAGTAAAAATCGGTAACTTATTGTGAGATAAGAGAATAAGCGATTATCCACAAAACCTGTGGATAACTCTGTGGAAGAATCGGGGGCATCGCTGCGAAAGCCTCGTTTTTATTGGCTTTGCGTCAAATTGATGAAATTTTCATCGATAGAATTAAAAACATAAAAATCAACTAGTTAACAATTATTTATTAATTCAGATAATAGCTGAAACCGCATATTTCGAACTATTCATTTAAATTAAAGCTTAACTGTGCATAAGATTTTTTCTTGACATAAAAAAACTCCTGCCAACTTAAAGAGATAGGTAAAAAGCGTATCATTTTCCCTCAATAATTAAAGGGACAAGTGAAGCGGAATTCTCACTCAACTCCGAGCCATAGAACCAACAAAAACGGTCAACTATAGCCCTGTTAAAATGGTTTCACCACCACCAGAATAACCACCGCAACCAGCAACAAAACAGGTAATTCATTAAACCAACGATAAAAGATATGACCTCGCTGGTTGATATCCTGCTTGAACTCTTTAACAATTTTGCCGCAGTAGAAATGGTAGCCAACCAGGATCACGACAATCAGCAGTTTAAGGTGCAACCACCCCGTGTCGGCGTAAAGCGCCCAGCCATACTCGAATAACATCCACAGACCGAGTATTATGGTCAACACCGCGCCCGGCGTCATGATGCCAAAATATAGCTTTCGCTCCATCACTTTGAAGCGCTCATTGCTAATTTCATCGCTGCTCATCGCGTGGTAGACAAACAACCGAGGCAGATAAAATAGCGCGGCGAACCAGGTAACCATGAAAATAACATGGAAGGCTTTTACCCACAGCATAGTTGATATCCCTAAGTGATTAATTCAGGCAATAGTATATCGATTCTTCACTGTTCAGACTGGCATGAATGTTGAAGGAGGCCACTTCAGAATTACCAATATCAGACGTAGTAATTGTTGTAGTTTCAAGGCTCGTTGATGATGCACAAGTTGAGTCAAGGAAAGTAAGCCTAGCAAACAAGGATAGATCGCGTGAGGAACGAACCGCGATCTTATCCAGTTGTTGAACAAACCCAGGGTCCACTTTAGTTCTACGACGACGCTTCTTGATTTCGTATGCATAAAATACTATTGTTGTATGCATCAATTTAGGAGGTATTTATGAGAACAACACTAGATTTACCAGAAAATTTGCTCACTGAAGCGATGAAAGTCACTCACACCAGCACTAAAACTAGGGTTATTGTGCTGGCTTTAGAAGAATTGATAAGAAAATCAAAGATATCTGATCTTAAGAAATATAAAGGTAAAATTGATTTAGACATTAATCTAGACGAGCTCAGAGATCGACGCTAATGGAGGTTTTGGTTGATACTTCTATATGGATTGATTATTTCAGAGGTGGTATAAATTCCTCAGATTTGGATCATTTGATAGATGAAAATATCATTGTAATCAATGATATAGTTCTGGCTGAGTTAGTGCCATACTTAAAGATAAAGAAACAAACGAAAGTCATTAAGTTACTCCATGAAATAAACTGTATCCCAATGAGTATTAACTGGGAAGAAGTCATAGAATTCCAAGTAAAATGCCTCAAAAATGGTGCAAATGGAGTCGGTATTCCCGATTTAATTATTGCTCAAAATGCTAAAGAGCATAATTGCAAAGTTTATTCGCTCGATAAACATTTCCGTTTATTAAATCAGGTACTGAAAGTAAAGCTATATAAATAAATCGAAGCTAACAAAACATTCCATGGAACCTTTTACAGCGTGATCTGGTTGTGTTTCATGCCGTTGCGTTTTATTCTCACACAACCAGATCACACTGTAGAATGCTCCTCCTGAATGCGGTGTGTAAAGTGGACCCCTAGGTCAAGACAATAAATATCAGAGTTTAAGTTTCGCAGCCCACGTTGCATGCAGCTGGTCGGCGCTGCCCCGGAAGTTCAATAATCTCTACTTTTTCTTCTTTACAGAATT
>Ga0316203_1002077_pt1 | contig 11354 bp, 11 predicted proteins | sample 6monrhotite_MG_FD_204940 | JGI IMG/M metagenome (GOLD analysis project Ga0316203, IMG submission 204940) | Microbial mat bacterial communities from mineral coupon in-situ incubated in ocean water Damariscotta River, Maine, United States -... | ecosystem: Environmental > Aquatic > Marine >... | reverse complement strand
TCATTGGATTTCCTTCTTTACCTGATCGTCTCCGAACCACATGCGTGACAAAAGACCATCTTTGCGGATGATCTGGTGATAGAGTGCGGCCCCTGCATGCAGGACGAGCAAAGCAACCAGGAGCCTTGCGCCGATCCCGTGTGGAACGCGTGGCGCAAAGTCATTTAAATCAGGCAACGCCTCGGTGCCGCCCCCAAACAAAATTGGCCCGGCCCCTGACAGAATGAACATGCCAACACCTGTTGCTGTCATCAAAATAAGGACGGCATAAAAGGCGTAATGGACGGCTTTCGCCGAGACCTCTTGCCAGCGCGGCTGGCCGCCGACTTCATTTGGCTTTTTGTCAAAAAACAGCCACCAGACGATACGCAGGACCAACAAAATCAAGACAGAGATACCCACTGGTGCGTGAACCATTAAGATTGTGGCCTTTGCTTCAGCAGCGATGGTGTTGGCAGCGCGGAAGCCTGACCCAAGTAAGACCAAGATCAAAATGGCCATGAGCCAATGTATTGTGATCGCTATCGAGCCATACTTGGTTGGCGTGCTTTTCGCAGACATTGAATGTCTCCCTGCTATGTCTTGGGGTCTTGTCGACGTGTCGATCTTTCGCCGAGCAACCGATCGGACGCGGCCTTGACGACGGCCCCCGCGATTGCGATGTTTTCTGGGTCGAAGTCATTGACCAGTTCCCCGACCCACGTTGCCTGGCGTTCCGATGCCTGCGCGAGACAGCGCTGACCTTCTTCGGTCAGCAGAACGAGTTTGGCGCGCGCATGACGAGGATTTGGGCGCAGTTCGACCAGGCCAGCTTTCTTCAGGTCATTGACGATTCTTTGCACCGCCTGCCGGCTAAGGCCCATGTCTTGTGCCACCCAAGCGACGGGTCGTGGCTCATCGCTATATGCAATGCCCCCCAAGACCTGCCACCGGGCGCTGGTCAGGCCGATGTCGGATACAAGGCCGTCGCCGGCCTCGAGAAGTGCGCCGTTGAAACGGAAAACTTCGAGGATAAGCCCTGTCATGGCTTTGGCGGAATCGGGGGGTGGTGCGGTTTTCATGACAACATAGGATCATAATGACAACATATTGTCAAATAAACGATGATCGCGCCGCCAGTCCCGGCATTGCGGCGGGTTTGGCCCGAAACGCTTCAGGCGCGGGCGAGGACGTCGTGGTAAAGGGAGATCAGCTGCGCGGCCTTGTCATCCCAGGAGCCAAACGACAGCAGACGCGCGCGCGCGCCGTGTTCAAGACGTTTCCGCCGGTCCGGATCTTCTGCCAGATCGCGCAATGTGGCGGCAAGATCGGTGGCAAGCTGATCGGGGTTTTGCGCCGGCAGACGGATACCGCAGCTGTCATCGACGATGTAGTCAGGCCCCCCGCGGGCGGCGGTGACAATCGGCAGGCCCCAGGCCAGGGCTTCAAACAGCACGCCGCCCATGGGTTCGCGAAAACTGGGGAAGGCAAAGACATCGGCGCGGCCCATCACGGCATCGACCTCGTCGCGGGGAATGCGCCCCAGAAACCGGATCCGGTCGTCCAGCCCAAGGGCTGTGGCTTCCGCCTTGCAGGCCGCCAGATCGGGACCGTCGCCCGCCGCGGTCAGTGTAATGCCCGGCATGTCCCTGAGCCGGCCCATGGCGCGGATCACATCGCGCAGGCCCTTGGTGCGGATCACGCGGCCCACATGGGCCAGCCGCAACTGCCCGGGCTCTGCGGTGCGGGTCTGCACGGGCATCACCCCGTCATGGGCCCGTTCCAGCATGACTTCAAACCGCTTGATCGGCATGGCCGCCTTCAGACGGTCGCCAATATAAGGGGCAACGCCCAGAACAAGATCCGCACGCATATAGCCCTGCCGCAGGGCGCGATCATGGGCCAGCCGCCATCCGTCAAGCCCGCGCAGGCGCCGCTGCAGGCCGCCCTCGGTGACGTCACCGGCAAAGCCTTGCGGGGTTTCCAGCCCGCCTCCCAGCGGGCCGATCACATACGGCATCGGGCGGCTTCGGAACGGGCTGGCATAGCGCATCGCCTGGGGGGCGGCCTGATGGGCGATGTCAAACCCGGCCCCGTCGGCCTGGGCTTTTGCCGCCCAGCGACCCATGGACCGGAACGCAAAGGGCAGGGCGGGTTTGAGCATGGCATTGATCCGCTCGAACCGGGTCCTGAGAATTTTCGGTTCCGCCCAGGTGACAACCCGGGCCTGGGGAAGCTGTTGGGCCATCGGTTTGCGCCCATGGCGCTGCAGGCACAGAACCGTCAGATCACACTGTCGGCTGAGAGCTTCGACCATCCGGAAGGCCGAGAAGCTTTCCCCGACATCCGTGCCATCAAACGATGACCCGGCGAGCAGCACTTTCAGACGCGGCGCGGCCATCGGCGCGGGCTTACGCAAAACCTGCTTTGAGCAGTCCGTCAAAATATTCGATGGTTGGCTTCAGCCCCTCCCGCAGGGCGACCTGGGGCTCCCATCCAAGAATTTCGCGGGCGCGGGTGATATCGGGCTGGCGCTGCTTGGGATCATCCTGGGGCAGGGGTCTGAAGGTCAGCCTGGACGCGGACCCGGTCAGTTCAATCACCGCCTCGGCCAGTTCGATCATGGTGAATTCGCCCGGATTGCCGGTGTTGATCGGCCCGGTGACGCTGTCATCGGTGGCCATCAGGCGGATGAAGGCCTCGACCAGATCGTCGCAATAGCAGAAAGACCGGGTCTGTTTGCCGTCGCCAAAGATCGTGATGTCCTGACCTTGCAGGGCCTGCATGATGAAATTCGACACCACGCGACCATCATGAGGGTGCATGCGCGGCCCGTATGTGTTGAAGATCCGTGCCACTTTGATGCGCAGGTTGTGCTGGCGGTGGTAATCGAAAAACAGCGTCTCCGCACAGCGCTTGCCCTCGTCATAGCAGGACCGGATGCCGATCGGATTGACCCGCCCCCAGTAGCTTTCGGGCTGGGGATGAATGTCCGGGTCGCCATACACTTCGGAGGTCGAGGCCTGCATGATCTTGGCGCCCACCCGTTTGGCCAGACCCAGCATGTTGATCGCCCCATGCACGGAGGTCTTGGTCGTCTGCACCGGATCGTGCTGGTAATGGATCGGCGAGGCCGGGCAGGCGAGGTTGTAGATCTCGTCCACCTCCACATAAAGCGGGAAGGTCACGTCGTGGCGGATCAGCTCGAAATTGGGGCTGTCCAGCAGATGGGCGACATTGCCGCGCCGGCCGGTGAAGTAGTTGTCGATGCACAGGACATCGTGGTCGGCTTCAACCAGCCGTTCACACAGATGGGAGCCCAGGAAACCCGCACCCCCTGTGACCAGCACACGTTTGGAGGTGGGATTGAGAGTGGCGTCGCTCATGGGTCTGATCCTGCTCTGCTTGTAAGTGTTGGTTTATGCGGTGGTGCTGGACCAGGTGGCCCTCGCCCCGGCCAGCACACGGCGAAAATGGGTGGCGCGCTCGCGGGCGCGTTCGGACGGGCGGGCCAGGGCCGCCAGGGACCAGAAGGCCGCGCGGCTGAGGTTGAAGCTGTTGAGGATTGTCCAGGCCATGGTCGCGGGCAGCAGCCCGTTATGTTTGCGGTGCAGATGCACCAGCGCTTCTGTCAGCATGATGTCGCGCTTGTGGTTGAGCTTCTTGACCGACCCACCACCATGATGGGTGATCTCGCCGACCGGGGCGAACATCAACAGATGCCCGGCATCCCTGATCCGGCGACACCAGTCGGTTTCCTCGCCATAAAAGAAGAAGCTTTCGTCCAGGTGTCCGATCTCGTCGACCATGGGGCGGCGCACCAGCAGATAGCAGCCCGAGATCACGTCCACAGGCCGCTCACTGTCCCGCATCCAGGTGCCCATCTGATAGCGCGATAAAAATGCCGGACGCCGAAGCTTCCACAATCCGCTGGTCAAAAGCACCAGATTGAGCAGGGACGGCCAGGCACCGCAGGTCATCTGCACCGTGCCATCGGTGTTGAGCACCCGACAGCCCATGGCCCCGGCCTGCGGTGTGTGCTCAAGATAGGCGAGACTTGCGGGGATCACGTCCCCATGCACGATCGTATCGGAATTCAGCAGCAGGAAATACCGGCCCCGGGCCATGTCCATGGCCTGGTTATTGGCGGCGGCAAAGCCGGTATTGTCGGTATTGCGCACCAGAATGGCATCGGGAAATTCTGCCGCGACCATGTCGGGCGATCCGTCTTCGGAGGCATTGTCGATCACGATCACTTCCGCGTCCAGATTGCCCAGTCCCGCGAAGGTCGAGGCCAGCACGTCGCGCAGCATATCAACCGTGTTCCAGCTGATGATCAGGATCGACAGGTCCTTCATGGGCGCGCCCGGCATTGCTCTATCGCCCGATGGAGACATAGGTGAAGCCCGCGTCGCGGGCTTCCCGGGCACGGTAGATGTTGCGCAGGTCGGCCATGGCGGGGGTTTTCATCACGCCCGCAAGCCGTCCCAGATCCAGCCCGCGGAATTCATTCCATTCGGTCAGGATCAGCACCGCCTCGGCATCCGTGGCCGCCCCGTAGGCATCCTCTTCCCAGGTGACACCCGGCAGAAGCGCCTCGCCTTCCTTGCGGCCTTCGGGGTCGGTCACATGGACCTTTGCCCCGGCGCCGACCAGGGCGGGCACGATCGACAGGGACGGCGCATCACGCATGTCATCGGTGAGCGGCTTGAAGGTCACGCCAAGCACGGCGATTTTCTTGCCGTTGACGTTGTCGCCGCACAGTTCCATGACCTTTTCGATCATCCGCCGCTTGATGCGGTCATTGGCCTCGATCACCGCCTCGACGATGGTGACGGGGGAGGCATATTCCTGGGCGGTGCGGGCCAGCGCCCTGGTGTCCTTGGGAAAACACGAGCCGCCATAGCCGGGCCCCGCATGGAGGAATTTCGAGCCGATGCGGCCATCCAGCCCCATGCCCTTGGACACCGATTTCACATTCGCGCCGACCTTTTCGCACAGGGCGGCGATCTCGTTGATGAAGGTGATCTTGGTGGCCAGAAACGCGTTGGCGGCGTATTTGATCATTTCCGCGGAGGCCAGATCGGTGAAGATCAGCGGTGCCTCGCGCAGGCTCAATGGCCGGTAGAGGGCCGACATCACATCGCGCGCGCGGTCGGTTTCGCAGCCCACGACCACCCGGTCGGGGCGCATGAAATCCTCGATCGCGGCACCTTCGCGCAGGAACTCGGGGTTGGAGGCGACATCGAATTCCGCGTCCGGCACGGTGCGCACGATGATCTCCTTGACCGCCTGATTGGTGCCCACGGGCACGGTCGATTTGGTCACCACGACGGTATAGCCTGTCAGGCTGCGCGCGATCTCTTCGGCGGCCGCATAGACATAGGTCAGGTCCGCATGGCCGTCGCCGCGCCGTGTTGGCGTGCCGACCGCGATAAAGACCGCGTCGGCCTGGGCCACGGCCGTGTCGAGATCGCCGGTGAAGGACAGGCGGCCCGCGGCCACGTTCTTGTGCATCAAGTCGTCCAGGCCGGGCTCGTAAATCGGCACCTGGCCGGCGTTGAGCGCGTCAATCTTGGCGGGATCCTTGTCGACGCAAATGACGTCATGACCGAAATCGGAGAAACACACCCCCGAGACCAGGCCGACATATCCGGTTCCGATCATGGCTACTTTCATCTTCTCACACTCTCTACACGTTTGTTGTTCGGGGTCTGCGGTCGTTCTTTCAAACCGCCTGTATCCAGGTCAAGAACTCTGCTTGGAACAGCGGGACATCGCGGTTTGGAGGACTTATTTTTGTCACAGGGCGGTCCGTGAAACCGGCCCCCTGCGATGTCGTGTCCGGGGCGCGTCATGTCCTGGGCTCCGTCAGGTGCCGGGTCATGGCAAGCAATCCCGCCGCCAGAGGCAGAAGAAATATCACCCGCGCGCCATACCGGTCAGAAGGCTGGGATATGCCGCCGTTGACCAGAGCATTGGCCAGAATGCCGGCCAGCACCATCAGGACAAAAATCCGCATCTCCAGAGGCGGGCGGCGATAGGGGGTCAGACACAGGTAGGCAATGACAATCAGGGCGACCCCATAGATCAGCCGATGGAACGGATCGAGCCAGGCCAGCTCCCTGCGGGTGTCATAAAGGCGGGTCTCGCGCAACGACGGTGGCGCCAGATCGGTCATGCGGAAAAGCCCGTCAAGGGTTTCCGCATTCGGTATGGTCTGGCGGATGCTGTTATACACCCCCGCCTGCAGCAGGGTATTGCGTATAAAGGCCTGAATTGTGTCAACCGGGCGGGCGATCAGAACATCCAGGAAAAACCCGATCTGATCATCGGCAATGCGCTTTTGCTGGGCGGCATCGAGAAGTTTGTAAGACCCCAGATCGGGGTCGGTTTCAAACATGATATGGCTGGCCGTCAGCCGCAGCGGATTGTCGGATTTCCGCAAGATATCATAAAGGGCGCAGGTCGAAATATCCGGATCCGGACAGCTGTCCTGCAAATACCGGTAGCCCGGCCCGTCGGCAATCACCCGGATGACCAGAAAGGGCTGATAGACCACTTCGGCGTTGCGAATGTATTTGACCGCAGTGGTGAAGACGACCCGTTCGGCCATGGCTCCCAGGGCGATCAGGCCGGTCAGGGCCGTGGCGATCCACCAGCGCCGCCCCGACACGATAAGCGCGGCCAGCGCGACCGCCGGCAGCAAGACCACGGCGATCAGCAGATGGGAGGGATGCGTGGTGGCCGCCGCCACCCCGTAAGACACCGCAAAGATCCGCTCGGGCCAGGTCATCCGCGGGGCAAACGCGGCCAGTGTTGCGGCCATCAGCAACAGGATCGGGGCGAAAATGTCGGGCATCAGATAGGCGACATAGAACGGCAGCGATGTCAGCCCTGCCAGGATCACCGGAACGGCAACCAGGCGCGGCATCAGATGGCGGGCATCGGGGATCTGACGCAGCCAGATCCGTACCGGCAGGGCCACGGCCAGAAGAAAAGCCACGGCGTGCAGCACCGGAATGGCGCTCAGGCCAAGAGTGAACCGCGCCCCGGCCACCAGCATGGAATAGATCGCCGACCGGCTGCCAACCACAGCCCCGTCATCGCGCGCCCCGACACCGGCATCGCTGCTGGTCTGTAGGGTCTGCGCGTCCGGGGCCAGATCCAGCCCCAGAGAGCTCAGACTGGCCTGCCCCTGTTCAAGATAGCCTGCGGTGTCGAAATAGCTCAGCCCCCCGCCATTGATCAGGGCGACAGATAAACTGGCCAGAAGCGCGGCCCCGTACCACAAGAGCGCCTGTATCGGGTTTTGTGTCATCAATGGTCCCCAGATCAGGCTTTGGTGACATGCTCCATCGACAAGCCCCGGCGTGCAAAAGCATTGCGGGTGTCAATGAGAGGCACGCCAAGTTCGGTCAAAGCCGCATAATCCACATCATCATGATCCGTCGCGATCATGATGGCATCATATCCTCCCTTTGCCACATCCGCAGCAGCGATGGAGGCCTTGTTCAAAAATTGCGGATAGGCGCGCATTTTCGGCACGACCGGCACCAGCGGATCGAGAAAATCAACCTCGACCCCGACCTCATGGAGAAGTTCCATGATCCGCATCGAGGGGCTTTCGCGCATGTCGGAGACGTTTTTCTTGTAGGCAATGCCGACAATCAGAACCCGCGATCCGCGCAGGCCCTTGCCATGGACCGTGTCGATCACATCGCGCATCCGCCCGATGACATATTTGGGCATGTTGACGTTGATCTCGCCGGCCAGTTCAATGAACCGGGTGGTCAACTCGTATTCCCGCGCCTTCCAGGTCAGGTAGAACGGGTCGATCGGGATGCAGTGCCCGCCCAGGCCGGGGCCCGGATAGAAGGGCATGAACCCGAACGGCTTGGTCGCCGCCCCGTCGATGACCTCCCAGACATCGATGCCCATGGCGTCGTAGATGACCTTCAGTTCGTTGACCAATGCGATATTGACCGCCCGAAAGATGTTTTCGGTCACTTTCACGGCTTCGGCCGTGCGGGTGGAGGACACAGGGACCACCTTGTCGACAACACCTTCGTAGAAAACCTGGGCCAGCTGGCCCGCCATGGGGCCGTCCCCGGCGACGATTTTCGGGATTGTGGCCGTGTGGAAGGATTTGTTGCCCGGATCTTCCCGCTCCGGGCTGAAGGCCACGAAAAAATCCTCACCGGCTTTCAGGCCACCCTCTTCAAGGATCGGGGTCATCACATCATCCGTGGTGCCCGGAAATGTCGTGCTTTCCAGGACCACCAATGTGCCATCCGTCATGTATCTGGAAATGTCGCGGGCGGTGTTTTCCACATAGGACAGGTCCGGTTCGCGATGTGCCGACAAGGGGGTCGGCACACAGATCACGATCACATCACATGACGCCAGCTGACGGAAATCCATCGTCCAGCTGAATGTCTTGCCGGCCACGCCGTCAAGCGCATCCCGGGACACGGCTTCGATATAGGTGGTGCCCGCGTCAAGAAGCTCGATTTTCTTGGGGTCGACCTCAAAACCGATCACATTCGCGCCCCGGACTGCGGCTGTGACGGCCAGGGGCAGGCCGACATATCCCAGGCCAATGACGCCCACGGTCGCCCCGCCAGCGATCAGTTTATCCAGAAGCGCCACGCCCTTTGCGGGCTGCGCCGGAACTTGTTTTCCAGAGCCAGTCTGGGCCGGAATATGCGCGGTCATGTCGAGGTTTCCTGATATTGAAGTGCTATTTCACCAGATAAAAGTGGAAAATGGCAAGACCAAGGCTCGCCAGGAGTGACTAGGAATGAATGAAAGCCCGCAGGGCGTCGGTCAGAGGCGTCTGGGCGAAGGGGCCGAGGGCCTCTTGCGGCAGGTTGGATGCGTTGACGTCGCGCACGCGATCCAGCAGGGCGGGCAGGGCCTCTTCCTCGATCGCGGCAAACAGGCCCGGTTTGTGTCCGAGCGCCATGAGCGTGTCATATTGATGGTCGTTGCGGGTTTCGTTCAGATGGCCCCGGCGGGGCAGAACGACGATGGGTTTGGGCGTGGTCAATGCGGTGATGATGGACCCCATGCCGGCATGGGAAACAATTGCGTCGGCGGCTTCAAACCGGGCCTGATATGCGGTCGGATCAAGATGGCCGACGGCGTCGAAATGCTGTGGCCTGTAGCCGGCCCGTTCGGTGATCTGGCCGAAAAGCTGATCGCCGCAGCCGCGGTCCCCGGCCCATGCGTCCACGGCCCGGATCAGCCGGTCAAACGGTTCATGGGAGCCGATGGTCACGAAGATCATAGCACCGCGCCTTTGTGTTCGGGCCCCCCGGGGGTGGCCAGGTCGGGCCATTGGGTCAGCCAGAGATCCGCATGCCTGCCGGCTTTCTGTCCGGCCAGGGACAATTGGCCGGCATTGGCGATACTGTCGAGCCAGACCGTTCGCGCGCCCATGAGCCTGCCCAGGCGAAGGGCGAAATACCCCGGAGCGGCTCCGGTGGTGATCACCACATGGGGGCGGGTTTTAAGGACCAGCCAGGCCAGTCCGATCACCGAGCGCGCCAGGCGCCATTTCTGCCAGCGATTGGCATCCAGGATTACCGCGTAGCCCGGTTTGGGCTGGCGGCGCGCCGCCGCATCAGCCTCGACCATCGGACGAAAGCCCGGCTGGGTCGTGGCATAGGTGACCTGACAGCCGTCCCATGCGGGCCGCAGACGGAACAGCTGAATCCAGTGACCGCCCCCCGATGCCACGGCCAGAACCCGGCGCGGGCCGCTCATGGGTAGGCCTTCAGCAATTTGGCCGCGGGCCGGGCGGCATGGGTCTCAATCTCGCTGAACCGCACGATCTTCAGGCCGCGCGCCCGGGCAAAATCAATGATCGCCCCGGTCAGGGACAACACGTGGTCTTCATGGGAGCTTCCGTCGCCGCCCGCATCATAATCGTCATAGTCATGCATCAGCACGACGCCACCGCCCTTTGCACCGATCTCGTCGAGCACCTCGCGGGTCGGCCGCCGGGCCCAGCTGTCACGTGTGTCGACAGACCAGAAGGCATGGGTCAGACCGCTTGCATACCCCTGTATCAGCCCGGCGATGGTCACCTTGCCGTAAGGCGGGCGGAACAGATGCGCCGCGCCACCAAGCCCGGTGACCGTCCGGATCCCATGGGCCAGATCGCGCGCCATCGTCCAGGGCGCGGTCTTCCAGGCGTTGGAGTGATCATGGGTGTGGTGCCCGACCTCATGGCCATGGGCCACCAGATCGCGGATTAGCTCGGGGCGGGCGGCGGCATGTTTGCCCAGCACGAAGAAACTGGCCTGCACATGACGGGTTTCCAGCAATGTGATCAGCTTTGATGTCAGGGTCTGCCCGGGGCCGTCATCATAGGTCAGGGCAATCAGCCCGTGGGTCTGGCACAGACGCGCCAGCCGGGCCTCGCGCCGCTTGCGCCAGAAGAACGGCAGCAGAAACCAGGACAGGCCACCGATCAGAATCGCACTGATTATTCCGGGTATCATCACACTTTCTCACTCTGGACAAGAACCACACAACGGCGCGCTAGCCCTAGGACGGCGGGACCGGCTTTGTAAAGCTGCTGGACCCAGAGCAGGCAAAAATGTGGTTTCCCCGCCGCGTTCCGGGGCCTGTGGGCCACCCCTGTACCATATCGACGCGAAACGGCCCTGCGCCAGCGGATTTCGGCGCGAGCCCGGCGCAAACCCGGTGCCCCCGCACAGAGGTCTTTCCGGCCGGAAAGGGCCCCCCTGCTTGCGCTCCTTTTTCCAGACCCTACAACGACGGGCATCCTCGCGATGACATAGGGCGTGACCGTCATGTTGCATATATGGACAAACCGGGCCAGGCACGGCCTGACCATGCTTCTGATGGCGCTGGCCGGGGGCGCACAGGCGGGCTCTGTGGAGCAGCGCACACAAATCCGCTGGCAGGCCCCGCAGGCGGAATTCGGCGGCCTGTCGGGGCTGGCGGTTCTGGATGCCGGCGCGCGCCTGCTGGTGATTTCCGATCGCGGAACGATCTTCAGTGCGGACATGATCCGGCAGGACGGCGACCTGACGGGCCTGAACGTGACCGCCCGCGCACCCTTGCGCGATACCAAGGGGGCCGCACCAAGGCCGTTTCTGCGGAACGCCGAGGCCCTGGCCGCAGAGGCGACGGGCCCCGGATTTTATGTGGCCTATGAAGGGTATCCGCGGGTCTGGCGCTATGCCTCTCCCGATGCTCTGCCGGAATGGACCCATGTCTGGGACCGCTTCTGGTTTCTTCTGGGCAATGAAGGGCTGGAGGCCCTGGCGATCGACGCAACCGGCCGCCTGTACGCGATTTCCGAAAAGGCCGTCTCTGCGGATGGCGGCTTTCCGGTG
>Ga0316203_1002075_pt1 | contig 11365 bp, 8 predicted proteins | sample 6monrhotite_MG_FD_204940 | JGI IMG/M metagenome (GOLD analysis project Ga0316203, IMG submission 204940) | Microbial mat bacterial communities from mineral coupon in-situ incubated in ocean water Damariscotta River, Maine, United States -... | ecosystem: Environmental > Aquatic > Marine > Coastal... | reverse complement strand
AAACTGGGCAAGTTCGGCGCGTTCATCGGCTGTTCCAATTATCCCGAATGCCGTTTCACCCGCCCGCTGGTGACACCGCAAAATGGTGATGGCGACCCAATGGTCGCCGAGCTGGAAAAAGGCCCCAAGGTTTTGGGCGTCGATCCGGAAACAAACCTGGAAATCACCCTGCGCAAAGGCCCCTACGGCGTTTATGTGCAGCGCGGCGAGATCGACCCGGAAGATAAAAAGTTCAAACCCAAGCGTTCATCCTTGCCCAAGGGCGAAGCCCCCGGCGAGTTGACCTTTGAACGCGCCCAGGGTCTGTTGAGCCTGCCGCGTAAAATCGGCCCTCACCCGGAAGACCAGCAGATGATCCAGGCCGGCATTGGCCGTTTTGGTCCTTATTTGCAGTATGCTGGCATGTACGTCTCGCTCAAGGAAGACGATCCGGTGGAAATTGGGCTGAACCGCGCCGTGACGCTGATCGCCGACAGCGGCAAAACACCGCCCGTTGAAGTCGGTAAGCATCCCGACGACAAAAAGCCGATCTTGCTGAAAACCGGACGCTGGGGTCCCTTCATCACCCACAACCGCGACCGTGCGAACTTGCCGAAGGATTTGGACAAGGACGATCTGACGCTTGAAAAAGCGATTGAGCTGATCAACGCCAAGGCCAAGCCGAAGAAAGCCCCCGCAAAAAAGAAGGCTGCGCCGAAAAAGGCCGCGGCAAAAAAACCTGCAGCAAAAAAAGCCGCGGCGAAGAAACCTGCGGCCAAAAAGCCCACGGCAAAGAAAAAAGCTGCCAGCGCGAAGGCCGCCAGCTAAGCTGGTCCTATGTCAAAGAAAACACCCCACGTTGCGCCGTTCCCGAGCAAGGAACAAATTCTTGAGTTTATCAAGGACAGTCCCGGTCGCGTCGCCAAGCGCGATATCGCGCGCGCCTTCAATCTGGATTCCGAACAGCGCATCCAACTGAAGAAGGTCTTAAAGGCACTCAAGGACGACGGGCTTTTGGGGTCCCATCGCAAGCGGCTAGTCGACCCTGCCGCACTGCCGCCCGTCACGGTTCTCGAGGTTACCGCCACAGATCTTGATGGCGAACTTCTGGCCCGACCTGTGGTGTGGGAATCGGACCAACGCCCGCCGATGATTTATATGGCCCCTGTGCGCCGCGGCCAAGGGGCACTGGGCATCGGCGACCGGGTACTGGCGCGCATGACGCGCACCGAAGACACCGAAGAAGGCCTGCCTGCTTACGAAGCAAACACCATTCGTCGCCTGGAACACGCCCCCGCAGACGTGCTCGGCGTATACAAACTGGACCGTGCCGGACATGGCCGCCTGCGCTCCACCGATCGACGGCAAAAGGCCGAATTCGTGGTGGTCGACACCAACGAGCTGAACGTTGTCGAAGGCGATCTGGTGCGCGCTGAAGTGCTGCCGGGCAAGAAGCTCGGCCTGCGTCAGGTCAAGCTACGGGAAAAAATCAATCGTGCCGGAGCGCAGGCGATCTCACAGATCGCCATTTACGACCGCTCGATTTTGGTTGAGTTTCCTGAAGACGCCCTTAAACAGGCCCGCGCCGCCGGCCCCGCACCGATGAAGGGCCGTGACGACCTGCGCACCATCCCATTGATCACCATTGATGGCGAAGATGCCCGCGATTTCGATGACGCGGTGTTCGCCGAACCCGACCCCGACCTCAAAAACGTTGGCGGCTGGCACTTGATTGTCGCCATTGCCGACGTCAGTTGGTACGTGCGCCAGGATGACGCGTTGGACACCTCTGCCTATCAGCGCGGCAATTCGGTCTATTTCCCCGACCGGGTGGTGCCGATGCTGCCGGAAGAGCTCAGCAACGGCTGGTGCTCACTGCGCCCGAACGAAGACCACCCGTGCCTTGCCGCGCACATGTGGATCGATGCCGACGGCCAGTTGAAGCGTCACAAGTTCGTCCGCGCCATGATGAATTCCCAGGCCCGCACCACCTATACACAAATCCAAAAAGCCCATGACGGCGAACCGGATGACCTGACCACGCCGTTACTCGACACGGTGATTACGCCGCTCTATGGTGCGTTCACATGCCTGCTCAAGGCGCGCGCACAACGCGGCGTGCTGGAACTCGATTTGCCAGAACGCCAGATCATTCTGGCCGACGACGGCACCGTTGACCGCGTCGTCGAGCGCGAACGCTTCGATAGTCACAAACTGATCGAAGAATTCATGGTGCTGGCCAACGTCGCCGCGGCCGAGACCTTGGAAAAGGCCAAACAGCCGTGCATGTATCGCATCCACGACGAACCGTCGCCCGAAAAGATTGAAAGCCTGCGTGAGTTTCTGGAAAGCGTCAACATTCCCTTCGCCAAGGGGCAAGTGGTGCGCGCCAGCCTGTTCAATCAAATTCTCGGCAAGGCCAGAAACACCGTCAACAGCCATATGGTCAGTGAAGTGGTTCTGCGCTCACAAGCACAAGCCGTGTACAGCCCCGAGAACCTCGGCCATTTTGGCCTTGCGCTCCGGCGCTATTGCCACTTCACCTCGCCGATCCGCCGTTACGCGGACCTGTTGGTACACCGTGCCTTGGTGCGGGGGCTTTCGCTGGGCGAAGGTGGACTGGAAGACGACCACAGGGACTTCAGCGAACAAGGTGAGCACCTTTCGGTCATGGAGCGCAATGCCTCTGGCGCGGAACGCGACGCTGTGGACCGTTTCACGGCGCTTTATCTGTCCGACAAGGTCGGCAATATCTTCAAGGGCCGTATCAACGGCGTCACCCGCTTTGGCGTGTTTGTGACCCTGGACCAAACCGGTGCGGACGGACTGGTGCCGATCCGTTCGTTGGGCGAAGACTTTTTCGTTCATGACGAACACAAGCACACCTTGTGGGGCCGCGAAACCGGCTATGAATATCACCTTGGCGATCAAGTCGAGGTTTTGATCATCGAATCCGACCCCATCACCGGATCGACCGTGTTCCAGATCACCAAGGGCGGGCGACAAGGCAAGGTGCGCCCCGATGGACGGGGCGACAAGTCCAGGTTCAAAACAGGACCAAGCAGGACCAGGTCTTCCGCACCAACCGGAAAACCGAAAAAGCCCAAAGGGAAATCACGAGCTTCTCGCCGCAAGGCCCGCCAGCCGTAGTCTTTTGATCTCCTTAGTAAACATTTTAGATCTGAAACAAATTGGTGACGGATCGCTAAAAATGTACGACTATTTCAACTATGGGGATGAAGACAACAAGGCTGGCGCGGTCGTTCGCGACTGCATGCTTCGGTGTCGCTGTGGCGGCCTTACTTGGCGCGTGCACATCAAGCGAAACGTCTGAGGCCAAGCCCTACCCCACATCAGCCCTAGACTATCTCGTGGATGGCGGCCTCGGCAGCGTCTCACAGGATGTTAACGAACAAGATGGCTTTCACTACGGCGAGGCTAAAAGCACGCTACGCTCCGGTATCAACAGCATTGCTCATCGCTATATAGCCCCAGTGCACGTTGATGACCTTTCCCTCAATGGTATTCAGGGACTCGCCACCATCGACCCTGCATTCGCCTTGGACCTGGAAAACGGCATGATCCGCGTTCGACTGGCGGATGAGTACATTGCGGACTTCCCCCGTCCATTGAACAGTTATCCTGAAACCTGGGCAAACCTGACTACGTCCATCATCCGCGCGGCGCGTAAACATTCCCATGAAATACGTGGCGCCGACAACGAACACATCTACGAGGCTATTTTCGACGGCATGCTTTCTGGTCTGGACATTTTTTCACGTTATTCCAGTGCGGACCAAGCCCGCGCAAACCGCGCCCGTCGGGATGGATTTGGTGGAATTGGCATCCGCTTCACCAAGGACGAAGACGCCGTGCTCATCACCCATATACAGCACGACAGCCCCGCTCAGCGCGCTAAGCTGCACCGGGGAGACAAGATTATAAAGATCAACAATATCCGTGTTTCCGCGCTTTCTCTGCGCAAAGTTGCCAAACTTCTCCGAGGACCGGTAGACAGCCCCCTGACGCTCAGCATCATGCGCCTGGACACCGATACCACCGAACCGGACCGCCATATCAGCTTTAGACTTAAACGTGCGCACATCGTGCCCGAAACCGTCCATACCGGCATAGAAGGCGACGTCCTGAAGCTAACTGTTACCAGTTTCAATTCAAAAACAGCATCCAGCATGAGCGATGTCCTGCAGACCAACGCACAGGCGTTCGATGATGGCCTTATCAAGGGCGTGGTGATGGATTTACGCGGCAACCCCGGTGGCTTGCTGTCCCAATCCGTTGATGTCGCCGATCTGTTCTTAAACCAGGGACGGATCATCGCCACCCGCGGACGTCACCCTGACAGCTTCCACAATTACCGTGCCGGTGGAATTGACGTGATCAACGGCAGACCACTGGTCGTTTTGGTTGATGGAGACAGCGCCTCCGCTGCCGAAATCGTTGCCAGTGCCCTCCAAGACTTGGGCCGTGCCGTTGTCGTCGGCTCATCCTCATATGGCAAGGGAACGGTCCAAACTGTGATCCGTCTGCCCAACGATGGTGAGATGACGTTGACGTGGTCACGGCTTGTATCCCCGTCCGGCTATGCGCTTCATGGCTTGGGCGTCATGCCCACCGTATGTGCCACCAACACCCCCAGCGGAGATACAGGTGCGATTCTGGCCCTTGAACACATTGATGGGCAGCGCAACGCGATGTCAGCATGGCGTGCTGCAGGCATGATCTTTGACGGCAGACGACCAGGACTTCGTGATTCGTGCCCAGCGAAGAGCTTTCGCCATGACGAAAACAATGATTTTTTGATGGAATTGGCCGGTTATGTCCTCCATGATCCGTCCTTATATCTGCGCGCCCTGATGCAATCTGACCCCGTCAGCACGGCGTCGCGATACTAATTTTCATGATCATGTAACGATAGGCTTGACATCGGCTGTAAGGTCCGTATTTTACGCCGCTCATACGTTTTCACGGATTTCTGGCGGAGCAAAAACAATGGCCAAGCCGAGCACCATCCTGATCAAACTGGTCAGCACCGCTGACACCGGTTACTACTACGTGACGAAGAAGAACCCACGCAACACGACCGAGAAGCTTGAGCTTCGTAAATACGACCCGGTTGTACGCAAGCATGTGGTCTTCAAGGAAGCCAAAATCAAATAAGGCTTCTAGCACCAGGATAAACAAAACGCGCCCTCAACGGGGCGCGTTTTTGTTTGTGCATGCTGCATGCTCGCTTTAACTTTAAAACAAGCATGTACGGACAGCCCCCGCGCACGATGCAGAGTGTGCCCTTAGCCCTGAGGCTGCATTATCCGAGGAATTTTGAAAGCGTGTCGAGAAAGTTGGGAACGGAAATCGGCTTGGCGATATAACCCTCACAGCCGCCTTCACGAATTTTTTCCTCATCCCCCTTCATGGCGAAGGCCGTCACGGCGATCACGGGGATATGCTTCAAATCATCATCAGCCTTAAGCATTTTGGTGATTTCAAGACCGGAAATTTCTGGCAGCTGGATGTCCATGAGGATCAGGTCAGGCGTATGTTCGCGCGCAAGATTCAGCGCATCGCGACCGTCCTTGGTTTGTACGGTTTCATAACCGTGTGCCTGCAGAAGATCGTTGAAGAGCTTCATATTCAGTTCGTTGTCTTCAACAATCAGGATGGTCTTGGCCATACTTTTTACCTTCATTTTCAACGCGTCAGAAGAAATAGTTTGCTATGAGAAGACAATTCAACTCCCCGCACAAGGCAAACCTCTTCGGCAGCCCTGATGATGGATCATTCCGCACGGCGAGTCAAACACCTCAAGCAGTTATAACATACCAGAAATTACGCTTTACACAATGCGCCAAGAGGCACATAGCGGATAAAAAAATGGCCGCCACATCGGTGTGTGACGGCCAGATCTAAGTTGGGGAAACAAGGAGAAACCGGATGGGTCGCGCTCAAAAGCCTGTCGGTGTGCTCAGCACCGACGGATCAAGTAAGCCCAGCGACATCAAAAATAGCGAAAACGCTAGGCTGAAAGCTTTGAGCATTGTCATGTGACATCCTTCCGCGACCCGGTGAATTCCGGTGATGGCTGAACCATCAATAATGTCATTATGCCGATCGCCACATAGATTTGCTGTGACTGACATCACTTTGGGTAAAAAAAACCTTAACCAGCCCCCCCCTTAATACAATAAAAATATGTATGAAACTGTTTTTGGCGATACAGATATCCATCACCCTGGAATGATTCCGGAAGAAAAGCATTGAGAAACGCGTCCAACCGGACAAAACTCCCCCGCATATGGGCGCCAACCCGTTTAAATTAGTAATACTTATTGCCTCCGGATACGCGTCCGTGCATCCGATAAACACATTCCCAAAACGGGAGAGAACCTTGCTTAAGTCCCTCAGCGCAAAAATCATTGCCGCCGCCGTCGTGTTGATCACAGTCAGCTCAGTCGCGGATTTTTTCATTGCCTCAAATATCAGCTCCACTTTGAACCACGAATCCAAGGCGCTCACCAAAGGCATGCAAAGTGCCATCACAGAAAAAGATGCCTTGATCCGCAAAATATCAGAAGAAAATCTGAATACGGCTCAAAAAAACCTGGAAGCTGAACACGCCAAGGCAATTGCAGAAAATACGCTGACCACGGAAATGACGCGAAAGTTTCTTGAGGGCACGCGAAACGGCATCGCGGTCTCCAGCCTGACGCTAATCAAAAACGCCATGATGATGGGAGAAGCGGCCTCTGCTCAGGATACGATGGACACCCTGTTGGAAAATCCTGAAATTTTCGCCATCAATTTATGGCGTACCACTGGCGAAATGGCCTTCCGCGACAACCAGACCATCGACGCCATCAACAAACTGGCTGATGATGAGGCCTTTGCCCCCCGCACTGCTGAGGACCCGATCTTGATCCCTGCTGGCGGACGAGCCGAAACCCTCGCCAAGGTGGTCGAAAGCCATCAGAGTGGTCAGATCACTACTGGCGAAGTCAACAATGACGACGGCACGACAGAACCCGTCGAGTACGCCTATTATCTATTGGAAAACGAAGAAAACTGCCAGGGTTGTCATGGCGAAACCACCACCCCCCGTGGCATTCTCGAAGTTGCAGTATCGCGCGCTGCCCTGATTGATCTGGAGCACCGTGCCACCACTCAGATGGCTGATATGGATGCCCTGCAAGCTAGCGAAAAAGCAAAACTGGAAGAAGAAAACGCGGCCAACACCCAAGACGTTAGAATACAGACGGAACGCGTCAGCGCCGAGGTTGCGCAGGGTCACGCCCGCGTGGCCAAGGCCGAATCGAGCGCCTCGACCATGTCAATTCTGACCAAGATCGGTTTTTTCATCGTCACCATTGGAGTGCTGTTTTTGGTTATGAACACCCTGTTGACCAAGCCGGTGCACGCCATGACCAACGCCATGGGGCGCTTGGCTGAAGGCGACCTCGACGCCGAAATACCGGCTATCGGTCGCGAGGACGAAATCGGTCTGATGGCCTCGGCCGTACAGGTGTTCAAAGAAAACGCCACAGAGGTCAAGCGTCTAGAAGGGGAGCGTGCCGAAGTCGAACGCCGCGCTCTTCGCGATAAAGCCACAGCCATGCAAGAGCTCGCCGATGCTTTTGAAAGCAGTGTCGGCACCGTCGTTCGCGCTGTCAGCACGGCTGCGGAAGGCATGGAAACATCATCCGAAGGATTAGCCGCGACTGCTGAACAGACCTCTGACCGTTCACAGATGGTAACCAACGCAGCCGAGCAAGCGTCCGCCAATGTGCAAACCGTCGCCTCAGCTGCCGAGGAACTGTCTGCCGCCATATCCGAAATTTCACGCCAAGTCGCGCAGTCGACCATAATTTCAGGCGATGCGGTGGCGGAAATTCACGCCACCAACGAACAAGTTCAGGGGCTGTCCAACGCCGCCAACCGGATTGGCGAAGTGGTGGCGTTGATCACCGATATTGCAGACCAGACCAACCTGTTGGCCTTGAACGCCACCATCGAGGCTGCCCGTGCGGGTGATGCCGGCAAGGGCTTTGCGGTGGTCGCGGGCGAGGTGAAAAACCTCGCCAACCAGACCGCCAAGGCGACCGAAGAAATCTCCAGTCAGGTCGATGCCATCCAGGGGGCCACTCAGGGCGCGGTCGAAGCCATCAAAAACGTTGGCAGCACCATCGACCGCATCAGCGAGATCGCCTCGGCCATAGCTTCCGCCGTGGAGGAACAAGGTGCCGCAACCCAGGAAATCGCCCGCAACGTAGAACTGGCCTCCAGCGGAACGATGGAGGTCTCCACATCCATTCGCGATGTGAACAAGGCCGCAGAGGATACCGGCGTCGCCGCCACCGACATTCGCACCGCGGCGCAGGATTTGAGCAAACAATCCAATCATTTGAGTGAAGAGGTCGCCAATTTCCTGGTGGCTATCCGGCCCAAGCCGAAAGAGCTTGGGTAGAGGCAAACACAACAGAAAAGCCGGGCACCCAATGTCCGGCTTTTTTGATAACGCTCCTTGAACAAACTGAAAAGGCGCAGGTGCGGATATTATTCGCCGCGCACGTCTTCAACCATATCTTCAAGACGCTCTAGGTCCTTAACCACCAAAGCATCTTTCTGACGTTCGACGACGCCCTTGCGCGCCAGATCGTTCATCACCCGAGCCACAGTTTCGCGGGTGGTGCTGACGCGCGATGCGACATCGGAGTGCACGGGGATCGGCTTGATCACCGCCGTCATATCGTCTTCGGTCGCTCTGCGCGCAAGACGCAACAAATCGGCGTGGATACGGTTGTTGGCCCCCAACGTCGAAAGTTCCATGATGCGCACCGTCGATGTGCGCACCAAATGCGCAAGGTGCTTCATCAGCTTCAAGGCGATCGTTGGATAGTCCAGGACCATCTGGTGAAATTGGTCAGATGGCAGTGATGCGATGCGGGCATCGTTCAGCGTCATGACACTGGCCGAACGGGGCAAGCCATCAATGGCCGCCAGCTCGCCAAAGTGACTGCCCGGTTCCAGATCATCGAACGTGATCTCCCGGCCCGACAGGGAATAGTTCACCACCCGCACCCGGCCATCGGTGACAAAAAATATATCGCGGGAGTCGGAATGCTGGTCGATGACTTGCTCACCAGCGCCATAGCTTCTCCACCGACAACTTTTTTCAACGACGGCGATTTCGTCGTTATCGAGTTCGGACAGCAAACGAATATCTCTCAGCGTATCGGTCACGCTTATTTCTCCTAGAGCACCCCAAATTTCAGGTAACGGCTCTTCAAATTGCATGTGCCTGACATCATCCCCTAAAAGAGTTAACCAATTTTTGAGCTTTGTTCACAACACTCTTCATTAGAAATATTTTTTCAGGCATGCTCTTTTTTTGCCTATTGTGGCATTTTTGTAGGGAAATCAAGGCGTGCATGAATATAAGATTCGCAACAACACCGGGGGGAGAATCCGGACCCGGTGCTTTGGAGGATTAAAATTATGGTAAAAACGGCCCGGCAGGCCGTGCCTTATGGGGACCAGAAGGACCTCGAGGGAAAAAAAAGCGGACTCGTAGAAAGCCCGCAACCGACTGCTCCCCGTGTAGAAGCACGGTCACTTAGAGGTACGTTCGCCAAATCAATTTGTACAGCGCATGGGTTGGCGACCATCAAAGATCGAGAGGCCTGTGATGACGGGGTGCCGTGCTCACGGCTATCCGAGTGCATGGGCCAAGCGGACGCGACCATCCGCTATCTCGACCTTAGAAAAAAACTATTGGAGGAAGAGTAACCCACTCTAGAGCCCGCCATTATGTGGCGGGCTCCTCCCTAAGCCACTAGGGACGTCCCTAGACCACAAGGGCGACACCGCCCCGGCGAGGATCTCCAGCGCCCGAAAGTTTGCCTTTGACCATGTTGTATTCAACAGCATGAACACCGCCAAAAAACAAATTCTGTTCCCCCCATAATTTACAGTGCTCATAAGCACCGTTTAACCGCTCGCAGATGTTTTCGTCAAAACCGACCTCAACATTAAGTTCATCACGTTCAAAATGAATGCGCGGTGCCGCCACGGCCTCTTCGACATGCATGTCAAGCTTCAGAACGTCCAAGATCACCTGTAAAATGGCCGTGCGGATGCGGTTTGAGCCTCCCGAGCCCAGTGCCATCACCTTGCCGTCCGGGTGCTTGATCAGACTCGGCGCCATCATGGATGACATGCGTGTATTCTCAGACCATGCATGGAACCCCTTGGGATTGATGTCTTCTTCTCCCAGCATATTGTTGAACACCACACCCGTACCCGGCGCGATGTAGGCGGAACCTTCCCCGTTGGAAACCGTCATCGAGGCCGCATTGCCGTCACGATCGATCACGCTGATGTGTGTGGTGCCACGGTGTGATGGCGGGTGCCCCAGCACTTCATTGCGATAACGCTCTACAAACGCGGGGTCGAGCAACATGTCTGCCCCGCTCTCGGGGTGGAGATTCAAGCCGCTTTCCACCCGCGCCTGGTTGGTCTGCGCCATGACATTGGCCAAATGGTCTAGATATTCAAACGAGCCAAACCCCAGTTTTTTCAAATTGGTGTCGCCAATCAGCTCCAACGCGAAACCGATCAGAATACCGCCGACCGATGGCGGCGGATTGGTGAGAATGCGCACCCCCTCAAACTCCACCGTCAACGGAACGCGTTTGATGACCTCATAGTTTTCAAAGTCCGCGCGGGTCAAATGCCCGCCCCTGTCTTCGCAGTCCCGCGCCACGTTGGCAGCGATTTCTCCACGGTAAAACAGGTCGGCGCCTTCGTGCGCCAGAGCATCGAGAAAATCGGCACTCAAAGCACTCACCATTATTTCGTCGGCACCGATCAACTTTTTCGGATTGGCCGGACTCCCGTATTGGGTCCGGCATTCCGGGGTTGCCATATAAATAGGCTCGACAATTTTGAAAATATCCGCTTGCAGCGGTGACAACTTAAAACCATTGCGCGCCAGATCATGGGCGGGGCGAAGAATATGCTGAATAGGCATATGGCCCAAATCACGGTGAACGTCAAACGCACCACGCACGATCCCCGGCGTCGCCATCGCACCCAAACCGATGTGAAAATCCTGGGTCACGGTGCCGAAATCGGCCCGGGCGGGGTAAAAGTCGACCTCACCACGTTTGCGCCGAGGCGTTTGGGCGAAAAAGTCATAAAGCACCGGCTTGCCCCGCTTGGGCGCAGCCATCAGGAAGCCCCCGCCGCCAAGGCTGGACAGCACCGGTTCTGCTATGGTCGAGGCAAACAACGCCGCCAGAACCGCGTCGAAGGCATTACCGCCCGATTTCAAGACTTCCGCCGCCGCCCGTGCGGTTTCCCGATCACCTGC
>Ga0316203_1002067_pt1 | contig 11398 bp, 4 predicted proteins | sample 6monrhotite_MG_FD_204940 | JGI IMG/M metagenome (GOLD analysis project Ga0316203, IMG submission 204940) | Microbial mat bacterial communities from mineral coupon in-situ incubated in ocean water Damariscotta River, Maine, United States -... | ecosystem: Environmental > Aquatic > Marine > Coastal... | reverse complement strand
AACATCGTCGCTACTAAGGGAGTCCACGGGGAGACTCCAGACGACGGGGCTGTGCACGCACTTCCCGGCCACGGACGAGTCCAAGGTGGAACTCTCAACTGCTTCGCCTGCGGACAGAGTGGGCACAGGATATCAGAGTGCCCCCTCCTGCATGTCTTCGAGCGCGGCCAGAGGTGGCGCGGCTCGAAACGAAACGGCGCGCGCTCCCGAGGGGGCGGCCGTGGCGGCCGTGGCGGCCGAGGTGGTCGACGCGGCCGAGGAGGCGGAGGACGAGGCAGAAGTCGCGATATAGCGAGCCGGTACGGCAACGTGAAGAAAGTCAACGCTATAGGTGACTCCTCCACCCCGAACGGGGAAGAAGACGAGTACTCGGACGACGAGCTCGACTTCCCTGTCTCGGAAAACTAAGTGGGCCGGCACGGCTAGCCGGCCCTGGTGACAGCTGTCAAACAACTCGCAAACGAGAGCGGGCAGAAACAGCTGATCCGACCGACTATGCCGACAGCCCGGCTAAGAAGAAAATCAAAACAACCAACAGCAGCATGTGTAAGCGGGCTGGGGCAGAGCTAGCCAGCACAGCCCAACCGGCCAGCAAGAAACAGAAAACAATAACAATAACAAACATTGACGAAAAATTACGAAAGTTAAGAAAATTGTCCGACAAAAGTGATGACTTCCAACTCGACAACCTCATCTCGTACCTCGCGGAAAAAGCCCACTCGTACAAACACCTGGTGCCGGTGGAGATCGGCAAAGTCAGTACCTGTGCTTTGGTCGATTCAGGCAACCTTTGGCGAACAGTGATCAGTGAAGCAATGCTAACACGGTTGGGCCTCTCCACGGCCGACCTTCGACCAATCCATGGGGTCACCACGGTGGGCACGGCCAAGAAAGGGGAACAACTAACTTCCCTAGGCGAGCTACGACGCCCCGTCACCATTCGACTTGGTGGACTGGGGGCAGTGTACAGAATTCGACCAGCGGTCATTCAAGGGCTGGCTATGGACGTCAATCTCAGCGGACCGTTCCTCCGCACGCATGGTATTGATCAGCTACATTCCGAAGATGCCCTCGTCATTGGCGGGGGACGAGCGAAAGTCAAGATCCCTCTCATATTGCCATCGGAATGGAAACTGCAAAAAGGAAGAACGGTATCACCAATGTACATAGCAGCCGACCATGACATCCCAGCCAACTCTACGCAAATGATTACGGTGCGTGTATCAGCAATGCAAGCCATGACGATGAAGGCCGGTGATGGCTACGTGATCGGCGACGCAGCGTTCAGCGAAGCCACCGACCTTCACCCGTGGCGACAAGTCCTAACAACATGCCCACAGGAAGGATACTTGAAAGTCGGAGTGATGAATACGTTACCAATTCCAGTGACGGTACGAAAAGGCCGCCGATATGGCACCTTCACAAAAGCAAGCTGGACTCCATCAAATGACGGCAGCATCTACACCGTTGGCGTCGGCGATTACCATCCCCCCGAGGACGGGGTGATTTCATCGGAGGAGAAGGAGCGCCGAACGGTGGAGATTCTCAAGGTGTTGAGGCTGAAAGAATCACCCTACCTGCAAGATATCCATCACTTAGCAAGAGCAGTGGCTCTGATCCTGAAGTATTATGACACGTTCTCGTGGAACGGCGAGGTCGGCAGAACCTCGCTGCTCGAACACAGCATCCCGACGGATCCGAAGCAACAGCCAATCAACATCAGGTACAGGCCATTCAACCCGGTCATGGAAAAGCTGCTGCGTAAACAAATCGACAAGTGGCTGAAGCAAGACATCATCAGCCCATGCAGCTCCCCCTGGAACTTCAGAATAGTCACAGCACCTAAAAAGGACGGGGGCACAAGAGTGTGTGTGGACTATAGACCCCTGAACGACGTGACGCTGAAGGACCAGCACCCAATCGGGAACATTGAAGACAACCTGTGCAGATTAGCCAAGTCGACAATCTTCAGCGCCGTCGACGGAGCAGGAGCCTACCACGTGGTGCCGGTGAGAAAAGAAGACAGGGAGAAGACTGCGTTCAGCACCCCGTGGGGATCGTTCTCGTTCAACTATATGCCATTCGGGTTGTGCTCAGCACCTCAGACCTATGCGAGGCTGGTCCAACGAGTCCTCGAAGGGATCCCGTACCAGCAAGCCCTACCGTATCTGGACGACACGATTGTGCACTCCGGGGGCTTTGAGGCTCACCTCCGTGACCTGGAGTTAGTGCTACAAGCCCACAAGAAGGCAGGCCTGAAGCTGGCCGCCCCTAAGTGTAAGCTGTTTCAGAAGGAGGTGGAGTACTTGGGGCATATAGTGTCAGAGAAGGGAACCAAGCCGGTGCCGGCCTACATCGAGATCGTCAAGAGCTGGCCGGTGCCGCGCACCCGCACTGAGGTCAAGGCCTTCCTTGGCAAGATTGGCTACTACCGCAAGTTCATCAAGGACTATCAGAAGATTGTGAACCCACTGACGGACAAGTTAAAACAAGACGGACCAACTGACAAGGAAGAATTTCAACCTACAGTAGCTATGGCAAAAGCGTGTGAGGAGATCAAGTTGAGGCTCACAGAAGCGCCCCTGCTGGTCTACCCCGACTTCCAGTCTGAGGAGCCGTTTATCCTAGACACGGACTGGTCGGGAGACAACAGGGCGGTGGGGGCGGTTTTGTCACAGAAACAGAAAGGCATGGAAAGGGTGATCGCCTATGGCGCCAAGAAGCTGTCGGCCACTCAGCAGAACTACACAGCATACAAAGGCGAGATGGCGGCGGCCATCCTCTTCATGAAACATTGGAGATACTATCTCCAGCATCGCCCGTTCATTTTGAGGACAGATCATGCAGCACTGAAGTGGCTGAAAACCTCGGAACCACCCATCGGGATGACGGGGAGGATGTTGGAGACCCTGGCCAACTTTGATTTCAAGATTCAGCATCGAGCTGGCACTCTACACGGCAACGCAGACGGTCTTAGTCGGGCTCCCCACCTGAAAGAAAAAGTGGAAGATGACACCGACGTAGCCGATGGAGAACGAATTGCAGCCCTGGCCGCGGGAGAAGAGGAGCTGACTGCGGACGACTGGTTGCAGGCTCAACGACAGGATGAAGACATTGCTTTCATGCGCAAATGCCTGTTGCGGGGAGAAAAACCGACCAGAAAGGAGAAGGAAGCCGGCAGCCCGACGGCCTCCACCTACTCCGACTATTTCCTAAACTTGGAAATCGGACAGAAAACTGGCCTGGTGTGTTACAACAAAACCATGCCTGACGGTCAAACACGCAAGTTGATCCTCGTCCCGCGACAGCTGTGGGAACTTGTCCTGTGGCAGGCCCACCTACACAAGAAACATCAGGGGGCTGAGGAGATGGTCCTAGCCGTGCAACGGTCCATGTATTTCCCAAAGATGTACCAAGTGGCCAAGTCCCTTAAACGACAGTGTCCATCCTGCCAGCGAGCTAAGCCAAGAAAACCAAAGCAGAAGCATACCCTAGTGTCCCATGAAGACGGGTATCCGATGAGGAAGTTGTCCATTGACTATGTGGGCCCGCTGCCAACCTCGACCAAAGGACACCGGTATATCCTCACGGTCAGGGATGTGTTTACCAGATGGCTGGAAGCATTCCCCACCGTGAATTGCACAGCTGAAACCACCGTAGATGTTTTGCAACGAGAAGTCTTTATGCGCTACGGTTTGCCAGAAACGCTCCACTCAGATCGAGGCACAGGCTTCACAGCCGCTTTGTCCAAGGAGGTGGCGAGGCTGTTGGGGGTGTCGTGGACGTACACTCCCTCCTACAACCCGAACTCCAACAGTGTAGAACGAGCACACCGCGACCTCCAGGGCATTATCCTCAAACTGAGTGAAGGCAACAACCGGGCGTGGGAAGTGCTGCTGCCACAAGCTCTATATGCCATGAATACTGCCGTCTGCCGCATGACTAAATTCGCACCATACCAGCTGATGTTTGGCCGAGACCCAACGGCCAACCTCGACCTTCTGTTTGGATGCCCTGATCTCAACACAGCCAAAGCATCCTCTCGAGAGGCCTACGCAGTGCACCTCAAAAAGAAGATCCAAATCGCTTTTGCATGGGCGCGCAAGAACATTGCCAAGGCCATAGTGCGACAACGCAAATCGTACTACAAGGACAAAGAGTCCTTCGAACCGGGCGACGCCGTCTGGTTGTTCACGCCGGCGTTAAAGAAAGGACAGTCAAAGAAGTTTGCCACCTACTGGACGGGCCCCTGGGAAGTGCTAGCCAAACACAACGACGTGGTCTATACTATCAAACCAGACCCGTCCTGGGGGCGGAAAAGAAACGAAGTAGTCGCAGTGGACAGATTAATGCGTTTCCAACACTATGAAGGCCAAGCCGCAACAGTGGGCGTGGCCCCACACCCACAAGCAGATTTGGAAATGATGGGCGACGAACACGCTGAAGCAGTCAAGGTGCCGGGTGATGAAGATGACGACGATCCCGGCCCGGCATGGCCGGTGCCAGCACAAGCAGACCACCCGCCACCGCCTCAGCCGCCACAGCAACCCTTACCAGCCCTACCCCCTCGCCAAGATGAAGCGGCACAACCACCACCGCTACCACCAGCAGCACCAGCGGACAGGAGGAGGGCGGTGGAGGCTGCTAACGAGGCCACCAGAAAAGCTGCAACAGCGTTGGCAAGAGCACTGCCGCCGGTACAAATTAGACAAACACCGGCACCTCCACCATCACCATCAGTGGTCAGAAGTGCAAGAGCGGCAGGCCGGACAGGAAGAGCGGCACCAAGAACTTCGCCAAGTAAGCCTCTGCCAGCCAAAGTGCGAGAACTGTTAAAGGATGCTTCCCATTATGGTTCTAAATCAACTGGCGCCACCAGATCAGGCGCCATGTTCGACTCCACTGACGCTCGAGGACGACCGCAGCCTTTGGTGAGGAGCGAGAGTGACAGAAGCGAGACCGGTAGAAGTGAGGCCAGCGGAAGCAACGCAGGCACCGGTAGAAACGAAGCTGGCAACGATGACTCGTTCGTGTCGACCAAAAGCACACTCAGTGAAGACGAAGAGGAAAGAGAAACTGAAGAAGATCAGTAGTGCATCCTAGAACAGCACAAAAAGGACAGCAACAGTGAAGCATCCTAGAACCAGAATGGCAAGAGACGGGAAGAGCCTGTCGGCCGTTCATGTACAAATGTACAATAGCAGTTAGTGACGAACAGTTCGTCAGCTGCACCATGATTATAACGCAGAGAGGACTTAAGCGAGAAATAGAAAGAGATAGATAACGAATGTTCCAATCAATGTGTGCCTGTACTATCAATAGCCTGTAAAATAATGCAATCGGGGGTAGAGTTACCCCCATGAATGAATGAAACTAATATAGAGTTCTCTCCATCTTTCCAGGCAAGAGCATAAGCAACGAGAGCAGCAAAGAAAGAGAAAAGAAAGTCACAGACAACAGGAAGAAGGCATGCACCCGGATCACGAGGAGCTGGAGCTCACGGTCCCCCAGCCCAGGGGCGACTCGAGCTCGACCCTCTTTGATGACGGGGATGACCACTTCTACGAGGATCACCGGCACGGGGAATATCGGCATGATTGGCCGACGGCCCCGCTGGAGAGTCCCGGCAGCCGGGACAACTGGATCACCGAGAAAGTAGCGGCACGCCACTACAAGAGGATCATGGAGGAGTTCCAATGGCGCGGCTACGATCACCTGCTAGGCGTCTTCAGCGCCGACGACCTCGCGGAGGCCATGAGAATACAGGCCGACCACGACCAGAAAAGGAAGGAAGAGATCGAGAAGGCCGAAGCCAAAACCAAACGATGCTACAGGCTGAAGGTTGCCATCGTGGTGATCTGGATATTGCTCATGATCGTCGTTGCGTCGTACCCGTATCCTTACGATCCGAAGAAGCACGCGGGTCACGCGGGACCGGCGGGAGTGGAAGCGGCCACCCTACACCCGATGACCATGACGGCGTTGCTGACCATCGTCGGGTCCGCCACAAGGACCGACTCCTTCTTGGTCTACGACTGCGACGACAGGAACACCACCTATGCAACCATCGACCTGACCGAGCCGAAAGAATGTGACGAGATCTCCCCGCTCTACCAGGAGCCCCAGGTGATCCGAATCCAGGTTCTCCAGACCCAGATGCAACGGTCGGTAGTCGCCTACCAATGCTACGTGGTGGTGACCAAGGTCGTCACCCGCTGCGGGTTCACCAGCATCTCCTACAGCGACAGCTATCCCGTCTTGGATGAGCTGGTGGAGATCACGCCGCAACACTGCCGTGAAGCTGTCGACCAGAAGGTGATCCACTACGATGGCCGGGCCCTCAAGTTCAAGCTGGGCTGGGCCAGCACCCACCGATGGTTTTCCCACGGCAACCTCGACGAGAACCACGATTGTAAAACGGAGACGTTCACAACCAACAACCAGATCTTCTACAACTCCTACGAGCGCACTAGAGTCAAGGTACTAGTGCGCGCCTTGCGAGGCACGGCCGACCCGGCGGACGGCACCATTGTGCTCAACGGCGTCCGGGGGCGGTACCAAGATGGAGTGATCCAGGATGCCCTACAGGGAACCATGGTGTGGCACCCACAAGGACAAGCCAACTGCTCGGAAACGGTGAGCGAGATCTATCACGGCCCGGCAAACATCTCGAGGCAACTCTTCCACACGGAGGCCAGGGGCGTGACGGGCGACCTCATCGTGTTGACCAACACGGACACGGAGCAGTACGCGGGTTTGATCCTCAAAGGGATTACCAACCTCTGCGGGGTCCGCACCTTCCACACCCAGATTCGAGGCATTCAGGTGGCGGTTCTCACGAAGCACGACCGCCCCGTGCCGAACGCCCAGTTCAGAGCCCATGTGGACATCAAGACGACCAGCATCCAGACCCAGCTGTCGTATCACCACATCGCCACGAACATGCACCATGATCAGCTATTCTCAGAGGTGTGGACTTCAGTCTGCCAGATGGAAAGGAAGATAGCGCAGGGGAAGTTGCAGGACATGGCGGGAGCCACCGACCCATACGCTACCCTCGACACCCATGGTCATGGGCATCAGTTACTGAAGGCTGGAGCTGTGACCTACATCGGCAAGTGTCTCCCCTTGGAGGCGCAGATCAGGGAGGAGTCTAACTGCACCCAAGAGATCCCTGTCTCCGTCAAGGGCACCAACCGGACCAACCTCTACGCCGACCCGTTGTCCTTCATTATTCAGCCATATCCTACCGTGGTGCCGTGTGACAACATCACGCCGATTCGGTGGAAGATCGGGGAACACTGGCTCTGCGCCACCCCGCGGGCGACTCCGTGCCTTGCGCCCCAACAGCTGAACCTGGAGAGCAACGACCGGGAAGGCCACAACCGTTATCACTTCCTCCGCGGTTTGGGGTCCGATGCCTACTCGGAGGAGCAGGAGATGGCTCACTATCGGTTCGAGCAGATCAAGATGGCTAGGGAGCCACTCCTGAACGACCTGACGACCAACGCGGTCTACGCCGCCCATGACGGCCGTCTAGGGCCCGCCTTCTCCATGGACGACGAGGGAGTGAGTGGGTTGGCCCATTTGATCGGAGCCGAGCTGATGCCTCTCTACGACTTCTTCGGCCGATCGTGGTATTGGATCTCGGGAACCCTGTTCGTTGGAGTCTGCTTCCAGATTGTGGGCGGCACCCTCATCCGCATTGGTGTGGGGTACCAACGAAGGGGATGGGGAATGTGGATCTTGACCACCTGGTGGCACACCTTGTGGAGCATCTTCTGCTCCCCCGTCCGATTCATCTGGACGGCTGGCGACATGATAGTGCCACCCATGAACGCCCGACAACGGGCGGCCGGCGGACTCGGGGAGGAGGCCGGCACGACCTCCCACCGACGACCACCCGGCGACGATGATGATGATGACGGCGCACCTCCAGGGATCGCCGGCGGAGCCACGACGACCACCTACATCTGGGACGAGACCTTGAACAGTCGCGGCCAACCTGTTGGCCATCGGGGTCCACGGCGAGGTCGGCCAAAACGACCTCCCGGCTATCCACCTTCCTACAGGTCGACCCCTCCGCCAAACACCGCCTCTGCACCGATGAACCCGAGCACGATGACCGAGAACCGCTATGAGGTGCCCAATGGAGGTTTGCCGACAAGGCTGCCCCCGCCTGGGCCGGCAGCCGCCGAGGGCAACGCCAACGACGACCCCACCATGACGGGACCCTTGAAACGCGCTCTCTACACGGCTCTGTCCCGCTTCAGAAGGCCAGGGGCGCAGGAGGCCGATTACCGCAACTTGGGATTTGCTGTTGCTCGCGCTATGGAGGAGCAGGAACGCGAGCCCGACCCGATGATGCCAAGGCCGGCCAACCCGACGGGCCGGTTCCACTCTCGGCAGAGCAGCGCCCCGACGCTCCTGTCAGTACCCCAACCGGGTGGAGACCAGATGGAGGACGTGGAGCTGGGGCCGATGAACACCACCAACGGATCTGAAGCCGGCGGCGCCTTCGGGTACAGCAGTGGTCCCGTGACAGGCCAGGTCTAGGGGCCCGAGGCCCATCCTCGACGCATTCTACGGACTCTCAGTTGCGTCTCGAGTGAATAGCAAATGAAGAGCTCTCTGAACTATATTTCAAGAAAGTCGAAAAGAGAAGACAAGTTGAAGTACCAACTCTAAAATGCAAATGATACCGATGATCTTATATTCGAATTCTCAAGACTGATTGTCGCATGCGGCTGTCTATACCAAATGACCTTACACATTATTCGCAAAGATCGAACTAGCGATTCCATGATCACAAATCCGATGATATTACCATGTAACCCACTGCGGCCTATTTGATCTCTATTAACTAATGCGAACGACGATCCTGGTGAATTCTCTATGTCGACCTTTTCGGCGCCAATTGGCATTTCTATATTATGATACTGAGCTCTCAAGGAGATACCCATTCTACGCGAATGTCTAGTTATTAAGGTTAATTATGTTTAGAGATTAAGACTGATTATGTTTAGCAATTAAGATTGATTATGTTTAAACTGTGAAGAAGAACAGTTATTATTCAGGAGTCCTTTTTATCTATGTTTCTATATGTGTATTTATATTTGAAAAGTGTGCACACATAATCGATTATGTTTATAATCGTTTCGTATACCCTATTGACTATACTTATGATCCCGCAAACGAATTGAGGATACCGTCGAACCCGACTGATACTTGAACTGAGTTCGTGAGGACACGAAGGTCAAGCATCGGGGGCTTTGTAGTCGGATCCGGGCAAGGTTGCGTGATCGTATGAGACTCGATAGTTGTACCTAACCTTGTACGTATAGTATATATAGTATGTAAGGGTATTAAATAAACAGTTACGGATAGACTCCTATTCAGACCGGAGGTCCTAACTTCATTACGCGTTATAGTGTGATCGGTTGTGTAGGTCGGACTCGCTGTCGCCGAGTTCCGGCTACACATACTTTTGGTGTCAACAAGCGGAATACGATACCCACACTCACGAGGAGACTTGGACAAGCCAAAGCCAAGAAGACGTGAGGCCAGAAAGGAAAAGCTACCATCAAATATAAGATAAGTGAATTTACGCTAGTACAGAGAGAACCGAGAACCGGCGAGGTTAGAATCGCGCGGCAAGAATTATAGTGTACAAGTATATTATTGCAATACACGAATACATTATAATATGTAACCGGTCACGATACGCAGTATCTCGGTTAAAAGCGACAACTGACGTAAATTCAAATCTCGCGCCAAACGACTTGGCGTGGCGGGGATTTGAACGAGCGCAGAGCTGCGCACGTTAGAAATTCCCAGACAGAGACTGAGGAGAGGCGCAAAGGGGAAATGCCCACATGCGCGCAGCTGAGTCACCGATGACGGCATCGGTGAGACACAGCTGGAGAGCTGCATGTACAACAACATGCAGATGCATGCACACAGGGGGAGTGCCCGTGTGCATGCAAAAAGGATAGCAAGGGAGCTATGGGACGGAAATCCGCCCCTATTGACAGTACAGAAAGAAGGGGAAAAAGTGATCCCCGCACCTACTCGATAGGATGATTACAGAAGGAGGTAGTGAGGGAAAGAGAGTATAGCAGGGAGCGGTTCGAGACTTTCGAATCGCCGCCTAAAAGATGAACTCAGACGGATGACTGAGCGGACGATGCCAATGCTGAGGAGCAGTATTGAATCGTGTGCCGTGCAGTGAACGTCGAAAAATTGAATAAGAAAATCTTTCCCCCTCCAACAGCAGAAAATCATCTCGAAGGTAATATTGGAACTTAGAAGATATTCGTTGAACTCTTTGAGCTTATAGTACAGTCGTTATATTTAGAATCATGGGAGACCGACCAAGAAAGTTGGATAGTCTCGCCGAAAGTACTCCTGAGGCATGGAGGAGATGGCGCCGTCACTATGAGACGGTACAAGGGATCAACAATTGGGGCGACGCAAGGGCCAAGAGAGAGATCTTGGCGGCGATGCAGGGTGACGCCGCCGACTCCATGGCCAACGTCGACTTGCAGCCCAATGTGGTGGCCTTCACCATTCAGCAGGCCCTTGATCGGGCGGCCACCATGTTCATCACGGAGCAGGACTCGGATTTGGCTTTGCAAGAGCTAGAAGATGCACGCCAAAAGCCGACTGAGACTTGCCTGCAGTACCACGTACGTCTAGCCAACCTCTACCGCAACGCGCATGCAGTGAACAACGTGGAGAACATCCGTGCACTCATCACGAAATTCCAGTCGACCCTGCATGACGAGCGTGTTGTCAATGCAATGCATGGGTTGGAGCTACCCACGTATGCAGCCGCCAAGCAGGCGGCCCAACGAGCCGAAGCAGCTATCAAGCGTCAAGCACGCGCCGGTGCAGCGTCGGGAAACGCTAAAGTGTACAACATCGTCGCTACTCAGGGAGCCCACGGGGAGACTCCAGACGACGGGGCTGTGCACGCACTTCCCGGCCATGGACGAGTCCAAGGTGGAACCCTCAACTGCTTCGCCTGCGGACAGAGTGGGCACAGGATATCAGAGTGCCCCCTCCTGCATGTCTTCGAACGCGGCCAGAGGTGGCGCGGCTCGAAACGGAACGGCGCGCGCTCCCGAGGAGGCGGCCGTGGCGGCCGTGGCGGCCGAGGTGGTCGACGCGGCCGAGGAGGTGGAGGACGAGGCAGAAGTCGCGATATAGCGAGCCGGTACGGCAACGTGAAGAAAGTCAACGCTATAGGTGACTCCTCCACCCCGAACGAGGAAGAAGACGAGTACTCGGACGACGAGCTCGACTTCCCTGTCTCGGAAAACTAAGTGGGCCGGCACGGCTAGCCGGCCCTGGTGACAGCTGTCAAACAACTCGCAAACGAGAGCGGGCAGAAACA
>Ga0316203_1002059_pt1 | contig 11430 bp, 6 predicted proteins | sample 6monrhotite_MG_FD_204940 | JGI IMG/M metagenome (GOLD analysis project Ga0316203, IMG submission 204940) | Microbial mat bacterial communities from mineral coupon in-situ incubated in ocean water Damariscotta River, Maine, United States -... | ecosystem: Environmental > Aquatic > Marine > Coastal... | reverse complement strand
TGGCGCGCGGCCAGCTCTCGCAGTTCAGCTTGCGCCGCATCCGTCTTCACACCGGCTTCTTCTGCTTCACGTAAGCGGTTCAGAATTTCAGCTTTGTCCAGCGGCCGATTGGCTTTTTTGGCGGGCGCCGGTTTTCGCCTCACAACGAGTCTGACAATCAGCCAAATCGCGGTCACAGCCAACGCCAGCATCATGGCCAGGTAGCCATACAGGATGATCCTTGGGCCCTGTACAAGACGATCCCAGACATTGAGTGCTGATTCGGTCATAAACAGCAACGCGGCAATCGCGATAATGAAGACCAGCAGCACAATCAGCCCGATCGATATTCTGAGGAACCGATCCAATTTCATGGTGGGTATACTACGTGCATGAACATAGTAAATCGAAATACCAGCTCACTAATTCTTTCCCTGTTCATCGCTGCCTGTGGAACGCCGGAGGCACCTGAGACGGCAAGTCTCGTTGTCCGGGATGCACGCGTCTGGACCGGCAATTCCGATCAGCCATGGGCTGAGGCAGTTGCCAGCAGGGGTGACTCGATAATTGCTGTTGGCAGCAACACTGAAATCGAAGCCCTGATTGGCGAAGATACTGAAGTCATTTCAGTAACTGACAGCATGCTGGTGCCGGGCTTCATCGATACACACGTGCATTTCATCGCGAGCGGCTCCGGGCTTGCTTCTGTTCAACTCAGGGACGCGGCAACTCCCGAAGAGTTCTCTGCTCGCATTGGCGAGTTCGCGAAAAACGTCGATCCCGGCGAGTGGATTATGTATGGCGACTGGGATCACACCTTGTGGGGCGGCGACCTGCCGCGGCGCGACTGGATCGATGATGTAACACCCGACAACCCGGTTTGGGTGTACCGACTAGATGGCCACATGGCACTTGCCAACTCAGCGGCACTGGCCCTTTCCGGTGTCGATGCGGACAGTGCGGACATAGACGGTGGCACGATTGTGCGCTACGAGGATGGTCGGCCAACCGGTCTTCTGAAAGACAACGCAATGATGATGGTGGAAGAAGCCATACCAGAGGCGGCAGCGGCGAAACTCGACCGGGAAGCGCGGGCTGCGATGGAACACGTGGCAGGCAATGGTGTTACATCTGTCCATGACATGGCAGGTTGGCAAAGCCTCGCCACTTACCGCCGCGCGCAGGAGCGTGGCGAGATGCTTACACGTATCTATTCAGTTGTGCCGTTGCGCGACTGGGAAAAGTTGCGTGACGAAGTCGCAGCAAAAGGCACGGGCGATGAATGGCTGCGAATCGGTGGACTGAAGGGATTCATGGATGGATCGCTCGGCTCGCACACTGCTGCAATGCTTGAGCCCTTTACGGATGAGCCGGAGGATAAAGGCTTCCTGATCAATGATCTCGACGACATGCGTGATTGGGTTACGGGTGCGGATGCGGCAGGGCTACAGATAATGGTTCACGCAATTGGTGACAGTGCCATTCGAGATTTGCTCGATGTCTTTCTTGATGCAGTTGAAACAAATGGCGAGCGTGATCGCCGGTTTCGCATGGAGCATGCACAACATATTGCGCCGGAAGATGTCGAACGGTTTGCTGTACAGAAAATTATTGCCAGCATGCAGCCCTACCATGCAATTGACGATGGACGCTGGGCGGAGGAAGTCATCGGCCCGGAAAGAGCCAAAACAACTTATGCCTTTCGATCTTTGATCGACGCTGGTGCAACGGTGACGTTTGGCAGTGACTGGTCGGTTGCTCCGGCAACACCGATCGAAGGAATCTATGCCGCGGTCACACGGCAAACACTGGATGGTGCGAACCCCGGTGGCTGGGTGCCGGAGCAAATAGTGACCGTCGAACAGTCGCTGCACGCATACACAACCGCAGCTGCGTACTCGTCTTTTGAGGAAAATATCAAGGGCATGCTGAAGCCAGGAATGCTCGCTGATTTCGTGCTGCTGGACAGGGATCTGACGCAAATCGACCCGGAAACGATCCGGGACACCGAGATCCTCAGGACTGTCGTCGGCGGGGAAGTCGTTTACTCACGTAGGTAATTGTTTCTATTTGTAAAGAAGGGACAAGAGTGCTGTTTTGCAGCCCCCGTTCTTGGGATACTTATCGCCCGATTTTTCCTGCCCCGCTCCGTGGCGACGGTTTATGTGTAAGTCATTGTTTTACCAATATTTTATTATCCTGTCTGTCGGCGTCATGGCAGGTTGCAGCAATTCCGCGATAACTCCCGAAACGGAGAATCCGGAATTCCCGGAGCAATGGGCCCGCCAGGGTGACGCCGGCACGGTCGACCTCAACTGGCTGGACGATTTTGCTGACGAGAAGCTGGAAGCGCTCGTAGCCGAGGCCGTCTCCAACAACTTTCAGCTCGCACAGGAGCGTGCACGCGTCTACCAGGCTGAGCAATCGGTCATCGTCACGCGCGCCAATAAGCTCCCGTCACTCGATGTCACACTTGACGGATCGCGTCGTCAATTCGAAGACGCCTCCGCCACCGCGATTGCCAGCGACTCATTCAATGCGGCGTTCAGAGGACGCTGGGACGTCGACATATGGGGCCGCTTCAGCGCGGCGCAAAAGGCAGCCGAACTCCGCTTTGCCGCCAGCCTCGCCAGAATGCGGCTCGTCGAGCGAAACGTTGCGACCGCGACCGCCAGCGCCTATTTCAATGCGATGGAGGCGAAACAGTTACTGGACGTCGCCCAACAGCGACTCAACAACGCAACGTCATCGCAGGAGATTGTTGCCAGCGGCTATCGCCAGGGACTGAACGACGCACTCGACCTGTACCTTGCGCGCAACCAGGTCGAACGCGAGGAAGCCAATTACGCGCTGGCCGAACAGAATCAGTCGGAGGCGGTCGCCAGCCTGCAGAGATCGCTGGCGCGCTACCCGGACGGTGAAATGGAAATTCCGGATGAGCTGCCCGTTATCGAGGCGCCCATCCCTACCGGGATGCCCTCCGAACTCCTGACCCGCCGTTCAGACCTGCAGGAGTCATGGCTGAACCTTTTAGCGTCGGACTCGGATCTCGCCTCGGCACACAAGGCGCGGTTTCCAAGCCTCACGCTGTCGGCCAGTTACGGGCTCGCAACCCGCGAGCTGAACGACCTTTTGAGCGGCGAAGGCACTGCGTGGACGCTGGCCGGGGGATTGACGCAGCCTTTGTTCCAGGCCGGTCGTCTCAAGGCGCTCGAACAACAAGCGTTTGCGAGAGTTCAACTCGCTGAACAGCAATACCTGGACCTGCTGTACAGTGCTTTTGCGGATGTCGAAAATTCGATATCGCGGAGCGCGTCACTGCAGCAGCGCTTCGAGTCATTCGTCGAAGCGGAGAAGAACTCGCGGGCAGCACTGCAGCTGGCCACAGAACAATACCAACGTGGCCTGGTGACCTACACAACGGTTCTGGAATCGCAGCGGCAGGCTTACGACGCCGTGACCCAGGTCGTGCAGCTAAAAAACCAGCGGCTGCAAAACCGCATCTCACTCTATTTGTCGCTCGGCGGCGAATTTTCGACTACCTATTAGAAGACTATGACTCTAAAAAGCAGGAAATTGATTCCAATCGGCATTCTCGGGGGCCTGCTCCTTTTGGCAGCCATTATCCGAATGAACCCGCCGGAAGCGCCCCAGCGGGCGGCGTTCACCGGACCGATGATGTCCGTCGAGACGCTGCCGGTTATTGCGCGAGACTACCAGATCATGCTGCAGAGCTACGGTACCGTGCAGCCGCGGACCCGCAGCATTCTGATCGCGCAGGTGGGCGGCCAGATCGTCTCTATTAATGAGAACGTCCGCGACGGTGGTTTTTTTGAGAAGGGAGACGTCCTGGGACAAATCGATCCCCGGGACTACGAAGCGAACGTGCAGATCGCCGATGCCACGCTGGCTGACGCCAGACAGGCTCTGGCCGAAGCAGTTGCCCGGTCTGAGCAGGCCGAAGAAGACTGGCGGCGGCTTGGCAATGAAGGTGAGCCGACCGATCTGGTGCTGCGCATTCCGCAACTCGAGGCGGCGCGTGCAAGGGTCAAATCAGCAGAGTCAAATTTATCCAAGGCCAAGCTCGATCTGGAACGAACCAGTTTCGTTGCGCCGTTTGCGGGCCGGGTGTTGCGGAAATTTGTCGATATTGGACAGGTTGTCGGCTTGAACACTCAGCTAGCCGAGATCTATGCGACCGACATCGTCGAAGTTCGGCTTCCGCTCAGAAATCGTGACCTGGGTTACATCGATTTACCGGAGAGTTTTCGGTTCATGGACGTCAAGCCCGCCGACACAGTTGATGTCGTCATCCGGTCAGACCTGATTGGCGATGAATCATGGCAGGCCAGCCTGGTACGGACCGAAGGCGCGATAGACGAATCGGCGCGCCAGTTGCATGTCATCGCACAAATCAATGATCCGTTTGGCCGCAATAACGTGGGCCGGTCGCCCATCAAGATTGGCCAGTATGTAACCGCGGAGATTGAAGGCAAATACTTGTCCGAAGTCTTGGTCATTCCAAACAATACGATTTACCAGGGCACCTATATCTACACGGTCGAAGACGGCATTTTGCGCCGCAAAGATATCGATATTGCGTGGCAGAACGATGCAGAGGCTGTCGTCGCCAGTGGGCTTAAGCCCGGTGATGAACTGGTCACAACATCGCTTGGCCAGGTGACGTCCGGCATCCGGGTGTCAGTCATCGGTGCCGGCGGCGAGGGTGGCGGACGTGGTCCCGATAGAGGCGAGTGGTCAGCCGACAAACCAACAGACGAGACAGAGCAAGCCGAACCACGGCAGGAAAACGATAGCGCCCGCGGTCAGACTCCGCGTGCCAACCAAGAGGGCACGGCACAATGATTTCATGGTTTGCAAGAAACTCGGTTGCCGCGAATTTGCTGATGGTCACCATCATCCTGGGAGGCATCCTCGCGCTGCAGAACTCGGTCCGGCTTGAGGTTTTTCCCTCGTCCGATCCTGATACGGTCACCGTCTCTGTGCCACTTCGCGGCGCGACGCCTGAGGACGTTGAGCTCGGGGTGGCTGTGCGCATCGAGGAGGCCGTTCAGGATCTCGAAGGGATCGACAAGATTAGATCCATTTCCCAGGAGGGATCTACCAGAGTCTGGATGGAAATCGACGCCGACTACGATCCCCGGGAACTTCTTGACGACATCAAGAATCGGGTCGACTCCATCAATGCGTTCCCGGCGGATACCGAGAAACCGATTATCGCGCTGCAACAACGATCCTGGCCCGTCATCAGCGTCGTCGTCGCGGGCGACTACAGTGAAAATGAAATTCGCATGTACGCGGAGCAGGTGCGAGACGACTTGTTGCGAATCGACGGCATCACCCAGGTCAGCCTGGACTCCGTTCGAGCTTACGAGATTGCGATCGAGGCCTCTCCGGACAGGCTACGCGAGTTTGATGTCACGCTGGACGATATTTCGCGAGCCATTCGCGCCAGCTCCCTTGATATTTCGGCTGGCAATGTGCGCACCGACGGTGGTGACGTCCTTATCCGGTCCAAGGGCCAGGCTTATCGGCGCGCCGACTTTGAATCCATCGTCGTCAAGACCAATTCCGATGGCAGCATCGTCCGGGTCAGCGACATTGCAAATGTGGTGGATGGCTTTCAGGAAGAGTCACTTCACACGCGTTTCAATGGTCAGTACGCAGCGTTCGTCGATATCGCCCGGGTTGGTAACCAGAGTGTTCTCGATGTCTCGGACAAAGTTCGCGGCTATGTCGCGTCGAAACAGGACGGCCTGCCCGTTGGCATGGAGTTGGACTACTGGGATGACGATTCAGTCAGGCTGAAAGACCGGCTCGGCACGATGACATCAAGCGCCGTGCAAGGAAGTATCCTCGTCATCCTGCTGTTGTCGCTATTCCTGCGTCCCGCTGTTGCGATCTGGGTCTTTCTCGGTATTCCCATCAGTTTTCTTGGCTCCTTCATCGTGCTGTCCATATTCGATGTCAGTCTGAATATGATGAGCGCCTTCGGGTTTATCATCGTGCTCGGCATCGTTGTTGATGACGCCATCGTGACAGGTGAAAACGTTTACTCGCATATGAGGGCCGGTGACTCCGGCCTGTCAGCAGCCATCCATGGCACCAAGGAAGTCGCGGTACCGGTAACGTTTGGCATCCTGACGACGATTGCCGCCTTCGGTCCGCTCGCCTTCATTGAAGGCCGAATGGGTGAGATTTTCGCATCGATTCCGGCCGTGGTCATTCCAGTGCTGCTGTTTTCGCTGATCGAGTCCAAACTCATCCTGCCCGCCCATCTGAAGCACATTGAACTACACGAACACGATCAAAAAGCGACCGGGTTCCAGGCCTGGCAAAGCCGCTTTGCTGACCGATTCGAGGAATTGATCGATCAATACTATGCACCGCTGCTCAATTTCGTGCTGAAGCATCGGTATTCGACCGTGGCGAGTTTTGCCGGCGCACTGGTCGTTCTGATCATGCTGGTGACATCAGGCTGGGCGCGCTTTACCGTCTTCGAAAGCATCGAAGGAGAAACCGTCCGCGCTACTCTGACCATGCCGATCGGTACGCCGTTCGACGTCACCAACCGTCATGCCGAGAAACTGGTGACGGCGGCCGAAGCGCTGCGGGACAAATATACGGACCCGGAGACCGGTCAGAGCATGATCACCAACATTCTGTCGTCAATCGGATCCGGCGGCCCGCACATGGCACGTATCCAGGTTGAAACGATGCCCCGCGAAGATCGAACGATCGATTTTTCGGTCAGCCGGATGAATGGTGAATGGCGACAGATGATTGGCCCGATTCCCGGCGCAGAAAGTCTGAACTTCCGTGCATCGTACTTCCGCGCCGGCGATCCGATCGACATTCAGTTCAGCGGCAATTCGCTGGATATACTGAACAGAGTCTCTGATGAGGTGAAGGCGCAACTTGCGACATTTCCGGGCGTATTTGAAATCGCAGACAGCCTCTCCGATGGCAAGGAAGAACTGCAGATTGAACTTAGTCCGCAGGGGCACCTCCTCGGGCTGACACGTAATGAGATCGTCGGACAAGTCGGCCAGGCGTTCCGCGGCTTGCAGGCGCAGCGCATCCAGCGCGGTCGCGACGACATTCGCGTCATCGTGCGCTACCCGATCGACGAGAGAAGAACGATTTCTGCTCTCAGCGAAATGCTGATCACGGCACCCAATGGTCGCCAGGTTCCGTTGGCCAACGTTGCAGAAATCACGCCGGGCCGAGGTCCGTCCCAGATTACCAGGATCGATGGTTATCGAGTGCTGAACGTGACTGCGGATGTCGACAAAGAAAACACCAACATGATCGTCCTGATGAACGAGTTGACGGCCTATCTGGACAATGTGCTGGTCAAGTATCCTTCGATTGGCTATACGCTTGAAGGCGAACAAGCACGCCAGGCGGAAACGTTCGGCAGTCTCGGCACCGGTATCATGATTGTTCTGTTCGTCATTTACTGCATGCTCGCGTTACCACTCAAATCCTATACCCAGCCGCTGATTGTGATGTCCGTCATACCATTCGGTTTTATCGGCGCGGTGCTGGGCCACTGGTTCATGGGCGTAACGATGACCATCTTGAGCGTGCTGGGACTGATGGCGCTGACAGGCGTCGTGATCAACGACAGCCTGGTACTCGTGGATTTTGTGAATCAGCGCCATCGAGCGGGCGGGGAATCCCTCAATTCCGCCATCAGACGGGCTGGTGTCGTGCGATTCCGCCCCGTGATGCTGACGTCGATAACGACATTCATGGGCCTGGCGCCGTTACTGATGGACGAATCGTCCTCCGCTCAGTTCCTGACTCCCATGGCTATTTCGCTCGGCTTCGGCATTTTGTTTGCAACACTGATCACACTGATCCTGGTGCCAACGAACCTGATGATCGCCGACGATGCACGGCGCTATTTCAAGCGGCGTGCCAACGAAATCAAGGATGCCGTGACGGCGAGCTAGTCGGGAAGTTTTGCATACAGGGGTCCGAGCCCGGCTCGGACCCCTGGTGCTGATTGCCAGGATCTCTCTTAGATAAAAAGACCGAGATCCTGCTGTATGAAGTTGCCGATGTTCGGCGCTACCGACACCATGTCGGATTCATCCACACCAAACCACCTCGACAGTGTTGCTGCATATTGATCTGCGGAAGTGGTCGGTATCATTCGACCGCCGCCAACGTCGTCAAAACTACCCAGTGACAGGTCGGGAAATGTCCCGTAGATGTCCTGACCTGCAACCGCATCGCCAACGACAAACGAATGACCGCCCCAGCCATGATCGGATCCATCGCCGTTGGAAGTCAGGGTGCGACCGAAATCCGACATCGAGAACGTTGTGACCGCGTTTGAGACGCCGAGCTCGATCGTCGCATCATAGAACGCGGCAACCGCATCGCTGATGCCACCGAGGAGGCCCGGCTGCAACAGCACCTGGTCGTCATGGGTATCGAAGCCGCCCGTGGCCACGAAGAATATCTGGCGTTCCATCTGCAGCGTGTCGCGCGCGGCTATCATTTCCGCAACAGTACGCAACTGGTTGCCCAGCTGCGATTGTGGAAACACCGTTGTGACCTGCTGTCGGCCCGGATCATCGAGTGCGCCCTGTACCAGGTCGATGGTCTCTACAGCCCGACGTTGCACATCAGCATAACCACGTTCGTAGATCGTATCGTACTCGGCATTCAGGACCCGCTCGAATGCCAGCCTTTGCTGGAAGAACAAGTCATTCGGATCGCCGGAGCTCGAGAAACCCGTGAACGGCACAGGCCCGTTATTACCCATGACATAGGCTATGGTTTCATCGGCAGACTGAAACAGTGAGCTTCCAAACAGTGAAACGTTAGTGGCGAGCTGCTGATTGGCAACGTTTGTCCGTATCAGGTCAGCGATCCTGCCGGCCCAGCCGGTGTTGCTGACCGTCGCACCCTTCAGCGAGTGCCACTGATCCTGCTGGTCGTTGTGCGAGAATAGCTGCGGCGGCAACAATACGGACTGATTGAAGTACTGGTCCTTCGTTGTCGGCTCGACCAGTGGTCCCATATTGGCGACGAACGCCGCCCTTCCCTGCTCGAACAGCGTCTGCATGCCGGTCATTGAGGGATGTAATCCGTACTGTGCACCGTCCGGCGTCAGGGGATTAATCGGCAATAGGTTCGTCTGCTGCAGGGCCAGGTTCTGACGCGACGCGGCGTACGCGTTGTACTCTGGGGTGCTGCGTGGCACCAGCATGTTGTACGAATCATTACCGCCAAACATGAACAAGCAGACGAGCGCCTTGTAGTCACCGAACGGTGCCGAAACACCCATGCCCTGGGAGAAAGCCATACCGGGATAGTGTGCGAACGCAGCGGTCGCTGCAGCAGCGCTGGAGTGCCTGAGAAATTCACGTCGATTGATTTTCTTCATAGCAGTTCTCCTAACGCTGGTACGCGAATTCGGGTGACGAAACTACGAAGTAGATTGCCTCGGCAACCAGTGCAGCATCATTTCCTGGCGCCGCAATTCTGACGCGGCCGATCATGTTCACGAGCTCAGCCCGCAGCGTTGCCGAGACATCACCGCCCAGGAGCTTACCGACAACCATGTCAATCACTGCGTCCGTGTCATCCGCTATTTCCATCTCCGCAGAAATATCGATGAGCACATCATCCTCGCCCGGAGCCTCTGCTTCAGAATTCCAGTTGAAGGCGAGCAGGAAGAAATAGTTCGTTATAAATGTATTCTGGTATTCCGTGGCAATTTGCAGCTCCGGCGCCACAAGACCGGAATTCCTGATCTCACCGGCCGGTGCATGAAACGGGCTAAAGAAATTGAATACAGACGGCGACTGCTGCGGACCCTGGCCAAAAATGATGTAAGCAGGCGCGAGTGGGAACACACCACTTTGTGAAGCGCCGTCATAGGCACGCCAGAGTTGCGTCAGTCGCAACAAGGGCTCTTTGGTCTTGCCGTCGATCTCCATGTGCATGTCCGGTCGCGCTTCATCATCCAGCAGGATTTTTTTGACGACCGCGCCCAGATCACCACGTACGCCGAAACCGTTGTCATTGAAGACTGACGCGACCCGCGATACATACCCCGGAGACGGGTTGCTGGTTACGAGACGCTGAATCAGGCGAATAGCGAGGAATGGACCGACGTTCGGATGATTGAAAATATTATCCAGCGCCATCGCCAGGTCCTGATCACCCGTTTGCCCGGCCGGTATTGTGAAGCCATTCAACAATGTCTTTGCGCCGTCGTCATGAAACGCCGGGTAAAGCTGCATTGGCACAGTCTGGTTATTGTCGTTGCGAAAAGCCTGTGGGAATGATTGTGCTCCGGCGTAATTCCAGCCGGTAAATACGTGGGCAAATCCTTCAATAACCGCCTGGTCATAGGTGGGTATCGGTTGGCCCAGACCATCCGTTTTGACAGTGCCGTCAATGTTCAACTCAACGAGACCAACTGAAAACAATTGCATAAGTTCGCGGGCGTAGTTTTCATCCGGCCGGATGTTGAGTACCGGATTTGGTTTTTGGTTGCCGAGCATGCTGAGGTAGACACCCATTGCGGGGTGAAGTGTGACAATCTCGAGCAATTCACGATAATTGCCGAAAGCGTATAGAGCGAGGTTGTCATAGAAATCTGCAACGGAATACGGCGCTTGTATCAGCGCACCGAGTTGCGACACGACCAGTATTTCGGAAAGCGCGAACGCCACTCTTTGTCTGAGTTGATCATTTCCGTCAACCACGTTGCGAAACCATTTGTCGACGCGATCCGCGTGCAGCTCGGCCAGGTTCTGCGGTCTCGGAAGACCACGCAGGTATGGCAACTGCAGAGAGACGGATTTCGACATTTCCTCATCGATCCACGCCTCGAAACGCTTGTTGATGACGTCCTGTGCTTCCAATGACGTTGCGCCAAAAGTCGACTGGTTCAGAAACTGAAATGCTTCGGCCGTCGTAATTGGTGGCGGCGGTGGCGGGGGTGGCGGCGGCGATGCGCTTCCGCCAGAAGAGCCGCCGCATGCTGACAGAGTCAGCATGATTGCAGCGGTCATCGTGATCAGTTTCGAACTCTTCATTTCCAGTCCCGTCCTGGGATTAACCCGTTATTTTACGGATTGCAGGTATGCCATCTGCTCATCAGTTAACAGATTACGCAATCGGATCAGCAGACCAACCTGCAGCTTTTTGACCTCGTTTTCGGCAAGCAGTGCGGCCTGGATACTTTCGAGCACTTTTCGCTCATCGACCGGCGACTCATCCAGATCCTCCATTGCCTGCATGTACGCTTCCCGGAGGTCCCATTCATGCTCGGCAACAGCGCCTTGCACCTCAACGACTGCGGCTCTTATGGCTGAGAACTGCTCTTTGCTCAGGCCCAGCTCATCCTGGTGTTCCAGGATCACATTCGGGGCAAACAACTTCCCTTTGAAAGGATCC
>Ga0316203_1002050_pt1 | contig 11504 bp, 13 predicted proteins | sample 6monrhotite_MG_FD_204940 | JGI IMG/M metagenome (GOLD analysis project Ga0316203, IMG submission 204940) | Microbial mat bacterial communities from mineral coupon in-situ incubated in ocean water Damariscotta River, Maine, United States -... | ecosystem: Environmental > Aquatic > Marine >... | reverse complement strand
TAGGGGTAGGGTAGTTGTTGAAGATACTTCACAATTTGATCCAGGTGTGCCTTTGCAATATATAGGTGGAGCTTATACCAATATAGATTTAGACTTCTTAGTTAATACTAGGTAAATTTTTTTTATTTGACTGGGTGCAAAATATAAGCTATCAATAAAGCTATAATATAATTTATTTTATGATGAAAATTAAAATTCTAAAAAAAGTTAAAGAAAATTTAAGAGTAGGTCAAGTTATAGAAATAGAAGATATAAAAAATATTCCTACTGATCAATTTTGGAGAGCTAGATTAGAAGATTCTAAAATAGATAATTGCATTGAAATTATTAAAACTAAAAATAAAAAATAATGGCACAAACTCAACCATCAGTAACAGCTAATATATTATCAGCAAGACAAAATCAAGGAGTAGATGAAAGATCAATCTTAGTTATTGGTCAATTGATAAGCGGAGCTGCTACAAGCGGTGAATTAGTGGAGGGATTAATAAGTGATTCACAATTTAACGATGCTTTCGGCCGTAATTCTCATATTGCAAAGGCTGGTAGATCATTATTAGATAGATTATCAATTTCAAGAATTAAACCAAAAGTTGATGCAATCGCTCTTGCAGATGCAGGGGGTGCAGTTGATGCAACTGGTTCAGTTGCTTTTTCTGGGACTGCTACAGCTTCAGGAACTATAACAGTTTATATTGATTCAATAAAGAATGGTAAATATGAAATAGCTGTTACAAGTGGAGATACAGCGACAATAATCGGCGATGCTTTGGAGGCTGCTATTACTGCTAATTTAGATAGCCCCGTTAGTGCTTCAAATACAGCTGGTACGGTTACCTTAACTGCTTTAAACGGTGGAACGGAAGGTAATGATATTAGTATTAAACATATTGGCACTGTTGCAGGAATTACAACAACTGACACGGCAATGTCAGGAGGTGCAACTAACCCTACATTAACAAACTTATTTGATCCAATAGCAGATAAAAGATATACTTCAATCATATATCCGGAGTCTTGGGGAACTACAACATTAACTGACTTTTTAGAAGCTAGATTTAATGTTGATGATAATATATTAGATGGTATTGGTATAGTCTCTAAAAAAGATACCTTTGCTAATTTAAACACAACCTTAGACGGATTAAACTTAAAAACTTTAACTTATATTCCAAATAAATTAAATACCGATTCAGATTATCAAGGTGGTGGCATTTTTGAAAGCTCAATAGTAATTGCAGCTAGAAAAGCAGGTGAAAGAGAATTAAGAATGACAATAGGGTCAAACACTTCTACAATAGTTACAAACGGTCAAGGAACTGGCGGGTCATTCTTTTCATCAATACCTTATGCTAATACTCCTGATACTGGCTTACCAGTTATTCCAACAGGAAAAGGCTTTACAGACGTAGAGGCTTTAGAATTAAGAAATAGTGGTGGTTGGTTATTACGAAACAATCCAAATAACACAATCTTAATTTCTGGTGAGGCGGTAACTACTTATAAAACTGATGTTTTAGGAAATCCGGATAATACTTTTAAATTTTTAAACTTTATTGATACATTATCTATCGCTAGAGAATATATCTTTAACAACGCAAAGGCAGACTTTACTCAAAGAGTTTTGACAACTGGTAATGTTATTGCAGGTTCTGCTCAAGTAAATGCACAATCAATTTTAAATACCTTTATGAGTTATTATGCCACTTTAAGCGGTATTAATGGCGATACTGATTATCTAACCCTAAGAGCTGGCGAAGAAGAGCGTAAGGCATATAAAAAAGAGATTGAGGATAGTATCCAGATTAATTTATCTACTGGTACAGTTACTCTTGATCAGATAGCTAATATAGTTTCTCAATTAAGAAATATTATAATTAACATAACTCCAACTTTTGAATAATGGCAAACGACAAAATACAAGTAGCAATTAATGGTAATGTGGTTGCATATGAGGGCAACATTACTTATTCACTAGGTAAAAATACAATAGTTTTTAATCCTCAAACTAATGGGAAGCTAATAAAAACTAAAGATATATCTAGTGCGGTTGGTATGGTAACAATACCCATTAGATGTACTGATGAAAATGTGGAGTTATTTAGAAGTTTTGACGGTCAAGAAAATGTTATTCAGATTGGGGATATTTCTTTTTCTGGAATGGAATATGAAGTTTTTCCAGATATTCAAGATTTAGAAGTTGTTGATTTTATTTTTAAAGGTAATCCAGCGGTATAATGAAAAAAGATTTTATAGAATTTAAGTTAAGTAAATCAATTAATACTTCGGTTGGAAGTGAACTAAAAGATTTAGATACTCTTTATTTAAAATGCTTCAATATTGCCGATCATAGAAACGCAACTATTTCACTAAGAAACCAATATAAAAGGATGGTAATTGATGTATTACCAGAATTAGAAAAATTACCGAAGCCAAAAGATCAAGAGGGTTCAGGAGAACAAAAGGCAGAAGATATAAGAGAATTATTTTCAATATTTGATGGCGATAAATTTATTGTTTTCTTAGATAAGTTTTTAGAGTTTTTTAAATTAGATATTTTATTTAAAGATGAAAACTTTAAACATAAAGCAAATGATATTGATATTAAAAAAATCAATCCAGATGATATTGAGTTGTTAATTGCTAAATATATTGAGGTTTTTTTTCTCTCATCTTGGATGAAATAAGCGAATTAGATTCTTTAATCTGTAATTTAGCTCATTTTTATAAAGGGTCAGCAAGTTTTGAATGGCTAGAAAAACAGCCAATGTCAAAAATGGTTAGACTAAGTAAAGAGGCTAGTAAGATTAATAAAGCAATGCAACCAAAAGAAAGATGAGTTTTAAAACAAGCTACATATATGATTTAGTAGATAAAATAAGTCCTAAACTTAAAAAAGTTAATTCTAGTTTACAAAAAACATCTACACAATCGAAAAAGACAGGAGAAAAGGCTTCTAACTCATTTAAAAAATTCAATAAATCATTAAAGCCAGTAAAAAATAATATAGATAAATTAAGAAAGTCATTTAAAAGCTTTAATAGTGAAGTAGGTGTAAAATTATCAGCTACCTTTAGTGCATTTACTTTTTTATCTCTTAGGGGTTTTAATAAACAAGCTCAAGCCTTAGAGGCTGTAAGGGTAGGTCTTGATTCCACTAATAACGCAGCAAAATTAACCTTTGAAACTTTAAGAAAAGAGGCTACAAGACTCCAGAGAGAAACTTTATTCGGAGATGAAGAGATTTTAACGGGTGCTACTGCTCAATTATTGACATTTACAAACATTGCCGGCAAGGAATTTTTAAGAACGCAGCAGGCGGTTTTAGATGTTGCTTCAAGATTATCATTAGCTAGAGGCGGTGCGGTTGATTTAACTTCAACAGCAATCCAATTAGGTAAAGCTTTAAATGATCCTGTTGCCAATCTTGGTGCATTAGGTAGGTCAGGTATTCAATTTTCCAAAGACCAAAAAGCGACAATAAAAAGATTCGCAGAAACTAACCAACTGGCAAAGGCTCAAAAATTAATTTTAGACGAACTAGATAAGCAGTACGGAGGGACGGCAAAGGCATTAGCTAAGGTTGGAACTGGTCCATTAAAGCAATTAATAAATGCTTTTGGAGATCTAGCGGAGCAAATAGGAAAAGAACAATTTAAGGTTATAGAGCCGTTAATTAAGTCATTAAGAAAAATGGCAGATGGCTTTAATAATTTATCCCCTACTATTAAAAAAACAATAGCTATATTTTCTTTAATTGCAATAACGATCGCTCCTTTGCTTGCCAGTCTTGGATTGTTTGCTATCGCTATTAAGGCATTAATAACCCCTATTGCGGTGCTAGGAGTTGGTATAAAATTCTTAGCTTTAAAATCTTTAAAACTTTTAATAATTAGTATAAAAGGAGTGGGAATTGCATTGAGATTCTTAGCTTTAAATTCTATTGGTCTTTTGATAGGAGGTATTGCCAGCTTGTCAATCGCAATGTTCTTAATGAGAGATGATGTTGCTAAGGTTTTTGATTGGATTGGCAACAAAATAAGCTCAATTATAAATGTGATTAGCAATAAAATAGATTCCTTTTCAAACAAAATAGCTAATTTTGCAGAGAGTATCGGCTTTGATCTAGGTATTAGTAAGGGTCAAGAATTAGATAAAATCTTACAACAACAAAAAAGAGAATTATCTTTTAGAGTTGAAAGAAGTCAGTCAGTTGATGTTGGGGGAACTTTAGGAATTAATATTAATGCCCCATCAGGAACTAGTGCTAATTTTACACCAGTTAATAACAACCCTATGCGGACAAATATGAGTTTTACACAATCTAACCCATTACTAAATTAATGTTTAATATAGCTAAATTACCAGAAGCGAGTTATAACGATGTTAGGTTTTTATATCAATCATCTTCAATTAATGGTGGGAGAAAAACAGTAACACACGAATACCCGAATTCAGATATTAGATTTGTTGAGGATTTAGGGGGTCTTAGAAAGACTTACAACATAGAAGCTATAATTGATAATAATAGCAATAATAATCAGCGTGATGCTTTAATTACCGCCCTAGATGCTAAAAATATATTAGGTAAATTGGTTCATCCAGAATATGGAGTTAAGCAAGTTAAATTAATTAACTACACTATAAATAACTCTAAATCTTCATTAGGTATTACTTCATTTTCAATAGTATTTGAAGAGGCAGATCAACCAGTTGTTGGAAAAATAGCTAGTAATACTGGATTTTTAAGTAGATTAAGATCTATTGCAGGTGAAAATATATCTAATAAATTAGAATCTGGCTGGAATACATTTACAAGAGTTAAAGAGGGTTTTGATAAAACTAATCAAATCATAGGAGATACGGGGCGAGAAATAGGTAGGGTTGCTAGTTTAGTTGCTGGTGCTGGTGATGGGGTAAATGACTTTGCAACTTCTATAAATGAAATTGTGAATAATACTCAATCATTAGTAAACTCCCCTTCTGTTTTAGCGGGTAGGCTAACAAATTCCTTTAATGCTTTAGAGGTTGCTTTTGATAATGCAGAAGATGTTTTTAATTCAGTTAAAAATCTAATTGGATTTAAAAATGACGAAGTGGTAACGGGCGATAGTCAAACAAGGCAAGCTACATTAAAAAACCAAGCTTTAATCAATAATTTAATATCTGTAAATACTTTTGCCATAGCTTACAATCAGGCTGCTCAAATAAATTACAAAAATCAAGATGATCTAAATAGTAATATTAAGATTTTAGAGGATGGATTTAAAAATATAACTGGACTAGATAGAGATAGTCAGACTGAACTACAAAGAATTAGAATTGAATTTCAAAAAGTAACAAATGATTTATCAATTTCTTTACCTAAAGTTTCAGATTTTACAACAAACAAAATTCCTTTAAATGTTTTAACTTATCAGCTTTATGCATCATTAGATAAAAAAAATGATATTAAAGATTTAAATAAATTCAGAGATACAAACGAGATTAAAGGAACTATTAAAATCTTAAGTAATGGATAATAAAATTTTCTATGAAATAAACGGAATTAAATATGAGGGGGTAACTTCATTTCAAGCTACCGATTCAATGGTAAATTTTGGCAAGTCATTTTCAATATCTATTACTATTAATAGCGAAATAGCCCCATCTTTATTAAATGCTTCAACTCAAGATGAAATAAAAATCTATATTGATAATAATTTAATTCTAACAGGTTATATAATAGGGCGGAATATAGATTATGATTCATCATCTCATACTATAACCTTTGAGGGTGCAGATAAGGCTACTGATATAATAGATAGCGATGTAATACAAAAAAGCTACAACATAAGAAGCTTTCCTAAATTAATTACTCAAACCTTATTGGATAATGGTTATAATCTAAAAGTGATTAATAATGTCATCGGATTACCTTTATTAGATCAAAACGAAAAAGTGAATACAGAAAGCGGAGAAACTATTATTAATTTTCTATTTAGATATGCTCAAAAAGTGCAGGCATTATTAACAACTAATGAAGATGGTAATATAGTAATAACAAGAGAGGATAAAATAGGCAATATAGGCAATATAGTAAGTGAACAAAACGGAAGTAATAACAATATACTTTCAGCATCTTATCGAGAATCAACAAAGGATAGATTTAATATTGTTGAGGTATTTTCACAAGATACAAATGATTTTCACACAGAACAAGCATCTAATCAACAAGGTAAGTCAATCGATAGTGATATCAGGTCTCCTAGAAGGCGTAGAATAGTTTTCTCAGATCCTACGACTTCAAAATTCCTTAATGATTATGCTAAATGGTTTATTAATGTTAAAAGAGCCAAAGGAAAAACCTATAATGTAAGGCTTCAAGGTTATTATGGGGGTAGTTTATGGAAATCAAATAATTTAGTTAAGGTCAAAGATGATTTTGCCGGATTAAATGGAGAGTTTTTAATTCAAGATGTTACTTACTCAAAATCCCTTAATGGTTCTTTTACTGATTTAGTAATTGTTGAAAAGGGTTCTTTAACTTTAGAGCCTAGTTTATCTGATGTGATTGGTCTTTTTAGCTTACTTTAAGCTTTTACTTTAGTTTGACCAGCAGAATTAATATTAACTGGATAAGTGCCGGCACTACTACCTCCTGTAACCGTAACATCCATACTAGCATTTTCATTTAATACTAATGAAACAGCATCAGCTAGATCAATTTCAGTAGCATTGATGGTAACTTTTGTATTGGCTGTAATGTTTAAATTTTCCATCACTTCATTAATATTTTGATTAGTTGTAATCTCAATATCTCCATTTTGTTTAAAAGTTATTTTGCTATTTTCAGCAATTGGATTTTTTATTTGCAATTCACCATCTAATAAATCATCTGGTTCAATTGGTACATTATAGGGGATACCAAATATATTTGATTTACTACTCAATGAAAAGAATAATAATATTTCACTTGTATTATTTAAGGTTGCTTTTGAATAATAGCCATAAGGATAGATAATCTGGACATTGTTAAGTATTTGACCGTCAACAGTAGATACTTCCGCTCTACCTTTATTTGTAAATCTTTTTAAAAATCCTTTTTGTATCATTAAAGTAAATTTTTTTTATTTGACAATATCCCTATTTTTTAATATTACTTAATTATAAATAACTATTTTTTATTGTCAATAATGAGTCAAGACATAAAGCTATTTCAAGATGGAAATAATAACTGGGATATTGATTTTGACAACGGTGATTTTGCATTAACAAAAGGGCTTGATACAGCAATTTATATGAGTTTATTTTGCGAAAAAAGAGCAGATGCAAATGAAGTGCCAAACCCTATTTTAAGAAGGGGTCATTTTACTAATGAATTTTCAAGAATAGAAAATTACGAGGTAGGCAGTAAATTATGGATATACATAGAACAAGCTAGAAATACCGATCAAAACACTTCTTTAATTGAGGACTCAATAAGAGATAGTTTAAAATGGTTAATAGATCAAGATATTATCAAAGATATTAATATTGAGACTAGTTTTATAGGGTCTAATTTAGAGGTTAATCTTGATATAATTGGTAAATCTCAAGAGGACACAGAAAATTATAATTTATTAATAAATACTAACTAATGCCAATCGCAAGAGATACATTAACAGAGATATTAGAAAGAATGGTTAGTGACTTAGTATTGTCTGTCAATTCTGGACAGTTAGACACTTCTAAACAGATTGACCCTACTATATTAAATAGTTATGTTAGGGGAATTGTTGAAGCTATCGCAGGCGGTATTGATAGTAATAATGATTTAAGCGAACAAGTTTTAGCTCAAATATTTATCCAAACTGCAACAGATGAGTTTTTGGAAAGATGGGGGGTTATTTTTGGAATAACAAGACAGCCAGCAACTAAGGCGATCGGTACTTTATCATTTACAGGATCATCAGGCGGTATAATTCCAATTGGTACAACCTTAACTAGATCAGATGGTAATGAATATATAACAACCTCATCAGGAACTATAACAAGCCAGACTATAAATATATCATCTATTATTAGAGTCGGAACTTTAGCAACTGTAACAACAACATCTAATCATAATTTAGCAACTGGTCAAGTTTTAGACTCAATACAGGGAGCAGATCAGCCAGAATATAACTTAAGCAATATTACAATATCAGTTATTAGTAATAATCAGTTTACTTATCAAGTTACAGGCTCACCGACAACTCCTGCAACTGGAACAATAACAGCTACCGAGATTTATACTTTTGTCTCTATTGAAGCAAGCGACTTTGGGGCTTTGCAAAATAGCGGTTCTGGTTCAGTTTTTACGCTTGTAACTCCTATTGCTAATATTGACGATTCAGCTATTGCAACTTTTGAGGGTATAACTGGTGGGCTAGATATTGAAAGTGATATAGATTATGGTGCTAGAATTTTGGAAAGAACTTCTAATTTTACAGCTCCTTTTACTAAGGGAGGAATACCAGTTTTTATAAAACAATTTATAACTGGTATTACGAGGGTTTGGATTAATGAAGCTACCCCATCAGCAGGGTCAACAGAGATTTATTTTGTAAGAGATAATGATATAAATATAATTCCGACATCTCAACAATTAGCAGATACAAAGATTTTAATTATAAATGGTAATAATTTAACCGACGGAATAAAACCTGCTAATATGCCAGATGATAATGTTTATGTATTAGCTCCAACTGCTGTACCAGTTAATTTTACATTTTCCGGACTTTCTCCAAATACTTCTGATATGCAAGCAGCAATCACTAATTCACTAACTGACTTTTTTAAATCAGATCAAATTGTTTTAAGTGAGGATGTTTTAGAAAATGAATATACAAATGCAATATTTAATACCCTAGATAGTAACGGCAATGTGCCAGTATTTGCACTAACAACACCGACAGGGGATATAACTATTAATACAGGAGAACTAGCTACTCTTGGCAATATAACTTTCCCATAATGCCTATAATACAAAAAATAACACAGACACAGCAAGCAGACATATTAGCTCAATATATAAGAGATGATAGGTTGCACCAAGCTAAAAATAAGGAGGGGTCAAACTTGAGAAAAGTTTTAATTGGTATTGCAGAGGAATTTGTGAGATTTAGGGATAAAGCAAATCTTATTTACGATGATTATGACCCTAGTAAAACAGATCAATTAATAACAGATTGGGAAACTCAAGTAGGAATCCCTGATGATTGCTTTAATAATACTGGAACCTTAGAAGAAAGAAGAACAAATATTTTATTGAAGTTAGCAGGTATAAATGTAACCACAGAACAACAATTTAAAAATGTAGCTTCAATTCTAGGCTTTAATATAGAGGTTAGTAATGGTGTTGAGACTTCAACGTTTCCCTTAACTTTACCATTTATATTATTAAACCAAGACGAAGCGCCTTTTACAATAATTATTACCTTACCAGCGAGTGAGCAGCCTGCTGGCTTACCTTTGGAGCTGCCCTTTACATTAACAAGTCAAGCACCAGAGATTTTAGAATGTTTATTTAATAAAATAAAACCTGCTCAATGTAATTTAATTTTTAGATATAGTTAATTATGGCAAAATTTGATGATAAAGTAAACGGCAATACAGTATCTGCTGATGAATATAATAATATGGTCAGAGCTTCAAAGAATTTAATTGAAGATTCTGGACAAACGATTGACTCAAGTAATACGCAACTATCAAAGGCAGTTGCAAACTATGTAGCATCTGGTTCTTTTTATACTGATTCAGGTATTGCAAACGCTTATGTTTTAAATACCACTGGTTCCTTTCAAGCTCCAACCGCATATGTTGATGGTATGGAAGTTCGCTTTAGAACAAGCAACACAAATACAGGAGCATCAACTATCAATGTTAATGGGTTGGGTGCTAAGAATATTAAAAATTCTGATGGCACAACTGATATTTTAGCAGGATTTATTTCAAATAATAGAGATATTTCATTAAGATTTTATAATGATTGTTTTATTCCTAGTAACGAAATAACACAAGCAACAATATCAACAGCTGGTCAATCATTATTACCAGATCAAATAACAATCTCAAATGGTACAGATTCAGATCATGATATTGATTTTACGGCTGGTAATTTTCAATTTGACGATGGTTCAGGTCAAGCGGTAGCAACAGCATTAACAAAGCAGATTGATGCGGCTTGGGTAGCAGGAGATAATGCGGGGGGTTTATTTACTGGCTCAGTTGCGGCGGATACATTTTACTATTGCTTTGTTATTAAAAATTTAAGCACTGGAGTTATAGATGCAGGATTTGATCCTAGTTATTCAAGTCCCACACTTCCTAGCGGATATACTAAAAAAGCTTATAGAGGAGCGATACTTACTGATGGATCAGGAAATATTAAAAATGGTAGCTACACTTTTTTTAATGGCGGTTACAGGTTTATATATAGCACAGCTGTACTAAATTACTCAGCGACGACTCCTGCATATAATACTTATAATATTACTTGTCCACCATTTTCTTTAGCTCTCATTGATGGAGATTTAGCTAATAGCTCAACAGCTTCTTATACAAAATTTCAGGTAGGTTCTACAATAGAAGGTGGCGGTATTTTTTCTGGAGTTATATCAAGCACAGTAGCATCAAGAAGCGCTATAACACCACCTTTTCCAATAAAGGTAGATTCTAATTCACAAATAAAATTTGGATATGTTGACGGAATAGCATGCGCTTATTCCCTTTATATTAACGGTTGGATCGAATATTTATAATTATGATATATTTAAAAAACAAACAAACAAATGAAATTAAAACTTTTGAAGTAGATAATTATCTACAATTAAGTAAAAACATTAGAGATCAACATATTGAGGCAACTCAAGATGATATTGATACTTATTTATTGCAAGAAGCTAAAAATAGTAAAATTGTAGAAATAAAAGCCGCGAAAGATGAAGCTTTATATTTACCAATAGATTATTTAGATACTCAATTTATATCTAGTGAAAAAGCTAGTCAAAACATATTAGGGGCTTTAGTTCTAAATGGTGACGATAATCAATGGCTAGATATTAATGGTAATGTTTTAGTATTATCTAGGGCGGAATTAGAGCAGTTAGGTATTCTTATAAAAACACAAAGGGGAATTGTTTATAACAATGAATCTACTAAAATAACAGCAATAAATAATGCTACCACCATTGAAGAAGTAAATAATATAACTTGGTAATGAAAAAAGTAAAAATTAATTTCCACCAAACAGAATTAAGTACTAAATCTATTAAGTATTTTGCTAGATTCATTATCCAATATGGCACTTACAGAGATAGGGTTGAGATAGGAGGTCGAACAATATCATCGGAGCATGTCTCAATCGATATGGGAGATCATGTCTTTGAATCGAGAGCAATAGTAGGGAACATAAAAACCCCTGCCGAATTATGGTATAAGAAGCTTAAAAAGGATGTTAGAATCGACAGGGTGGAAATCGAAGTTACAGATAAGGAATACGA
>Ga0316203_1002049_pt1 | contig 11524 bp, 3 predicted proteins | sample 6monrhotite_MG_FD_204940 | JGI IMG/M metagenome (GOLD analysis project Ga0316203, IMG submission 204940) | Microbial mat bacterial communities from mineral coupon in-situ incubated in ocean water Damariscotta River, Maine, United States -... | ecosystem: Environmental > Aquatic > Marine > Coastal... | reverse complement strand
TTGAATTTAAATTAATAAAATAATTATGAGTTACGCAAATCCCAAACAATATATTGACAATCAGTCTACGCAAATACAACTAAATTTACAAAAAACCTTATCGGATATAACTTCTAAAACTGTTTCAGATATAGGTAAAATATACGCTGAAAATTCAAAATTTAATAAACAGCTTATTCAACAAGTTGATGATAAAATTAATAAACAAACTAGCACAGCAATTCAAACCCATGGGAAAAATCCCAGTGTAAAAATGGGTGAAATTTATAAACTATCTAAATACGTAGGAGATCTAAAAAAATCAGATCCCACTAGCTGGACTGAAAAACAAAGAACTACAATTTCTAGCTGGGATACTTTAGCTGATCGCATGCAAAATACTTTTGAAAACACACTTTCCGCGGACCCTGGAGGAGCTTTGTCTAATAATGCAGACAAACCTGGAGGCATTGATACTAAAAGAGGATCTAAAAAAACACATGTGCTACTAGCTATGGCAAACTTAGTACCTTCTCAAAAGAGTGCTCAATTTCCAATTGATGAAACAGGTTTTATTAATTTTAATATATTAGTAAAAGATGGAGAAACAGACATTGGTAATATTGTAAATGATACTCCTGAGAGCACTATGCAATTAGATATAGTTCCTGATATATTAAAAAGTATTGAAGAAAAAAATAAAATTTTTGCAGGTAAATTAGATATAAATAATCCGCTTTCACCGTATTATACCGTTGCAAAAAAAGGTGAAGAAAAAGCAGAATATAAGGACCCAGAAACAGGTAAAGTTATTCTTAGAGGGCGTTATATGGATATAGACAAAGTTAAAGAAGACTGGATTACTGAGCAAGAAGCTAATGATTATACTGGATTAGAAAACCCCGGAAGAGTATCTTTATATGAAACTCAGTACAAAGACAAAAACGATCCTAGCTACAGGTATGATGATCCAACAGAGGCTCAGCTTAAGATTATGAAAGATAAATATCTTGATAAAGAATTTAATATATTTTTAGCAGAAAATCCTAATATTTACAAGGCATTAGCGAATCCAAAAGCTCCAAAACCTGACATCCTTCCTGTTAAAAAAATATCAGCAGCAAATGAGCTATATAATGCTCAAGTTAAATTAGCAGATGCTTCTATTAAAGATATGAATGAATTAATGGAAACGCCGCTAAAAGAAATAGGAAATAGGCCATTTACACTTGATGAAGCAGGTGCTTTTATGCAAGTAGTTAATAAGCATCGTAAGGCTAAAGGAGGTAAAATAAAATCTATGGATGAAATTAAAGCAGACTTCCTTAAGGAAAATACCCTAGAAGAATGGGATGCTAAAGGTATTACTGCAGAGCTAGGATATGTAAGAGAATCAAGCGGTAATAAATATATAGAACAATTACCTGTTGGGTCGTATGAACAAAAAACAGAAACCCTCGTAGATTTACTATATCCAAATCTTAAGACAACCAAAAGAAACGAAATGCTTAATTTTATAAGAGGTAATGGGGGAGAAACTACATCTAAAGCAAACCAAGATTTTAATAAATAACAAAATATAATATGCCAGTAAAAAGATATACAGTCGACGGAGAACCTTACGATGTATCCGATGCTAAAGAACAAGAATTCTTAAGTAAATTTGACAACGCTGTTTTAGTAGGTGTTCTAGATGAAGAAACAAATGAAGTTATAGAGCAAAAAATAGATAAGGTTGAAGATAAAGAAGTGGATTTTCCAACAGCTGTTGCAACGGAGGTTGCGCCTGTGACAGCAAACACAAATGCAGTGCAGCAACCAATGACAGAATTACAAGCCGGGTATGTGAAACCAGAAGATACGGTATTACCTTCGGTAGATACTTCTTTGGATTCACCAGATCCTGACCCAGATCCTGATAGTCCAGATGATTCTACAGTATTAGATGAGATTGTTATTAAAGCAAAAACTAAAAGCAAAAAAGAAAAAGTTAATGAAATTTTTCAGGAAAACATTTATAATGATTTTTCAAATCCAAATGATGAAATTTTTAGAAAATATGCTGAAAGTAATAATAGTATTCTTTTTCCTTATAAAGAAAACTTAAAAAATGGACCACAAGCTGATGATATTATTAATTTTTTAAACAACAATCCAGGCGAAAAAGTTTCTATTTTTATAGATAATCCAAAAATTCCAGACTACAAAGAATCTGTAAATGAAGTAAAAGAATTGTACCGCCAATACCAAAATCTTTTAGTAAAGCAAAAAGAAGGTGGTCTTAATTATCAAGAAAACATAGAGTTAAAAGAAAACAAAAATTTATTAAATCAAAAGTATGACGCTCATAAAGATATTTTTAACACCTTTGATGAAAGAGTTTCTTTTATAAATATTTCTACTGAAAAAAATAATAGGCCCAAAGAAAAATCAAAAGAAATAATTCAAGCTAAAAAAAGCAATGGAGAATCTGATTTTGATATAAACTACGATGTATCTAAGGCTGGTAAAAGTTTTTTATCCCCAAAAGAAAATGATATTGCATCATTACAAAGAAAATATGAAGATGCAACTGGAGAAGAAAAATTAAAATTAAAACAATTAATTGATAAACAAGTAAATGTTGATGATTATGGGAAAACTCTTTATGATTCAGCTACGGGTAAAATATATGGTTTAAATACAAAAGCAACGTCACCTCCTGCTGCTTTAATAAAATCTTATGAAGAATCAAAAAATTTAGCTTATAAAACAAGTATAGATGTTTTAAATTCACAAAGAACTGAAAAATATTATGAATTAGTAGGTTTTATTCAAGATTATTATAAAGATAATAAAGAAAAAAGAGTAAACGGTCTGTATGGATTTAATGACGACAAAGAAAAATATCCTATAGCTATAAAAGGCGCTATAGAAAATAACATACTGCCAACTTCAGAGATTACACAAAAATTATTTAATGATAATTCTATCGATTCATACATGCAAAGTGGATTCGATTCATCTAAAGAAGACAAAAATTTTTCTGAAAAATATCAAAAAACTTTAGAAGAATTTATAGTTTTAAACAGAGCTATTCAATTAAATAGAAATATAACTACATCAAATAATAAAGAATATATTGAAGAATTTGTGGACTCTTTGCCGCTTATTAATTCAACTACAACTTTAGAAGAACAAAATATCTTAGTAGATATGTTTGAGTCTTCCGGTGAATTTGATAAAGATGATATTAAAGAATTAAAGAAAAATATTAAGCCAAGCGTAGGGCAATCAGTTGCCGGAGAAATTTATGGACTGGGTGAATTTCTATTTAATCTTCGGCTTGGTAGAGGATTATCTGGAAATAATATAAATAAAACTTTTAATTTTGCAACTAAGTACGCTGACAAGATATTTAAAGGCAATAAAATTGCTCAAAAAGCTTCACGAATTGTTTTTAAAAGCTTAGAGGAAGGAAGTGAATTTGCGGGAACCACAGCAATGACTAATGCATTATATGGTAAAAACGAAAGTGTTTCACAATCATTTTTATCAGGAGCTTCTTTAGCATTTGCAGGGGCGTTTACAAAAAAGCTTATTCCTAAAATTAATAAGTATTGGCTAAGTATGGAGTCGTCAAAAAAAGCCGCTAACTATGGCTTGTATAGAGGAATGGCTAGTAATAAAACTTTACAAAATTTTTCTAAATCAGCAATACAAGGAGTTGTAGGGGGAAGTACTTTTGTCGCAGGTAGTATTATAATGGACCCTATAGACTATGAGTATGGAGATATTATGCATACTTTAGGGGTAGAGACTTGGAAATTGGCTCTTTTAGGTAAAGGTACACAAGCTTTATCCTCTAAGGGTAAAAGTTTTACAAAAGTATACGAAGACTTTTCTAATGATATTTTAAAATACAAAAACCTAACAAATACGTCTAATAAAGCAATAAAAGTATTAGGCATTGACAAAAAAGACGTTACTAATCCTAATGAAAATTCTTCTGATGTTGTAATAAAAGCAGGTCAAAAAGTTAAAATTCAAATTAAAAAAGATTTAAAAACCGGCAAAATAACTGAAGAAAAAGCTGAAGAACTTAATAAACAGGCAGATATTTCCGTAACTGCAGCCGAAGGGCAAATTGCAATAAACAAAGCAAAAGAAAAAATAACTCAAGATGTTAAAGATGGTACAATACCTACAGAAGGAGAAAGATATATAGTAGGGCAGAAGATAGCAAACGGTGAAAAAACTAATGAAAAGGATTCCAGAATACTGGCAAACATGTCTCCTGAAAGTTTCCTTATTGCAATAAATCAACCTATAAGTTTAGAATCTATAACTAATGCAAAAGAAATTATTAAAGAAAATGCATCGATTCAAAAACTTTTAGACGGAGGTCTTTATATATTTACTGAAGGAAATTATACTAGAATACCAGGCGCTAAAGAAGGTGAATTTAAAGCATTAGATTCAAAATTAAGGCAAGAAACATCTGATTTTTTATACGATAGAAGCAACGCAAGCAGAGTTCTTGAGGAATTAAAAGAAACTAATAAAAAAAATCTTACACCTTTACAAGAAAACGATTTAAATGAATCAATAAAAGAAGCTGAATTAAATTTTAAAGATTTTTTACAAGAAGGATATAGGTCTGTTGAACTTCAGGAAAAATTACAAAGAGAAGCTACAGAAAGATATGAAGCAGATATTAAAAAAGGAAAGGAATCCGAAGGTAAAGGTATAACCGGAAAATTAGTAGAAATTAAAACATCTGTAGAGTTTGCAGAAAAATACAAAGAAATAGGAGGGAAAAAAGATGTTACTAAAGAAATAGCTTTTATAGATCCAGTAACAGGTGATAGATATATTAATAGAGAATTGGCTCTTACTGTTAGAAACACTTCTGCTGCCACTCACGAGGGTTGGCACGCTGTCGTTAAAGATGTTTTAAAAGACGATAAGGGCAATATTACAGACGAAGGTATAAAAGTAATAGATAATATATTAAACTCATTAACGCCAATCGAAAGAAGAGGTTTGAATGAAGATGTATTCAGCAGATATGATACCGAAGCGCCTAAATCAAAATGGTATGAAGAAAATTTAACTGTTTTATCTGAACATATATCTGACAAGAAAATAAAATTTTCTAAATCAATAGGCGAAAAACTAATAGATTTAGCAGAAAAAGTAAAAGGGACCACTTTTAAAAACTTAGAAATAGATGCTACTACCGGAAAAGGCATGTTTGAAATGCTTAAAGGGTATGCACAAGGGAGTAAAAAAGGTATTGAGTCTGCTCAAAAATTTGCTGAGGAAGCTGCTAAAAATACTAAAGTTACAACAAGCAAAGATGCTGAAACAAAATCTAGTAAAGCGGTAGATTCTAAAACAAAAATAAAGTTAGATAGTTTTACCGGACCTGCAGAAAATAGAAAATTTAAAACTAAAAGAGAGTGGGAATCTTCTAGAGAATATGTTGATGCATATAATTATTTTGCAGAAGCAAACCCCAAGCTAGACGCTAGAATTAAAAGTGTAGCTGCTAGCAAAGGAGTTGATTTTATAGATGTAGACAAAGTTAAAGATGTTTTATCTATGCGATTTGTTAAAAATTTTAACATAGAAAAAAATAGTTTATTTGGATGGATGTTAGGTAAAAACCCAGCATTACAGTTTGCTGTTTTAGACGTTATTAAAAAAGAAACAGCTGAGCCGGCCACTATATCTACTACCACTAGAGAAGGTGGCACTATGGAAGTAGAAGATACTTCTATGAGCATAGAAGATCAGATAGATGCTTCTTTAGCTAGAAAAGAACAACAAAATATAGAATCTCAAATTAAAACTACTATTAAAAAAGGTAATGAACGATTTATAGATGAAGATTTAAGAAAGGTTATAAAAACAGGTGCTGAAAATATTTTTAGTAGCAAAGAACTTACTACTAAAAGAGACATTAAAAATGCTTTAAAAAATAAAGTTAATGAAAAAAACATTGAAAGTTATGATGTTAACGGTAAAACTTTAAAAAACACTAGCATATTTACAATAACTAAAAAGAAAATTGGTAAATTACCTGATTTTATTGAAGAAAATTATGAATCTTTATTTCACACAAATGCTGTGCCTATTTCGTATTTAGTTAATTTTGAAAGATTAACACCAGAAGCCGAAAAAATATTTACAGGATCGCCAACTAGATTAACAAATCAAAAGCTTATAGATAAAGCTATAAAGACTGGTGATTTTCACACAGAAAATGAAAGAACAGGCCCTATGTTCTACCCTAGAAGAAAGCCTACAATAGAGGAGGTTCAAGATTTTTTTAAAGTTAGAGGTAGAGACAATGCTTTTGTTAATATGCTAGCAGGTACCGCTATTACAGACGCAACTCCTGGGGCTTTAAAAGAAATACAGGCTGAAGATAAAAAAATAGCAGAAACAGCATTAAAACTAGGTGTTGATGTTGAAGTTAAGTTTTCTAGTACAATAAAAGAAATTAAAGAAAATAAAATTGAAAACGTATCTGAATTAGCAGAAGTTAGTAAATTAATTTTTACGGAAATGTTTACCAAAAAAATAAACGGTAAAATAGACTATACCTCTGGTTCTATACAAGAAGCAATTTATAAAGATCCATCTTTCAAAGTTAATGACGAAAAAAGTTATAAAAATCTTATAAAAAAATATATAAATGGCGAATTAAAAGTTGGCTTAGCAACAAAATTAGATGAAATAGCAGCAGAAGCTCTATATGGCAATGAAGTTATACAAGCAATGTTAAAAGAAAATGAAATTTTTAATGCCGGCCTAAGTAGAAAAGTTATAAATAGCTTAATACCCTCAGGTTTAAACGTTGTACAAAATGATTATCTCGAATATGGAAGCCCTGAACATAAGGCTTATGTACAAGAATTAAAATATTTAAAGATTATTGAAATGATTCCAAAAGAAGTTTTTAATTTTAAAACTAGAGAATCAGGCAAAAGTCCTGTTTTAGCTCAAACTCTTGGTTATAATGGTACAAAAGATAAAAGTACAGAAAAATTTAAAGAAGATTTTGAACTTAAGAAACCTGGAGATACTGAAGCTCAACTGGTAGAAAGAATTGAAAGAAAAATGGGTACAAATCCAGAAGCTAAAGCAATTTGGAAACCTGTATTAGAAGCTATGAATACAGAAGGAAATACATTTTTCTCTGAACTATCAAAAGGAGCTAATAAAAATAGCATAGGCCAAATAAGAAACATTCAATCTAAGCCTATTAAAGCATTGTCTAAAAAAGATAAAGTAAAAGAAATAAATAAAGTTTACAAATCTAATTTAGAAAAATCTAATAAAATAAATACATTATATCATAACGCTATTATAGAAACTATAAACCTTGGCTTAAATAAAAAATATGGTATTGGATATTCTACTGCAAGAAGTGAAGCTGTTAGAAAATTATCTACAATTTTTACTAATAATAAAAGTTTTGGATTTAGATTAGCGTCTCCGTTTACAATAGTTAAGTATTTTATTGAGGGTAGTAAAAAGAATTTTTCTAACGAACATTTAAAAGAATCTGCTAAATTTAAAGCAGGCGCTATAAATGTTCTTTTATCGGGGGAAAAAAACATAGAAAAGGCTTTAGAAAAGCTTAATACAGGTTACGAAAGTGTTTTAACTGACAATGTATCCAGGAAAGAAGCTGATGATGCTTTAGGTAAAGTTATTTCACCTAATATGCAATCATATTTAAAATTAGTAGGCCCTGATGCTATGGTTTTAACATCTGAAAAAATTATTGAAAGATTAGATGAATACTATTATATGCCTGGTAAAATTTCATTAGGACAGCATGTTAAAAATGTTGCTCTAAAAAACTCAATACCTCCTAATAAAACTAATTTAAAAATACTAGCAAAAGCAGGAGCTAATATTAAAAATATAAAAACAAATATAGAGGCTTTAGTTGAAATAGATAAAATTGATGTTGAAAATACTAAAAAAATCCCTTTTAGTTCTTCTATTAAATCAGAAGATTTAAGTAAAACATTCAATAAAATAATAGAAAATAAAACCGGTGTTAAAGCTGAAGACGTTTTTAGCGCAAGTAGAGGTGTAAAAACAGGTAAAAATAAAGGTAGACTTGATCTATTTGTGCCTCCATCTGCAGAAGATTTCGTTGGATTGTTATATAAAACATTAGGTAAAGGAAAAGAAGGTAATGCGCAATTAGCTTGGTATAAAGAAAATTTAATCGATCCATTTGCTAGAGGAGACGCTGCTGTTACTGATGAACGTTCCGCTTTAATGAGAGATTTTCAGCAAATTAAAAAAGAAATTACAGAAGCTATTGCTGGTAAAGACTGGAAAGGAACATCGCCATTGACTAGAAAAATGAAAGATAAATTACCTGGTTTAGAATATACAGGTGAAGACGCGTTAAGAATGTATATATGGTCTAAGCAAGGTAATAAAATACCAGATATAGACAAGGCTGAAGTTGATACTGTACTTGCAGAGTTTATTCAAAATCCAGAATTAATTGATTTTGCAAATAAAATTAGATTAATAAATAAAGGGGATCTTTATCCAGAGCCTAGTAATAACTGGGTGTCTGGAAATGTTGCAACAGACTTACTGCAAGGCGTTAATACTATAAAAAGAGCAAAACATTTAGAACAATGGCAAAATAATGTAGATCAAATTTTTTCTAAAGAAAACTTAAATAAACTAGAAGGCGTATACGGTAAAAGCTATCGCAAGGCAATGGAAAACATGTTACATCGAATGAAAACCGGTAGAAACAGAAACATATCTGGTGATTATTTAGGGGGTAGAGTTACTGACTGGGTTAATAATTCAACGGGGGCTATTATGTTTTTAAATCAAAGATCTGCAGTATTGCAATTAATATCTGCAAGTAATTTTGTAAACATGTCTGATAATAATATATTTAAAGCCGGTACAGCTTTTGCAAATCAACCTCAATATTGGAGTGACTTTAAAATGTTATTTAATTCTGAATATCTCAAAAATAGAAGAGGAGGTCTTGAATTTAATGTAACAGAATCAGAAATAGCTGATATAGCTAAAGCAGGTGGTATTAATGGAGTTATTGCTAAAATATTAAAAGTAGGTTTTACACCAACACAATTAGCAGATAGTTTTGCTATTGCCTCAGGAGGATCTACATTTTTTAGAAATAGATATAAAACTTATTTAAAAGAAACAAATGCTGAAGGCAAAAAAGTTTATACAGAAAAAGAAGCAAAAGAAAAAGCTTTTTTAGATTTCAAAGAAACTGCAGAAGAATCACAGCAATCAAGTAGACCTGATAAAATTAGCCAACAACAAGCAGGAATTTTAGGAAGAACTGTATTATCATTTGCAAATACGCCTAGTCAGTACGCTAGAATAATTAAAAAATCTGCAATGGATCTTAAAGCGGGTAGAGGAGATCAAAAAACAAATATATCTAAAATAGTTTACTATTCATTTTTACAAAATGTATTGTTTAATGGCTTACAAAAAGCTTTATTTATGGATCTTATGGGAGATGATGACGATGATACCACATCTACCGCTGCTAAAAGAAAAGCAGAAGCAAAAACACAAAATAAGTACATAGATGTAGCTAATGGTATGACTTCATCTTTACTTAGAGGGAGTGGTGTTAGTGGTAATATTGTAAATTCCCTAAAAGATATGGGTCTTGAAATATACAAACAACAAGGTAAAACTGTTCAGGATTATGACAGGGTAGCCGATGCTGCATTAGGATTCTCTCCTCCGATAAGATATAAATATCAACAAATAAAAAGTGCTGGTCGTAAATTTACATATCCAGGAAGTAGACAAGAAGTAATAGACAAAGGTTTTTCTATAGACAATCCGGCTTTAATGGCTGGTGCTCAAGTAACTTCCGCTTTAACTAATATTCCTTTAGATAGAGCTCTGCGAAAAATCAATAATATAGTTGATGCAACCACCATGGAGCTCGATGAAATACAAAGACTAGGTTTATTATTAGGATGGTCTAAATACGATTTAAATATTCCTAAAGATAAGAAGAAATCATCAAAAAAGAAAAAGAAAAACGCTTTTAAAATACCTAAATTTAAAACACCTAAATTTAAATAATGAAGTTTAAATATTTTACTTACGAGGAATTTGATTCTCCAGATTTTTTAGGCAGCGGAGAGCTAGTTAGTAATGAACTAATAAGTATGCTGGATGTTGCTAGAAAAAAGTATGGTAAATCGATGGCTATAAATTCTGGCTATAGAACAATTGAACACAACGCTAAGGTTGGTGGTAAACCCACCTCATCTCATTTAAAAGGATTAGCTGCAGATATTTCATGTACAAATTCAACTGATAGATTTTTACTAGAAGGTATATTAAGAGAAGTTGGATTTACAAGGATAGGTATAGGCAATTCGTTTATACACGTAGACATTGATAAAGACAAGGCTCAAAAAGTATTATGGACTTATTAAAAATAAAATTATGAAAAAAAAGAAAACATGTTGGAAAGGTTACCAGATGAAAGGCTTAAAAAAGAAAGGTAAACGAATGGTGCCAAATTGCGTGCCTGTAGGAAAAAATAAAAAATAGGAGTAAAGATTATCAGGCGTACCATACCTGCAATTCCTATAAAAAAAGGGGTCTCATATCGAGGCCCCTTTTAATATTATGTATAGCATATGCTTGTTATCCGTCACACGCTAAACAGTCTTCATTCATAGCGCTTGCAGCTATATCACCTCGTAAAACAGATTCAGTTCTAGTATAATATAAGGTTTTAATGCCTTGCTTCCATGCATCAAAGTGAACTTTGTTCAACCATTTCGGTGTTGCCTCAGAAGGAAAAGCTAAGTTTAAACTAACAGACTGATCTATATACTGTTGTCTTAATCCTGCTTGATTAACTAATTCTAGTTGATTAATTTCCTTAAACGTTTTAAACACTTCCTTAGCAGGTATGTCATGGCCCATAGTAATATTATCAAGCTCACTGATGTCTTGGACACTACCTCCATCAGCCAATATTTTACTCCATATCTTTTCATTATTTAATTTGTGTTTTCTTAATAGTTTAACTAACGTAGGATTTTTTCTAATAAAAGTTCCATTAGCTCCTTGCTCTGCAAACACATTAGCAGCCCATGGTTCTATGCCTGGAGAAACATTACCACTAAGCTTACTATTGGAAACAGTAGGAGCCACAGCACGAAGGTGAGTATTGCGCATACCAGTACCAACACACCACAAAGGCTCGCCATAAATTTCAGCAAGATCCCTAGAAGCTCTTTCGCTTTCAATTTTAATCTGAGAAAATATTTTCCTAGTTTCAAACTGAGCAAGTAAACCTTCAAAAGGAATACCTTTGTTTTGGATATAGGTATGCCATCCGAGGACACCCAACCCAAGAGCTCTTCCCTTCTGAGCACTACGAACGGCATTTTCAAAACCTCTAAGTCCTTTTGCTCTTTGAATAAATTCCTCCATAACACCGTCAAGAAACCAAGTGGCGTCGTATATAAGATTAGTATCCTTCCAT
>Ga0316203_1002046_pt1 | contig 11545 bp, 9 predicted proteins | sample 6monrhotite_MG_FD_204940 | JGI IMG/M metagenome (GOLD analysis project Ga0316203, IMG submission 204940) | Microbial mat bacterial communities from mineral coupon in-situ incubated in ocean water Damariscotta River, Maine, United States -... | ecosystem: Environmental > Aquatic > Marine > Coastal... | reverse complement strand
ATGCCGTCGATTGCGGGCACGTGCCACGATTTTGAGATGCGGAAAATGCTGCGTTACCGCCTCTGCAGTCCGCATTGATGCTTCAACATCATCAATGGCAAGGACGAAAATCTTCGCATGCTCTGCGCCGGCGGCACGCAAAATATCCAGCCGTGAGGCATCACCATAGTGGACAACGTTACCGTAGCGCCGCACGACATCGACCTGGGAAGAATCAATCTCCAGTGCGGTGAACGGCCGGTCAACCACCCGCAACAGGCGGGCAACGATCTGTCCGACACGGCCGAAGCCGGCAATAATGACCTCGTTATGTTCGTCCACCATCTCGTCGTACTCAGGCTCGACCGCTGCGGCTTTGCGCTTGCCGTAGCGCTCGGCCGCCATGTAGGCAAATGGCGTGATCAACATCGACAAAGCAACCACAAGAATAAGCTCATCGATGAGCGCTGCTGGTAATAAGGTGTTTCCTGCAGCGATGCCAAACAGGACGAATGCGAATTCGCCACCTTGCGACATTGAGGCCGCGAGACTCCAGGCAGATCGTGCGTCGCACATGCCGAAGCGGTGTGCCAACGGCACCAGCGCGGCTGCCTTCGCCGCCATCAGCAGTAGCACCATAATCATGATGCGCAGCGGCGATTCGAGCAGCAAACCGATATTGACCGACATTCCCACGGCAATAAAAAACAAACCGAGCAAGAGTCCTTTGAAAGGGCCGATGTCGGCCTCAAGTTGATGTCGAAACTCCGAATCTGCCAGCAGCATTCCAGCGATGAACGCGCCGAGCACCATCGACATGCCGGCGAATTGCATAACCAATGCGGCACCGATTACTACCAACAATGCGGTTGCCGTAAATATCTCCGGAATCTTTGACCCGGCCGCGATCTGCAGGACCGGTCGCAGCAAATACCTGCCGACAAAAATCAGACCACCAATCGTGAGCACCATGATGCCTATCTGCGTCATGCCCATGCTGTTGCCGTCATTCGAACCGAGCATGGGCAAAATGGCGATCAGCGGTATTGCGGCAAGGTCCTGGAACAGGAGGATTGAGAAAGCAGCTCGCCCATGCGACGTGGTGAGTTCTTTCTTTTCTGCGAGCATCTGCAAAACAAATGCTGTTGACGATAGAGCGAGAATCAAGCCGATAATCACGGCGGGCTTGCCGTCGAGACCGAGCGCCCAGGCGATCGCCGCAATGATTGCCGCGCTTAGTACAACCTGGGCCGAGCCAAGCCCGAAAACCATTCGTCGCAGAACCCAGAGCCGCGACGGCTGTAGTTCCAGCCCGACGATAAAGAGCAAAAACACCACGCCCAATTCTGCAAAATGCAGAATATGCTCCGGGTCATGAATCAGCTTCGCCCCGAACGGACCGATAATAATTCCGGCCGCCAGATAACCAAGAATCGAACCGAAGCCGAGACGGCGACTGATCGGTACCATGACGATCGCTGCGAGCAGATAAACGATCGATTGCTCTAACAAATTCATAGGGTCTCCAGATTGCTGCGAACGGCCGGGCAAGCATAGTCTAGTCTGGCGCAATTGTGTGATCGACCCGACGACCGGTTTTCGATTAGACTATGGCGTCATACGCAACATGTCTGGTGCACCAGGCTGATCTTACTCAGGATATGCCCATGCTCAATCGTTTCAACTTCGAACGCAGTATCGGTGCCGTCGTACTTGGCATGGTGCTGCTGGTAGCAGGTTGCGACACAGGTGGGTCTGGCTCGTCATCCATGCAAGGTCGGGCAGAAGCGGACAGCGTCGCAGCTACGGCTGCGCAGCAGGCGGAGCAGGCGACGGCTGTGAGTGACGCAGCACAAATTGCTCTGCAACAGGCCGTGATCTCCGAGCGGTTGCCTTACGGTGAAGTCGACGACCAGTTGGTCTACGGTCATTTCGTGTTTCCAGCCGACATGGTTGAGCCGCTGCCAGCAGTGATCGTTATCCATGACTGGTGGGGTTTGAATGACAGTGTACGAACGCGGGCAGATCGCTTGGCGGCGGAAGGCTTTATCGTTCTGGCGGTTGATTTGTTTGCCGGCGAGACCGCCACCTCTGTCGGCGCTGCCAACCAGCATATGCTGCGCGTCGTGGAGAACCCGGAGATCGCGCAGGAAAATATCAGCAAGGCATATGATTTTTTGAATGGCGTTGCTGGCGCGCCACGAATTGCGTCTCTCGGCTGGGGTTTTGGAGGTAGCTGGGCATTGAATACTGCGCTGCTGTTTGTAGATGATCTGGATGCAGCGGTTCTCTACTATGCCCCGATAAGCATTGACGAAGAAGAGCTGCGAACGATCAATGTTCCAATCCTTGGTCATTTTGGAAGTTCCGACAAGGGTATTTCGGTGGCGACGGTCAGAAACTTTGAAGACGCCTTGGAACGGCTGCGCAAAAACTACGATATCCGGATATACCCAGGCGCCGGCCAGGGATTTGCTGACCCAGGCGGTGACAGCTACAACGCGAAAGCCGAGGAACAAGCCTGGCAAGCGACGCTGGAATTTTTTAGTCGAAATCTATCGACTGCTGCTGCGGACGTTGAGTAGAGGTAGCTAAGGCTCAGAGCGACTGCACGCTCTCGGGTACGACGCACTGCAGAGAAACTTCCAGCGGCACCGTACTGTAAGTTATCGACTCCTGGTTCTCGCCGACACAGCGTAGTGAAAGTTGTGCGGTAAGAGCGTCGCGAAGTTGCAGTTGCAGTTGCTGTGGAGAGGCGGGGTCCGCACCCGCAATGCAGAAGTCGCTTACGGCGATAGGACCGAGCTGCTTTTCAGCTACGCGTATGGACTGTTGAGTTGGCCCGTCGGCAACGAGCTCAGTTCTGATTCGCGTATCAGCGATGCTGATGGAGACTGTCCCGGTTGCAGACGCTATCGGACAAACTGCCTCAATACTCACGGTAAATGTCAGGCTCGGAAGTTGGACAGGCTGTGCAGATGATCTGGGCGCGATTTCCGCGATCGCGGCTTCAAACGTTGCCACTAGCTGACTGTTCGCGCCTTCGCCGCGCACGTCAACGCAGGCGAATACCGCAAGCGCTATAAAAAGGAAGGGACCACGCATGCGACGAAGAGTACGACATAGTTGCTAAAAAACAAACGAATTGATGGTGTAAGCTAAACCCATGATTTCAGCAACTGTGAACACGACCTACAAGATTGCTCGCCGAATTGCGGTGGCGGTTGTCGGCAGTACGGTGCTCATTGTGGGCATCGCGCTGATCGTACTGCCGGGGCCGGCAATCATCGTTATACCTATTGGCTTGGCCATACTGGGGATTGAGTTCGCGTGGGCCAGACTATGGCTAAAGAAGATTCGCCGATCCATTAGCGGCATGTCAGCGGAGTCCAGAGCCGAGCGTGCAGAGAATCACCGCGAGCGTGTTTCACGCTAAAAAAAGAAAGGCGCCGAAGAACTGATCCGAGAAGGATCAATCTCCGGCGCCCAAGTACTAGCGGCACGGGGGGGATGCGCCGCTATTTTCGGGTATCGCTGGTCAGAATATCGGGGGGGAGAGAGTCTGACCGTGTAATGTGCGTGCCCGGAAATTTTGTCATCAGGTTGCCGTTAAGCGCTGGCGACCAATGTTGATGTGTGGCCCTGTACGGGAAATTCAAGGTTGAGCTTGCCATCGAAGGCCGACGAGGCAGCAAAAGCAACCGCGACCAGGATTAGCAGTGCGCCCATCAGGGCGAGCCCGTTTTCTACGTTCTTGGTGTTCATTTTCGTGTCCTTAAAAAAGATATAGCAATGCGTCTGCAGTCTATATTGCATAGACCGTGCCAACTTTCTAACTCATTGATAAATAGGAAGTTGTCGATTTATTGAGGTTACGATATTCCGTAAATTACGAAATATCGTAATTACTATTTACGAAATTTCGTATATACTCGCGCGATGTTTAAGAATGATGACTACGAATGGCTGTTCCGCAAGTCGCCTGCAATGGCGAGCTCGATCGGCCCGGATGGAATCTATGTTGATGTCAACGATGCGTTGTTACATCGGCTCGGATTCACTCGTGACGAGATGGTGGGCCGGCGGCCGACTGACTTCGTCACTCCAGAGTCCGCCGAACGCATTGCCAACGAATTTCGACCGACCCTGCGGCGCACCGGGAAGCTTGAAAACAAACCCATCACCTTCGTAGCGAAGAACGAAGAACTGGTCGAATGCCTGACCAACTCACTGGTCGACTATGATCCGGATGGCGAATTTGTTCGCACGGTTGCGATGTACACAGAAATTTCCGACGCCGCCCGTGCAAACTTTAAGTATCGCAATCTCTATCGCTCAACTCCGGCGATGCTGCATTCCGTTGATGCTGATGGCAACGTCGTAACCGTGACCGATCACTGGTTGCAAAAGATGGGCTACAAGCGCGAGGAAGTGTTGGGGCGTCCAATCAGTGATTTCTTTGCGCCAACAGATCGCGAAGCGTTTAGCGGCAACAAGCTGCGCGACAACATCAATCGCGGCGAATTCAACAACGAGGAACGCAAGGTACTGACGAAAGATGGCCACGTGCTGGATCTTATTGTTTCCGCCATATCGAGTCGCGACGAAGCCGGCAATGTCGAACGCATGCTGATCGCCTCAAAGGATGTGACCGAACGAAACAGGGCAGAGCAAAAGCTTCGACACACTTTGGCCGAAAATGCGCGCTTGCGCGAAGAACTCGAGCTGGAACGCGACTATCTGCGCGAAGAAGTAAATGTCGCGATGAACCTGGGGCAGATAGTCGGCAGCAGTCCGGCGCTAATGCAGATGCTCAAGCGCGTTGGTGCTGTTGCAGAAACACCCGCCAGCGTCTTGCTACAGGGTGAATCCGGTGTCGGCAAGGAGCTTGTTGCACATGCGATTCATGCACAAAGTCCACGCGCAGATGGGCCTCTGGTAAAGGTCAATTGCGCTTCAATTCCGAAGGAACTGTTTGAAAGCGAGTTCTTCGGACACGTGAAAGGCGCATTTACCGGTGCGCATCGCGATCGGGTAGGCCGTTTTCAATTGGCCGATGGCGGCACCATTTTTCTCGATGAGGTTAGCGAGATACCGCTCGAACTACAGAGCAAGTTGTTGCGCGTATTGCAGGAAAGCGAGTTTGAACGCGTTGGCGATGACGTTACTCGATCGGTAGACGTGCGCGTGATCGCGGCAACGAATCGCAATCTTGAACAACAGATCGTTAATGGCGAGTTTCGCGAGGACCTGTTCTATCGGCTCAGCGTCTTTCCGGTTGATGTGCCTGCGCTGCGAGAACGCGGCGATGACATCATTCGACTGGCGAAACACTTTCTTGAAAAAACCTGTGCTGATTTTGGGCGACCGATAATGCAGCTGACTCGAACTCAAGCTGACATGCTTTTACGTTACAGTTGGCCAGGTAATGTTCGCGAACTGAAAAACGTCATCGAGCGTGCGGTGATCCTGTCGCCCAGAAATGTTCTTCGTCTGGATTTGTCGATGTCGAATCCGGGTGCCGACAGGGAGCAGGACAGTTCGGCAGACGAATCGAAGAGTAATCTATTAACAGAGGCCGAAATGCGTGAATTTCAGAAAAACAATCTGCTCGCCGCACTGCAACAGGCTGACTGGAAGGTGTCTGGTCCGGGCGGTGCCGCGGAACTACTTGGCGTGAAACCGACTACGTTGGCGGATCGCATCCGTACCTTTGGGGTGCGCCGCAGTGGTTAGCAGATCTCTAGTGGTGTTGGGTGCATTTATTGCCGTTGCCGGTTTGCAGGCGGCGGAACCTGAGCAGGAGTTGCCGGCGACGGTCCGTACCTCGCTCGATATTCGCCAGGTGCCGCACGACACCCTAAGTGTATTCGTGCAGGACATGGACAGTGGTGAAGTGATCCTGAACTGGAATGATCAGGTTGCGCGTAATCCTGGATCGACGATCAAGTTGGTGACGACCATGGTGGCGCTGGATATTCTTGGGCCGGCCTATACCTGGAATACGGATGTTTTCGTCTTAGGCGAGGTTGAGAACGGCCGGCTTGAAGGTGACTTGTTGCTGAAGGGCTATGGCGACCCGTTCCTGGTAACAGAACGTGTCTGGCAGTTGCTGCGCCAGGTTCGGCAAATGGGCATCCGCGAGATCAACGGCGACCTGCACCTCGATGACAGCTATTTCTATTTGCCCGACTATGATCCAGCTGCTTTCGACCGCCAACCTTTGCGCGCGTACAATGTTGCCCCGAATGCGCTGCTGATGAATTTCAAGGTTGTTCGCTATTGGTTCGAGCCCGAGCACGACACCGACAGTGTGCGTGTGTGGCTTGATCCGCCGCTGGAAAATCTGAGCGTTAACAACGAATTGTCACTGCGATCAGGCAGTTGCCGTGGCTATCAACGCGGTATCACCATTTCCGCAAACGAAGCGATCGATCGCATGACCTTCAGCGGCAAGTTTCCGAGTGGCTGCGAGGTTTACGCGATGGATCGAACGGCACTGAGCCATAACGAATTCGTGTACGGATTATTCATCTCATTGTGGCGTGAGTCCGGTGGCGAGTTTTTCGGTGGCTGGGAGAATGTCGTTGTCGCGGACGATCTGGAGCCGGCCATGAGTTTTCCATCGTTGCCACTAGCCGATGTCATTACCCGCATCAATAAGTACAGTAACAACGTCATGGCGCGGCAACTCCTGTTCACTCTCTCCGCCGAAGTGCTTGGTGCCCCGGGTACCGAAGAAGGCGGGCGCCAGGTCGTGGCAGACTGGATAGAGGATACGGGTTTGGCACTTGATGGCCTGGTTCTCGAAAACGGTGCCGGATTGTCACGCGAGGCCCGCATGACAGCGGCTGGTATGGGCGCCTTGCTGGAATTTGGCTGGCGACAGCCATATATGCCGGAGTTTGCATCCTCATTATCGCTGGCAGGAAAAGATGGCACGCTGCGACGCCGCTTTGATGACGCCAGCCTGCATGGTATTGCGCACCTGAAAACCGGATCACTGGATGATGTGGTCGCGATAGCCGGTTATCTGCAAGCGCGTTCAGGCCGCCGCTTCGCCGTTGTTACGATGCACAACCACAAGGACATCCACCGCGGCCCGGGAAAGGAGGTTCAAGAGGCGGTGCTACGCTGGGTCTATGAGCACTAAGCCTGTATAAGGCTGTAGTAGACTGGCAGGTGGCAGCTTGGGAGATTGACTCAGTGACAATCAAAATGCGTCTCGTATTTGGAATGATAGTACTTGTGCCGCTTCTGGCTGCGGCCGAAACCGCCTATGTAACGGACAATCTGCGCCTCGGCCTGCATCAGGCAGCCGATACCAGCGATCGTGCATTTCGCACGCTGGATAGTGGCCAGGAGCTGGAAATCCTGACACGTGATCGAAACTACGCGCACGTTTCTCTACCCGACGGTGTGCAGGGCTATGTCAAAGCTGCATATCTGGTTGATGAAAAGCCGGCGAAACTCATTGTTGCCGAGACGCAGGCCGAAGTTGATCGACTGCAAGCGGAACTGGAGCAACTTCGACGTCAGTTTGCCGGCCCCGCAGCAACGATCAGCGCGCTTGAACAGGAAACCAGTACATTGCAGGCGCAAGTCGAATCAAACAACGCGCAGATTGCAGAGCTTAGTGAGGAAAACACCGATTTACGCCACCGCCAATCTCAACAGCAATACAGCCTGCCGTTGGTCTGGGTTGCTGGAGCAACCGCTGTATGTCTGATAGGTGGATTTCTACTCGGACTTTGGTGGATTGATCGGCGCAGCCGCGCGCGTCACGGTGGTATCCGTATTTACTAACTAATTCAGGCGATCGACTGCAGACGAGTTCCGCCCTGTTCTGTGTTCAACTCGACGTCTCTGGTCGGTATATGGGCGTCGCTGAATAGCTTGTCTATCTCAACCTGTGTCCGGGCGTGTCGCGTTTTTTCGAGTTGGTCAGCGCTAATGTGCGGCGCGAACAGACGCACGAACTCAAGCATGTAGCGACGCAAGACAACGTCTTTGCGAAAACCTATCCAGGTGGTGCTGCGAGGGAAAAGGCCAGCGGCAGAAATCGCAGTCATATCCTCATCCTCTTCTTCGTCTGCCATGCCGGCGACGATGCCAACACCCAGTCCCATGCGAACGTAGGTTTTTATGACGTCAGCATCGCGTGCAGTGAAAACAACATCCGGATCGAGGCCCTGCTCGGCGAATGCTCGCTTAAGCAGCGACTGACCACCGAAACTGAACACGTATGTGACTAGTGGAAACTTGGCCAGATCCTGCAGCGTAATCTGCCGATCGAGCTTTACCAGTTCGTGGTCGTTCGGCACAATAATTTTTCTATCCCAGTGATAACTGGGTACCAGTAGCAAGTCGCGAAACAGGTCGTGCGAGCCCGTCGCAATCGCGAAGTCGATATCATTCGCGCTAACCATGTCAGCGATCTGCTCGGAGGTCCCCTGATGCAGATTTAGACTGACTCTTGGGTAGCGTTGCCGAAACTGGCGTACGACCTCCGGCAGAACGTAGCGCGCCTGCGTGTGTGTCGTCGCAATCGACAGAGTGCCTTCTTCTTCCTGAAAATAGTTGGCTGCGAGGGTCCGTATATTATCGGCCTCAGCCATTATAAATCGAGCGCGCTCAATTACCTGTTCCCCGGCAGCGGTAACGCCGCCAAGGCTCTTTCCCTTGCGCACAAACAACTGCAGCCCGAGTTCCTCCTCGAGCAGTTTGAGTTGTTTACTGACACCTGGTTGCGACGTGAATAGCTTTTCGGCTGCAGCCGTAATGTTCAAGCCGTTGTCGACGATCGCAAGCAAATATTTCAGTTGCTGTAATTTCATCCTATGCCCCCGCAGTTCTTAATGTGACCACGGTTTTCAGAGTTCGTTTCAATCGACTGGAAGAATATTACAGTGTTGATATAACAGTCGGTTATACACTCGATGTTACTGCGGCTAATGCCATCGTCGACTAGCTGGCATACTGTTCGAATAATGGCCACAGCAGTTGCACCAGCAACCAAATCTGCTATACCCATATTTGCCATAAAAAGAATAACCAAGAGGTCGCTTTATGATTTACGACAATATTCTGCAAACCATCGGCAACACACCGGTCGTCCGTCTCAATCGAATGGGTCCCGACCATGTTGAGATGTTCGTCAAGGTCGAATCGTTTAACCCGCTGGCTTCGGTTAAAGACCGGCTAGCCTACGCTATCGTCACCGACGCGATGCAAAAGGGCGAGTTAAAGGCGGGCGATACCGTCATTGAAGCAACCTCCGGCAATACTGGCATTGCGCTTGCGATGGTATGTGCAGCGCATGGCATTTCCTTTGTTGCGACGATGGCGGATTCTTTTTCGATCGAGCGTCGCAAGATAATGCGCGGTCTGGGCGCCAAAGTGATTCTTACACCAGCTGCGGAACGCGGTTCCGGTATGGTGAAACGGGCAGAAGAACTCGCCGCAAAGCATGGCTGGTATCTGGCGCGGCAGTTTGAAAATCCAGCTAATCCCGCCTACCACGCGAGTACCACAGGCCCCGAAATTTTGCAGGATTTCGCAGGTCGTCGCCTGGACTACTGGGTAACGGGTTACGGGACTGGCGGCACGATGTCAGGCGCGGGTCGCACTATCAAAGCGGCGCGGCCTGAAGTGTGCATCGTAGCCACTGAACCGGAGGCCGCGACCTTGCTCGCCGGCACGGACTGGGCGCCACACAAGATTCAGGGCTGGACGCCGGATTTCATTCCCGACGTTCTGGATCGAAATATCTATGATCAGCTGTGGTCGGTGAGCGATGATCGTGCGATCGCTGTGTCTCGCGAACTGGCTGCATCAGAAGGTATTTTTACCGGAATTTCGTCCGGTGCCACGCTGGCAACGGCGTTGGACGTCGCAGCCGAGGCAGAAACAGGCTCGGTCATTCTTGCGATGCTTCCCGATACCGGCGAGCGCTACCTGTCGACACCACTATTTGAAGGCGTGAATGAGGGCTCTGACGACGAGTGGCTGGATTCGCTTAGCTAGTTTCACATGAGACCTGAGTCACAGCCAAACGGCGCTGTGACTGGCATCGTTGTGCATTCGGACTATATTGCCCGGGCGGTGCAAAACTTTGTCAGCCGATTTACATAATCTGCAAACCAGACAGAATATCGGCAAGGCCAAGGGCTTGCTGCACTCCTTGGTGCCGCGGGCGGATTGTTTTTGCTTTTACGATATTCAACGTCACTGTGTCTGGAGCAGCGACGGCGTGGACGACTATGAAATTGATAATTTCGTAATTGATCTGCCGCGCGAAGTGCTGCAGGGGCTGGATCCCGAAAGCGAAGTGATGCGGCGCACGCTAAGTTCGGGACGTACCTTGCTGGTACTCCCCGTTCAGGGTGACACGACGTCGCAAGTTGGCATTCTTATCGCAGTATTTTCGCGTAACGCCGGTAAGTCCTCTTCCTTCAATGCCAAGCTGGTCGCAAACATTCTCGCGCCTGCCGTCGAGATGATTGGTGAAGGGCTGCTGCTGGCGCAGCGTCTGCAAAAATCCGAAGCAAGCATTGAACAGACTGAAAAAGAACTCACCCTGGTGTACGAGGTTGATGAGAAAATTCACGGCGCGTCACGCAGTCATGCTGGCCTGGCACAGTTGGTTGGCCAAAGTGGTCGCTTCTTAGGTATCGCCTACAGTGTATTGCTCATCCCGGGTAAGCGCATTCGCGTAAGCGCGACACATTCGAGTTGGAAGAACGTCGACCGCAAGATCCTCGACCGCTATTTGATAGATCATATGCTGGAGAAGCTCGAGGGCCACCGTTGGCCGGTGGTGTTTGAAATACCCAGGATCGAAGGTACCGAAGATGGTGCCGGCAAGGCGTATCAGACACTACTGTGCCCGCTAACCGACAAGCACGGCAATCTTGAAGGCGTGCTCGCGCAACTGGGGCGCGTGCATGGCAATGATTTTGGCGCTACCGAGCGCAGATTCATGGCGCATATCGTGCGCAAGGTTGAGTACGTCATCGAACGATCTTTTGATGCGATGACGGGCCTGATGAATCGCACAGGTTTTGAGGCGCAACTGCAAGAATCAGCGAAATCACTGACTGCGGAGAAAAAACCACATCAATTGATCTATTTCGACCTCGATAACCTGCAACTGGTGAACGACACATTCGGTCGGGATGCCGGCGATGCGGTGATCATCAGGTTCGCTCGTATGCTCGAGGAGGATCTGTCCAGAAATGCGGTGGTGTCACGCCTCACCGGTGATGACTTCTGCGTTTTACTGACCCATTCGAGCAGTGAGCAGGCATTGGAGCTCGCAGCTGAGGTCCGTCAGCGCGGTACGCAACTGCGCTACCTGGAGGGTGACAAGTCGCTGCAGGTAACCATGAGTATTGGTGTCGCAGAGTTCAATTGTGAGGCGGAGGATGAAGGTCATGCCCTGACCACGGCCCGCATGGCCTGCGAAGGCGCGAAAGAACATGGTCGTGACCGCATCGAAGTTTATGACGATCAGAACCAGAGCATTATTCGTCGTCATGATGACATGCAGCTGGTGACGCAAATA
>Ga0316203_1002044_pt1 | contig 11560 bp, 7 predicted proteins | sample 6monrhotite_MG_FD_204940 | JGI IMG/M metagenome (GOLD analysis project Ga0316203, IMG submission 204940) | Microbial mat bacterial communities from mineral coupon in-situ incubated in ocean water Damariscotta River, Maine, United States -... | ecosystem: Environmental > Aquatic > Marine > Coastal... | reverse complement strand
CCTGAACTGCCCATATTCGCGCATCGGCGGGATGTCCGGCACATGCGGGTCCAGAAACTGCACCTTTGCCCCCGCCTCTTCCAGCAATTGCATCAGCCGCATTGCCGGGCTTTCGCGCATGTCAGAGACGTTTTTCTTGTACGCCACGCCCACCAGCAGGATGTCGGCACCATTCAGGCCGCGCCCCGTGGCAGCGTCCAGCGCCGCGCGCAGCCGGTCCACCACATAGCGGGGCATGGCGGTGTTGATCTCTCCGGCCAGTTCGATAAAGCGGGTGGGCACGTCGAATTCGCGCGCCCGCCAGGTAAGGTAAAACGGATCAATCGGGATGCAGTGCCCGCCCAGACCGGGACCGGGATAAAACGGCATGTAGCCAAACGGTTTGCTGGCCGCGCCCTGTATCACCTCCCACACATCAATGCCCATGGCGTCATAGATCACCTTGAGCTCGTTCACGAGCGCGATGTTGACGGCGCGAAAGATGTTTTCGGTGATCTTGACCGCCTCGGCGGTGGGGGTGTCGGACACGCGCACCGTCGTGTCGACCACGGCCCCGTAAAATGCCTCCATCAGATCACCCGCCACCGCGCCGTCCCCGGCCAGGATCTTGGGGATCGTCGCGGTGCTGTAGGTGGCGTTGCCCGGATCCTCGCGTTCGGGTGAAAACCCGACAAAGACATCCCGCGCACTTCTTAGTCCACGGCTCTCGAGGATCGGGGTCAGCACTTCACGGGTGGTGCCGGGCCATGTGGTGGATTCCAGCACCACCAGCGTGCCCGCTGTCATGTGTTCGGCGATGCTGCGCGCGGTGTCCTGCACAAAGGACAGGTCCGGCTCGCGCTGCCGCGTCAGGGGCGTGGGCACACAGATGACGATCACGTCGATATCGGCAAGACGCGCGAAATCCGTGGTCCAGTCGAAACGCTCCGCCACATCGGCAAGGGCGGCATCCGGCACCGCCTCGATATAGCTGTCGCCCGCCGCGAGCCGCGTCATCTTGCCGGCGTCGATATCAAAGCCGGTGACGGCAAAACCCGCCCGCGCGGCCGTCACCGCAAGCGGCAGGCCGACATAGCCAAGGCCGATCACGCCCACCCTGGCCGTCCGGTCCGCTATCGCCTGCATCAAGGTATCACCCGACTGCGTCCGGCCAGAATTCATAGCATGCCATCTTTTTGAATTTGCGCGTATTAAACACCAGAGTCGGGGCAACGCAATGCGGCCCCAGCCGCCAGGTTGCGCCCCGACATGAATGTGATATGCCCCGCGACCGTGCCTGCAGGCCACCGTGCCGGCCCTGCGCAGGATCGCCCAAGGAGAGAGCACAGTGGCGCAGCCAACATCCCAGACCCCGGATCCGCGCGCCTATGTCATCATCTCGCCCGGGCGCAACGAAGCCGAATTCATGCGCCGCACCCTGGACAGCGTGATCGCCCAGACGGTCCGCCCCGCACTGTGGGTGATCGTCGATGACGGATCGACCGATGACAGTCCCGCAATCCTGGCCGAATATGCCGCACGGCACGACTGGATCCGCATCCTGCGCAAGCAAGACCGGGGGCACCGGCTGGTCGGGCCGGGGGTGATCGACACCTTTTATGCCGGCTGGGACACGGTCGATGCCGCGCAATTCACATATCTGTGCAAGCTCGATCTCGATCTCGATCTGCCTGCGGGCTATTTCGAGGGGCTCATGACGCGCATGGAACAGACCCCCCGCATCGGCACCTGTTCGGGCAAGCCCTACATCCGGCGCGCCGGGCAGCTCATCTCCGAACGGCGCGGCGACGAGATGTCCGCCGGCATGACCAAGTTCTACCGCTGCAGCTGCTTTGCGGATATCGGCGGTTTCGTGCGGGAGGTGATGTGGGATGCCATCGACTGTCACAAGGCGCGGCAACTGGGCTGGATCGCCGTCAGCTGGGACGACCCCGAGCTGCGGTTCGAACACCTGCGCCCCATGGGATCATCCCAGACCGGCATTCACACCGGGCGCCGCCGCCACGGGTTCGGCCAGTATTATATGGGGTCGGATTTCCTTTATTTTCTGGCCACTTGCGGCTTTCGCATGATGGAACCGCCCTATGTCACGGGCGGGCTGTCCATGGCCTGGGGCTATATCGGGGCCTGGCTGCGCCGCACCCCCCGGCACGGCGATGCGGAACTGCGCCGTTTTATCCGCCGCTATCAGCGGCGCGCGCTGCGGCATGGCAAGGCCCGGGCGACGGCCATGATCGAGGCGGAATGCGCCGACATCTTTGCGCAGAAAGCCTGAACAGACCCCCCCTTTTGAAAAGACGCCACACGCCTTCGTGATCACACACGGTTTCCCTATATTTGCCGTTATTTCTGGTTTAAAACTTCCAAAGTTCAATTGTCCGGGATTTCAGCAGGGGCCGTTTCAATCCATGGCATATTTAAGTACCGACAGTCGCACCGCACCGTCTTTCCTCAATCCCGGCATTCTCTGGCTGGTGATCGCGATGATCGCCTCGGGCATCTTCTTTCAGGAAGGCATCAGTGCGCTGCTCGTGGCCTGGCAACTGCCCGAATACAGCCACGGACCGCTGATCCCGCTCCTGTCGGCGTTCCTGTTCCTGCGCCAGCTCAAGGCATATCCGCCCAATTACGGCACCATCGACGACCGCATGCCCGGTGTGTACCTGCTGATCTTTGCCGTGTTCTTCGGCCTGCTGGGCAAACTCAGCAATATCGACGACATCGTGGCCTATGCGCTGATCCTGTGGGTCGGGGCGATGCTGCTGATCTCGTTCGGCTGGAAAACCGGCAGGCATTTCTGGCCCGGCGTCCTGCACCTTGTCTACATGCTGCCCCTGCCCGGCGTGTTCTATTACAAACTGTCCACATGGCTGCAGATGGTGTCCTCCGAACTGGGTGTGTGGATGCTGCAGGTCATCAACGTGCCCGTCTATCTTGAGGGCAACATCATTGATCTGGGTGTGCTGCAACTGCAAGTGGCCGAGGCCTGCTCGGGCCTGCGCTACCTGTTCCCGATCCTGTCGTTCTCCTATATCTTTGCCGTCCTCTATCGCGGACCGATCTGGCACAAGGCCGTGCTGCTGCTGGCCGCCGCCCCGATCACCGTGGTGATGAATTCGGCGCGCATCGCCCTTGCGGGCTGGATCGCGAACAACTGGGGTGTGGAATACCTCGAAGGGTTCACCCATTTCTTCGAAGGTTGGGTGATCTTCCTCATCTGCATCGTCCTGCTGTTCATGCTGGCCTGGATCATGATGAAACTGCAGGGCACCCACACATCCCTGCCGGATGCGCTGGATCTCGACACCTCCGGTCTGTTGCCACAGCTGGGGCGTATCCGCCTTGTGCAGGCCTCGCGCCCGATGATTGTCGCCGCCCTGATCGTGGCTGCGGCCGCCGTCGCCTGGCAGGTCCGTCCGACCGTGACGGCCGTCGATATGCCGCGCGATCCCTTTGCGATCTTCCCGCGCACGCTGGGTGAATGGCAGTCCTCCGAGAACATTCCGCTGGAAGAAAGCGTCGAGGTGGTCCTGGGGGCGGATGACTATCATTCCGTCCAGCTGACCAGCCCCAATGCAGCGGCGCCCGTGGGCTTTTTTGCGGCCTGGTATGACGACCAAAGCGATGGCGGCACCCACTCTCCCGAGGTTTGTCTGCCCGGGGGGGGCTGGGAAATCGCCTGGCTGGAACGGATCGATATCGCCCCCGAAGTCGGCCTGGATGCGCCCTTCAGGCTGAACCGCGCGGTCATCCAGAAGGGCCGGACCCGGATGATCGGCTATTACTGGTTCGAACAGCAGGGCCGCCACATCGCCTGGGACTATGAGGCCAAGTTCTGGCTGTTCTGGAACGGCGTCACCAAGGGCCGCACGGATGGTGCGCTGGTGCGCCTGCTGACAGTGATCGGCCCCGACGAGACCGAAAAGCAGGCCGAGGCGCGCCTCAAAAGCGTCTTTATGGAGACGAATGACATCCTGCCTCGGTTCATTCCTGAATAGGCCGGCGTGCACCCGTCATGCCTTTCTGAATACCCAGAGCATGTCCCTCCACATCTGGCGTTGTCCACGCCGAAAGATATGGGGTTGTGTTGTGTCGGCTTCTTTCCCGTTCCAGATCCGTGATGCTTTATCCGTAATACTCGTAAGACGTTTCAGAGTTCGCGTAGCGGCATTTGTTCAGCACAATGCCCAGCACGTTGGTCACATTGGCGATCTCGCGTTCGCAGGCGTCCAGTTCAGGCATCTTGGTGCGTTCGGCGGCCGCCACGATCATCACGCAGTCCACCTTGTCGGCAAAGGCCATCATGTCATCGCTGATCTGAAAGGGCGGCATGTCGAACATCATCACCGTCGGATCATATGTCGCCTCGATGTCATTCAGGGTCAGGCCCAGCTTGGCGTCCTGCAACAGCTCGGCCGGCATCATCACCGGGCCTTGTGCCACCCCGATGGCCAGGTTCGGGCGCAAGCGCAGCCCGTGATCGGCAAAGGGCGCATTGCCATTCACCACCTCGATGAAATCGCGCTCTGTCTTGAGGCCGCAGATTTTCTTCAGCGACGGTCTGCGCAGATCCGTCTCGCAGATGATGGTCCGGCTGCGGCTTTGGCGTGACAGGCTGAACCCGAGATTGAGCACGATGGTGCTTTTGCCGCTGCTGGGCCCGGGCGAGGTGATCGCGACACGACGCCAGTTATTGGCCTGCATCTGCTGCAGCATCCGGGTGCGCAGCTTGTCGAATTCCGCCGCCTCGCGGTTGCGGTCCAGCGTGACGATGCGCTGTGCGCGCAGACGGCGCAAGGACACATCCGCCGAGGGCAGGGCATCCCATGCGGCGTCGCTGTCCGGGGTGCTATGCGGCGCGCCCTCGGGGGCCTGCGCGGGCGCGTGCTGTGCCGCCGGAGCATGGGACCGGGCCTGATCGTCACGCTGCGCACGTGCCTTGGCGATGGCTGACTGAATTTTTTCCATGGGCGTTGCTCTGGCTCCTTCGGGTTAGCCTAGCAGGTCCGTCACCGAAGATGGTAACCGGTCCGTGATCTTCTTAAGCAGCAGATCAAGCGGCATCACATAGGCGTTGATCGCCCAGAGACCGCCCACGATCACCCCTGCAACGCTCAACAGGATCAGCCCCAGCAACAGGCGGCGGCGAATACGATCCCGGCGCGTGCGGATAAAGGGCAAGGCGCCAAATGGCGTGATCTCAAGCTTTTGCATGATGTCCTGCGGACGGCGGATGGATGTGTTCAACAGTTCCAGCAGGGAGATGAACCCAAACCCGAGCAGGATCCCGCCCCCCATTCCGGCAATGGCCAGCTTGGGGCGATCCGGGCTGGTGGGTTCGGCCGGAGGCACGGCCTGTTCGATCACCGAAATACGTTCGCCCTTGGACAGGGCCTCGATGATGTCGCCGGTTTCGGCGCGCCCGCGGTTGATGACCGCCTGATCGTATTGCATCCGCGTCGCGTCATAATCGCGTTCCAGCGTGTTCAGCGTGATCGTGTTGGCAGGTGTGGCATCAATGCTTTGTTGCAGCGCTTGCATCTCCGCTTCAATTTCCGTGCGCCGGTTGGCCAGGAATTCAAGCTGGTTGTCCAGATCCGCCACCTGGATGTCGAACATGGTCAGCGGCGCGCCGTTTTCGGTTTCGACCGTGCCGCCGGAGGCGGTTTCCAGCAGGGCCTGCTGTTCTTCGGCGACGATTTTCTCAAGCGCATCGATCTGCTGTTTGAGAACCCGGTTGCGCGGGTTGTCCAGGGACAGCACCGCGACAGAAGAGGAATACCGTTCACGCAACTGGCGCAACCTGGCCTCGGACGGGCTGAGCGCCACCGTCTCCTGCTGTGTCAGCCCGTTCAGGCTGCCTGTGGCTTCGAAAAGGGATACAAGCCCGGCCCGGCGGTCATTCAGGGCGGCTTCCTCGCGGGTCAATTGCAACAGACGTTCCTGTGCGGCGGCCAGCTGACCACGCCGGAATGCAAGACTGTCTGGCAAAGCCTCCCTGTTGGCGTCCTGAAAGGCGATGATCTGGCCGCCACGGCGGGCCAGTTCCTGATCCAGCCGATCCACTTCCTGCTCGAAGAATTCAAGCGTCTGCCCCGACACCCCTGTGCGCATCCGCACGTTTTCTTCCAGCATCGCTGTCACAACCTCGTTGGTGACCTGCGCGGCCAGCACGGATGAGGGTGCCGTGAAACTGATATTGACCAGCGTGGCACTGCCCCTCTCCCTCCTGCCCCCGCTTGTGCGGATACGGATACGCGAACGTAGATCCCGCACGATCTCATCCGGGCCCAGGCTCTCTTCGGGGTCGCGTCCCCCGTAGATGTTGAGGCGATTGGCCATCTCCAGAAGGGTGTCGCGGGTCAGGATACGCTGCTGGATGATCTCCAGTTGTTCGCTGGCTTCGGTGCGCACGGTCGAGGCGGCCAAATCATCCGGGATCTGTTCGGATTCGACCACCAGCCGGGCCTCGGCCTCGTAACTGGGCGGCAGGGTCAGGGCCAGCGCGATGCCGATGGCCGTGCCGGCGACAACGAAGATAAGGAAATAGGGCAGCCGGCGCAGAAACAGCGCAAAATAGAAAGGCAGATCGAGCATCAGGGCTTCCCTGTAACCGGACTGACCAGCCGCGGCGCATCTGCTGCCGCCAGATTGCCAGCAAAGAACACACCGTCGTCCAGCACCTGCTGCACAGTGTCAGCCGTCACCGTCATATCGCCATTGGCAAAGGCATAGACCATGCACAGGTCTGACAGCTGGTTCACGACACGCGGAATGCCCCCTGAATGTTTGTGCACCATGGCGCAGGCCTCCGTCTCGAAGATGTCGTGCCGCCCCCCGGCCTTGACCAGCCGGTGCTGGATATAGGCGCGCACGGTGTCGCTGTCCATCGGCCCCAGATGGAAATGGGCCGACACACGCTGGGCGAACTGCGACAGGTCCGGGCGCATCACGATGTCGCGCAACTCGGGCTGGCCCACCAGAATGATCTGGAACAGCTCGTCCTTGTTGGAATTGATATTGGTGAACATGCGCAGCTCTTCGAGGTTCTCGCGGCTCATGTTCTGGGCTTCGTCAATGATCGCGATGGCGCGCCTTCCGGCCGCGTATTGTTCGATCAGAAAGGCCTGGAAGCGGGCAAACAGATCGACATAGTCGGTCGACCCTTCGGTCTTCTGGCCAAAGGCCGACATCACCCAGCGCAACAACTCGCCCCGGTCGCCTTGCGCATTGGACACCAGACCGATGCTTACGCTTTCCTCGATCGACTGCAACAGGTGCTGTACCAGCGTGGTCTTGCCCGCCCCCACCTCACCGGTGATCAGGGTGATGGGCGCGCGCGTCACGATACCGTATTCAAGGACCGCAAAGGCCCTTTTATGGGCGGCGCTCCAGAACAGGAAATCAGGGTCCGGCACCAGCGTGAACGGACGCTCGCGCATCTGGAAGTGGTTGGTATATATCTCAAGCGTATTCATTAAACCTGCTGCCTGTATTTCACACACTCTTACACCATCGCAGATGATGCACCCCAGCCACCAAGCACACTGACACATATAGGACGCACGACCACACGCCTATAGCCCCTGCCTGTTATTTCAACAACCTGCGCCCAGAATCGCACGGTTTATCGCACGGTTCATCGCACGGTTCGCAGGGCGCCACATCCCGAATCTGCCATGGCCACGCATCCCGAACCCGCCGTGGAAAGGGCAACCGGGCTGAACAATTTCAATATTTTAGCGGCCATTGACTAAAGTTATTGCATAATCGAATACCGGCGCTTCAACCCAAGGATGAATTCGCTGAAAAATTATCCTTAAATGCAAGTAAACCTCACGCCGGACACGAAAGCGTCATAGAAACTGCACACCATCTCTGGTATCTAAAATTTATCTGCTATTTAACTTTAATTACGGTTTTGGCCGTAAGACTGTGACCTGACGAGTGCCCATTGAACCAAACAGTTTACTTTTCAAGCATCGCCCGACTGTCGCCCAGCTCAGCCGATCCTGCGGACCTACAGGACGGACACAGAAATCAAAGCGAACGGATCTGTTGATGACTACCCACGATGTATATTTGACCGACACGCTGAAATCCGCAAATGTCCTGCACAAGGAACCGGCTGGTGCCGACGCACCCGAAACCGGTCTGTACCGCGACTTTTTCAAACGGGTGATGGATGTCAGCCTTATCGTGCTGAGCGCCCCCGTGATCCTCCCGATCATCCTGACGCTCGCGCTGATCATCTCCCTGAATGGCGGCAATCCGTTTTACGCCCAGAAACGCATCGGCAAGGACGGTCGTGTGTTCCGCATGTGGAAACTGCGCTCCATGGTGCGCGACGCCGAAGGCGCGCTGCACTCCTACCTGAAGACAAATCCCGACAGGCGCGCCGAATGGGAGATCAATCAAAAGCTGCTCGACGACCCCCGCGTGACGTCTGTCGGGCGCTTCATGCGCAAGACGTCGATAGACGAATTAACCCAGCTTTTCAACGTGTTACGTGGAGATATGAGCCTTGTCGGGCCGCGTCCGATGATGGTCGAGCAACAGCCGCTCTATCCGGGCCGCGACTATTACAAACTGCGTCCCGGCATCACCGGGTTCTGGCAGATCTCGGACCGTCACAAGACCACTTTTGCAGAACGCGCATTCTATGATGCCCGCTACAATGCACAGGTGTCATTGTTCACGGACGTCAAGACCCTGTGGGCGACAGTGCGCGTGGTCCTGCGCGGCACAGGCTGCTGAGCCCCGCCCCCTGATCCGTTTTGTTGACGCAGACGTGAACTTTACACTGTTTTGCCTTTGTTTTGACCACGCGTGCCATGTAACAGGTTTCTCATGTTCAAACGTATTCTGACCCTAGGCGCCGTCTCTGCTCTGCTTTTCCTCGCGGCCTGTGAAAGCCCCGAGGAAAAGGCCGAGACATTCTATCAATCCGGCCTTGAGTTGCTGGCCGCCGGAGATCCGGAGCGGGCCGCCCTCGAATTCCGCAACGTGTTCGACTACAATGGTGAACATCAGGATGCGCGCCGCCAGCTGGCCGAAATTCTGCGCGCCAGGGGCGACATGTCAGGGGCGTTCGGACAGTACCTGCGCCTTGTCGAACAATATCCCGAACTGCCCGATGCACGCTTTGCCATGGCCGAGATGGCCATTGCAGGACAGCAATGGGAAGAGGCCGAACGCCATGGCCGCCGCGCCCTTGAGCTGGACCCGCTCGCCGAAAAGGCGGATGCCGTGCGCGTCTCTCTGGATTTCCGTCAGGCCAGCGTTGACGGCGATGACCAGGCCCAGGGCAAGCTTGCCATCGAGGCGCGCGCCCTTGTCGAGGCAGACCCCAACGACATCCTGAGCCGCCGGGTGCTGATCGCCTACGCCATTACCCAAAACAACCCGGCCGGGGCGCTTGACGATATCGACGCGGCCATCGCCTACAACCCGGATGACCTGACCTATTACATCATCAAGATTCAGGCCCTGAGCGAACAGGACGAGATCGGGGACCTGTTGCGTCAGATGTATACGCAGTTCCCCGAAAACTCCGAAGTTCAGCAATCCCTGATCTCCTATTACATCCAGCGCCAGGACTTTGCCGGTGCCGAAAGCTTTCTGCGCGATCTGGCCGGGGATGACACATCCGCCCCTGAAGGCTTTGTGCCCGTGATCCAGTTGCTGGAACGCACACAGGGGCGCGACGCCGCCCGTGCCGAATTGCAGCGTCTGGCGGACGCAAATCCGGACAATACCGAAAACCGTACCTTCTATCAGGCCTTGCTGGCCGGATATGCCTTTGATGACGGCAAGCGCGACGCGGCCATCGCCGACATGCAGGCCATTGTCGATGCCGCCGAACCCGGCGATCAGACCCGCCGCATCAAGGGCACGCTGGCCACGATGCTGCTGACCACGGGCAATCAGGTGGGCGCGCGCGCCCTGGTCGAAGAGGTCCTGACCGAAGATGCCTCCAACGTCACGGCGCTGAAACTGCGCGCCCAGATGCTGATCGACGGCGACCAGCCCGGCGACGCCATCATTGATCTGCGCCGCGCGCTGGATCAGACCCCGCGCGACACATCCATCATCCTGCTGCTGGCTGCCGCACACGAACGCAACGGCAACACCCAGTTGCAGGGCGAGCGCCTTGCCACGGCCGTCGAGGTGTCCGGTTCCGGCGTGCGTGAATCTCTGCTTTATGCCGATTTCCTCATCCGTCAGGGCCGCGAACAGGCGGCCCGCTCGGTTCTGGCGGATGCACGCAACACAAACCCCGGCAATCTGGACATTCTGGCCCAGTCCGCGCGTCTGGCATTGGCGGACAATGCCATCGGCGTGGTGCGCGGCATCATCGCGGATCTCGAGAAACTGCAGGACCAGCCCCGTGCGTCTGAATTGCTGCAATCGCTGCGCACGGCCACCTTGCTCAACCAGGATCGTCTGGACGAGGGCCTTGCCCTGCTTCAGCAGCAAGCAGACGAGGCCGGCACGCCCAATGCGGTCTTTGCCGTGCTGCAGACACAGCTGCGCGCAGGCAAGCTGGACGCGGCCCGTGCCTATCTTGATGCCCGGCTGGCCGAAGCCCCCCAGGACCCCAACCTGCGCCTGATGAATGCGGCCCTGTTGCTGTCCGAAGGCGACGAGGCGGCCTCGGAGGCTGAATTGCGCAGCATCGTGGACGAAAACCCGAACGCGGTGAACGCAATCAACCAGCTTTACGTGCAGTTGCGCCGGACCGGCAAACCCGACGCCGCCAGAGAGGTCCTGCGGACCGGTCTGGCCGCCAACCCCGAGGCCCCGCGCCTGTTGCTCTTTGAAGCCGGGGATCTGGAACAGGCCGGCGACATCGAAGGCGCAATCGCGATCTACGAAAAACTCTATGCCCTCAATTCCAGCAACGTGACCATCGCCAACAACCTCGCCAGCCTGCTCAGCGCCTTCCGCGATGACGCGGAAACCCTGGAACGGGCCGCAGCCGTGGCACGCCGCCTGCGCGGCACCGACGTTCCCCCCTTCCAGGACACCTATGGCTGGATCGCTTACCGGCAGGGCAACTATGAGGAGGCGCTGACCTATCTGGAGCCCGCCGCCGCGGGCCTGCCCGACAATCCGCTGGTGCAATACCATCTGGGCATGACCTATGTGGCGCTGGAGCGCAAAGACGAGGCCATAGCGGCCCTGACACGCGCTGTTGAGCTGGCAGGCGACAACAGCACCCTGCCGCAGATGAATATCGCACGCGATACGCTGGCCACGCTGCAGGACGGCTGAACCTGCCCAAACAGGGCGGTCGCCGGGGACCAGGCGTTGCCCATTCGCAGCATCGTGGCGAAACTCGGTGAGGCGCGGGCCAAGATTCCTGTCCGCCCGTCGACACCCTGTGGTATGACACCCGAAACGATGGCCCAACCTGTTGTTGGCCACATGCGGTGCGACCCAAGAAGGCGATGACATGACTCAGCCCAAACGTATCTTTTTCCGGTTTCTGTCCATTCTGCTGCTGCTGCCCATGGCGGCGGCGGCGCAAGGGTACAGGATTTCTCCCGGTGACGTC
>Ga0316203_1002043_pt1 | contig 11562 bp, 10 predicted proteins | sample 6monrhotite_MG_FD_204940 | JGI IMG/M metagenome (GOLD analysis project Ga0316203, IMG submission 204940) | Microbial mat bacterial communities from mineral coupon in-situ incubated in ocean water Damariscotta River, Maine, United States -... | ecosystem: Environmental > Aquatic > Marine >... | reverse complement strand
GTTTTGCTCATCTGGCAACATCCATGCTGGCCCCAACGCAACGGGCTGCGGGAACGGCAGCGGAAGAAGGAACCTCCGGCAACATCAACCTCGCAAATACCAGCATGGATAATCACAGCTTCCACACTATGCGAGGAAACTCCATGCAGACCAATGCCATGATTGACAGCGGCATGGTCAGCAACCGCATGGGCGACGGTGCCATGAACCATCGCACGGCAGATGGCGGTGAAAGTGTGTTCAAGGACCGCGCCCTGTCCGATCCGGGCTTCAATGTGTCATGGGGATCGCGAGTCGCCCAGGGCTTGCAGGAACGATCTTCCGAAGCCCGGTCACACGCCGTCACCCAGGCCGAACGTGCCTCGGAAAGTATGGGTACTTCTATGGGGCAGTCACTGGCATTCAGCAACACCCTGCAAAACAGTGAAGGCTTTAATAAGTCTGAAGGGCTGGAGCAACGACAGGTAATTGCCAATTCAGCCTCCAATATCGAACAGGCATCTGAGCGCCTAAGCGAAACCACAGGATGGAGCCAACAGCAATCCTTGCGCATGCTGGGCCGTGCCGCCGTTGACCTTGGCACTCCGCTTAAAGGCATTATCGGTTCCGGTGTTAATCTTCAAGGCTCCGGCGAATGGGCCTCCAATGGAGCTTCAAAAGACGATTGGGCCACGGTCAAAGGCATTGCCAATGAATACGGAGTGCGTGAGAGCTTCGAGAAGCTGGATGCTGCCTCCCAAAACCTTTCATTCAGCCAAGGGCAAAGCCATCTTCGCGATCAACGTGACTCCATGAATGCCAGCCATTCAGAAAGCCAAAGCGCAGAGAAAAACCTGAACGAAAGTCTCAATCAGGCCCGCAGTTATGAAGAAGCCCTGACTTCCTACAAAGAAAACAGCGGTAGCTTTAACGCCAATCTCAACCAGATGGCCCTTGAGATCGGGGCAGAACAGCACGGCGGCAACATGGCTGAAGCCTACCGTACAGCCAAGGCCGATCCGCGTGTAGCACAAGGCTGGGCGGATGAAGCGGTTGATCGTTATCTCGACAAACTGCCGGTTGGCGATAAAACACCGGGCAGTCTTATGGGTGGTATTTATGAATCTCGCGGGACGGAAGGAAATCTTCGTCACGACCTAAACCGTGAAGAACTCACGATGGCAAATAACCAACCCGGCAATAGGATAGATGAAACCAAAAGCCAAGTGACCGGGGCCAGCAAGAGCCTTGGCAATCAGATGACCAATGGTTCCGCGAAAGTCGGGGGTGAGGTTCAGTCATCACGGGCGACTACGGGCAAGGAAACTGCACAAAAATCAAATCAATCCCTTCCAGAGGGAGCATTCAATGCCGGTATTGAAAATCCGGGTGATGCAATTGATGAAGTTAAAAAATGGTTCGGAACTGACGATAAGAAACCGGGAAAGAACTAATGACCTTTCACTTCTCCGCTTTCTTGTGCCATCGACTGGGTAATAGCCTTCTCTCCCATTTCAAGGAGCGGATCAACAATTCTGTTACCAAGCCAGATGCCGCCAACAAAGGTTGCAAGCATAACGCCGAACACAAATGGGCCGATAAAAGGCCCAATCACGAAAAACTCAACAATGAGCAGAAGGACAAGGCCGACAATTATTCGGCTCATTCTCTTGCGGGTTTTTATAACCAGTTTCGTGGTACTCATTTTAGTTTTCCTTTCTTTAAATCGACTATATCACCCTTCCCTCTTTCGCCTTTAACTCTTTGGGGTGATTGATGAAAAATAGTCACTTTATTCGAGGTGGGCAGACCGCCCTGCACGAATACCGGATGTCCCTCCAGGTTGTCAAAACCCTGGCCTGGATTATCTCCGGCATTGCCATAACGTTCATGTTGATAAAGCTGGCATTGAATCTGAGCATCCACGAAATCTACCAGTGGTTCATCTGGCATTGGGCGCAGTTTTTATATCTGGCCTCGTTCAAGTACGACCAGGAAATCACCATCTACGACTACGATTGGACGCCCTATGTCACCTACACCGGGGCAATTGTCGAACACGCGGGGATGATCGCCACCAAAGACAAGGTGGGAATTCTGATATTTGCGGGTAGCGGAATTGGCCTGTTGATTGGCCTGTCAGTTGCCGCCATTGCCGCCGGATATTTTCTGTGGCGCGGAGCCAAACTACAAAGAAGCAAGCACCTGCGCGGTTCCAAACTCCTGCCAGCGTCGGAGCTTACACGACAAGTCAGGGCGTTCAACAAAAGCCGCAAAACCAAATCGTCTTATGCCATCGCCGGAATCCCCTTCCCGGTCGGTGCGCCCATGACCCACGTTATGATCTGCGGCACAACAGGTACAGGCAAAACCACCCTGTTTGCCGAACTGATCGAACAGATCCGCGCCAACGGTGATCGCGCCATCATCTACGACAAGATGGGCAGCTTTGTCGGGCGATACTATGACCCGTCAAAGGACGTGATCTGCAATCCGTTTGATGCCCGCACCCCGCAATGGAGCGTGTTTTCCGAAGGCCGCAAAGCATCAGACTTTGAGATGATGGCAAAAGCCCTGATACCGGAGCAAAAGGGCATGGTCGATCCATTCTGGATACTGGCGGCGCGGATATTGTTTTCCAAGGTCGCGGACGGTTTGCGGATCGCGGGCAACCCTACCAACGAAATGTTGGTCTCTCAGCTTCTCAAAATCGACCTGACAGAGATGGCTGCATTACTTAAGAACACAGCCGCACAATCCATCATTGACGAGCAAAGTCCCAAAACCGCGTTATCTGTTCGTGCCGTTATGACGGCCTACCTGTCATGCCTCGAACACTTGCCAGACGATCCCAAGGCCGAACCCTTCTCCATCCGCAACTGGATTGAAGACGATGCACGCGACGGCTTCATGTTCCTGACCTCGCGTGGGGACATGCACGAGAGCATCAAGGGACTGACCACATGCTGGCTGGAGATCGCGGTCAACAGCTTGCTCTCTCTTGAGCAAAGCCGGGATCGTAAAATCTGGATCATCCTCGATGAGGTTCCTTCCCTGTTTAATATCCCAAGCCTGCAACCCGGCATGGCCGAAAGTCGTCAGTTCGGCGGTTGTTTCGTGCTGGGCCTGCAAGTCTGGTCGGCCATGCGCGACATCTATGGTCAAAACGGTGCCGAAACCCTCTCCGGGTTGGCACGAACGCGGCTAATCCTCTCTACACCTGACAAGGCAACCGCCGACTGGTGCAGCCAGGCTCTGGGGAATGCCGAGAAAACCGAGCTTCAGGAAACCCTTTCATACGGCGCACATGACATGCGAGACGGGGTATCTCTGGCGGCAAGGAACGAACTGCGCCCTATCGTCTTGCCAACAGAGATCATGAGCCTCCCCGATCTCGATGGTTATATACGCCTCCCCCAGGGATTCCCGGTCTCGCGCTTCAATATCAAACCCAACAAAACACCGATAATCGCCAAAGCCTTTGTGGATCGACCCGTCGAAGACGTGAAGCCAAGAGAAATAACGCCAACACCCAAGCCGAAACCAAAACGAAAACCGACGGCAAAAAAGAAATCCGCGCCAAAGAGAGGGCCAAAACCGGAAGCAGCGCCTACATCTGAGCCAACGCCTTCAACATCCCCGGCCCCACCGACGGCCGGTTCAGATGAAGGGATTATTTTCTGATGCTCTCCATTTATCCCATCTCAACGCCGCAAGGCATGTCCACCTATTATGATTCCGATGGCTATTACTCCAAGGGGGACGAACAGGCGCAACTCGCCAGCCAGTGGCATGGGAAAGGCGCTGAAACTGCTGGATATTCCGGGCATATCAAACCGGAAGACTTCCAGAGTGTCCTGGATGGCAACGCGCCGGACGGTCGTCGCCTTGGTCGCATGGTTGACGGGCAATGGAAACACCGCGCCGGGGTTGATCTGACCTTCTCCGCCCCCAAGAGCGTTTCCGTCATGGCATTGGTCGCCGGCGATGATCGGCTGGTTACAGCCCACGAAGCCGCCGTCAAGGCAACGCTCAATCATATCGAAGAAAAGATTCTGGAAACCCGCGTCTGGGACAGTGGCGCGAAAGCCCAGTTCAAGGAACGTAATCTGGAAATGGTCGCCGGACTGTTCCGCCATGAGGTCAACCGCAATCAAGACCCACACCTTCACACCCATGCTGTCATTGCCAACATGGTTCTACCGTCCGATGGAAAATGGCGTTCCATCGAGGGTGCCAGCCTGCTCCACCACAAGATGGAAATGGGGGCTATGTACAGGTCCGAACTTGCGATGAACGTGCGCGAGTTAGGCTACGAAATCGAGCGCACCCATATGGATGGGCGATTCGACTTGAAAGGCGTTCCCAAGTCGGTAATGGCGGCGTTTTCCACCCGCAGCGCGGAAATCCGCGAGGCTCTGGCTGGTTATGACCATCAAAACGCCAAGACCGCCGCCAACGCTACCCTTATGACACGCGATCACAAGGTAACGGTGGACCGTGACTTGTTGCACGGAGACTGGAAACAACGCGGCGACAAGTTAGGACTGAGCGCACGCATCCCGGACCCGCAACCGGCATCCACCGGAAAAGTCGAGGAATGGTACCTCGCCAGCGAAGCCGTCGACTACGCCGTTCGCCATCTCTCTGAACGCGCCAGCACCTTCAACCTGTCGGACCTCAGAACTACGGCCAATGGCTATGGTGTCGGTCATTTTCGCCCCAAGACGCTGGATCAAGCCATCTCCTCCGACAATCGCCTGATTGCCTCAAAACACCGCGACCATGTGGGGCGCGAATATGTCACCACCCAGGTAGCCATAATCACAGAAAAAGAAACCATAGCCTCCATGATTGCAGCGCAAAACACCGTGCGCCCTTTCATGGAGTTTGCCGACATTAACAAGGGGCTGACGGGCACATTCCTTAATGAAGGCCAACAAAACGCCGTGCGTTCGCTGCTCTCTGGTCGGGACCGGATCATGGGGGTTCAGGGTTACGCCGGGGTTGGCAAAACCACCCTGCTCACCGTTGCTCGTGAACTGGCGGAAACCAAAGACTATCAGGTGATTGGCCTCGCCCCTTCAGCCAGCGCTGCTAAAACTTTGCAAACCGAAGCCGGAATCACTTCACAGACCTTGCAAAAGTTTCTCGGGAAATACGATGGGTATGCTCACGGACGCGGCAGCAAAGGAGGCAGAGCCAGCATTCGCGATGAGTTTAAAAACAAGATGATCGTGGTCGATGAAAGCTCTTTGGCCAGCACCAACCAGATACGCGACCTGTTCCGCATCATTGAGGTCATCCGCCCCGCCCGCTTGGTTCTGGTTGGCGATAAGAAGCAACTTGACGCCGTTGACGCGGGCAAGCCCTTTGCTCAGCTTCAGGATCACGGCATGAAGACTTTGAAGGTCGATCAAATTGTCCGCCAGAAAAACCCGGAACTTAAATCCGCCGTTCACGCCGCCATTGCCGGCAATGTGGCAGACGCATTCAGGAATATCGGCGACAACATCATCGAAGCGGACAAGCCGGAGAAATCTGCATCCGGAAACCTTGAACCCGGTGCAATGGATCAGGCTCTGGCCAAGGCTGCATTCAAGGCCTGGAACGCCATGCCCACAGATAAACGCGATGCTACCGGCATTGCTGCCCCCACCCATGTCATCCGCCAAAGCATCAATGCTCAGGTGCGCGAACAATTGGAACATGAAGGCCGGATTGTGGGGCCGGAAAAGGAAATCGAAGTCTTGAAATCCGCTGGATATACCAACGCGGAAAAGGGCCGCGCCAAGAACTATTTTGAGCATGACAAGATTATCTTCAATCGCGCCCGCAACGGAGCCGAACAAGGTGAAGTCCTGTCTGTCACCGTCAGCAATGAAGACACAAACAGCATCGTCCTCCAGCGCGAAAACGGTGAAGCACTCATATATAAACTCGACGGCAAGCGGGCGGCGCAATCTATCGATATCCTGCGCCTCTCGCCTCTGGGCATTCGCCAAGGCGATTGTATCCGCTTCACCCGCAACGACGAGGGCCTCGGCCTGATCAACTCCGGCATGGCCGAAATAACCGACATCGATAAGCAAGGCAACGTCACCCTGATAAAAGAGGATGGCAACAAGCTAACCCTTGAAGCGGACGCACCGGCGCTAAAGTTCATCGACCATGCCTGGGCCTCGACCGTTCACGCCTTTCAGGGCCGCACGGTCGATAACATCATCGGCGTCATGCACTCGGCACACCCGCACCTGACCAACCAGAAAGCCTTTTATGTGGAGATTTCCCGCGCTCGTGAGGGCGCCATGCTGATTACCGATGATCGTCAGCGCCTCGGCGCAACTCTGGCTGAGGAAACAGGTGAGCGCATTGCCGCCCTTGAAGCGGCCCCAGAAGAGAAGACTCCCGCGTCATCACCGGAAGTAGATTCAGAGATCAAATCAGAGCCTGAAATAGAGGCCGAACCGGAGTTCAATAAATGACCGCAAAATCTCGCATGGTTGGTCTGCGCGCCACAACCGAAGACGCGGCCCTGTTCACGCAAGCTGCCGAACAATGCGGTCTGACCACCAGTTCATGGATGCGCGAAAATTTGAAAACCATCGCCCTGAAGCAGGTTTATGGCAAGGACGTGTCTGGAGACTTCCCCAACACACCGGGCGAAACCGCACTGATGCGCGCGGTGCTGGTCATCCTGCAAACCGTCGGCGTTGACACACCAGATGAGACCAAACGTCTCTACGCCGAAAAGGCCGCCCGCCAAATCGAAAAAATCAAGGCCGGAGAATAGCCAATAGCCGGTGGCTACCTAGCCCCAAACTATCGACTGCCTAGCCAATACCTAGTGACAAGCCATCCACTACCTATCCAAAAGGAAGCCAATATGCCCGTAATAGCTTTTGCCAATTCAAAAGGCGGTGTCGGAAAATCGACAACCGCACTCGCCCTTGCCCAGGTCTTCGCCAAAGGGGGCGCATCCGTCACTCTGATCGATGCCGACCCCAACCAGCCACTTGCCCGGTGGGCGGCTAAAGACCCTGACAATGTGCCGCCAAACTTGAAAATCCTGCCCGACATCACCGAGGAAACCATTATCGAGGCCATCGACCAAGCGGCGGCCCGAGACCCCTTCGTGCTGGTCGATCTGGAAGGTTCAGCCAATGTAGCCGTCTCCTACGCCATTGGCCGTGCCGATCTGGCCCTGATCCCCATGCGCGGAAGCCAGCTCGATGCCGACCAGGCCGCGAGGGTCATCAAACTGATAGAACGCGAAGCCCGAGCCTATCGCCGTGAAATACCGTTTGCCGTGGTGTTTACTTGTACGTCACCAGCATTGCGAAGCCGGGATTTCAAACACATCGAGCGGCAATTAATCCAAAGCAACATTCCTGTCCTTCCGGTCGAAATGGTCGAACGCGCCGCCTTCCGCGCCATGATCCAGCTTGGCGGCACGCTTTACGACCTGACCCAGGCCGAAGTCAACAACCCCCAAGCCGCCATCACCAACGCCGAAGCCCTGGCGAAATCAGTTGTCACATTTATCAAGCAAGGAACCGCAACATGAATGACAGAAAAAGAGGCGGTTTGGATATCGATGAAGAAGCCACAGACCCGAATTTTACCGATTTCAAACCCCGGACACTGCCTCACGCGGCCCCGGTTGAGCCAGCCGGGCGCTCGGCACAAGAATCCGGTTTTACCACCCGGCACGCGACTTCAGCCCCGCCCAAGGTTGATGGCCGCAGCCTCCGGTCCACCAACAGAACCGCCCAACTCAACATCGCCGTCAACCCAGAAACCAAAGAACGCTTCTGGTCTCTGGCTCAGGCAGCAGGAGTACAGACAGGTGAGGATTTTTTGAAACGTCTTATGAGTGGGTTTATTGGAAATAACTGAGGCTGCAAATGCCGATTACCACCACTACCTGCCAAATTCCAATCTGAGGCTAAACGAGTTCATTTATATATATCCAAGCCACATAAAACCCCTCAAACCAGATATTCCCGCCCTTTGCGAACCATATCTCCATGTAGGGATACGATTTCTCCTGCCAAGGAATGAAGCGAGTTCACAGCACTCCAAAAGCGCTCCGGTTGCTCGATTTCCCATTCAGGCGGCACGGTATGGCGATTTGGGTTATGTGTTGGAAAAGTTTCCTCGCTTATAGTAGCGTAGTATGCGTCCACTTTCTCCCAAAGATTCTTTCTCAAAGTTTCAAGTTCAGGCGTGATGAACTCACGCTCTGGCTTATTCCACATAAAAAAAACTCACGCAGTGGATCTAACGCAGATTCAGGGAAAGAAAAGCCAGCCATATTGTTTCGATCAAGAAACCCGATCACTCCGTCAGAGTTCAAAAGCGTAGTCAGTTCTTTAAACAGCTTTTCATCATGTTCTCTTGCAGGGTCGGAACCGTTCCTGAACTGAGGGTAATGTTGAAAGAGAACGTTTTGATCTTTTGCTAAATCTTGAACGACGTCCCCCCAGAACAAGACATCAACTTTAAACATGTCGTCTGCAACTCGCTTGCATGAAATTTCACGAACAGATTCTTGCAGGAGTGCATCTCGCGTTGCCGTAGTTGCGATGTAAAGATGATGGAGGGCACCTCGAACAATGCCCTTCCTCGCAAAAATTAGGTCGGTTTTGACCTGATATGAAGCCACTTTGTCATGGCTTCGTGGTTATTTCACGCCCCGGCGGGGCAATCGCTTTGTAAATCGCCTTTTTAGGCGGATTGCGCCCTTGATACGGTTATGGAGGTGTGGCCGCCAACCGCTCCAACTGAACCAGGCGGCGCATATTGTACGTCAGGTTCTTGAGCCCGATGCGGACCTTGGCACGAACGATCCCGATGCTGCGAACCCGTGTCCCGCCCATGTCGTTGCTTTGGGAACCAAAGATGTGCTCCACGCGGACGCGAACTTTTGAGCGGGTCTTGTTGCCTTGCTCTTCACGTTTACTCAGAGGTTTGTTGCGGCGGCCCTTGCGGTGGATACGGCTCGTCAGGCCTTTGCCTTTCAGAATTTTTTCAATCTCCGCCGAGCGATAGGCGCTATCGGCCCAGACGTCGGAAGCCGTGTTGTCCGCATCAAGGATCGCCTCGACGACTTGGCTGTCATGGACGGAAGCATCGGTCACGTTGTAACGACGCACCAGCTTATGGCGACGATCCACGTTGATATGGTTCTTATAACCATAATGGCTTTTGCCATGCTTCTTGGTCCATCGCGCATCGGTATCTTTCTGGGAGAATTTAGCCGGTTTATCGGTCCAATCGTCAGGCGTCTCGCCGTTCTTGATCTTTGTATTCTCATCCCGGCTGTTGTGCTGGGTCGGAACCGATACGATGGAGGCATCAATGATCTGACCGCCCATCGCCAGGTAGCCCTGTTCTTTTAAATAGCCATCGAAGTCTTTGAACAAGGCATCGATCACGCCGCCCCGCGCAAGCTGATCTCGATACAGCCAAACCGTCTTAGCGTCGGGAACTTTGCCCTCAAGGCCCAAGCCTAAAAACCGCATGAACGAAAGCCGGTCACGGATCTGATATTCCACTTGATCATCGGACAGATTATAGAGCGAACACAATATGATCGCCTTGAACATCATCACCGCATCCAAGGGTTTGCGTCCTGCCGAGGACTTTCGAGCCTCAGGCGGCTTGCGCCATGCAGCCTCCAGGCGGGGACGGAAATCTTCCCACGGAACAACGGCGTCAAGTTTAACAAGGGGGTCGTTCTTGGCATCCAAGCCAGCGTACCGATTGGCAATATCAAAAAAGCCCAGTTGGCTCATGGTCAACGTCCTAAATCCCATACATCATGTGGCAGGGATTTTACCAGAGATCGATCGGCAATGATGGGGTATTTTTAGAGGTGCCCTGGAGTTTAGGGGTGAAAGATTCTGCATTGGATATTTCAGATTTCACTACACCTAACGAGATACCACCAACCGTATTTTTGCACTGAACACCGACCTTATAGCCCTCGCTATCATCCCCCCAAATATCCACTCCGTCCTGCCTCTGGCCTTGACGGCCATTGCGGAAAAAGTTACTCGACTTCCAGCGAAGCTTAGCAGCCGAGAGCGTGATATCCTCGAATTCATCCCAGCCCTTTGGTGACGGAATATTAGAAGAAGAAATAGTGGGCATAATACTTCTTAACTCAAATTTCTACGTGCCTGGGATAGTTGGACCATAGAGACTATAACCTGATAGGCGACAAAAGAAACAATGCAAGATTTCCCAAACGTGCAGGCACCATTAATTACGCGAAATCTTGATAAACCAATGATAACCAATCTCTCAAATTGTCAAATCCATGTAAAACCGCAGCATGGAAGACAATGAAAACAAACGATTATTTTTGCTAAACAGGTGCATATCATTTTATCAAGCCGTGTAATCACACTGAAACCCGCACAAAACCTGGGATTTTCGCTTTCAGCTATCCGTAGCGATAGGTGTGGTATGTATAACGGCTTCAGCCGTCACCCTAACAGCGAGAGGCAAAGCCTTGGTAAGCTGTCAGGGAGCATGGAATGTCATGGAGTTCAATTGGTCCCTGTGGGGGACTGATTGGGGGTTCCAGGCTGCATCGTTTTATCCGCGAAAGGGATAGTCACCCGAAGGGATGAGACGCGCCTTAGCGGCTCAGTGACGAGCGGAACGCGAGGAGTATAGCCCGGTTCGTCGCAGACGAATTCGCCCACACTTATCGACAATATCCAAAACTGTTCCACGTTTGAAAACACCCTCAACAGGCACTCAAAATAAACCCGGCACAACAAAAACCAACCCGTTAAAATTTTCACAGCCAACCGTCCAGGGGTGCCGGGGACTGGTCCCCGGCTGGGTCAAGGGCAACGCCCTTGGTTGGCGTAAGCCAATGCGGATCGTCACCAACCAAAAAGCCAAAAGCCGACCAGGCTTTTGTCCGCAATAAACTCAGCAGGCGGGCATAAAAATAGCCCCGCCGGAGATTACCGACAGGGCTATGAGTGGTTACGCGTATTTCTTGGTGGGGATGCCCATGCCTCGGGCTTTGTCTACCAAATTTTCGGTGATGCCGGTTCCGGGGAATGCCAGCACACCGATGGGCAAAATCTCCAGCATTGCGTCGTTACGTTTGAACCCGGCGCGGGATTTACCGTATTTGTTCCAGTCCGGCTTGAACACCACTTGCGCGACTTTTTTGGCGGCGGCCCACTTGGCGGCAATCAGATCTGTGCCTTTCGGTGCGCCTCCGTGAACCAGCACCATGTCCGGGTGTTTGCTGTGAGCCTTGTCGAGGGCTGCGAATATCAACTCGTACTCGTTGAAGTCCATGCCTCCGGCGACGACCACCGTGGGGCCTTCGGGTGCTTGTGCCAGTGTCTTTTTGCGCTCGGTGGCGGCGAGGAAGTCCCGGCTGTCAACCACGGCAGCGGTCATATGCGATGTGCTGATGCGTGAACCTCGGCTTGGCATCCACGGGTGTCCGGTCTGGACTGAAAAAAGTTCGGCTGCGTGGTCGCGCATGGTTTCAAAATATTCGCGGGCGTATGATGTGGCTCTGGCCCGGATTTCCAGTTTCTC
>Ga0316203_1002038_pt1 | contig 11596 bp, 7 predicted proteins | sample 6monrhotite_MG_FD_204940 | JGI IMG/M metagenome (GOLD analysis project Ga0316203, IMG submission 204940) | Microbial mat bacterial communities from mineral coupon in-situ incubated in ocean water Damariscotta River, Maine, United States -... | ecosystem: Environmental > Aquatic > Marine > Coastal... | reverse complement strand
CACATAAGTCTTTTTCTGTCTTAATGCCTTTCGCCGCTTTGCGAGCGAAGGCTTCTATTTCTGATTGTTTCATCGGGCTTATCTCCTAGGGGAATATAAGCAGATACACAATCTAATTTACAGTCTCAAAAGCTCGAAAACTGCCCTTAAAACATCAAAAATATTTTTTATCTGGATATTATAATTAGCGATTAACTTTCTTGAAAGGGTCTTTTTAAGCTTTTTTTCTAGTAGTTAATTTTATATTTCTTGTATATTTTATGCGCTATTGAATTTTTAACACATTATTACAATAATCGCTTATGCTTAACTGACGAGATATACCCCGCAAAGCATGTATTCTGAGTATGTTTTTTCTTCTGGGTTTCTCTTACGCTTTAATCGTTTTACGAGATTTATTTCGCATTTATGTGTTGCTAGGAAGTTTCTACGCGTTGATTTATGCCCGCACTTTTCACATTGAATAACCATATTAACTACCTCCGTATTTAGTTGATTATTTATTTAAAATACTTATGTACTATCCTAGTGAGAGAGTAACATTTAAATATTTCCTGCGTGTGACATTGTGAAACAGGAATAATGTATAAGAATGCCTGCTGTTGGTTACACTTACAGCGCTTCTGCACCCTAAAACCCTTAGCTTAGTGCCATTCGGGAGCCTCTAATTAAGTTTTACATACCCTCTTCACACAATCCAATTGCAGCGAGAAGCTTTAATGCATTAGTGGTTTTTGAGATGCCTTTATGCATCTTGTAATCAAATTCCATTATGTGATTCTCGTCAGAAGTTACCTGCTCGACAAAATGAACTGGCTCAGAAGCACTTAATAGATCCCCAGAGTTTGCCAACTCAAGGTCATGAGTTGTTACAGCTCCGATTGTGTTAAGTTGCAATAATTTGTTAAGAATTATTCGTACTGCACTTCTACGATCAAAGCTATTAGTTCCGCGAAGGATCTCATCTAGGAGGTATAATGTGATGCGATTGTCTGAACTGTTTTCTGCTGCTCGATCCACAATCAATTTCAACCGTTGAAGCTCGGCCATGAAAAATGAAACACCATCTTCTATGGAGTCTTCAACTTGAATACTTGTAACCACATCCACCAATGGAAGTGACAAGCTTTCCGCACAAACCACACTACCAGCTTGTGCTAACAATGCATTTACCCCTATTGATCTTAAAAAAGTACTTTTTCCTGCCATATTAGACCCAGTTACAAATAAGAACGTCTCTGGGGTGCCAAATACAACATCATTACCAACTCTAATATCATCATGAAGTAATGGGTGTCCTAAATTCTTGGCTTCGATCAATTTCGATCCATTCTCATGAAACTGAGGAAAAGTCCATTTAGGATTTTCAAACTTTAGACTTGCTAGAGAGCATGTAGCTTCAAACTCAGAGGAGGAGGCAATCAGCTTTTGAATATTTGGGGAAAATTTAACTTTCCACCGTTCCAAAAGATAGACCACATGGAAATTCCATAAAGTTATTGATTGAACAATGAAATATGCCATTGGAGAAAAACGAATGTCTGAGTACGCAATAATGTTTTTCAGGCTCTCCAAAATAACTGAGGAATATGTACCACCATTACCTATCTTCATTGCAGAGACAATATGCTGAAGGCCTTCACTCTTAAATTCTTTGGCTTCTACAAGCCGAAACAACTCTATATAGCTCGATAAATCTTTTTCACGTTTTGAGATACTATTAAAAATAGCGTCAACTTTCGAATAATAATAAAAGGAAAAAGCAATGTTTAATGCCACAAATGCTAACCAAATCGGGTATTCTGTAAGCCCAGTTAAGTGAGCTAAGGCCGAAGCGAGTGTTAATCCTGATAAGCTCCAGACACTCCATATAATGGATTTTGAACTTAGCAGCCATGGTGCTTCATTGCACCATTCTATGAATTTTTCAACTTCCACGCCCTTTTCCTCAACTTTTCTAGATGCAAGCTGAACAGATTGTCTTAAGTCAATTTTATCAGCTAATTCAGCAACGGACTCTTGTCGCATCTTTATTTCTTTAAGGTTTGGATTTTTATCGAATAGCCATGAAAAAATGATTTGATTCCCAAAAGAAGATTCTACTGTGCCAATCAATTTCAATAGGGAAGCGTGACCGACAACATTTAAATCTTTAGCTTCTGGAGTTACACGAAACTCTTCTGGGCAACTAGGTTCTCCTAACTTATTCCACTCCCGTTTTATACGATGAATTCCATCTATATTGATTCCTATTAGTGCATTCCAATCATCTATACTTTGCTGTGTACGACTATAGACAGTAACTAACCACACAAATAAAAGAAAAATAACCGCACTTAATAATATAAATGAATAGCTGAACTCTTCGGTTAGCTGATAAATAATTAACCCTAACAACACTAGAAAAGAAATTAGTCTGCCATTTGAGGTGGCATTCAATTTTCTTTTTGCTCGCGTCAATTGGCTCTTAAAAAAACTAACCTTTTCATCATAAAGACGAGCTGGAGAGTGATTGTTCTGTTTTTCTAACGGTACTCTCATGCTTTCCCCTCTTGAGAAGCTTTTCTATCATCGCGCTTTATAGGCTGCTTAAACGCTAATATGCTCGGCAATAACCAGCCAAGAGTTGAGTGAAGTGTTGGAGATATAAATTTGGCCATTAAGTCAGATTTGATCAAATCGGCTCCAAGACTTTGTTTAAGTAAAAGGGTCTACCAACACATCAGTAACCACTTGCAACTTGCCAGAGGACTCTAATAAGTCATTTAAATGTCTTATTATCCCTCCTTTTGGCTTGAAAAGAAATACCTTTTTTCTTGAAGCTTTCTTTTCAATCTTTTTACGGGATGAACCTCGGACTTGTGTGTTGCTAGGAAGCTTCTATGCGTGTGACATTGTGAAATAGGCATAAGCTATGTACGTTCAGTGGGTAGTGAATCATAGTTAGGTGTTTTTAGGAAAGAAAGAAAACTTGATCTGTTAGGGGGCTATGAGTGAAGAAGTCGTTTGTTCAGGAAACATCCATAAATAATGGGCCGTTGGTAGTGTCGCATGTTATGCCTGAAGCACAAAGTGTGGCGCTGGGTATTTTTGTGGATGTGGGTAGCCGTGATGAAAATGAATCACAGGCTGGAATAGCGCATGCCTTAGAACATATGCTTTTTAAGGGTACAAAGTCCCTAGGTGTGCATGCCTTATCGGAAAAATTGGATGTGTTGGGAGGCAATGCCAATGCCTTCACATCGCGAGAGCGGACATGCTTTCACTTGCATGTGTTATATGAGGATTGGCAAGAAGGTCTGGGTTTGTTGATGGATATGTTGCTTGATCCTGCCTTGCCTGAAGATGAATGGCAGCGTGAGCGTGAGGTGATTTATTCGGAGATGTCCATGGTGGACGACGTGCCTGATGAATGGGTTTATGATCAACATATGAAGGCAGTATTTGCAGGCCAGACAGTGGGCGAACCAACATTGGGTACGCGAGAGGCCTTGGAAGCATTTTCAACGATGGATTTAAGGGATTATTTGGATTCGCATTATCGCCCACCGCGTTTGTTAATTGCGGCAGCTGGGCGTATTGAACATGCTGCTTTGGCGGATGTGGTGAATAAGCGCACATGGCCATCGGCAAGTGGGCGAGAGAAGCGTGTGCAGTCAGTACAGAAAAGTGGTGTGCAATATTTGTCACGGGATATGGAACAAGCGCATATTGTTGCGAGCTTTTCAGGCATTAACGCGACATCAAAGCATCGACCTGAAGCGTGGTTGGCAAATCAAATGTTGGGTGGAGGCATGAGCTCGGCATTATTTCGTGAGATTCGAGAGAGCCGAGGCTTGGCTTATAGCGTAGGTTCGCACTTATCACCCTTAAGTGATGTTGGCTTATGGAGCATGAGTTGTGGCACTGCGCCCAATATGTTGGCGGACTGCATTGTAGTGTTGAAGGAGACTTTGCAGGCGTTTCCAGAGATGTTGGATGATGCCATGATCAACCGTGCCAAGCGGCAGATGGAAGTGCAATTTCGTATGGCAATGGATTCAGTTGAGGGGCACATGCTTTATCTTGGGGCACGTTTGGATGAGGATAAACTATTGTCGCAGCAACAATGGGTAGATAAAGTTAGACAGTTACAAAACGGTGATATTCGAGACTGGGTCTCAAATCACCTAGATAGTGATGTGATGTGGACGATTGCAGGATCTGATGAAGCACTGTCCTCTGCACAGGCTGTGATGTAGGATTCGGCGATGTTTTTAACCATTCGAGAAGATATTCGTACAGCTTTTGAGCGCGATCCCGCAGCACGTTCGAGCTGGGAGGTTCTGACCTGCTATCCAGGCATACATGCGGTGTGGATGTATCGTGTTGCCAATGCGAGCTGGCGACATGGTTTTTGCTGGTTAGGGCGCTGGATTTCGCATGTGGCGCGCTGGTTAACGGGTATTGAAATTCACCCCGGGGCTACTATTGGTCGAGGCTTCTTTATTGACCATGGTATGGGCATTGTGATTGGTGAAACAACCGAAATTGGAAATGATGTGACCCTATATCATGGTGTGACGCTGGGTGGAACAACGTGGCAAAAGGAAAAGCGCCACCCAACATTGGAAGATGGTGTGATTATTGGTGCGGGAGCCAAGGTTTTGGGTGCAATTACCATTGGCCAGCAGTCGCGCGTAGGTTCGAACTCGGTTGTGTTAAAAGATATACCAGAGCACTCAACAGTTATTGGTATCCCAGGCACGGTTGTTGGTAAAACAGAAGAGCTGATTGTTGATGGGAAAATTTGCTTAGACCATCACCAAATGCCCGATCCTGTGGCGCAAGTGTTACGCCATGTCTTAACCTTGATTGATGATGTTAATGCCAAGGTTGATAATATTCATGAGAAATGCAGCGGGAAAGATGAAAGTTTGAATAAAGAAATAAAAAAAGAGCATAGGAAAGTGGAAGATTTTCTTGGTGGGGATGGTATTTAAACCCTGCTTGAGAAGCATTAGGTCATAAGAATCAATGTGTTGCGTGTTATAGAGCTGTAAGAGGTTGGCTTTTTATATTGAAGGTGCTTAAATTATTTCATTCATTTCTTTTCCGTAAAAGAAACGAAGCAAAGAAAACGCCCTAACGATCTGCTATTTCTTTCACTTGCAGTCAGAAAAAGGGCGCGTGTTACTGCGCTATTCCTTTTGCTGGCTGACGTTTTAGTGCAGCTAGAGCAGGGAAGGTGGGCCTCTCTCTTCGCTGTGTCTTGGGTGATGAGAAAATATATCATAGACTTTTTCAGTAGAGCCTATTTAGGGAAATGCTGCTTTAGTCAGTGTTTTCTAGGTTGTTTAGGCAGGTTAAGAATGCATCACCAAAGCGCTCCAGCTTTACTTGCCCAACACCGTTGACCTCTAACATTTGTTTGGGGTTACTGGGTTTGAGTTGTGCCATCTGAATCAGTGTCGCATCACCGAAAACAATATAAGGCGGCACATTCAGTTCGGTTGCTATTTTCTTGCGCAATTCCCGCAATTTTTCAAATAATGTCTCATCATAGGGCAAGTTCGTGGATGTTTTTCTCTTTGTCTCAGGTTTAGATTTTTTACGAATGCGGGGTTTGGCAAGTTTTATTTTTAGCTCGCCTCGCAATAATGGACGTGCGGCTGGAGTTAGTTTGATCACGGAGTAGTTGGCAATATCTTGAAATAAAAAACCGTGGTGAATAAGCTGACGGAAAATGGATGACCATGTATCATCCGAATAATCGCTTCCGATGCCGTAGGTGGAAAGTTGCTGGTGATGACGAGAGCGAATGCGCTCATTATCCGCGCCGCGCAGCACGTCAATGACATACTTCATGCCAAAACTTTGATTTAAGCGGTAAACACAGGACAAAGCTTTTTGTGCATCTTCGCTGGCATCAAAGTATTCAGGTGGATTCAGGCAAATATCACAGTTTCCACAATCTTTTTGCATGACTTCAGAAAAATAGCGCAACAATATTTTGCGGCGGCAGGAAGTAGCTTCAGAGAAGCTGACCATGGCATTTAATTTATGTAACTCGATGCGTTTTTGTTGTTCATTATCACTTTGTTCAAGCATACGACGCACCATGACCATATCTTGCGTGCCAGAAAGTAGTAACGCTTCGGCAGGCAAGTTATCGCGTCCTGCTCGGCCTGTTTCCTGATAATAACCCTCGATATTTTTGGGTAAATCATAGTGCACAACAAAACGAACATTAGGTTTATCAATACCCATGCCGAACGCAACGGTTGCGACAACAATTTGAATATCATCTTTAAGAAAAGCATCTTGTACACGTGCTCTTTCACTTGTCACAAGACCAGCATGATAGGCGGCAGCTTGAATGCCTGCGGCTTGTAATTTATCGCTGATTTGTTCAACACGTTTTCGACTCAGAGCATAAATAATGCCTGATTCCTCTGTGTGTTTTTCTAAAAATGCAGTAAGTTGTTTAAAGGGCTGATGCTTCTCCAATACACGATAACGAATATTGGGGCGATCAAAACTGCTAATATGTTGCTTGGCATGTTGTAGCCCCAAAACTTGTATAATATCTTGGCGCGTTTGGTCATCGGCTGTGGCGGTTAAAGCGATGATTGGAATATTGGGAAAGTGCTGTCGAAGCACACTCAACCGTGCATATTCAGGGCGGAAATCATGCCCCCATTGTGATACGCAATGGGCTTCATCAATGGCAAAAAGAGCAATGTCAATATCATCCAAACGGCTTAGGAATTCTTCTGACATCAAACGTTCGGGAGCAATGTATAATAAATCGATGTCATGAGCATGTAGTTTGGCGAGCACTTGTCGTGCCTCTTGTGATGCTAGAGATGAGTTATAATAAGCTGCTGAAACACCATTAGCTTGCAATGCATCGACTTGATCTTTCATAAGAGAAATCAGGGGTGACACCACGATACCGACACCATCTCGGAGCATAGCTGGAATTTGAAAGCATAGGGATTTACCACCACCTGTGGGCATTAATACAAAACTATCATGACCTGTGCTTAGTTGATCAATAATCGTACCCTGATTGGATCGAAATGCCTTATAACCAAAGGTTTTTTGAAGAATATTGAGAGCGGAACTGTGGGGCATGGTGTTAAAACCTTAGGGGTGATATTTTAAATGCTGTAGTCAGGAGGCGGCATGTTTTTATGTTGGCCGATAATATCTTGAACCTTTTTTAATACGCTATCGGGATCAATTGGCTTAGCCATAAAAGCATCCATGCCAGCTTCAGAGCATTCCTGTTCAACTTCAGCCAAAGCATGGGCGCTTAAGCCTATAATTGGAAGCCGAGACTTGTCATGTTCAGCTTCATGTTGGCGAATACGTCGGGTTAATTCGATACCATCTACTTTAGGCATACGAATATCAGTTAATAAGAGATCATACTCATCAGCGCGTGATTTAATCCATGCTTCGAAGCCATCTTCGGCGATATCAACAAGCATACCCATGCGTCGGAGTCGTTTTGCGGCAATGCGCTGACCAATGGGGTCATCCTCAGCAAGTAATATATGAATCCTTTGTGTGGGTGCAGTTAGTTTATTATTGGCCTGTGGAGAAGGGGAGAGCTTGTTAGTTATTTGGCGGCCATCAGCTTGCCAGTGGATATTATTGCCCTGAGGCGCCTCGAAAGGGATGTGGAATGTAAAACAGCTACCAGTGCCTAATTCACTATGTACATGAATGCTTCCTCCCATTAATTCAACAAAGCGTTTTGCAATGGTGGTGCCAAGGCCTGTTCCTCTATGCTCAGACTCCATCAGTTGAGCTTCTTGGTGGAATGGCTCAAAAATATGCTCAAGCATCTCTGGTGAGATGCCTATACCAGTATCTTTGACGGCAAATGATAAATGATTGCCTGATTGTTTAATATGAATGTTGATATGCCCTTGTTGTGTAAATTTAACGGCATTGCCAATAATGTTAATAAGTATCTGTCGAAGTCGTATTTCGTCACCAATAATAAATTCAGGGACGTCTTCGAGTTGTAACTGTAGTGGGAGGTGCTTGTTTCTGCAGGCAATAACAAAGGGAGCAATAGCGTCGAGAAGAACATTTTTTAGAGATAGCTCTTTATGGTTAAGTTGGATTGTCCCAGATTCAACTTTGGATAAATTAAGAATATCATTTACAAGGTCGCCTAAAGATTTTGCGGCCTGTTGTGCTAAGGTTAGATGTTCAAGTTGTTCGCTTGTTAGATGATTTGAATCCCCCGCGATTAACTCCTGTAAGCCTATAATACCATGCAGAGGGGTGCGCAATTCATGGCTCATGACAGATAAAAATTCACTCTTGGCATAGCTAGCAGCTTCGGCATCTTGTTTTGCTTTGAGTAGGCTCTCTGTGGATATCTTGAGATCCTTATACAGCAACATTTGTTTTAGGGCGCCTTCCATGCGACGGGCAATATCTTGAAATAAACGTTGTTCGTCAGTATTCCAGCGACGCTGGTAGTCACACTGGTGCAAGCCTAGCAACCATGTTTGTTCTTTGTTCGGGCGCAGGGCAATAACCATTTGCGATTGGATAGAGAAGGCTTGAAGGATGCTCTTATCTTCATCAGGCAAAGTATCCCGATCATCGTAGCAAGTTGGGCTGTGCTGTTGAAGGGCACTTTTGAAAATTCTCCGGCTTATACTGTCAATAGGATAAGACTTCTTTGTAGTTAGAGCACCAGGGAATTCGTCTACAGTGTGTTCAAATGGGACGGACCACGTGGTTGCATCAGGATTGCAGGGATAAAGTAACCAAGCTCGGCTACAGTGAAAAGTTTCAAGTAAGACCTGTAAAGCATGCTCCATACCTTTCTCGATTTCCGGCTGATGATGAAGTGCGAGCTCAATATGATCGAGGCTTTTTAAATAATGCACATGTGCTTGTTGTTGCTTTTCAGCTTGTTCGTTGTCGGAGACAAAAAAGTAGCTAAGGATACTACAAAGTAGGAGTTCAACTAAGCTAAGAGATATTTGAGTCAAATTGTAATGCAGAGGAATCTGTTCTAAATAAGCGAAAGCAAGACCAGCTAATAGGCTAAGGAGATAAATGCCCGTCCATTGTGTGCCAGCACGTAAACCCAAAAAGGAAAAAGCTACCAAGGGGTAAAGGAAAATCCAATAGATGCCAGTATTCGCCGCAGAAGGTGCAAATAAAAGAGGTGCAAATACCGTTAAAGCACTGAAACCAATAGCGTGTTTGACGAATAGTTGAGAGCCACCACGTTTGAGCCAGAGGTATAGTATAGGCAGTATGATGATCACGGTGCCCTGGATAACTACCAGTATATAGAAACCAAAAAATGCATTTAGAACAGCAAAGAATGTTAATGAACAAATGGAAAAAACAAGGAATCGTGATAATGAGCGTTCTATACGTGTCGTTTCTTGTTTTGGAAAGTCATGTAGATGCCTGAACATATGGTATACTATAGGTTAGACCCGAATAAAAGTGAAATACGGAAGAAATAACAAAGGGTTTTGTGGCCTAAATAAAAAAAGGAAGGCTGTGAAGCCTTCCTTTTAAAAATTTGCGATAAGTCGCGATTAACGTTTGGAGAACTGTGGAGCGCGACGAGCCTTTTTAAGACCTGCCTTCTTACGTTCAACTTTACGTGCATCACGTGTTAAGTAGCCGACTTCTTTCAATTTCGGACGGAATGCTGAATCATATTCAAGCAATGCACGAGCAATGCCATGACGAATTGCGCCAGCTTGACCTGAAACACCGCCACCATGAACATTAATACGAATATCAACGCTGCCAGCAGTTTCAGTCAATGCTAATGGACGCAAAGCTTCTTGACGAATGATTTCAATCGGGAAGTAGTTTTCCATGGTGCGACCATTTACTTCAATCTGACCAGAACCTGATTTAAGCATGATACGAGCAATACTACGTTTGCGACGACCAGTGCCGCGGATAAAATTGTCTGACATTTTAATAACCTCTTAGTTCAGCTTCAGAGCTTCAGGCTGCTGAGCTGCATGTGGGTGATCACTACCCGCGTAAACTTTTAATTTCTTCAACATAGAGCGACCCAATGAGTTCTTCGGCATCATGCCTTTCACAGCCAATTCGATGATGCGTTCAGGGAAGCGTTCACGTTGCTTTTCAAGCGTAATGCTTTTCAAACCACCAGCGTATTGCGAGTGACGATAATATGTCTTCTGCGCTTCTTTACGGCCAGTAACTTTAATTTTTTCAGCATTAATCACAATAACATGATCACCACAATCTGCATGCGGTGTGTATTGTGGGCGGTGTTTGCCGCGCAAAAGTTTTGCTACTTCGGTAGATAAGCGACCCAGAATAAAATCCTGAGCGTCAACAATATACCATTTCCGTTCAATGTCGCCAGGGCGGACAGTCCATGTGCTCATGGTGATCTCCATAAATAAAAAACAAACCAAATCCAAGCAAGCCAAAGCTCGATGGGCGGCGCAGTGTATAACGGCGAGACTACATGTCAAATGCTTTCCGATATGAATGAGTGTCATGGTTTACTTTATAAATTCACTATAGCGAGCTGTTTCAAGTTCGCAATGTGATATGATAACGTAAAACGAGCGTTTTTTATCATACGATTAGGAAGAGGTGTGTTGAGATAGATGGCGAATGATGTAAATTGATTGTTTGCACTGCTCGCAATCGTTAGCGTGCGCGGTCTTATGGAATCAATTATTATTCACGGCGGCAGACCGCTCATAGGCACGGTGGAAGCCAGTGGTGCAAAAAATGCAGCTCTACCGTTGCTAGCAGCGGCAATTTTGGCAGATGGCCCAGTTGTTTACAGCAGTATTCCGCATTTGAAAGATATTACTACAATGATGACGTTGATTGCCCACCAAGGTGCGGAAGTGACCTTTGATGACCAGTCGCGTTTGCATATTGACAGCAGAACAGCTGATAAACCTATTGCCCCGTATGAGTTGGTAAAAACAATGCGTGCATCGGCATTGGTATTGGGTCCGTTATTGACCCGCTTTGGACATGCTAAGGTGAGCCTTCCTGGTGGTTGTGCGATTGGTGCACGCCCTATTGATATGCATTTAAAAGGCCTTGAAGCGATGGGTGCGATCATTACTGTAGAGCATGGCTACATAGAGGCTGATGCACCCAATGGTTTGCACGGTGCGCACATTGTATTTGATCAAATTACGGTAACAGGTACTGAAAATCTAATGATGGCGGCGGTCTTGGCAAAAGGTGAAACCGTGATGGAAAATGCCGCGGCAGAGCCTGAAGTGGTGAACCTAGCAGATTCATTGCGCAGCTTAGGAGCAAAGATTACGGGTGATGGTACACACCGCATTGTTATTCAGGGTGTTACGAGAATTTCTGGTGGAGAAATCACTACCATTCCAGATCGTATTGAAGCTGCAACCTATTTAGCTGCAGGGCTAATTACAGGTGGAGATGTCACTGTAACCAACAGTGCTCCACAAGATTTGGAAGCATTTCTTGCACAAGTTCGTCTTTGTGGTGGTGAGGTTGAAACGGGGGCAGATTGGATACGTTGTGCATCAACATCACGTTTGCGTTCTACCGATGTGAGTACGATGCCACA
>Ga0316203_1002031_pt1 | contig 11677 bp, 19 predicted proteins | sample 6monrhotite_MG_FD_204940 | JGI IMG/M metagenome (GOLD analysis project Ga0316203, IMG submission 204940) | Microbial mat bacterial communities from mineral coupon in-situ incubated in ocean water Damariscotta River, Maine, United States -... | ecosystem: Environmental > Aquatic > Marine >... | reverse complement strand
CCACAAGGCCCCGATGGGTCAGATGCTGGCGAAGTTCGGAGACCTGAAGCGGCACGTCTGGCGGGTGCCCGATGTGACCGGACTCACCGACACGTGCGCGAAGGCAGAGGCTGCGCTGCGGACGCTTGCCGCCGAGGTCACCCGGCTGCGGGAGCAGGTCCGAATGGCGGTGGCCGCTCATGATGCCAGCGTGACGGAGCTCGCTGCTATGGACCGAACCCGCGACCGCGAGAGGGCGCAGGCCCAACGCGACTACGATGGCGCCCGCCGCGATGCGCTGCTGGAGGCTGCTGCCTCTCTGGTTGAGTTGGGGCACGACGGCTACCACCTCGCCGCTGAGCACCTGCTCGCCCTCGCCGGAGACAGGTAATGGCACTGACACCGATAGAGCAAGAGGCGGTCGAGGGCATCGTTGACCGGGGCATCATGCCCATCATCAACGCGGAGAAGCTGCGCGTGGTTGAGGCCATTGCCCGCGCTGTGGGCAAGCTCGCTGCACTGCATGGGACTGAGGGCGTCGTGTCGCCGGGTCTGGAGTACGTGGGCGTCATGGTCCTTGAGCCGCTCATCGAGGAACTCCGAACTGCCGTGGACGCCGGAGACAAGCCGTGAGCGACAAGACCCCGGATGAGGTGGAGCGGGAAGCGCGGGAGGCATTGGTTCGCTTTGAGGGCGGTGACCCGCTCTCCGTGGATAGCATTCGCGGCGAGGCGTTCGCGGATGCGATGACAGCCCTAGCCGACTCCCACGCGCGGCTGCTGACTGAGAGGTCCGCCGCCGAGGAAGACCAGCGGTCGGTGCTTCGGATGTTCCTCAACGGCTTCGGGGCACCCTCTCGGATGGTCACGGCGCTCGACGCTTCGGGCCGAGGGTGGGACGCTGCTCTGGCGGCAGCGAAGGCCGTCGATGCGGAGATGGCAGAGGCGTTCCTGCACGAGTTGACCGATGACTGACTCCCCCGAACACATCGCAATCCGCATGGACTTCCTCCGCGCGCACATCAGGGCCCACTACACAACAACAGCAGGCGCAGAGACGCGAGCGCTCGCCCCGCCAGACGCGGAGGCGCTCATCGCCGCTGGCCGATTCACCATCGACCCCAACGGCGTCCACCTCCACAACGGCGAGTGGCTGTCTCGGGCCGAGTGGGACGCGCTGCCGAAGTCTGGCGAGCGGTACGCTGTCGAGGTGACAGAGTGGAGCATGCCCGAGCAGCCAGCCCGCAACCGCCATCAGCGGCGAGCGGACGCGAAGAAGGGGAAGACGTGAGCGCCGCAATCGGAGCCCTCATCTTCCTGTGCGGCGTGCTGTGCGGGCGCATGACTCGACGGAAGCGGGGCGAGCCCCAGCCCCCGGTGGTCGTCGGTCAGACGTGGCTAATCAAGGGTCAACCTGCGCTGATTCGGTCCGTCTACAACGGCGAGTTTACGGGCCCTGTCTCCTCGTTCCACACGAGCGTGGGCATCCTGTCGCGCCGCCAGATTCACCGTCACGGCGTCTTGAGGGTCTCCGAATGAGCCACTACACCCTGACCTACTCCCCGCCCGAGCCCATGCCCGGCCTGGACGCGCTCAGGTCGCACGCTGCCGCTCTCGCGATGGCGCACGCCCGTCAGCGTCTAGCCGACGAGGAAGAGCGGAGCATGCTCGCCCTGCTGGATTCTGAGGGCCCGTTCTCGTTGCTGTCTGCCGACTACTTCGGGGGCGGCTACCGCCCCGGGCGCTGGCGCCGCACGGTGGACGCTGCGCGATGGCGCGGGCTGCGGTACTGGATGGGGGAGTGACGGTGAGCGGCAAGACTGATCGACAGCCAGCGACCTCGTTGGGGCTTCTTCAAGACACCATCGCGGCCACGCTCAAGATGACGAAGGCGTGGGCTGCGATTCCGGCGGACGCGAGTCCTGCTGGCCGCTCCGCGCTCATGGTCGCCTCTGCCGTGACGTGCCAGTCGGAGTTGGATCAAATTGAACTTCGCGCGTTGAGGGCCGTGGCTGCTTCGCCGCCCTGGCCATCCGAGGGGTGAACGCCCCCTCATGGCTCGCAGGCGCCCACAAGGGCGCAGCCCTCGGACACGTCCGCTCGCAGGACCGTGACGCCCTGACTGCGCTGCTCGCGCGTGCGGAGGCTGCGGGGACTCAGGACGCGGTGCTCGCGTACATCAAGGCAGAGGAGCCCGCGCTAGCGTTCATCACGACGCCTGCGGCTGTGGGCCGGTGGGGCGCGGCTCCGTGGCAAGCGGAGATGATTCACAGCCTGCACCGTCGGCAACTGGGGCGAGGCGGAAACAAGACGGGCAAGACGGCAACAGCCTCGTGCAAGTGCGCGCTGGTCATGGACGACGAGGACGCATGCTTTGAGCGCCCGGCCAATGGGACGGTCCGCATCCTGTACGTGGTCGCGGATATGTCGAATGCCTACGCGGACGATGTGTGCCTCTCCCTGCGCGAGTTCCTGCCGCCGAGCAAGTGGCACCCGGATACGAAGTACAGCCGCCTAAAGGGATTCACCGTCTCGGGCCGTCGCGCGTACAAGCACCACAACGGCGACGAAATCATCTTCCGGTCAGGCACGCAGGACGGGCAGGCGTTGGCCGGAATCATGGCCGACCTCGTGATTGTGAACGAGCCGCCAGTCGAGAGCCGCTGGGGTGAAATCATGCGGGCCGCTGCGTTCGCGCAGGCTCCTGTGCTCGTGTTGTTCACGCCGATTGACGACCACGGCGTATCCCGTGACGTGGTGTGGCTCAAGTACATCATCGAAGGCAAGCCCGGCGAACCGCTCCCGCTCGGCGCTGACGGCTCGCCGCTGTGGCTGCAACACATCGTCCACCTGACGACAGCCAACGCGCCCCACCGGTCGCCTGAGAGCATTGCGCAGCAGATTGCGGACATGCCCGCCCACGAGCGGAACCAGCGGCAATACGCAGACTGGGAGGGCCCAGCCCCCGCACGGACGCTCGCATCGTTCGGCCCTGGAAACGTGTTCGACTTCCTTCCGGGTCGGTGGGACATGCTCCCCGACTACAACAAAGAGCACGACCTCTACTTGCGCATCTCGTTCGACCACGGCGAGCTCGAAAAGAAAGAGGTGTGCGGGCTCATCGCGTACCAGACCGCCGAGGGTGCGCGAGCGTGGGCTCTGGATGAGTACGTGTCGGACGGGGCCACGTCGTTCCTGACGGACGCGCAAGGCGTGCTCGCGATGCTCGAGCGTCACGGCCTGAGCCTCGGGGCGATTGATGAGGCGTTCGGAGACACCAACTCGGCGGGTAAGTCGCACCTGAAGAAGATGAACCAGGTGTTCGAAGCCGAGTTCAAGACGCTCACCGGCATCACGCTCCGCATCCAAAACGCGATGAAGGGGCCCGGCTCGGTCGGGATGGGCACCATCAACCTGAACAACGCCTTCGCGACTAACCGCCTCTGGGTCTCGACTCTCGCGGCTCGGCTGCGTCGCTCGTGCGACCGGTGGGACGGCAGGCCGAAGGATGAGAACAAAGATGCGGTGGATATGTTCCGGTACGGTGTGAATGACCTGTTCGAGACTGAGCGCGGGAACGTTCGGCGGATTAGGAGAGGGTGAGCGAGACCCATGAGACGACGTGACTTCCTAAAGAGCGTGCTTGCCGTGGGCGCTTCGGCGGCGTGCGCTGCTGCCTTTCCGCCTGCGATTGGCGAGGGGTCTGGGCTGCGTGTCGCCGGACGCCATGTGATCACATCCACAGTGGCGCGGGTGAAGTCCGTCAACCGCGGGACGTTTCACGGGGTTGAACTCTGGGTGTCCGAGCACATCCCCGCTGGCGAGGTGGCGTGGTCCGTAGGCACGCAGGTCGCCCGGAGTCTTCGCCGTGACTGACCCCCACGAACTCCTGGCGGCCCGATTCACTCCGGGCGAGTCCCCGGCGCACAAGGCCATGCGCGAGTCCTTCTCTGGGATGTTCGACGGGTTCTCGACTGCCGACGGAGCCACGGCGCCCGCACTCACGCCGGGCGACCTCTTCAACGCGCTCACCCCGCCTGACCTCCCGCCCGAGACGCGCCAGTACATCGACGGCGGCGGCGGGCACACGTGGTTGACGTTTGAGGAGTTGGACGCTGTGCCGTGGCTGGGTCTGCCGAACGTGCAGATAATCGGGAGGGCCTACACCGTGTTTGAGCCTGATGATGTGCCGACCATCCTCGCGAGCATGAAGACCGGCGCTGGCCGTCGCCGCTGGCACAACGTGCCCGTCACAATGACCATGCTGCCGGAGGCGTGGGCGCTCTACTCAGCCGAGGTCGCGAAGGCTGTTCAGGGCGGGCCCTACCCGTGGGTAATCGGAGACCCGACCAATGACTGACCCCCACGCCAGAGTGAACGCACGACTACGGGAGAACGGGACGCTCCCGATCGTGCGCACCATCAGCGACGGGACAGCCCTGCTGCTCGGAAAGTCCATCCATCAAGGCGGCCAGTTTGAGGGCGGCTCGCTAGACCTCGCGAAAGCGATCGTCAACCCACCCCGCGCGAAGTCGCGGAGAGGGGCGAAGAAGTGAGCGAGCAGACCCCAGAGCAACTGAAGGCAGACGCCGAGGCATGGTGGGCCAACCATCCGATGCGCGCGACTGTGCAGGAGATCGGCAAGTACATCCGCGGCGAGCCATCGACCGTCGAGTTCCTGACCGAAGAGGAACTGCGGGCGCGCGGCGAGTGGGATGTGCCGTGCGACTGCGGGCGGTGCGGGGGATGAGCGCAAAATCAGCAGTGTTGCAAAACGTCGCAACGTCGGTGTAACGTCCGCGCGTGGATACCATTCAGAATGCAATGTCAACCTCCCCGCCACTTCCAGGCGACTCCGACGAGGAGCAGAGGCGGCAGCAGTCCCTAGAGCGGAGGATGGTCCTTGAGGGGCGCTGGCTTGACTATCTCATTGACGAGATGCAGCAGCACTTCGGCGACCCTCGGGATGAGGTCATCGGTAAGCCGACCATGGCGCGCAACCTCGCGCGCACCGTCACCCGCCAGACCTCCGCGCTGTACAAGAGCGAGCCGACCATCAGCAATGAGGACGCGGCTGCGGCCGAGACGCTGACCGACCTTGTGCGCCCGTCCATGCTCTGGCAGATGGGGAAGCGCCATCAGATGCGCACCATGTTCATCAATGACGGCCTGATGGCTGTGGACACGGTGGAGCGCGAGGGGCAGACGGTCCTGACCTACGAATCCGTGCCGATGGACATGGTCTACATCGAGAAGTCAGCCACAGACCCGATGCGGATGGGGCGCCTGGTCCATGCTGTCCCGCGCACGTTCGAGAAGGACGGCAAGCGGGTCTGCATGTGGACGCTTGACGACTGGAACATCCACGACCCGGAAAACCCCTACTACCGCATCATCCTCCCCGGTGACGCCGAGGACATCGACATCACGAGCGAGGTGATTGAGGGTGCGCCAGAGGGCGGGTATCAGGGCTCGGACTTCGCGTGGCGATGGTCGCAAGGGGAGCGCAAGGGACTGCCGTTCATCCCCTACGTGCTGTACCACCGCGAGGCCAGCGGGAAGTTGCTGGACCCGTGGGACAACATCGAAGCGCTCGAGGCCACGAAGACCGTCGCCGTGCTTTGGTCCTTCTGGGTCCACTGCGTCAAGGACGCGTCATTCGCTCAGCGGTGGACCGTCAACGCGCGTCTCCGAGGCGGCAGCGTCACAGGCGGCGAGGGGTACTCCAACGCCACCTACGTTCCCGCAGACCCCACATCGGTGATGCAGTTCGCGACGGACGCGATGGAGTCTGCCCAGATGGGGCAGTGGCTCGCTGGGGTTGACCCGGAGCGCCTTGAGGTCGCGGTGGCGTCCTTCGAGCGCAGCACCGCGGGCCTGTTCGGATTGAGCTCGGGCAGTTGGTCTCAGGGCGGCTCTGCTGAGAGCGGCTATGCGCTTGAGGTGAAGAACGAGGCCGTTCGGGAAATCTCCCGCGAGGTCGCGCCGAACTTCCGCGTCGGTGACGAAGAACTGATGCAGAAGTCCGCGGCGGTGTGCAACATCAGCGGCATCACGTCGGGGTTGACCGAGGAAGGCTACCGCGTCGAATACGCGCGGCTGCCGATGAGCGCAGAGGAGCGCCGGGCGGCAAAGGAGCGGATGGACACGCTCAATGCCGCAGACCTCGGAGGCCGCAAGCCTTCCCCGCAGTGGGTCCTCCAGCAAGTCCAGGGAGTGGATAACGCTGGCGCTACGGACATCATGAGGCAGTGGGAAGCGGACTGGAATGAGATCGGGGGCGCTGAGGAGCGCCTTATCGCGCACCTTCAGGAGCGCATCAACGGAACAGAGCGAGGAACACCATGAGCGACGACACGCACACGAGCGGACTTGAGAAGACCATCGCAGAGGTACGCGCCCAGAAGCGCGAGGCCATCGAGGCGCGGGACGCTGCGCTGGCTCAGGTCACGGAGGAGAAGGCGCGCTACACCCTGCGAGAGCAGGAGTTCACCACGCTTCAGGCTGCCCATGATGGGTTGGTCGAGAAGGTGTCGGCCTTCGGGACCGTGGGCGCTCAACTTGAGACGCAGAACCAGCGGGTCGCGGAGTTGGAAGCGAAGTTGACCGGCGCCACGAGTGCCGCGGAGCGTTCGCTCCTCATGGCCGACAAGCACCACCTTGACGCGGACGGGCGCGAGTTCTTCGCGGGCAAGTACTCGCGACTGCCCGAAGACCAGCGCGGCGACTTCGCTGAGTTCCTCGCGGGGCAGACCGAATCGCCCGTCTACAAGGCTGCCCGCTACAGTTTCGGAACGCCGTCTGCTGTCGCTGCTGAGCCTGCTGCCCCGTCGCCTGCGCCGGTCGCTGGCGAGCCTGTTCCAGTTCCCGCGCCTGCCCCTGCCGCCCCCTCTCGGCAGGCTGGTCGAGGCGACCCGGCGAGCGCAGGATCAGCACCCAACGGGCGCGTGCCTGTGTCTGTCGAATTCAAGCGGGATCCTGTCGCCGCTGCTGCGAAGTACGGCTACACGGTGAAGAACCCCGAGCGTTTCAAAACGAACTGACACCCTGAAACGATTTGACACACACCAGTGTGTATGTTTTAGGATAGCGCCACACCGGCCCGCGCGAAGCGAGGCCAACGAACACCACCCGCCGGCCAGCGGGACGCCTCCGTTAAGGGCGATAAGGGTCGGGACTCACAGGAGCCCTATCCCATGGCTATCGATTACGCGAATGAAGGCGCAGACCTCCGCGCTGCTGAGGTTGCGAACCCTCTTCTCTGGACCCTTCTGGTTGACAAGACCGACCTGTACAGCGTCGGCATGCTCAACTTTGGCGACCTCGCCGGAAGCGGGTCCAGCACCACGAACATCTCGCAGGTCGACCTTGACGACGCGATGACCGCGCCCGCTGAGGGCGCCGCTGTCGCGGTGACTGACTTCGGAACGTCGAGCGTTCAGGCTGCCATCGCACGGCAGGCCATCCGCCGCACCTACACCGACCTCTTCGTCGGCACGGGCGCACCCGGAATGGCGATGACCCCGCAAAAGGTCGCTGAGGACATCGCCAACGCGGTGACAATCCGGCGCACCGGCCTCATCGCCGCGCTGTTCTCCAGTGTCGCGAACTCGGTCGGAACCACCACGGTGGACCTGAGCGTGGATGACATCTACGACGCCATCTTCCAGCTTCAGAACGAGAGCAACGAGCCCCCGTTCTTCGTCACCCTCTACCCGGAGCAGTTCAACAACTTCATGAACTCGCTTCGCGGCGAGGGCGGTGCCAACCAGTTCAAGGCTGACACGGCGATGATGATGGGCGCGAAGCCCCCCGGGTTCAAGGGTGTGTGGAACAACGTCCAGTTCTGGACCTCCGATCAGGTCCCCACCGCCAACGGCGGCGCGGACTCGGCTGGCTGCATGTGGTCGCTCGGTGCCTTCGGGTACGTCGAGGGCAACGTCGCCCCAATGCTGAAGAACGCGGGCAGCCTGAAGGAGACGGTCCCGGAGCGGTCCCCCGCCTGGATCGAGTTCCAGCGCGACCCGGCCTCGGGCCTGACCGACGTGGTGGGCAACTACTACACGGGCGTCGTCGAGAACGAGGATCTGCGCGCCTGCGCGATCATCACCGACCGATAGAGCAGACCGCGAGGGCGGCGGGTTGGCGTTGTGCTGGCCCGCCGCAATCGCACTAGAGCGAGCGAGACAAGACCATGGCGATCGAAGGTCGAAAGATGCAGCGCCCGGGACAGGGCAACGAGACGCGACTCCCGAAGCGGGACGCGAAGCCCTCTCCCCCCTTCCGCTGGTTCACCCTCCCCGAGGCGTGGAACTGGCTCCCAGAGACTGGTGAATGGCTGCCCGCACTGCGCAAGATGGCGTGGGTCGCAGGCGTCAACGGCGGCGCGAACAACAAGCGCATGCCCGGTGGGTTCGACCCGACCGGACCGGCTCAGGTCATCCGCAGCAAGGCGGGAACCATCATCGAGCCTTTCGATTCGCGCCTCGAGGCTGAGGGTTACGACGGCTACGTCCGCGACCTCGACAACACGTCGGGGAACAAAGTTCATTTCGGCATGTTCGAGGAGTGGAACATCGTGGGGACCCGGGGTTACCGGCGCCACAACGACGACGAGTTCCACGACTTCCAGCGGTTCCTGCTGACCTCGAAGATCGTCGCACCGATGCACGAAGAGGTCCGGCGCGGGAAGTTGGAGCAGCAGCAGTCGCGCATCGACCGCCTCGTGGCTCGTGTCGGCGCAGAGCCGAGCAACGGCGCGGTGCGGAGCAAGTTGGACACCTTCCAGGCGACCCTGTACGGCATGGAGCACGGCTGTTCCATCACCGAGGCCCACGACATCCTCAACGGCGTGAAGCGCCCTGCTGTGGATGTGGACGCTGAGCCCGAGACTCCCACGAAGCGCGGGCCGGGTCGTCCCCGGAAGCAGGCCAGCAAGTGAGCAACAACCTCCCCGGTACGGGCATTGTCCGCAGGATGCAGGAGCGGGAGTCCAGAGGCGCCCAATCCTTCAGCGGTGAAGACCCGGAAGTCCGTCGCAAGATGGAGTTGATGACCGGCCATCTGGCGAACTCGGGGAACGATCCCGCGTTCTCCCGTGAGAAGGCGCGCGAATGCGCCGAACGAGCACACCGGAGGAAGCGCGGATGAGCGATCTCGACCCCAAAGTGATTCGACAGGCCCGCGCGAAGACGGCGCACAGCCACAAGGACTCGACCGGGCGCAAGGCGTGGTCAGAGTCCGACGCTGACCCTGTGGTCGGTGAGCCTGCTGACGACGGCTCGTTCGCGATCACCTTCGGGCCTGGCCTCGGCGGCGTGTCCGTCCGCGTTCACACCGACGGCGGCGGGGTCGGCTACTCGCTCGACCATGAGGGGCGCCCGCATTCCGGGTTCGTCCCTCCGAAGCCTGCCGCTGGTCGTCGCGTCTCCGAGCCTGAGCCCGAGCGCAAGGTGACTGAGCCGAAGGCTGAGGTGCCGAAGGCCCCCGCAAAGCCGAAGCGCAAGCGCGCTCCCCGCAAGAAGAAGCCCCCCGCGAAGGTCGCTGAGTAGCAGCCGACGCCACAATCGCCGCCCGAAAGGGCCGACCACGAAAGGTCCGCAATCATGGCACTCCCATCAGATCCACGCCCCATCGGTATCAAGCGACCCGCTGTCTTCCGCGACGTTGCCCTCACGAATTCGACCAGCCTCAACTCCGTGGACACCGCGTTCCACCTCGCGCAGTTGTCGCCGGGTGACTTCGTGTTCCTCAGTGAGGACTTCGTGGCCCCTGCTGGCACTACGCTCCCCGCGTGGCTCGTCGCTCAGGACACCTCTGCCGCTGGCTCGCCTACCACGGACTACGTGAACGACGCGATCGGAGGCGAGTACACGCTGACCACTGACGCTCAGTCGGAGGCGCAGAACCTCGGCATCAACGGCGGCGACAACCTCGCATTTGAGGTCATCGACGGGCTCAAGTTTGAGTGCCGCATGAAGGTGAACGCGGCTGCGATTCCGTGGTCGGCGGATCAGCGGTTCGTGTGTGGTATCGGCTCGGTGCGAGACGCGACCCTCGACGACATGACCACCAACGCCTGGTTCCGCATGGAGGGTGCTTCCGCAAACATCCTGTGGGAGACCGACGACGGGACCACGGACGACGACGACAACGACACGGGGATCGACCTCGTGGACAACACGTACCTCATCCTCAACATCTGGATCGAGTCGGCCTCGCTCGTTCGCTTCTACGTGGACGGCGTTCTCGTCGGCACGGGCGACCTGACTGATGCAGACGGGAACGCGATTCAGGTGTTCGTTGAGATGCAGCGAGACGCCGGGACCGAGGTTGAGGCGCTGGTCGTCGATTACATCCACGTCGCCTACCCCCGTATCTGAGGAGCCTGACCCATGCCGCAGCGGACTCTCTACACAACCGACTTCGACCGACCGGACTTCATCGTCCGTGCGCGGACGCAGACGTTGGAGATGCCGCTGCGGCGTAATGGGGCACAGGTCGCGCCCACTTCGGGCGAGGTCACGATCAAGGACGGGAGTGGGGCAGACATCGTGTCTGCCGCAGGCGTGACCGTGACTGACGGCGTTGCCACATACCAACTACTCAGCGCCACCATCCCGGCCACGCTGGCGTTCTCGGACTTCTGGCGCGAGGTCTGGACTCTCATTGTCGCGGGCGACACGATTGTCATTGAGCGGCCCGCTGCGCTCGTGCGGGAGGACATCTACCCGACCGTATCCGCCGACTACATCCGCGGGCTCCACACCGACCTCGCGCGGGCGTACACGCCTGCTGAGACTCAGGGCTTTGGTGACAAGGCGTGGGGCAAGGTGAACCGCCATCTGCTCAAGGACGCGCGGAAGCCCTATCGCATTCTTGACGCCTCCGACCTGTTCGAAGTCCACGAATGCACGTGGCTCGAGTTGATGTTTCGCGATATGTGGAGCAGCAGCGCGGGCGGCAAGTTCCGCTCGAATTGGGAGGCGTACAAGGCTGAGTGTGCCAAGGCGTGGGACGAGCTCCGCATCGACTACGACGTGGACGACGACGGGAACACCGACCCCGACGAGACGGGGCAGAGCGGGCAGCCGCTGCTGTACACCACGAAGATCCCCGCGTGGCGTCGTGGGCCGTATGGCGGGGGGATCTGCTGATGGCCTCTACCCTCGCAGACATCATGGACTCAGTACGTCGCGCCGCATCGTCGGTGGACGGCATCAGTGATTCCGGGATGATCTTCTCCCCGAAGGAAGCGCCGCAGCCGATGGCGCACCGCACCTTTGCGGTATCCGTCTCGACTCGTGACACGGGTCAGGACCGCTCGGATGCTCGGCGTCGAATGCGGAAGCAGGCGATTGTGATTGCCCGCGTGTCGCATCAGATTGCGACCCGGAATGAGGTCGAGGGAACAGGCACGCTCGGCGGATTGCCAGAGGTGTTCCGGGACATCGAGAACATCGAGGCTGCCGTCTGGGGCTCCATCCTCGGAGACCTCGGCGGGGATGCACGAGTTATCCCGGGCACGTCGAGCGAGTCTCGCCCCGGCGCGACCCGTGAGTACGTGATCACCGACATCACATGGAACATCGTCTATACGCGGGACTCCTCCACTGTGAGGGCAGCATGAGCATCGGAGATGCCCCCGGGATCTACTCCTCCCCCCTCGGTCTCGCTCCCGCGTGGGCTCTCGGGTCCTG
>Ga0316203_1002030_pt1 | contig 11688 bp, 20 predicted proteins | sample 6monrhotite_MG_FD_204940 | JGI IMG/M metagenome (GOLD analysis project Ga0316203, IMG submission 204940) | Microbial mat bacterial communities from mineral coupon in-situ incubated in ocean water Damariscotta River, Maine, United States -... | ecosystem: Environmental > Aquatic > Marine >... | reverse complement strand
GACCCTAATAATCGTATACGATACCTCGATTGGAGTCCCAATATTTCTTAGCAGCCAAGATCCCTCCTTCTCTTTGGTTGAGGAGGTCCAGGATCCTAAGTGCTTGGTCGGAGGCTTCGGCTCTTGCGTTCTGAGCAATCTCATAGTCTCTAACTATCGAGTCTGTTTTAGCGTCCCACGTTGACCATGGTCCGCGTATGGGTTGTGCGAGAACAAAATCTTCCCGCCCGTTGTCTTTGGTCACATCCCGGTAGATCGCTATGATCTCTGTGCTAGATTCGGGGTGGCTCCAAGATGCTTGGATGTAATGATCTCCTATCTCAAGGAGACTTACGAACTCTAGGTTGTTTTTCTTTTCTGTCATGGGGTAATTGTTTTGGGGTGAGTTTTGCCAACTCTATGTTGGCTATGGCTATCTTAACCTTCCTCCAGAGGGAGAACTTCTCTCGTAATCGAAAACCTACCCCCGGTCGAGTGTCTACAGACAAAACCCCGTTAGCTATCCAGAGACAGACCCCCGAGTTAGCGTGAGTTATTGTATACGCGTCTACTCTCCATTTTTCATTGGGGTCTACCAATAGTCGGGAAAGTTCCAGATACAGTTCTTTTCTTTTGTTATTCATGTGTAATTTATCATTCTAAAGCCGAGACAACCAATCTATTACTTCGAACGCTGGGAACCCAACCAGCTCCAACAAGATTGCCAGTGCCGCTATAGCCAGTATAAATAAGAAATAAAAACATACTCCTTCTATCATATTCATGCGGATTTTTTCCTCAACTGAATCCCATTCATTACTGCTGTTTTCATCCCATTCTAAATTGGTCAGGCAGCCCGCTCGCAAGGTGGGTCTTCAGGGAGCTACCCTGGTGTGCGCTTTACACTACTGCCTGAAATTGGCGACGGGGGAGGTTTCGCACCTCCAGCACACTGATCCTCCGGGTAGTATGGTCCGGTGCCTGTGCTTTCTGCCCGTCATAAATCTTTAGTCGCTGAAATTCTTTACTAAAGCTTCAAGGGCTTGGATAATCTCATGCCCTCTCCCTTGGCTTTTAAGCTTATCCGCAAATTCCGAGTAGATACTGAAATCAACCTCTCCTGAAGACTGCCCTGACCTAGCCATCCCGACCACAACGATAGGGTATAATCTCCCTATGCATTTAGGTGTCTTGGATAGTTCTGGTTCGGGTTTCCGTTTTGTTATTAAGTCCATTTTTTTGTCTTTCTGTTCAGACAGGCTTTCTGCCCGTCATAGATCTTTAGTCGCTTTAAATACCATGTGGAATAAAAATAAAACAAACACCAACAGCATTCCTAATGTAATCAACTCTTTCACCGCTGCCCTTTCTGTCCGTCAAAAATTCTAGTTGAGTTTAAGGCCACTGTTTACGTTTACTTTCTGTTGCCCTACCTCCATCTGTTTACCAGTTTGGATACATTTCCAAGCAACTGCTATACCATCTTTCTTGATACTAACTGCTCCCTGTTTCTTAGAACATTCCCAAAGAAAATCATCTAACTGTTTCTTGTTTTTAATTTCAGTGTTCATTCCTTCCCCTTTCTCATTACATCAACGCGAGAAGGTTTGTGCCCTGAATACACCTCAGCTTTTGCTTGAGCAATTTTCCTAAGATCATAGCCTTCCTTGTATCCTGAATGGTACGCTGCTCTAATTCTGTCGTCGGAATGCTCCGCATTAGCCATGTTCATGGACCTGATTGCAAACGCATCGTTGGCTCCTCGGACATAGCATAAGTAAAGGTCTTTTTCAGTGCTCATTTTCTAGCTCCATTCTGTTTTGCCGGTGGCTGGGTGTGCATCACATCGTCTTTAACCTCTGGGTGATTATAAAGAACATCACAATCGCAAAGCACCCCACCGTTGGTTTGGCGAAAGCTGCATAACGGCACATGCTTATCCATGGGTGCTTCATGGGCTATCTGCCAAGCTCTAGGAAAATCAACACTCATCCTTCTCTCCTTCTTCTGGTTTACTGTCTTCACAATAAACAACGCATTGCGCATATGTTTCACCATCAACCAATGGTTCACCGTAAGGTTGAAAACCAGCTTTTATAGTGTTATTAATCATCCTTGAAACTTCTGAAGCTGACCCGGTAATTATACTATAACTAACTATTTTCTTTCCTTCTATCACTCTGATACCTCCTTCCTTCCACTCGCACGCGGCTTGCCAGATGTCAAAAGCAAAACGTGTTTTTGGATCTTCGAAGTTGTTGCCTTCCTCAAAAAATCTCTCATCAGTTATTAGGCCCTTTTCATCTGCCCACTTCTCAAATGCTTCTCGGTCTGTCATGGTTCTACCTTTTGCTTTTTTCTTTTTGGGTTATAATACTTTGACCAATCTCTTTTTCTTAATCTGTCTTTTTTATTCCTGCATTGACGGCACATCATATCCAATCCATTGCTGCTTGTTTTCGAGTTGTAAAACTCATCACACTTTTTTATTTCTTTGCACTTAGGACATCCTTTTTGGTTTTTGCTTAATCTGAAAACATCATCCCTCATAAAAGAGTTTGCGTGCTTCGAGTTGCATCCCTGACAAATAAAACTCATCTCCCCATTGTCCCAATGCTGTAAGCTGACAACATTACCTCGACCTTTGCCATGACCGTTTGTCCACTTCATCTGCTTCTGGCAAGCAGGGCATTTCATGGCTCTTATTTTGAGGAGGAAGCAATCCAAATCTTGGAAAGATGGAACTTTTTTACCAACCTTCTGAGCAGAGCACCTCATGTGATAAAACCTATAATGCTTAATGCAATACGATGTGCTATCGCTTACTTGTCTAAAAGCTGGGAAATTGCACCCAGGTTTTGAGCAATAATCTCTCATGGTAAATCTTTACAAATCCTGACCTTTTGGGAGGTGTAGCTGGGGTGTTTACAAACGATTCCACAATAAACAATTTGTATCATCTCCTTCCCCTCATCATACGCATTGGCTTTGGCTCGGAGTTTAGTGACACATTGAACGTCTATCATTTTTTGCTTTAAAAGGGCAATCCTTCTGTCTTTTTCTTCTAGAACATAGCGAACCAATTCATTAGCGGGAGTCCCTAAAGGTCCATGTTTCTCAAACATGGCATCTGATAAATCCAGTTCATTAATCACGTCTTCTAACATGTTTTCCAGAACCTCTTTTGAGTGGCAGCTCATCCTTCCTCCCTTGGATGTATGGTTATGGGTTTACAGGTGTAGCCCTCATGTTGCTTTGCATATTCCCACATCATAATCCTTAAATTTCCGGCATTATCAGGCCCGACAAACGTTGTGATGGCTTCTTGCTCTGTTGAGCCGGTGAAGCATGGGATTTTCGCGCCTTGTTCAAATACCCCCCAACCCTCCACACCCTCCACACCCTCGCCCGGATTGTGGCATGATACCCATTGGCCTCCGTAAGCTGAAACTAAACAGTCTCCATTTTGGCAGCGTATATTTAGTCTACTGTTTTTTAATATAACTTCAGCAATTACCCACTCATCCTCATCTTTAGCTCGCCACCAGTAGTGGCCTGGCTTTGTTGGTGTCATTGTTTGGCCTCCTTTGTTTTGAAAAACTCCTTAGACTTAGCAAGCCATTTTATCACTTCGTCTATAGATTTGGGTGATGTGAACTGTAGCATTGCCACAGTATGGTCATTCGGGACCGCACCTCCATATTTTGTCTCTCCACGTTTCCCAATCACGGCATCATGATTATTTGCAATATGAATACCGTGGTTGCCATCAGTCGCCTTTAAAGATCCGACTTCCTTATCGGAGTTGAATAATATAGTGAGCGGATCAGGACTTACCGCAGCGTTCCACTTCTCGCCGGTTGGGTCATCTTCTGGTCCATTTGCTTCGCAGCCTAAGCATGTGATAACTGGAAAATCAGGGCATATGATTACATCCTCACTCCCACAAAACGGGCATGGTTTTAGTTTCATTTTTTAAGCTCCTTAATTAGTGCTTGGGCTTTGGCTATTGTTTCCTCTAGCTCAGTAATTTTCTTTACGTTTGGGTTGGTGGGTCCAGGTAAACTACGCTCCAACTCGTCAGCTACAATAAAATGAGTAAACATCCCTTCCAGGGGAGTGCGGCTGTCAAACTGTCTTTGGATTAATCCTAGACTGCAAATCCACCCATGAACGCAACGAGTTTCGTAACCTACGCTCGTGCCTTCACAAAACGCAATTACCGATGTGGCGTTGTTGCCTCGTTCTTTGTAAACTTCTAGTGCGTCGTCTCTATGGTATATTTTCATAAAACCTCCATGAATTTGGGTAGGGTTGTATTTGCGTAGGTTTCTTTAAACCGATCCACCTTTAAATGTGCGTTACCACCCTGCGATGCATAGTTTACATGACTCAAATGTCTGTATTGCTCATTAACCATCGCATCTCCCTTTAAAACCCCCGGCATCTGAGAATGCCCCGGCCATTTGGCATGCGTGTTGTTCGCAATGACTCCTTCCGATGTAGAAATCCTGTAACCGCAGGAGGTGTAGAAACATTTATTCCCTGTGAAGCTCAGTCTCTGACCGGTTAGAACGCTTTGAACAATCTCACCGCCTTCCAATTGGTTGTCTTCTATGCGACCGTCGAGGAGGTCCACTAGCTTCGGGTTTTGGGGCAGCTCCTCATACCAGTCTGGAAAACTACCCTTGTATTTGGCGGTGTCAGCCCAGTTCATGAACATTAGAGAACTTGCCACGCCTTCGCGCTTGACTTGGATATTGCAGCGTTTCACTTCTGGTTCCTGGTGGTGACCACCAAAAAGGATAGGCAGGGTTGCGTGTGAATCTGGGTCTGGAGCAATGGTTAGGTCCAGAAGAGCTTGATTGTGTGCTGCTATCTCCCATTCTTTGTAACGGATGTCACCGCTAAAATAAAACGCCACTAGATGCGGTTTGCCTAGCCATGAGAATCCGTCTAAAAACATTGAATTAATGGTCACTAACGTCGGGAAAATCTTTGTTAGTCCAAACCCTGCACCTTTTAAACGGATACCGGGAAGCAACGGGAAGGTCTCTGTTATCATGTAAGAGCCTCCAGGGATGTAAATTTCCTCCGCTCTCAGACCTCCAAAGTTGCGCTTTCGATTGTAATCGTCATCTTTAGCGTATTTATTGTGAGCCAAGGAATACTCTGAATTCTGGTAAATGTCTCGCGTTGCCTCCCACAGGTAAGGGACTAGGCATTTTTGGCCAGTGGTTACTGCGTCGTAGTCTTCGGGTTTGACATAGTTTAGGATATTAATACCTGTGCCATTAAATGCGGGTTTAGGTGAAGAGTGTTTTTTAAGCTCTATCTCCATTCTGTTAAGAGAAGATTCCATCCCTTTCTGGATCTTAGTTATTAAGTTCCGGTGATCCGCTACAAGGTAAGGCAACTTCGTAACTGCCTGTATATCCTTAGCCAATTGTTCTAGGTTTTTCATAGTTTAGTCTGTGTTTGGGGTCGTTGTGCGAACCGTGACTTTTAGAGACGTCCGGTCAACTTGTCTTGAGTTTCGGTTCAAAAAGAGGTCCCTCTGGGAAGGCATTCCCCTACTTTGGAAAAATCTATCAGCAGCCCTCCCTATCTCCAAGAGTTGTTGTGGAGTAATCCCCTCATCCTCAAAAGTCGCCGGATCTTGAATAGCCTCTAAATCGTCCATGGGGATACTATTTTCATATGTTCGACAGTTTGTCAAACAAATATCAGAAAAAATCCAAAAATCTCACGCCCCCTATATATCTATTGATACCCCTAAAAGGGGGGCCGGGGTAGTCATTTTTTGCTATCTAGAGGACAAAAAAGGGTCAGTCAAGTGGTTATTCATTACCCATGAATTTGTGGCGTTCTTGTATAAACAACTGAATGAGATTAGTTTACGCTCTTCTCTCGATTCGTATCTGGTGGGGGTGAGGCTAGGATTTGAGTGACTGATTGGAGAGTGACCTGGGATGTAGGCTTGGTGGGTCCAGTCAACTTCTGGACCTTCTCTAATATCTGCAAACCTTTGAGTATCAAGCACACACGTGCGTCAAGAGTGGCAATTGACTTCTCGGTTTTGATGGTTGAGAGGGTTTTTTGCACCTTATTCAGCTCTGAGAGGTAAAAATTGACTTGTTGGCTGATTTGTTCGCCGACGGGGATGGATGCGTTGGGTCGAAGTTTCTCCTTTGCTATGTGGAGGAGCTCGGGATGTGTTTTTGCAAGGGTCAACGTCTTGGACCGGACAGCTTGAGGAGACACATCGAAATATCGTGCAAGCTCCGCACGGCTCAGCCCTCGCATAGAGAGCTCTAAAAACAAGGTGTTGTCGATCTTGGCGTTAGACATACGTTTAATATATGAGAGGACATTTCCACTATATTAAACATAGAGCAAGCACAAAAAAGCCCTCTCAATTACGAGAGGGCTTGTAAATACACCATTTAGGGGCCTATAGAACCACCGCTGCAATCCAAGCCGCTATTACTCCGATAAAGAATAAGATGGAATAAATCAACTCCTTGAGTAGCTCGCTCATTGTGCATCCCTCCACTCCTTAAAGACCTCCTCTGCGTGGTCTGAATACCACTCATGGACCTGCCTCTCAAGGTAGCAATATATTGCGGCGGCCTTCCACCCCATAGGCCATCCAGCATCTCGGTCCCCAATCCCGGCGTCGTCGAATACCTCCTCAACTTCGTTGCCGTGTAGATACATGGTATCGTTTATTTCACTAGTGTAGATAGGCACCGACCCGTCAATGATCTCATGGACTCGTCCCGAATAGTCGAGATCATTTGATATACAGGGCAGTTCCTCAGTGTTTGTATTATCAGCTAGGTATTCGAGAAGGTAGTCCCGAACCTCGTCGATTGCTGACTGAGCTCGCTCGTTGAGGGTGTCCTCTATCGTTATTGTTCTTTCCATAGGTTTTAGGCCCTTAGAATTTTTCTTATGCGTTCTGCCACGGTTTGGGAACCGCTGCCTGTTTTGGTCGTCAAGTGATTTTGTAGCCACTTTATGACCCGGTGGGCTTCTGATTCCTGAGGATATTCTTTGGGGATGGGCCTAGCAGGCATTAGAACACACTGAGCATTCACCCCCGCCTTATTAATACGGATAGGGCTTCCATACTCTAGCTGGTTGAGGGTGACTATATAAGAGCCCTTTTTTCCGCCCAAGGCCTTCACGGCCCTTAAGAGTAGATCAGGATCGAGACCCACCTCCAACAAGTCCTTGTGTGCTGACTCCCCAGGGATCACCTGTTTATAGCTAGGGTATTTCCCAACGATAAGCTCTGCTTTTCCGCACCAATCCCACTCGATATGTTTTTCAGAGAGCGTGAAGCGGATTTCGGTGGCCCGGTTTCGTTTGTGGTCCTGTAACAACCGTTTCCACGCCTCCGTCGGGACAATCCCGTTAACATCCCCACTACATTCCTTTATAGGTAAAGAGGCAATTACACATCCGTCAGTGGCAACAATCTTTTTATCCTCAGCATCTATATAGATGCCTTTGAGCACATAGCGGGTATCGTCTTTTGATGCAACCTCATGTATTTGAGCGGAAGCCCAATCTATTATCACAGTAGTATTTTTCATAGGTTTTTAAGATGCCCAGGCAATTGAATTTGCCGGGAACACTCCAAACATAATCCATCCCGAAAATTTGTCAAACATTTATTTTCTCATGTCCTTGGAAGCTAGTAGTTTACACAAGACGCCGCACTACAATACGCCGCAACATAGGGGCACTCATATACCAGTGAGTATCTATGCGCGTGCCTATCAAAAGAAAAAAAGAGTTGCTTTGTCGAACAAATTGGGTAGGTTGAATGCGTTCGGATACTAATAGACCAATCTATTCGATCGAATACAAAACCTATGAAAACCGAAGACCAATACCGAGAAGAATCCATAGAGCAATACAAGCGTATGGATCACTACCAGAAACTAATGATGTTAGAACGCCTCGCTGGTGACCTAGAAGTCATTGTAAGCTGTGATCAGGGTCACTTTAAGTTCCCCATCTGGGTCACTGATGACGAGACCTACGAGGAGGACTTCGCCCTCGCTGTTAACCTTGACGACCAAGAAGTCGTTTGCCGGGATGGTGATAAGCAAGATCTCAAATTAGAAACCACTTGGATAGACAAGGTCTCCTAAGGTATCTAAAAGCCCCCGATAAAGGTTTGACAAACCCTATTCTAGGCGCTAGGCAGACCCTTAAATGATGCGTAAAAATGCCAAAAGAGAAGGTCAACTCACCGCTAGGACGGCCATACGCTGCTCAGAGGACGAGAAACAGGCCTGGGAAGCCGCCTCAGACGCCGCAGGACAGTCTTTCTCGGCATGGGCGGCTAAACAACTCAACCGAGCTTCGAAACCTCCTCACAGCGCCGATTAAGGACTGCCAAACAAAACGTCGCCCGAGTTATTGCCCGATGGAGGTGATCTCGGGCGTCTTCGTCTCCAGGATCCTCAGTCCCAGCCTCTATATTCCAAGCCGTCGTAAGGTGCCTGATAGCTCTCATATAATGATACCCAGGATCCTCCTCAACGTCCTTCGTAGCCCATTCACCTGGTCCAGACTTATCCGAACCAGTCTCTCGTCCATTAGCAGGCTTCATCGTAGTCAAAACAGCGCCTTGCGCAAGTGCTGCTACATCATAGGGGGTCGGGTAACTCATATCCAAATACCCTAAATATGAAACGAAGGCACTTCAACCCAAATTGGGACCACACCCTCTACAAAAAGTGCCAAGAGTGTGGAGACACCTTCTCGACCACCTACCGATGGACCAAATATTGCACTGACCAATGCGCTTGCCTAGGCAAACGCAAATCCAAGGCCAAAAGAACCCGAACCCAACCCCAACACGATGCCAAGCGCAACGCCAACGCGAAGCGCAAGGCCTACCAAAATCGCTACTCCAAAACACCCGCTCAAAAGGCCAAATCCGCCGCCAGATCCAAGGCCTATCGTGCCCGAACAGCGTCACGCACCAGCACAGTAAACATATAACTCTTTCCCTTAGAAAAAACATATAAAAACACTAAAACATATACATTTATCGATACCCCAGAGAGGGATACGGCATTGATGTCTTGATGTCATGCTCGAACGCAAAGCCTTGTCCTTGTGGCACTTAATGAATGACATCAAACGAAAAATTTGATGTCATCTGATGTCACTCCAGTCATGCCGACTAGGCAATTTTTGCCGCTCACCCCAAAAATCATGACATCAAATGACATCAAATGACATCAAACCCAAAAAAAACCGACTTTCGTAATCCTTCGCTTGCAAGGACTTACAAAAGTCGTATGACACTAATGACATCAACCAAAAATTTGATGTCATGCTTACACATCACCCTCCCGCTCAATCACTTAGGAGTAATTTCCCAAAATCTCCGATTTGTGGATCTGCGGTAGATATATCGGAAATATTGGCTACTATTTGAGAGCTTCTGTAACAGCCTTCCGAGCACCCTCGGACCCTTAATCCAGCGCAAATCTGAGAACACTCCAAGCACTGTAGTTAGCTCCGCGCAGGTCCCTTCCAACACCGTCTCTCCCCCCTCAAAATAAGCCTGAATTACCCCCTCCAAAGCCCCTTCCAAAGACTCATCCAAGACCAACGCGATGACTTTGGGATCGTGCCACGCTTTGACACCAAATCTGAAATCCCTCATCTCTTTCGGCACCTTCCACGCATCCACACACCCACAAAACTCCGCCAAGCTATCCTCAACGTCTTTGTCAAACGCTTCCTGATCACCATCGAATTCGCAAAACTTCTCAGTCCACAAGTAGATGAGCTTATCCTGCGTGTCTGCCTCTGGTGGTGGTATGACTAGCACTGACTGAGGGGTGGTGTTGCAGCTAATGGACAACCTCCAGATAGCTTTTAGATCAATGGCATCGCAGAACTTTTTGTTCATGGGAAACTTCTTGTTAGCCACTACCTCTTTGACCAGCCCATGGAATTTACGTCGCGCTCGCCAATCATCATCGACATCCGCGTCGCTTAGCAGTAGGTGTTCGGCACCCCAAAGCGCATGATTAAATGGTGTCTTCCCAAAGCACCAGTCCGTTGGATTGGCAGCCCGATCCCCTATACATTTTGTAAGCACATCCTGCCCAAGGGTTTTGCCAATGCCAGTCTCTCCCACTAGCACAAGGGCTTGCCCTGGATAATTCAAATCCGGGCGTCTACAAGCCATACGGGCTTGCTTTATCCAACCGATGAGCGTTCGCCAAGCCATCTCATTTTCCCCTAGGATCCCCCAAAAATAACCTCCGATGAACGTTGCTTTTAGTCTTTCTTCAGTGTTTCCTCCAGGCCTTGGCTCACTCTTTAGGTCAGGCCCACCAACGACCAGCAGTTTATAAGGACCATCTCTTTGCACTCCCTCAGCCCTACCACATAGCGGACCTGCGAAGTGAACGAACCGTTCGGCTTCGACTTTGGCTTGCGCTAGGCCTATGGCTTCGATAGACGCACCCTTTGAGACGAGCTGGTTCCTCCAGCTTTCTAAGGACAACGGCACATACTCGCCAGTGCTATTGATATCGACCCACCACTTAGTCCCGGTGGTGCATGTTCTATCGACCATGAGGGCGGCTAGGTCTGGCATCTCGGTTCCCTTGGATTCGCGCTTCTTAAACCCAGCTACTCCACTACGTAAGGTCCCGGCCTTGTAACCCCAATAGTCTCTGACTAGGTCAAACACTCTGGCATACCCAGGCGCTAACCTGAACCTACACAAGGTCTTGCAGATGCCTTCAAAAACCTCACGGTCCTTGGGATTGACTTGGTCCTTGGCCTCACCCCACAAATCTTCTAACAAGTGCAACGCGTCGGCATTGCTTTCGACTCTGGGCAGGGCTTCCCATTGCTCTATGAATTGGCCATTCAATTCCTGGGCCATGTCATCGGCACCCTTAGGCCCAGACCATGGCATTCGCACCAGTTCGAGTTTGCCGTTGTCCCACACCTCGGCTACCTTAGAAGTTAACTGGGCCGTGGCCTGATAAAAGTCTGGGTTAAGGAGTGTATCTGCATCCCCGACCCAGTAGACCCTCGCAGGCTGTAGGTAGGCCAAGACCTCCGCGAGTTCGTCTCCAGCTAAGAACCCATAGAACCCCGCTAACCCGATGGCATTGTATCCGCGTTCGGCTAGGGATAGGGCTTTGAATTCGCCTTCGATAAGATAGAGGTCCTTGTCCCGCTCCCACTTGGGGAAGTCCTTGGGTAGATATAGGTGTTGTCCGCTCCCGGTTTTTTGGGTGTATTTTTGGGTGCCTCTTGGCACCGCGATCCTGAGCCTACCAAAGTCTCTAGGTTTGCCGTCTAGGTCGTAGTATGGGATCCACAACCCAGAGGCTTGAAACCCACACCGCTGGTTGGCAGTGTGGGTGTCTAGTTCTTGGATTCCGTTGGCAGCTAGGGTTTCTGGTTTAATCCCTGGTCGATTCGTCATCGGTTGGTTCTTTCTTCTCAAAGAGTCTGGCTTCTCTACCGCATAGGCCTGGTTCGCTTCTTGCACGTGTCCCGGAATGATGCCTCAGTTTCCAAGTGGATAAGTCGACATAGGATATATCTGGGTGGGAACAGTTTCCTCCGAAGGCTCTATGGTTGCAGTCGAGGCAACAAGGCAGGGGGTTGTCACTATAGTCAGTCAATGACTGCTCCTGTGGA
>Ga0316203_1002027_pt1 | contig 11708 bp, 9 predicted proteins | sample 6monrhotite_MG_FD_204940 | JGI IMG/M metagenome (GOLD analysis project Ga0316203, IMG submission 204940) | Microbial mat bacterial communities from mineral coupon in-situ incubated in ocean water Damariscotta River, Maine, United States -... | ecosystem: Environmental > Aquatic > Marine > Coastal... | reverse complement strand
AAACTCTTAGGGTGTCATTCTGCCCCCAGCCGGAACGGACCCCAACGAGTGGGTCAAGCGGGCCGAGGTCGACAGTGGTCAACGCGGCGGTATCCCGGCCGAGATGGCCGAGAAGATGAAGGCTCTGGAACGTGAGGTCCGCGAATTGAAGCAGGCCAACGAGATCCTTCGCAAAGCATCCGCATATTTTGCCCAGGCGGAGCTCGATCGCCCATTCAAACGATGATTGCCCTTATCGAAGATAATCGCGCTGACTACGGGGTCGAGCCAAGCCTTGTAAATCTTTCCTTCAGTGCATTCGGCTAGGGTTGGAACCCAGTTTTCTAGATGAGGTTAGGATCATGACTGAGTACTTCCAGAGTAGGAGCAACACATTTGGTAAGCCACTTTCACCGAGAGCAGTTTTGTTGTGCAGTTTCTTCTTCGCTTCCGCTTGCGGTGGATCAGGAAGCAGCACCGATGCTCAACTCGCTGAACTCAACGCACTAAACGCCTCCGCAGACGCTATGATTGAGCGATTTCAGCCAGTGTCTTTTACCGACCCCAACATGGTCCCTGCCGTCGGAACGGCTAACTATGCTGGATACTTCTTAGGCCAAATGGCAGACACCGATGACAGTCTTGCGGATACGCTCACCGGGGAAATGGCCCTTCAAGTGGAGTTTGCAGCAACTAGCATGGTTTCTGGAACGGTCTTCGGCATTCTAGATGAAAATGGAGACGAAGTAACCGGACAGATAGACCTCTCTGGTGGAGTTTTAGATCGCGATGGAGATCCGAACACAGATGCAACGTTTGGCTTTGAGGGCGATGGCACACTAACCGACATAAACTCAAACACAATCATCCTCGACTTGGTGTTCGAAGGAGATTTTCTGGGGACAGATGCCTCCGGCATTGCCGGTGATATTTTGGGTCGAGCGGACTCGGGCGGAACAAGCCAGGCTATTGGCGGCGCATTCATAGCAGAAGTTGTTGCTTCAGAATAACTGGCCCCTAAAATGCGTTGTAAACATTAATACTTTTCGCATTTCGGCGCTAGCATCGACGAATTCACCATCATCCACTCGCTTCGAGTCTCGCTCTTCTAATAACTCAGTTAGAATTATTTTCTGAGCATGTCCTATTGCATCCTCGCACGCAATGAGCCCCTTCTTATTAGCGTAGGTTTTCATGTCTCTCAGCACGTCTAGCATCCAATCGTGCGGTAGGTATTCCTGCATCTTCATTCCAATCCAACGCTTAACTAAGACGTCCACGACCTGCCTCTCGTCCTGCTAAGCTCTACAAAAAGTATGTTTTTAAGTGAATCTCCTGACGTGGCTCAACGACTAAACTCATACTTGGTAAACGAATTGTTACTACTGACCGGGGTACCGCAAGGTTTGCTAGCGTCAGCGACTGTAATGCCTCACCAATATTGCTCTTAGAACGACAAGTCTTCAACTTGCTTGACCTCAACAGATTGAAGAATTGACTCGAGATCCGAGGCCCCTTGAATCGTCAACGTATCTCCGTTGCCAAAGTCAAAGATCATAGAGTCACTGTCGCTCATTGAGCGCTGCCTTAGGAAATCACCAAGCAAACCACCATTCAGCAAAGTTTCATCCAGCATCAGGGTGTCCACACCATCCGTAAAGTCATGTATCTGATCATTGCCCTCTTTGAATACGAAGGTGTCAAAGCCTCCACCCCCCCAAAGTTCATCGTTGCCAGATCCTCCAAACAGTAGGTCATTCCCTGCGTTACCGCGGATTTCATCGTTGCCCGCGCCGCCAAACAGGAAATCGCCATTTTTGCCACCAACCTTGTCAAAGTCGTCAACTCTTTCGAAACCGTCCATTAGGCCAGTTCGTCCCTCGCCACCGTCAATGACATCATCGCCGTCTTGCCCAACGATGAGGTCGGAGCTCTCGCCACCAACCAAAGCCTCCGAGCTTGAACCACCAGTTAATATCGAGATATCGTCGACCAACGAGGCATTTTCCCCTAGGAAGTCCTCGATAAGTGCAGCGGTGCCGTAATTGCTGCTTTCGTCCTTCTCGAGCGTGACCATCACAATTTCAAAGTCCTGATCGAAACTGATTCCGATTTGCCCGTTTTCGACATCCACGGTGGAATGCGTAAGGTTCGATGCACCGTTTGATGCGCCATCCAACATGTCCAGGTTGACAACAGAAACACTGGACAAGTCGCCAAAGAGTCCAAGATCCAAGTCAAGGTTAAATTCGGTCCCGTCGAGCCTCTCGACCGCAAAGAAAACTGTGAATGCTGAGTCTGTTTCGAAAGTGTAGCTGCGGTAGCCAACATCTGGACCGCCTCCTTCGCCCATGAAGTCGCCGCCCATTGCGTTTTCAGTCATAAGCTTGAGAAGCGCAGCCTTTGGCGAAAGATAATCGGACAGCCGATCAGAGACCACGGAGGAAGGCATGTCCTGGTAGTAGCGAAATGAACCCACGACACCCCATAGCGCAGCGCGGTCCACACCAATGCTCAAGAAGTGAGATAAGACTTCAAGTGTATTGAACGCCGCAGCCGGGTCGTATGGCAAAGAGGAGCCGTTGTTGGCGTCAGTAGTCCAAGCCGACACATAGTATTCGATTTCTTCGGGATCTATTCCACGTTCCGCAAACATCTCCTTCCAATAATCAACAATCAAACCACGCTGCATGATGGGTAGTTCTGGATCGGCAAGTTCGTTTGCATCCACCTTTAGATAGTGGTGGCGTATTGCATCGATGTGATCGATCGATTCGCCCAGTATGCTGATCATCATTTCATCAATTGCCACCTGTCTTTCAAGATAGGGCATCCCTAGCTCGGGCACGAACCCGAGATCCTCAAGACCACTGATCATGTCGGACGGGTTGTCGAAGAAGGGATCAAAGTATCCATCATCTAGAAGCTCATTGAATTCGTAGCTTCCCCGGCCCATTTGAAACGCTATTTCATAGTCTATGTCGGTCCCGGAAAGCGCTGATTCAATCTCATCTATCATTGCCTTAGCGATGACTGCATACTCAATAGGGTTCGAGTATGCTTCGTTTCCGATGTCGAACATAATACTCTCGGGGTATATCCCGTCGTTGTACTCGCCGTTCTTGAGCCTTTCGAGGAATACCTGGATATCTTCCGTCGCAGCTAGTACGCCTTGCTCTCGAACGGCTGGATCTGAAAAGTCGGCATCTTTGAAGTACCGTTGAACAGGAATTGTCAGCGCCAAAGACGACCCTCGCTCCACCGCAAGATCAAGAGCTTGGCTGAATGTAGCTACGTCATCACGCTTGAGGTAATTGAGCTCGTCGTATTCCAGCGCCAATTCACTAATCAGTTCTGGATGCGTCAGGTCAAACGCGAAGTTTGATCGGTCCCCGTCTAGGGTCTCCAGTGATATGTCGCCCACTCCCATCCGAATTCGTCCGTCAACAACGTAACCACTTTCGGAAACCGTGCCACCAGGAAATCTGACGTCAGTTAGCCCCAAATTCTCTACTTGATCTTCGAAATAGTTCCAACCGAAGTTGTTCACCGCAATTGCACCAAAGAAACCTTCATCCAGTTTTGCTACAGCTTCCATATTGGCATTTGGGACCAAGGGTCCAGTTGTCGCATTTGTCATCAGATCACTCCTATCACCTGTGACAATGAGTGATCTCTTTGGCTTACTTTTTTCTGAACTTAGCGGACTGTACTGCTGAAACTACGATATGCTTTTGTTCAGCTTTTTTCCGGGATTTTAGTAGCTTTCTCATGGTTGAAGGTGGACAAATGCCAGCGTGCTACATCGGCATGCCTGGCCTGTCGGGGGGGGTAAGCAGGTCAAAAACGGCAGAGTTGCAAATGTATAGCTCCATCTCGATGGCACTTACCCCTGCAAGATCAAGCAGTCGATCATACCGCCTTTGCGACCGTCGTCGAGACTTGTATGTTCGCTCTTCGGGATTGTTGCGGGCGTTCCGGTTGTAGGTCCCGTTCTCTCGTAGCTGCAGGCTCGGCAACAAGAGATCGCGTCCACCGATATCCAGTAGTTCTTCAACGCCGATTTCGCGCATTGCGGCAAAACAAGCTGCATAGAGACCATAGGATACGCTGGGCCTGGCGCCCTGAAAAACGCAGAACTCAAAACACCGCCATGTCTTTGTATAGGCCATTGGCATGTGAGGTTTGAACAGTGGAGCCAGACTAGTTCGGCCCAACGGCGTGCCGGTAGTATCTGTTATCAATACATGCAATGGCGGCGCCAGTAGCCTTTTTTCTTGCCAGAGCTTGGCCTGAGTTTCTGCCTCGCGGCTGGGTACGATTGATTTGGAGATTGCTTCCCACGTCAGGAACTGACCCAGAACTCCGGGAACGCGAGTGAGTTCTTCTCGAGAAAGGAAACTTATCAATTTTCTGAACCTCCGGTTCCAAACTGTTTAATATGCGCCGATATACTGCGAACTGGGGTCAACTAGATGTAGCCACGCGTGACTGCAGAAAAGTTACTCAACAGGATGGATTTCAACAGGTCACTCTGCTCATCTGAGGTCGGTTTTTTTGGGCATTGTGAATCGGTATTAACTGCCTCTTGGACACTTTGCAGTAAGCTGCACCAAATCACGTCAATTCTGGCTATTGCTCGCCGGATTTCATCCTTCACTTCTATCGTGGCTTCCACATCGAGTTTGCTAGTGAGTTTCAGCGTGAGGTTAGTGTTGAGATTAACGCCTGTTCTATTCAATCTGATCTCTTCAATTTGCGCGAGAATCTGACAGAGGTCTTCCTGGTCCAGTAGCCCGCTCCACGTATCTAGGTGCGCCCATAAGACGAAGTGCAATAGGTCGTCAAAGGTGTGGAGCGAAGTGCGTGTGGAGCATCGTTCAGCAAAGTAGGCACTCTTCAGCAGTATTCCAGCAGAGACCGCTATCGCGTAGCTATTGGCTGGAAGCCCGAGAATTGACTGCACTTCCAAAGCCGACAACGGGATTTTTGTTATTTGCATACCTTATCCGACACCTCTAGTTCATAGGAATTGTTGAATGGGCACGGTTAACAAATGCTTAAGTCATCGTCCGGTCGTCGACTGCTGATTCTCAATAGGATAGGCGCCTATCCAATGTACGTATTGACATCGGAGCTGATGCGCATCAGCTGACGCCTCCGAGACGTATAAAAGCGGGTCATCACCAGCAAACTGACGCGGGAATGCCCAATCCAACATATACGAACGGTCGCCTTATCCACGTTCCGTAAACATAAAGCAGGGCTGGAATTCGTTTACGCGGCGATTGGGGTCCGTTCCGGCTGGGGGCAGAATGACACCCTAAGAGTTTTCGCGATGACGTTTCATTATGTCGAGCACAGTGTTTTTGCTGATGCCAAGATCACGTGCAATCCATCGGTATGAGCGCCCTTCCTCCACGGCTTGTACGACCTTTGGTGCAAGTTTGTCGGATTTCGGCCGTTGTCCGGGTTGGCGCCCAAGCTTCTTGCCGCGCGCCCGGGCCGCGACAAGACCGGATTTGACGCGTTCACTGAGCAGGTCGCGTTCGAACTGGGCAATTCCTGCCAGCATGGTCGCCATCATCCGGCCATGCGGCGTGTCCAACTCGAATGTCATGCCACTCATGGCAACGACCGAAACCTTCCAGCCAGCCAGCTTGTTCAACGTGTCCAACAGGTCCTGAGTGGAGCGGCCTTACCGGGACAACTCGCTGACAAGGATGGCATCTATCTGCCGTGCCTGAGCCAGATCGAGAATTCGGTTCCGGGCGGAACGATTGGCGGATGCACCCGGGGCCGTTTCTTTGAAGACACCGATCACTTCATAACCACCGCGTTCAGCAAAAGCTGTCAGTTCCATCACCTGTCTGTCACACGACTGATCGGTAGTGGAAACCCTAGCATAGATGGCTGCGCGCTGTCCCAGTTGAACCCCCTCAGAAATTGGTCTTGCAAGCCGTTGATTTTGCTGGTGCGAGATGCGTCCCGAACAGGCATCTGATTAACAAGGACAACCCAACATGCCAAGACGGTCCATTCTGACCGAGCGCCAGCGTTCGGAGCTATTCGACCTGCCGACTGACGAGACCTTAATGTTGCGGCATTACACGCTGGCAGACGACGATATCGAACACATCAACGAACGGCGACGGCCGGAGAACAAGATCGGCCTTGCCCTACAGCTCTGCGCCCTACGCTATCCTGGGCGGCTGTTGTCATCTGGCGAAGTCATCCCGGAAAAGGTCTTGCGCTTCATCGCAGCCCAGTTGGGTCTGACCGGCGACGATGTCTTACCCTATGCCGCACGCCGGCAAACCCGTCAGCAGCACCTGCACGCCCTTCGCCAGATCTATGGCTTCAAGATGTTCTCGGGCCAAGGCGCGCGGAGTCTGAAGGCCTGGCTTGAGAAAGAGGCTGAAACGGCCCGATCCAACGAAGACCTGGCGCGCCGATTTGTCGAAGAGTGCCGCCGGTCGCAGGTGATCCTGCCCGGCATCTCTGTCATCGAACGGTTGTGCGCAGATGCTCTGGTGTCGGCTGAGCGCCAGACCGAAAGCCGGATCACCAACAGGATCGACGATGGAACGAAAGAACGTCTGGACGCGCTGTTGACCGAGATCGTGGATAGCAATGTCACTCGGTTCATCTGGCTTCGCCGTTTCGAGGCGGGCAGCAACTCGGCGGGCGCATCGCGACTTCTGGATCGGTTGGAATTTTTGCAAGAATTGGACCTCTCACCGGACATTCTGGCCGACGTACCACCGCATCGGATCACCCTCCTGCGCCGCCAAGGCGAACGGTACTTCGCCGATGGTTTGCGCGACATCACGAGTGACCGGCGCCTGGCGATCCTCGCGGTTTGCGCGATCGAATGGAAGGCAGCCATCGCCGATGCCGTGATCGAAACCCACGATCGGATCGTTGGCAAGACCTGGCGGGATGCGAAGAAGCTGTCCGACGCGCGTATCGCGGATGCCCGGTCCTCGCTACGTGAGATATTGCGATCTTTCAGGAATCTGGGTGCCGCCCTGTTGGAAGCCAAGGCGGATGGCGCGTCCCTTGAAGCGGCCATTGAACTTGCGTGTGGTTGGTCTCACCTCGAAAACATGGTGACAACCGCGGCCGAGTTGACCGACACGATGGCAGCCGACGCCCTGTCTCATGTCGTTCATGGATATCATCGTTTCCGGCGTTATGCCCCAAGAATGCTGCGGGCGCTTGATATCTGCGCTGCCCCGGTGGCGACGCCCTTGATGCAAGCGACAAAAGTCATCGCCCAGGATCAAACCGATGCGCCCCGTCAGGTTGGCTTCTTGCGCCGAACCTCGAAATGGCATCGACACCTCAATGCCCAGGACCCAGGTGACAACCGACTCTGGGAGGTCGCCGTGTGGTTCCAGGTGCGTGAAGCCTTCCGATGCGGCGATATCTGGCTGCCCAATTCCCGGCGTTACGCTGATCTGAAACAGGCTTTGGTACCGATAGAAACAGCCAAAGCGTGCCCTCGCCTGACGATGCCATTCGAACCTGAAATCTGGCTCGATGATCGCAAGGCAAGGCTGGCAGAAGGTATGAAGCGTTTGGCCAAGGCTGCCAGAGCTGGCGCGATTACCGGCGGTTCAATCGAGAACGGCGTTCTCAAGATTGATCGTTTGACGGCAGCGATCCCGGCGGATGCTGATGGCATGGTGCTTGATCTCTATGGCCGCCTGCCTGCCGTTCGGATCACCGATCAGCTGCAGGAAGTTGATGACGATATCGGCTTCACCGAAGCCTTTACACACCTGCGCACTGGCGTTCCCTGCAAGGATCGCATCGGGCTGTTAAACGTGCTGCTGGCCGAGGGATTGAACCTTGGCCTCAGCAAAATGGCTGAGGCGACCAGTTCACATGACTATTTCCAACTCTCGCGCTTGTCCCGGTGGCATGTTGAGAGCGATGCCATCAACAGGGCGCTCGCCAAGGTGATCGAAGCGCAGGCCAATTTGCCGATGGCGCAAATCTGGGGAGGCGGTATGACCTCATCCAGCGATGGTCAGTTCTTTCCAACAACGCGGCATGGCGAGGCGATGAACCTCATCAACGCAAAGTATGGGCAGGAGCCCGGCTTGAAGGCCTACACCCATGTCTCCGACCAGTTCGGCCCGTTTGCCACACAGAATATCCCAGCGACCGTCAACGAGGCCCCATACATTCTGGACGGCCTGCTGATGAACGAGGTGGGGAAGAAGATCAAAGAGCAATACGCCGACACCGGCGGCTTCACGGATCATGTCTTCGCGGCGACCGCGCTCCTGTCTTATCGCTTTGTTCCCCGCATCCGCGATCTGCCTTCAAAACGGCTCTATCTCTTCGACCCCGTCGCTGCGCCGAAGGAAATCCGCGGGCTGGTCGGCGGTAAGATCAGAGAAAAGCTGATCACGGAGACCTGGCCGGACATTTTGCGCGCCGTCGCCACCATGGCGGCGGGTGTCATGCCGCCCAGCCAGTTGTTGAGGAAGTTCGCATCATATCCCCGTCAGCACGAACTGGCTGTTGCCTTACGGGAGATCGGGCGGATTGAACGCACCCTGTTCATTATCGACTGGTTACTGGACGCCGACATGCAGCGCCGCGCACAAATTGGCCTGAACAAGGGTGAGGCACACCATGCGCTGAAAAACGCCCTCCGTATCGGTCGCCAGGGCGAAATCCGCGACCGAACTTCCGAAGGGCAGCACTATCGCATGGCCGGGCTGAACCTTCTGGCCGCGATCATCATTTATTGGAATACCAAGCACCTTGGCCATGCCGTCACCATGCGAAAGCGCGCTGGTCTCGATTGTTCACCCCAACTCCTGGCGCACATCTCGCCACTCGGATGGGCGCATATCCTGCTCACAGGCGAATACAGGTGGAAAAATCGATGACGCCCAGCCTTAGGGTGTCATTCTGCCCCCAGCCGGAGCAGACCCCTTGTTCAAATCCTCAATTCTGTCCCACAGGTGCTGACGTAAGACACGTCGGAGATGACGGTCTTCAAATCGACTGGGCTCAGTTCGTCGGTAGTTCCGAGGCAAACGTTTCGCGTGCCTCCGTTCGGTCCCTCGCACGCATCAAGTCACAGATCAGCACGACAGATGCTCTACGTTTTGTTGCAGAGCATGAGAGCGTTGACCTTGGGAGCGAACTGACCGGTGAATTACTCTCAAACATTAATACTATTGAGACTGAAGTCCTGCGGGCATGTCTCAAGAATAAAACCAGTACATTCAGGGTCGCCATCGCAACAGAGCTTTTTGAACGCACTGCATTAACAAAAGCTGACGCCCATCTGTTGTGTGAAAGCGCTGAGGCCGACATTCGCCTAATCGGTGCTAAAGCGTTGGCACAGCAGAATCCTGGATTGACGCTTTCTGATGTTCGAAAGCTTCTTGTTAAGCCGCGAAAGTCAAATTCTATGGGCTTCCTTGTTTCGCCCCAAGACAGAGACTACCCGGGGGAAGAGGCTTTTGAAGACTACAAAGTTGGCGTACTCAGTAGGATGCCGTATCAGGATTTACTCGAAGTGCAAAAGGATGAGTCTTTTTTCTCAACTGAGGCAACTATTGCGCTCTATCGAGGCCATTTCGGCAAAGTGAAAATTGATCTCGAAAAGAACCTTCTGGACGGCTTTGAGGAGTTCTGCGCTGGTAGACGTGACGCTATTGAGGGATCGGGTGGAGCCCCTTCTGAGGCTGTCTATAACTTTGTTCGAGAAGGGCTTGTCCAGTCAGGTTTGGAGGCGTTTAGCGCCAAAGCAAAGAAGCCTAAATTAGCCACCGTGCGAAGGGTAGTGGACAACTGTGATGTCCGCTTCTCAACCGAGGTCGCAGAATTCTTTGCCAAGTATGGCGATTGGGAAGACGCGGCTCGAATTGCAACGTTGTCTGGCAAGATGAAATATGGACCTGGGCTTTCACTGCTCTCGTTCATTGATCATTCGATGGACTACCAACTCGCCGCTAACACCATCCTGAAGCTTGGTGCAAAGAGGATCGCGGATATTTGGATGCTAGATTTGCCAAATCAGGTTCGGGTGCAGATCGTTTTTCAAATGCCTAAGAAGCTGTTTTCTGCTTTCGATGATCAAGGCATAATCGATATGCTACTTTGGGACAGCGACGTCGTCCGTGAGGTAGTTGCCTTGAAAGCAATCTTATGTTTGTCGAAGGCTAGGCTGCGCAATATTCTCGATGCCTACTACCTTGTAGATGGCAGTTACTACTACAACGCGATCTTCTGGTTGGACTTGGGCGTGTCTGCGGATCAGTCAATGGGCAAGAAAATCTCACTGAATGCAATCATCACAAAGTAGACTTTTCGCGATATAGAGGCACTGGCGATTGGCCCCGCATAGGATCACGCGCGCAAGACTAGCCTTTGTTCACCAAAGGTGTGGTTGTTGAGCACCCCGTCGTTCAACTGATCCGGAAAACTGTTACGGGATTTGGCGGGCCATGCCGGTACATCCGGTGTTTGTAGCTTCCCGAATGCAGGCGGAACAAGAGACTGCGTCACCGTTGAATGTCCGCTTGCTACTGTTCGCCCACGCCATGTGGGACCTGCAGTGAATGACCACTTCCCGCCGAGAAGGTGCCGTTCATCCAGCAATTTGCTAGAGATCCAGAGCACGCGTCTTGACCTCAAAACGTAGGTGGAATAGACGGCATAAATGGTCGCGGGCGTTGTGTAATGGTAAGACCTCAGATTTCCAAGCAAGTGATCTAAAGCGCTGGGATAATCCTTTCAATTTATGTCAATTAACGCGCATACTGCGAAACAATATTTCGTGCAAACCACCTACCAATCCGGAGTGTCTCTGTTAAGAGGCTTGTACTTAGGCCCCACAATTTAGGCCTTTCCAAAGGCGCCCAGGATAACTGCGCGAAAAACATTTTTTGTAATAACAGTATCTTATCGAGCCTTGTGGCGGATCGGTTGGCAGTAAAAACAAGCTTCGATTTTTTGGGCGGGTTTTTGGGTGGGTAAATTGAGGCGCCTTTGAAAATTTACATTATAAACAATAACTTGAAATCCAAAGTGGAGCGGGTAACGGGAATCGAACCCGTAACTGAAGCTTGGGAAGCTTTCGTGATACCTTTTCACCATACCCGCGCCAATCCTTATGGGGTAATTGGGCGGCCCGGTGTCGTCAAGCTGCAATCAGCGCGATCTGCGCCGCCGGCGTGTTCCGTCACCGCCGCCGGTGTTATGGTTGACCTGCGGGATCGTCACGATGCTTCGCAGGATCGGGAAAGGTTCGACGGCATTGGGAATGTTTGAAGCATTCACAAAATGTTCCTGAAACCGCGGCTCGATGGCGGTTTCGATCTTATGGATCTTATGCACCGTTTCTTCAATCTCGCGTCGGGCCTGCGTGTTCAGCAGGGCGATCCGCGCGCCGGTACCTGCCGCGTTGCCCGCACTTGTCACCTTGTCCAGCGGCGCGTCGGGAATCATGCCCAGCACCATCGCGTGTTTGGGGCTGATATGTGCGCCAAAGGCCCCGGCCAGCACGATCCGGTCCACCTTGTCCACACCGAATTTATCCATCAGCAGGCGCGCACCGGAATAGAGTGCGGCCTTCGCCATCTGGATTTGCCGGATGTCGGTATTGGTGACGGTGATCCTAGGCCCGCCTTTGTCGGAGCCATCATAGAGCAGGTAGGAATTGGTGCGCCCATCGGCAAAGCAATTGGGTGATC